>Ga0075030_100002689_pt1 | contig 16149 bp, 8 predicted proteins | sample LitLauG_LLR_2012_FD_71393 | JGI IMG/M metagenome (GOLD analysis project Ga0075030, IMG submission 71393) | Freshwater sediment microbial communities from Pennsylvania, USA - Little Laurel Run_MetaG_LLR_2012 | ecosystem: Environmental > Aquatic > Freshwater > Creek > Sediment | place: USA... | reverse complement strand
ATGGCCACAAGCTCCCCGTTACCGGACGCGCCGAGCCACGTTCCTTTTTGGACCCTCGAAAAGAAGGTCAGTGCCGGCATTTTTGCCGGCCTGGTCGCTGCGGATGCCATCACGACGCAGCGCGGACTAAACCAAGGCTTTCATGAGGCCAACCCCCTGATGCGTCCGTTTGTTACCCGCGGGGCGGGTGGAGAGGCGGTTGGCTCCGCTCTGGGTTTTGGCACCGGGTTGGGAGTTGTGTATCTGTTGCATCACACCCACCACTACAAGGCTGAACGCATCGTCATGCAAGTCATGATTGGCGGTGAAGGTTTCATCGTAGCCCGCAACATCCACGCAATCCGTTAACCGCAACCTGGGCCACGGGCACCGGAGTGACGAGCACTCTGACTCGACATCCACGCCCTCTCGCTCTTGAAACACAGCCAGTGTCCGAGGTTCTAACGTAACCTGCACCTCGCTTCCCACACTCTGCTCGTGACATGCCGAATTGAGGACCTCAGAGGCGAGGTCCAAGCGAAAACCTCAGGAGCGCTGACTAGCCAGTTCTGTATCTTGCGCCTCTCACGCGTGTGATACGGGTCACAGACCGATGCCAACCTGCCAGAGAAAATCCAATGGGAAGGCGATTGATCCTCAACTGAGTTCTGATGCTGCTCGAATCAGAGCAGCGGAGACGCAAGCTCGCACGCAGATACTAAGAGACGCCTTCAGCACCCCGTCCCACTGGAGCATGCCATGCAGAAAAACAACGGGTCGCCTTTGATTGAGCTACCCCGCCTTGATCGTGGTTGGATCATCGCCAACCATAAGCTCGTTTCCTTCCACGCCGCTTTCCTGACCTCATTGTTGAGCATTCCTCTGCACGTAGCATCGAGGTTCGATGTCATTCGACAGATGTTCCTCAGCGTGGAGGTCGTGATCTCTTCTCTGATGTGGTATGTGGCATGGCACTCCAACATCGCGATTCACGAGATGGGGCACTACCTCGCGGCCGTCAAAACCAACAACCTGAGGCCGGAGTTCGCCGGTCCCGCCGAGCAAAAACTGAAGCAAGGCCTGCTGGGCAGGTGGCGGTGGTATCTCGAGATGTTCGTGAAGATCCCCTACGGAGCCTTCCAGGGAGTAAATAAAGAAGCCGGGAGCTTCCATCCCAGCGTCAAGACCCAGAACCTGGCCGTGTCGGCCGCTGGCCCGAGGGCGAGTAAGGTGCTCAGCCAAATCGCGTTCCTGCCAGGAATCGTTTTGATATTGCTTGGCCTGCAATTCACCTTTCCTGCAGCCGTGTACGCAGGAAGACTCCTCTTCACCGTGGGCGTGGTAGCCCTCTTCGACTTCCTGCTCTCGGACGCAGGAAAATACAAGGCGTTTCAGGAAAGGCAGCAAGAGGCAGCGGCCCGGGCGGCGGAAGTAAGGGCCGCGGAACCGGCGCGCGCGACGCAAGAAGAGCGTCCGGTAAAACTCTCCGAACTCAGGCGCAAGCTCAGGCTACACCGGCTCCAGGAGTTGGAACTGCCGGACGGAAAGATCGTGTTCGCCCCATGGGAGTTCAGGAACTCCATCATGGGCGGACGCCACACCGAGGAGATGGGCGGCAACTTGAGCTTTCAGGAATTGATGTTCCTGCCCCTCACCGCGAAGGACTACATTGAGGCGCAGCGTGTCACCAACCTCCTGCAAAGCCGCGCGATCCAGATCATCCAGGACACCGAAGGGTTGAATTTTGTGGGCATCGGCCTCGAGGGGGGCATCGTCGCCTCCTATGCCAAGGAAAAGGGCGACTTGCTCCCGGAAGAGAGGTCGCTAAGAGTAGCCGTCCAGGCCATCGAGGAATGCGGCTTTGTTCCCGACCGGGACGTCTGCATTGCGCTCGATCCCGCCGCCAGCGAACTCAGCAATGCGTACCGCGAAAAGACCGGCGAGAAGGATTCGGTCGGCCAGTACCTGTTCTGGAGAGCCGAGGATCCGAAGGTCCTGACCACCGATGAAATGGTCGAGATGTACATCCGGTGGGTCAAGAAATATCCCATCGTCTCATTGGAAGACCCCTTCGCGGAAGATGACTACGAGGGATGGAAGAAACTCATGAAAGCCCTCGACCAGGAAATCCTCATCATCGGAGACGATCTGGTTACGACCAAGGACTCCACCATCCAACGATGCGCAGAGCAAGGGCTTATCAATACGGCTTTGATCAAGGCCAACCAGATTGGCACGCTGAGTGAGACTCTACTGGCAACTCGGATCGCAAAGCAGCTCGGGCTCGCCCTGGTCGTCTCGCACCGGTCCAAATCTCCCAACGAGGTGATGGAAGCCGACATCAGTTTCGCAGTGGGCGCCCTCGGCCTGAAATGCGGTGGCGGTGCGAACACGGAGAGGCTGGTCAAGTACGGAAGAATCGTCGAACTGATGGAGATGGCGAAGAAGGGTACCAAGATTACCCGGAGACTCGACCCCGATCTCATCATCGCCGACATCTCCGCGCACGAGGAACCGACGAACGCGGGCATCCCGACGGTGGGAGTGGTGGTCATGCTCGACAACGGCATGAAATTCTCCGCCGCCACCCCGCTGGGCACCTCGGCCGGAACCGATGAGGCCATCCACCTGGTCGACAGCATCATCGAGGCCAACCCGCTCACCCGCAAATTCCCGAATTACTTTACCTACAAGGAAAGGGAGAAGACCTACCGCTTCGTCCCCAACATAAAGGCCGACGCCATCGCCAAGGAAAATCGCGACCTGGCCGACCTCTGGATGAGGGCAAAGAGGTACGGCGGCAAAGGCTGTCTGAACGCGGTGGCCAACGTAACCGAAATGGTTGCTCCCCGCTTCCTGGGACAGAGAATCTCGGCGCTCGGATCGCTCGCCGACATCGACCGCGAGCTTCTGCTGCTCGAACTGGATCTGGCCGTTAAACGCGGCAAGATCGCTCCCGACGCCTCGGCGGACGAGAAAATCCAGATCATGCAGAGAAAAGCAAACCTCGGCATGAACGCGGTACTTTCCCTCTCGCTTGCGCTCGGGCGCCTGGTTGCCGCCAGAGACGGGATGGAACTTCCCGAGGTGCTGCGGGAAATGGAACCGACCATCGACCGTGACTATCTGTACGGGATCAAATCAGCAGTGCCCGTACCAGAAGAGGTCCATGCGTAATGGGCTATGGAAACAGTCCGTTTTGGGGGTGGCGCAGCGCTTTAGCGATGTGATATGGGCCAGCCTGCTAAATGTCATCCGGCCCGGGCATAGGCAGATTTTCCTCTCGGCAGATTTTTTCGAGCTGGCTGACAGACCAGACCGCATCGAAGTTATAGAAGGCGCTGTAAGGCTGCTGGAGCAGTTCCAGTACCCGCGCGGACTGTCGATCGCTCCCCTCGAGCAAGCAATCTTTGACTTCTTCGAGCCGGATCCCGCTCACCTTCAGCGTGACGAAGCACTGCACGTTGCTGGGCTGAAGTGAGAGCTGGTCGAGCCCATCCTTGAGGATCTGCTTGCGCGCCAGAATGACTTTCCGTTCCCCTACCTTGTGCAGAACCTGCATGTATTTCTCAAACAGGACCCATTCATTCACCAGTTGCCCGATTTCGGACGGGCTGAAGCGCTTCCAGAACGCAACCGGGTAGCGGAACGACAAGAATCGGCCCAGCATAAACGCGCCCGCCTCGTAGCCGGAGATATGTTCGCGCGCGCATTTCGCCAGGGCCCCCTTGAAGAACCGGATTTTTCGCTCCAGAGTCAGCATGTCGAAGACGTTGCCCTGGCCCAGGTGGTCGCCGATGTCGCTCTTGAGAACCTCTTCAATGTACAGTTGCTCGCGGTCGTCAAACCAGCTGTTCACGAGGTGCTTGGCTTCCTCGGACTCACCTCTCATCTCGAAGTTCACCAGTCGGATGACTTCGTTGAGGGTGGAGACCTGCTCGGCCGCGCGACTTCGGATCAACTGCTGGTAGTACCGGTAGGCGTATGCAATGGAAGCAAACGTTTTTTTCTCTTCTTCGTCGATCTCGAGCGACTCTCCCTTCATGTACCTCAAGAGCCGCGCGGGCTTGAACTTTGCTTTCCCCTCGTAGATCGTCCTCCGCCGCGACGAAAGAGTGATCCAGTCCCCTTCCTTGATTTCCTTTCCCGAGGAATTCCTGAGCCTTCCCCCCAGCTCCCATGAGACGCCGTTTTTCTCGAGGTTCAGGAGAGCGGGAATACCCAGGCTCTGGCAGATCGTGACCACGTGGATGGCGGCGGAGGTCAGGCTCAGAATTGCGTCCACTTCGCGCATCACCACCGTGTCGGTCGGGACAAAGGTTTTCTTGCACAGGCACACCTTGTCGCCGTCTCTCTTGGCTTTCAAGGCGGCCTCGCCCGTGAAGAACAGGCGCGCAGACACTGCCGACCGGGGCAGAACCGGCACGCCCGAGCAAAAACCGGTGAGTGTCCTGAAAACGTCCTCATCGATGGTGTCGCTCGTAAGCTGCTTAATGTGGAAGGGCCGGATCAGTTCCGTCACGCGCTCGCGGGAGATTGCCCCTGACTTGTGCAGATCCATGGCCGAGGTGAGGGCCGCTCGACCCGCCAGCCCCGCTTCGTTCAGTTGTAGGAGTGCGAACCACTGGTGCCGTCCGGTCGCCTCCACCGCGAACTCGATCGTCACCGGGGACTCAAACTCCCGTTCCAGTTCTCCAAGGTGCGGCACGAAATGATATACGGCCGGGAAAGTGTCCTTCACATCCTCCCGGTCCTCAAAACAGGTTGAGTCGATCTCCGCAGTGCCGGTCATCATTTCTTCACCGAAGATATTGTGGGCGGTCTGGAGTTCGATCCCCAATCCGGTCTTGGAATGACGGCTGTGGATGACGCCGGCATAAGAAGTCTCGTCGCGCACCGTGCAGATCATTTTCTGCAGAATGAGGCTTGGGTAATGTTCCGTTCCCTTGCAGAGAGACAGCACCAGCGCCTGGTTCTCTTCAAAATCCTTGTACGCCTGGTGCGCGAAGAAAGCGGCTTGCGCAAGCGGTTCCTCGATGAGCCGTCCGTCAGTTTTCCGGACGATTTCGCACAGCCGCCCAGTCAAGGCCTTCACCTCGTCCGGAGAGAGGTCGGACCGGACCGCACTCACAATGGCCGTCTGCTCGTCGCGATCGAGAAAGCGACAGAGGTTTCTCAGATTATTCAGGAACATCTTGTGCGCAGCCACGGAACCGTACATCTTTTCCAGGCAGGGCAGCGTGCTCTCGGTCACCCCCACGTTGAGGTACGTGTCCATGACTCCCGGAATGTAGCGGGGCGTGGCGCAGCGAATGGCGAACACGAGAGGGTTTCCACAATTCCCCAAGCCCTGCATCGTCAGGATCTCGAGCTGCTTAAGGGCGTCCGCCAGATGCTCTTCGAAGCGCTCGGCTCGTTTGGTATAAGCGTGCGCCGTGAGCACCACGAAGTCGGGCACAGGATAGCCAAGTTGGCTGAGCTTCAGAAGTATGGACCCTTTTTGACTGATGTCCTGCTCCGAGTGAGCCTGAGAGCTTGTGCAAGGTACGACGAACTCATTCTCTGTCGGCTGAACACGCGCCGCCCCTCTTGAGGAGTCTCCGTGTGCGGCGGACAACAGATCCTCGGCCGCCTTGGGGTCACCTCGCCGGGCATTCACGATCAGCGAGAGATGCCTTTTCCCTTGCTCAAGGTCGCCGTTGCACAGCAGAGGAATATCGGCCTCGCTGATCACGATGCTGCCAGTTGTGTTGTCCTGAAATTCAAACTCTACGACCGGTGGAGAATACCCGGGACTGTCTAGAGCGATGTGATCTCTCTTGGAAGAATGCAAATCCCTTCGCAACAGAACGGTACGTTGGTTGAAGTAGTTTCCGCGGACCCTGAAGTCGCGGATTTCCATTCCTATCACGGTTTCCATAACGGATCACCCTGCCGGAGCCAACCGATCGCTCAGCCCATGAGGGCCCGGGAGACTCGAACTCGATGACGCAAGTTTGCAGGTTGGGTAAGCTGATGTCTGTGATGCTGCGCACAACCGCTTCATCCCGCCTCTTGTTGGCGGGTATATCCGAATTACGGCTTCCAGGTCAGGGAATATGCGGAGAACCCGGTCGGCCGAAGCACGTCAAATTGCACATGCAGCGGCGCCTCCGATTGCGGAAACGTCAAATCGAGGGCAGCCTCGGTTCCAGGTCCGACTTCGGGCACTTCTACTTCCTGTCGATCGACCGGAATTTCGCCCTGGCCGTAAAAGACCGCACGCACCTTGTAGCTGCGCAGGCGGTACCACGGGACGTCGCCCCGTGTTCGGAGAATCAGATGAAATTTGTTTCGTTCGTTCTGGACAGTAAGAGATTCGACGGGACTCAATTCCTCTCGAAGAATCGGGTAGGAGGACTTCTGCACACCGTAGATATCGACCACTCCGTGAACTCGCTGCTGCAGTGCGCCGACTCCTCGATCCCCCACGTGGGTTCGATAGTCGTTGTAGCAGAAGAAAATCGCGCCGCCCACGAAGTCTTTCGAACGGATCACAGCGTCGTGTGTCCGCAGGATATGGATTCTGTGTTCATCGCCTTCCGGCCGGTCTGGCGTGCAGGCGCAGTAGCCGTACTCCGAGATGACGATCGGTTTGCCCGGGAAGGCCGCGTGTAGATCATCGAGATGTTTGCCCATGTCCTCCGCCGCGCCCGGCTGCCAACTCCCGAAGTACTCGTTCGTTTCAATGAAGTCCATCAGCCCAGCCACATCGCGCTCGGGAGTGCTGCCCAGAGAGTTGGAAGCGTATGAGCAGAGACGCCCCGGGTCGAGACGCTTGGCTTCTTCCAACATACGCTTGGCGAACTGGTACGCTGGCGGGTTCTGACCGCTGATTTCGTTGCACAGCCCCCAAACCACGACCGAGGGATGATTGCGGTCACGCGCGATCATCTCGCGTAGTTGCTCCAGCCCGTTTTCCATGATGTCAGAATCAGGCTGCGCTCCCATACCTTGGAACGTGTCCGGTCCCCACGCGGGGACCTCGCTCTGCATGAGAATGCCGTGACGATCGCAGTAATCCAGCACGCGCTTTTCCTGTGGCCAGTGCACGCGAGTGAAAACACAATTCAGGTGTTTCAAATCTCCGTGATCATGATCGATCCATTCCTCGGGCTCGGCCATGCCGAATTCCGGATGGCTGCCTGCCATACGCTCGACCCCCATCAGGCGGACGCGCTCGCCGTTCAGGTGGAATGCACCATCTTTCACTTCGAACTTCCGCACTCCGAAGGTCGTGTCAAACTGATGCGTGCCTTGCCCATCCGTAATCGAAAATTCAAGGCGATAGAGACTAGGAAAGTCAAAGTGCCAAAGTTTTGCTTTGCCCAAACTTGCGTTGAGGGTCAGAGCTTGACTGGTTCCTGCATTGATTGCCAGCCTGACGGGCGCTGAGTTGGTCGGGGCTGAGAGTCCCGTTTCTTCGTCAACGACACGGAAAGAAGCATCGCCATTCCAAGCCCTTTCGCTGGTGTTCCTGCACCGAGCCGAAATCGTCAACGCCGCATTTCCGTCGCTAAGGTCCGGGACCGCTTCGATGTCAACGCTTTCAACGAAAGTCCTCGGTGTAATGAGCAGCTGTACGGGACGGAAGAGGCCACCATCATTGGCCCAATCGCTCGAACGCCCACGCGGCAGCATGTGATCATCGAATGTGTTATCCGCCCGAACGGCGATTGTATTGGGCTGTCCCCAGTGCAGGAACTGGGTAATGTCGAACCTGAAAGCGGTGTAGCCTCGGCGCGGATGTTCTCCCGCCAAATGACCGTTTACCCAGACAGTCGCGGTGTGAAAAACGGCTTCGAATTCGATCCGCACCGCGCTTTCGCGCCAACTTGGGAGGGCGTCAAACTCGCGCCGGTACCACGCGACCCCCCGATAGTCGGAATGGGCAGCGTCGACCTGCCAGGTGTGCGGCACCTCGACGTCGCGCCAGCCGGTCGAAGGAGAATCACCGGCGAACCAGGACGCACGACCACCGACATTCTGCGGGTCGACTTGAAATCTCCACTTCCCGCAAAGACTGACCAGTCTGGTAGTGGGTCGGCTGAGCGCTGAACGATTGAAGGGGAAGGCGTCGGGGGTGGTCGCGGCGACGGCGGCGAGGGCAGCGGTTTTCCCAAGGAAATCGCGGCGTGATGTCATTGCAATTTAGCGTAGATGGTGGGAACTCGAGACTCTCGTCGAGGCTCCCAAAACTGCAGATCTTATCACTCGGGTATCGTGGGAGAAAGCAACGGAAAGGTTGGGTAGTGGGCCAGTTTCGTTTTCCACTGGGGTGGTGCTAGGATGCTGACTCCGAAGCCGCACCCTATTGGTGTCACATTTCTCCGTCCGCGGTCGTGCTTCGACGCGGTCAGCCGACCGTCAATCAATGTGATGAAGTTGGAACTTTATCTTCGCGACTTTTCCGGAGTCTTCTGCTGCAGCAGAGAAGTACAGGTACGGATCGGCATCGTCTCTGCCTGGATCGAAAACTACGCCTCGAGTGGTCTCCCCAAAGGGATCTCTGACCAGGAAGTTGGTGATCTTGCCAGCCGGTGCAGAACCACTCGCGGCGGTCCTTGCCGGAGGTTCGATGTGCTTCTCAGGCGGGACGCCCGACCCTGACTTCGGCGGCTTTGCATCCGACCGGATCACCACATAGAAGAACTCGTTGCCCGTGTCTTTGTCGAAAACAAATATTCCCGGGGTGGGAGGGACCGCATAGCTCTGCTCAGCCCGGACCCTGTTGTCATCGAGCTTGGTAGGCCAGAGTTGCTGCCAGCCTCCCCCGGGAGCTGCGTGCATGACGTAGAGCCGACCATCCTGATTGGCAGTAATCTCAAACCGAAAGCGGTCACCACTGCGAAACGAATAGTCAGGACGGACACGTCTTGTTCCATCGTCTGTTTTCAAGAGAATAGCAAGTCGGCCGACGACACGATGTGCCGCGCTGGGATCGCTGTCTTGGGCCAGGAAAATACCTCTCAGTCTGCTATCTGGATCCGAGTTGCCAGACTTTTCCTGGGAGGTGCGGGTCGACTCCTGGCCCCAAATGAGCGCACAAAAAGTGCCCATTACCAGGACGAGACCAAAGAGGAACCTAGTTCTCAAGCGCATAGTCAGGGACACTCCTACAGCAATGTTCTCGCGCTCAGGGCGAATCGTGGCTCGCTACTGAGCAACCACCGGTTGAAGCGGCCGGGCACGGTAACCCACGATCACAAACCCCTTGGCGGAGACGGTGGTTTGCTTCGTATCATTCTTTGTCACGGCGACCTTGAGCTCAGAATTATCCCCGCTGGAGTTGCTCGTGGCTGCCGCTCGCGCCAGGGCTTTTGACGCCTTATTCGCCACGTTCTCCCGAGTTTCCATTGACGCATTGTCTTTCCAGTCCACCTGCAGTGTAAGTGCATCGGCGACTATGGCTTCCATCACCACTCTAAGCCATTCGACTTTTTCGCCTCCATTGATCGCGGTCTGAAGATCTCGAACACAGGGCGCGGAAAACTCTGATGAAAGATCGGCCTTGGCGAAGGTTTGTATCCGGGTGTTCTCCAGGGTCAGGGAGTAACTTGCGACCGCATTGTCCACGAGGTTGAGCGACGGCATCATCCGGGAGAGCATCTTTCCGCTGAGAGTGAGGTCCGCGGACGACTGGCCTCGGAATTCCGGCAGCGTGAATTCCAGGGTTCGGGGGGCGCGGCCCGGGAAACATTTGTCCGCCCACGCGACCACCAATGGTGTCACAAGCGGTCGATCCTTGGTGTCGGACCCTTGTTCCGCGGTCTGGATGATGTTCCCCGGGCGAAACACGCCGGAGAAGCCTACGTTGGGAGTGTATCCGCGCTGACTCAACAGCACGAAGAAGTCTTCCAGGCCTTCATTTTGAATGGCATATTTACGATAAACAAAATAAGTGACCGGGATGGCAAGCAGTACGAGGCTCACCCAAAAGGTGGCGGAGCTTCGCAACTTCCAGCCTTTTCTGGCAGCCGGCGTCGTCATATGCGTTTACGACCAATGTGTCGCCATCGCCTTCGTTGTCCGATTGCCACTCAAGGGAACCGACCCCCAAAGTGTGGCCAACCCCATCAATTGGAAGTGATTGTGAACTTCGATATTGGCCCCGTCAAGGTTCTTATTACCGGGCCCTGCAACTCAAGAACGCCAAATTCGGACCTTGACTTTCACGAAATCCGGCCAAATAATGGCGCCCTTGGTTCTGTCTCTCCCTGGACAGAGTTCCGGCCCCTGGCTTCCCTGATCGCAGTGGACTGTTAGTTCGTTCTTTCCTGGAGACCCCAGCTTCCCCGCGGGTCGCCACAGATTTTCGCTAAGGAGGGTCCCATGAAGATCAGATTTCAAGGTTTTTTTAAGGCGGCAGCAGCTTTCGCCCTGGGTATCGCAACGGTCCCGACGAACGCTCAGCAACCCTGTGAGTCCTTCACTGGCGAAGCCCGGCTGGCGCAGCATGAGGGAAGAATCTACGACCTCTCAAGAAAGCTGCTGACTGCCTATGAGTCGGGCGACAAGAAGCAACAGGACGACCTCGCCAAGGAAATGGAGGGATATGTCAACCATCGTGAGGTCACCTTCAGCGACGATGAGAAGAACAAGATGGAGGAATTGGCGCAGCGGCCCGAGGTGAAAATGATTATTGAAGCCGTCTACCTCGAGACCCGTGCCGAAGAGACCGAACAGGCTCACCGCTACAACGTGAATCAGCCTTGCTATTTCTACGCCAACCCGAGACTTCAGGATTACGTGAACAGCGTGGGTCAACGTCTGGTTCCATCGACGAGTAACCAGTTTTATGCATTCCGGATTTTCAATGATCCGCGTCCTGACGCGTGGTCGTATAGCACGGGGAGTATCTACATCACCACTGGGCTGATGTCCATGCTCGACAACGAAGCGCAACTGACCTACGTCCTCGCCCACGAAATCGGCCACGTTGAACACCGTCACGCCTACGCCAAGGTTCGAGGCCGAGTTCTCGAAGATCTTCTGGAGGTGGAGAAAGAAAAGTCCATCCGCAAGAAAGGAATGATCCTGGGAGCTGTCGCCGCCGGCCTGGGTGGCGCCATTGGAGGAGCCAAGGGAGGGGGCAGCGGGGCCCTTGTCGGCGCATCGCTCGGCTTCGGCGGCACCGCCCTGGTGACGAACTTAGTCGAGAGGCTCCGCACTCCCAAGTTCACGGACTACTCCAGTACCCAGGAAGCCGATGCCGATGAGTTTGCCGCGCACGCGGTCCTGGAGCACAACTTCGACGTTCGCGAAGCGCCAAAAGTTTTTTTGACGATGGAGAATTCGATTCATCGCGATGATCGCGTGGGAATGGGTTTCCATTACGGTCAAGTGGGGAACCTGGTGGAACGGCGTCAGCGCGTCCAGGCCCTGCTCACCGGAGCTCTGAAGGCCGATCTGGAAAAGCGCAGTGTGAGCGGCCTCCAGACCTCGTCGCCTGACTTCAACCTGCTGATCAGTGCCGTTAAACGAGATAACGGAGAACTCGCCTTCGACTATGACCTGTTTGACGAGGCCCGCCAAAACCTCGAAGAGGCCATCGCGGTACGCTCTACCGACCCACGCTCACATTTCTTGCTCGGCCGCGTTTACAAACAAACCGCCCGCACTCCGGATGAGGAGCAGAAGGCTATGGACCACCTGGTACAGGCGATTCGGCTGGATGCCACCCGGTCGTTCTATCCCATTCCTCATCTTGACCGTGCGCTCGCGCTGTTGAATCAGAACGACCCAACCGTACTCGCCGAGGCACAAAAGGAGATCAAGACGTACATCGATCTCTATAAGCTGAACCACGGCGGCGCTGTTCCTCCCAACATGTACATCCTCTATGACTATCTCTCGCTCACGGGCGACGACAAATGGTCTGAGCCACCAGTACTCCACGTGGCCCAAACCCAGACGGTGACCTTTAGCCCACCCGTCGAGGTAAGCAAGGCCGAAACCAGAAAAGTAGAGGTTAAGAAGAAGTAAGACAATGAAGCTCCGGACGGCACTCCTGGCCCTGTCACTCGCGGCAGCAGGAGTGTCGACCGGAGCCCAACCAACCGGGAGCGGGATCTTCCTCCTCGAGGTTCCGGAACTGAAACTTACAGTGGACGAGAACAGGACGGCAACCGTGCCGCACTCCTTTGTCAGCCGTCTGGAGTTACGCGTCCTGCGGAGCTCTCAGGAGATTTCCCCTGGGAAGATCCGCGTGCGGATCAATGGCCAAGCCGCCAATGTCATTATGTCGACTCGTGCCACTGAATCCACCATCGTCTGCAACTTGGATCTTTACTTCCGGCCAGACTTTCTGCTGCACGCCGGCCGCAATTCGGTGGAGGCTTCCGCTGAATCTATCTACGGCCGTTCTTATTACGCGGCGTTCCTGTTGGACGTCCAGGATGAACCAGAATCGCTTCGCGAGGTCCACCGGGAAATCAATGTAAGTCGGCCCGGAGATCAACCTCCTCTGATCGATCTCATCAGTCCCCAGGGCGCGGTTGAAAACCAACGTCAACTCTTAGTGCAGGGCTACGTCGAAGGTGGCGTTGCGCCCGTTACGCTGACCATTCAAGATCAGCCCGTCCCCTTAGCCACAGGCGCCCTTCCCTCGGGAGCGCGCGGCGTGCAAATCGGCGTGGAAGCAACGGCCTACAACTTTAGCGCGCAGCTGAAAATTGGAAGCAGTCAGGACTCCATCGAAGTGCTCGCGAAGGATGCCCACAACAACCGCACGCGGCTTGTCATTCCCGTGGTGCAAGGGACGCGATCGGCAGGGCGCCGGTATGCTGTGGTCATCGGAGTTTCACGCTATCGCGATTCCCGCATCCCGAGCTTGCAGTCTGCTGACAAGGACGCGGAAGCGGTTCGTGATTTTCTGCGCGATCCAAATGGGGGTGGCGTAAGACCCGAGGATTTGCTCTTTCTCGAGAACCAGGATGCCAGCTACGCCAGAATTCGCAGTGCTCTATTTGATTTCCTGATCAAACCGGGGCCGGACGATTTGGCCATCGTTTACTTTGCAGGACATGGTACGAACGATCGCCGGCGCCCGGACAACTATTATTTGCTTGGCTACGACACGGATGTCGACAATCTAGGCGGCACCGGGGTGCCCATGTGGGACTTGCAGGAAGTGTTCGAACGTACACTCCAGGCAAACGTGGTTACCCTGGTCGATGCCTGTCACAGCGCCGCCATCGGACAGACGGCGCCAAACCTCGTGAACCAGCGGTGGACCACCGTGAGCCATGGCAGCCCACGCCGTGCCATCATCACCGCGAGCAATGTCGCTGAGTTCTCCACCGAGGGACCGCAATGGGGCGGTGGTCACGGCGTGTTCACCTGGTTTCTTTTGCGGGGCCTTCAAGGCGAAGCGGACGCTAACCATGATCGCCAAATTTCGGTCGGGGAGCTTTTCGACTATGTCCACCGTCACGTAGTTGCGGAAACCGGCGGCGTTCAAACCCCCACGGCGCTGGCTGGCTTGTCGAGAGGACTCGTGTTGACGCCGCACGTGACAAAGTCAGCGTCAGCAGAGCCGATACGGTCCCAATCCACTTCGGCAGGAGCGAGACAATGAGTCGGAACAAGTGGTTTCAAGGAATCGCCCTCCTGGGGATGTTCCTCGTGTTCTGCGTGCCGGGGGCTACCGGAGATGAGGCGTCCAAGAGGAAAGAAAGAGCCCAGACGCATTTGATCGAAGCGCGACGTCTGGCGGCCGACTACAGGATTGACAAGGCGGCCGATAAAGCTCGGGATGCCTTGAAGGACAATCCAAATCTTGCCGAGGCGCACGTGTATCTGGGCCTTGAGCGTCTGCGTGCAAGCGATCTAAAGAGCGCACAGGCCGAGTTCGCACAAGCCCTTGAACTGGATCCGTACCTGGCCCCGGCACACTGCGGGTTGGGGTACGTTCATTATCAGGAAGGGCAGCTTGAAAGCGCCGCTGACCACTGGACCCTTTCGGTTCGACTCGATCCGACTTCGCCCCAAGCCCTCGCCGGGCTCGCCCTCTCGCAGTTTAAGCACGGTCAGGAAGAAGAGGCGGTCAGGACGTATCAAAAGGCGCTCACTTACGATCGGCGCTTCACCGACTCCAGGTTCCTGGAGAGCGACAAGGGCCCCAAGTGGTCCGGCCAACTGCTGCAAGACTTTGAGGCACTGCTTGCCAAAGTACCGAGGCCCAACTATCCCTAGCATCCGATGGCAAGGCACCTCCCTTGCACTTGCCGGCGGCTGACCCTGACCTGTTGTCCCCGCGTAGTGGAGGATATTATGCACGTCCGCCGAAATGCAGTTCTGGTAATCAGCACTTGGCTCCTCGCGTCGCCATTTGCGTTGCTCCCACTAGAGGGGAAACAGAGTCAACTGACTGGCGGGACGGTGCAACTCTACCAACGCGGCAATCACGCGAACCCCATTCTTCTAGCTGCGCTCGATCGGGATGAAGGGAAGAACGCCAAACCTGAGTCTGAGCATGAGCAGCGGAAAAGGTTACTCGCAACCGACAAGACGGTAACAGAGACGATGGGAGGAGGCGAAGTTCACACCTACGAGCTCTCGCTAAGAGCAAACCAGTTCGTGCGGATGGCGGTCACGCAGCACCACATCGACACCACACAATTTTTGTTTGGCCCCGACGGAGCCGAACTGGCTGAGTCCGATAGCCTCTCTGGATACGAGGGGATCGAAGAGATCTCGTGGGTGGCCCAAGTCCCAGGCATCTACAAGCTCGAGGTGCGTTGTCCAGACAAGTTTTCCAGTCCAGGGACCTACAGCCTGCGGATTGAGGAACTGCGCGCCAGTCGATCCAGTGATCACACGCGCGTGCGCGCCGAACGACTCTGGATGGACTCTCTGAAGCTCTACGCAAAGCAAACCAAGGAGTCGTTCAGCGCGGCGGCAGGCAATCTGAAAGAACTCATCTCCCTCTGGCAAGAACTTGGGGATTTTGCTGGTCAGGCCAACACTCTGGAAATGAAAGCGTTGCTCGAGAGCCAAAGTGACGCTCTCGAAACCGCCCTCGGGGATCTCAGGCGCGTTGTGGAGCTCCGGCACCAACTCGGAGACAGTCACGGCGAGGCAGCCGCCTTGGATTTGATGGCTGGGTGCCATGTTAGATCTCACCAGTTGTCGAACGCACTCGAGGATCTGCAGAGGGCATTGACGATCAGCACCGGCCTCGGCGATCAAGCGCAGCTGTTGGGAGAGATGGGCGGCGTCCAGGGAGCGTTAGGACAAACGGACGAGGGAAACAAGACCTACGATCGGGCCTTGCAACTCTACCAGCGCGCCGAACCCCGCACGGAGGATATCGCTCCGCTGCTCAAAATCAGTGAGAGCCTGCTGCCAGAGAAAAAGTATTCGCTTTCCAATCAGTTTGCGCAAAAGGCGTTGGACATCGCCAGGAAATTTCATGACCAGCCTGATGAGGGCCGATCCGATCTACTGCTGGCCCGGATTGCAGAGTCGGCACGCAGCTACGACTACGCACAGTCGCTCTATGCGTCCGCCGCGCGAATCTTGCTCGATTCAGCCGACGAGCGCGCCAGAGCTCAGGCCCTGGCCGGCTATGGACAGGTTTGCGCCACTCTGGGCGACGACAATTGCGCAGCTTACTGGCTCTCCCAGGCGATCAAGATCCAGGAGGCGACCAAGGACTACGGAAGCCTGCTCTCAAGCGGCACGACGCTGGCCGAGGTTCTCAATAAGAAAGGCCAAGACCAAGCCGCGCTGAAGGCGCTGGACCCACTGCTGAAGGCGGCTGACATACTGCAGGACAAGCCCGACCAGGCGCGAATCCTGAATGCTATGGGGGTGAGCGAGACTCACCTGCACCAGCACGAACAGGCGCTGGACAGCTACCAGCGAGCACTTGCCTTACGAAAGGAAATCCACGATCGAAACGGCGAGGCCAGCACCCTGAGTGATCTGGGGGCCCTGTACTCGGAGATGGGTCAACTTGAGCAAGCGCACGAAACCTTCAGGACGGCACTGCAGATCTTTGCCGAGGAGAAGAATGCTGCGGGGGCGGCGGTGCTACGGCAACGTTGGGCTGATGTATATCGCAAACAGAAGAACTATCCAAAGGCTGCAGAAAATCTGTACCTGAGTATTGAAACTTACGACAAC
>Ga0075030_100002688_pt1 | contig 16150 bp, 11 predicted proteins | sample LitLauG_LLR_2012_FD_71393 | JGI IMG/M metagenome (GOLD analysis project Ga0075030, IMG submission 71393) | Freshwater sediment microbial communities from Pennsylvania, USA - Little Laurel Run_MetaG_LLR_2012 | ecosystem: Environmental > Aquatic > Freshwater > Creek > Sediment | place: USA... | reverse complement strand
GGTCGGCGCGCCGACCGTGAAGGTCGGGAGCACGCCCTGGCCGGTCAGCACGCCCTGTGCATTCACGTGCAGGACGTGGGTGCGAACGGTGAGGTCGAGGACGACGTTGAGCGTCTCGGACACCGTTCCCTGGCCCCGCGGGGAGAAGGCGATCTGCAGGGTGCACGAGGCTCCCGGTGCGATCGCGCCGGCGCACGCCGAGTTGGCAAGCGACCAGCTCGTGGCGCTCGCGCCCTGGAACCCGACCCTGTCGTAGGACAGCGGGACCAAGGAGTTGTTGGTCACCGTGACGGTCCCGTCACTCGTCGAGCCGACCGTGGTGGCCGGGAACGTCGGGGTGCTGACCGAGAACGTCGGCGCGAGGCCGGTTCCGGTGAGGCTCGTCTGAGCCCCTGCGGTCACCGTGACGTGCTTGGCGTTGACGAAGGACACCTGTGCGGCGAGCGTCGCGTTCTGGGTGACCGCGAACGCGGGCGTGTAGCTCACGTTGATCTCGCAGCTGGCACCAGGGGCGATCGGCGACGAGCAGTTGTTGCCCGTGATCGCGAACGCGCCCGGGCTGTTCTTCAGCCACGTCTTCGCGAGCGACTCGTTGAACAGCGAGGTGTTGGTGAGCACGGCGCTGCCGGTGGCCGAGGTCCCGTCGGTGACGGTCCCGAAGCTCACGGGCGACAAGCTGAGCGCGGCGGTCTTGCCGCCGACGAGCACGCCATTGCCGGACATGGTCGTCTGGTCGACGACGAGCGAGCCCCTCGAGCCCTGCAGGAGCATGGCGACCGTCAGCGTGGCGGTTGCGGCACCCGTGCGGTACGGCTTGAAGTTGACGACGATGTCACAGGAGCCACCGGGAAGCACCGGCGTCGGGCAGGTCGTCGCCGCCAGGGAGAAGTCGTTGTGAGCGACCCCCTGGAGGTGCGCGGCGTGCAGCGTCAGCGGGACGATCGAGTTGTTCGTGATCGTCGCGTCGGCGGTGCCCGTCTGGTGCAGCGTGATCGAACCCGCAGATCCCCCAGCGAGCAGGAACGTCGGCTTGACGCCGGTGCCGAGCAGCGAGGTCTGGTACGAAGCCGCGGCGTTGATGACGCCCTTGGCGTTCTTCTCACCGAAGCGGACGGTCAGTGTCGAGGCACGGAGGCGAGCCTGGTTCGGTGCGAAGACGACGGCGACGTCACAGGACGCGCCGGCCGCCAGCGCGCCCGTGCAGGTGCCGGCACTCGCGTGGAACTCGGCGCCGACGTTGTTCGCGCTCGGGGTTGCCGAGATGTAGTACAGGTTCTGGGCCGTCGTGTTGGTCACGATGGTCTGACCCGTCGTCGACGTCCCGATCACGACGGAGCCGAAGGCCACCGGCGTGAGGGTGAACGTCACGTTCTGGTTCGATGCGCCAGCTGGCGCGCCGGCCAGGACCGTGGCTGCCGCGAGAGTTGCACCGAGCAACGCCCCCAGCAGTCCGCCCCGTGCCCGGATCTCCGGTCGGTTTCCCAAACGCGGCATGTGCCCTCCTTGGTCTATGGACGGAGGGAACATGCCCCGCGAGGGGCGTTTCACGCAGGGTTCTTGGAAAACTGACTTCACTTCCCGACAGGGCCAAATGCTGCAGGTTTCGTGGGGAGGGGGCTAGAAGTCGAGGTCCTTGTTCGGGCGCACCACGATCTGGGCCACGTGGACCCGCGCCGGCTGGGTCACTGCGTAGTAGACGGCGTCGGCGATGTCCTCGGGGCGCGCGATGAAGTCGCTGAGTGCCGCCTGGGCTGCCTCGAGCACCTCGTCGGGGATGCGCTCCCCGGGGGTTATGTCAGCCTCGATCCCCGTGAGCGACACGAGTCCGCGGATCACCTCGGGGTCAAAGGTTCGTGCCATGTTCGTCGCGATGACGCCGGGCATGATCGTCGTGATCTGGATCGGGTCGTCGATCAGCTCGAGTCGCAGCGTGTCGGAGATCACGTTGACGGCGTGCTTGGTCGCGCCGTAGACGCCGGAGGAGGGGTCGAGTGCGGCGACCGACGAGACGTTCACGATGCGGCCCGTGCTCGCCGTGGAGCGCATCGCGCGGATCGCCTCGGTGCACCCGACGAGCAAGGCGAGCACGTTGGTCTCCAGCATCGCTCGCCACTCCTCGGCGTTCCCGTCGAGGATCGAGTGGTTCCACATGACGCCTGCGTTGTTGACGAAGATGTCGAGGCGCCCCGTACCCTCCACGGCGGCGGCAATCATCGCCCTGATCGTCGCGGGATCCCGGACGTCGCCGGCGACGCACGTGGCCGATCCGCCGGCGGCACGGATCCTCTCCGCGCTCTCGGCCATCGCACCTTCCGTCCGCCCGCCGAGCACGACGTGCGCACCTGCGGCGCCCAGTCGCTCGGCGATCGCACGGCCGATGCCACTCGACGCACCGGTGACCACCGCGGTCTTGGCGGTGAGCTCCTCGTTCTGTCCCATCGTGCTCCTTTTCGGTGGCCCTGCAAGAGGCGAACGTCGCGGAGCGTACGCGCTGATGCGGACACGCGAGCAGGGTCTCGAGCCGAACGCTCGCTGGCCGCCAGTGCGCCGCGCGCACCCCGATACGCTGCGCCGTCGGACATCGGTGCTCGAGCAGCGACGCCTGTGGCGCGCGCAACGCCCGTCGACGCATGGAGGTGGAGATGAAGCTGGTCGTCGCGGGTGCGGGCGGACTGCTGGGCCGTCATCTCAGCGCCCGGCTGTCCGAGGGCGGCCACGAGGTGGTGGGGCTCGTGCGATCGGTGCGCGACGTTCCCGGGGCCCGAGTCATTCGCTGGTCACCCGACACGGGGATCCCGCCCGATGCCGCTGCGGGCGCGACCGCGATCGTGAACCTCGCCGGGGAGAGCATCGGTACGCACCGCTGGACCGAGAGCCGGCAGGCCTCGCTCCTTGAGAGCCGGATCGCCACGACCCGCGCGTGCGTCGAGGCGCTCGCCGACGGTGGGCCATCGGTGCTCGTCAACGCGAGCGCGATCGGCTTTTACGGTGCGACGACCGAGGTGGTCGACGAGCGGGCACCCGCGGGCGCAGACTTCCTGGCTTCGCTGTGTCAAGCGTGGGAGAAAGAGGCGCGTCGCGGCGAAGGACACGGCCGACGTGTGGCGATCGCGCGGTTCGGCGTGGTGCTCGCTCGTGACGGTGGCGCGCTGCCCAAGATGGCATCCCTCGCCCGCTTCGGGGTCAATGGCCCGCTCGGCGGCGGACGCCAGTGGATCTCATGGGTCCACGTCGACGACGCGGTGGCCGCGATCGAGTTGCTCGTGACCGCGACGCTGTCGGGCCCATTCAACGTGGTGGCACCGTCGGCGGTTCGCCAGCGCGACCTCGCCCGTGAGCTCGGGCGCGTGCTGCACCGGCCAAGCTTCCTCCCGGCCCCGCGCTTCGGCGTGACGGCCGCTCTCGGGAGCGGGCCCGCGTCGCTCGTGCTCGAGGGACAGGCGGTGGCGCCAACTGCCCTCACAGCGGTGGGATTCCACCACCGATTCCCAGAGCTCGGTAACGCTCTTCGTGACCTACTCGGCTAGCGGTGCCCGCTACGCGATGTGGGGGCTGAGGTCGAGCCGGGTCACGAGGAACGTTCGCTCAGGATCGCTGGTGTCAGTTCCGACCGGGATCGCCCCGAGGCGGCGGGCGACCGAGATCGACACGTCGTTCTGTTCCGCCATCCGAATCAGCGCGTGCGTCGCGCCGAGCTCGCTCTTCGCGTAGTCGAGGGCCAGGCGTGACGCCTCAACGGCGTACCCGCGGCGGCGGTAGGGAGGGAATACGAGGTACGACAGGTTGACCGACCGGTCGCCGTCCGCGACGATGCGGATTTCGACACCTCCCATGAGAACGTTGGAGTCAAGCGGGCGAATCCCCCAGTGGCGCACGGGACCGCCGTCGCGCCAGGAGGCCTGCCACTCGTCGACGGCACGAACGACATCGCCCAGCTCCGAGGCGCGTGGTCCGAACCAGCGGACCTGTTCAAGGTCCTCCCCGGCGAGCCACTCCTCGGCCTCGTCGCGGACGACCGGCACCAAGCGAAGCCGCGATCCGGTGAGCACAGCGCCGTCCATGCCCGAACACTTGCAGATGCCGCGCGCAGCCGAACACCTCTCGCACCGCGGCGTCTCCGGCCTCTTGGCCACGACCCGCAGGTCCCACGCGCCGCGGGCGAGTGAGGCCGAACATGATTCAGTCACGTGGCGAACGCCCGGGCAGGCGCCCTGGCGACGTCTGAGCGCGTCACAGGCCCGCACTTCGGACGTGTCGCGTGACGCCGAGGTGACCGTCGAGGGAACCGGCGGTAACTCGACAAACCTGCTGCGCGACTTGCAACCGCAGGTTGCTAAGAGAGTTGTGTTCTCTGTGGCAATCATCTGTTGTCAGCGTTATCGTCGGCGCTTCGGGTGAGTGGCACGACACACGTCGGGGCGCGCCACGAGGAGGAACGATGTCGATCCGCGCAATCGCCGCCGTGGGCGTGCTGCTGTGCGTGGCCATGACATCGCTGTCGATCTACCTCGGTGTCGTCGAGCACGCCTACGGACCGCGATCTGCGCACCAAGTCCTGGTGATGGAGTCGATGGTGCACCGGACGATCTGCGACGAGCAGAACTCTGCGAGGAGCACGACAACGACGAGCTCGTCGCCTTCGATGCGGATCTCGGGTTGCAAGAGCGTCTGGGTGACGATCTGATCGAGTGATCGCGACGTGAACGTTCGTGACCTCGCGCAACGAGCTGGCCGCGCCGAGGACGAGGTCGAGGCGCGCCGCGGGAGGGTTCGACTGACTCGATCGGGTCGACGGCATCGGACTCGCGCACGACACGGGCGGGCGGTCCCCAATCACCCGGCGGTCGTGGTCGCAGTGTCTCCTCGCCTCCGAGAGGGCCAACCTGGGGCCACGGTGTGGCTGAGTGCACACACGGCACCATCCACCAGCGAGCCGTGCTCGCTTCGTAACATTTTGAGGTGGCAACGATGGTGGTCGTCTCGGACAAGGACACTCAGGACGCGACGGTGCTTAACCGCATCGACTCAGGTCCGTGCCTGCGGGGCTCGGGGGAGTCAGTCTCTTGGTGCGGGCACTGCGGAGCAATCCTCCTGCGCGGGGTGGACCCCGTTCGCGTGGCCGATCTGATCTTCCGCTGCGAGTGCGGGGCGTACAACCGAGCACTGAAGTAGCGCACCACGCGCTGGGATTGCGTCGCCCGCGCGCCGCGCACGACCGGCCAATCGATCCTTCCCAGGTGCCACGCTGTGGCGAGGGCGCCAGGAGCTCCGGTTCGCCGGCGAGATGAAGCGAGCCGGTCGTGCGCGACGTACTCTGCGGCCGTGGCGACCATGTCGGACCTCGACCAGCTTGCACTCGCGATGCCGGGTACCTCGAGGAGGGATGACGCCGCGGGTCGGCCCTCCTACTACGTGGGCACGGGCATGTACTGCTGCCATCGGGCACCTCGGCCCGACGCGATCGATGCCCTGACGGGGGAGCGGATGGACGACGTCGTGATGTTCCGTGTCGAGAGCCTCGAGGAGAAGGAGGCGCTCCTCAGCGAGCCCGGCTCCGTCTTCTTCACCACCCGACACTTCGACGGCTACGCCGCAGTCCTCGTGCGCGAGAGCGGACTCGAGCTGCTGGGCGTCGACGAGCTCTTCGAGCGGGTGGCCGATGCGTGGCTCTCGCGCGCGCCGAAGCGAGCGGCCGCGCTCTGGCTGGCGGAGCACGCGGGCTGAGGAGTCCGCACGCGGGTCGCGTCGAACACCCCTAAGAGCCAGGAGGTACACATGGCCTACGACGTGGACCTCGCCCAGAAGGTGCGGTCGGGTCTTGGGGCGGCGACGGCCGTCGGTGAGCTCGAGATGTTCGGCGGCTGGTGCGCGACGATCGCAGGGAACGTGGCGGTGGGCGTGCTCGGGGGTGACCTGATCGTTCGAGTCGGCGCCGAGGACTACGACCACGCACTCTCGCTTCGGGGAGCAAGGCCCTTTGACTATGGGGGGCGCCCTATGCGCGGCTGGGTCTTCGTCGACGAGGAGGGCACCCGCGACGTCCGTTCGCTGCGGCGCTGGATCGACCGAGGGGTGACGTTCGCCCGCACGCTGCCGGCGAAGCCAGTGCGACGGCGCTGAGCCCGATCATCCGCGCTGCGCTCGACGACCCAGCTCGGCGCTGATGTCACCGATGGATGCATTTCGCGACCCGGTGGACCGCGCGCTGGCGCGGGCGCTTGGCGACCTGCGGTGTGTCAACTTCGCGACCGCCGCGCGGCGATCGCCGAGTGCCCGCTCGCTCGACGACGGGGATGACCGGGCAGTCCGTGATGGAACTTTCGTGTGCAGAAGTTGAGCGAGCGAAGAGAAATTCGTCTACGTTTCTGCCGCCGGTCCGCCAACAAGTGGGGATCGGCCACCAATCACCTTTTAAGGAGTCCCGTGAAGTCCATGTTGCATCGCAAGTGGCTTGTCGGCGTGGCCGCGGCGGGCCTCGTCATGGGCCCGCTCGCCGCAGTCGGCATCGTGTCCATCGGAGCCGCGGGGGCCACGGTCGGCACCGACGCGATCCAGTACGTCCAGCCCACGAACGGAACGAACACCGGGTACGCGTTCAGCTACATCCCCGGTGACGGCTCGCCCGCCACGTCCCAGCCCCTCACGCTGAGTGGGACCCAGGACGGTGACAACGACGGAGACGACTGCGCGACGCCGACCTACAGCGGCTCGCCGTTCCTCACGCTCACGGGCCTGTACTTCAACCACCTCGTCAACGGCGCGCCCTACACCGGCACGCCGACGACCGTGAGGGTTGGCGCCTACAACGGGATGACCGGTGTGTGCGCGACGACATGGTCGAGCTCACCCACCTCCATCTCGCAGAACCAGTCGCTGACCTTCGGGGTCGGCACGAACGCCCTCGTCACCGGCCGGTCGCTCCAGGAGGCGCAGATCCAGCTGAAGCGTGCAACGAGGGGCGGCGACGGATACCGCGACGACGGTGACAGTGACGACGTGGTCACGGGCCAGCTCATCGAGCGCTCGGGTGCGACGATCGTCGGCACCCAGAGCTTCATGATCCCCGGCGGCACGAATCCCTCGGTGACCATCGACACAGGCGTGATCAGCGGCGGATTCAGCTCCGTCGAGGTCCGCGTCACCAGCTGCCCGAACGGCGGCGGGGTCTCGGTCGTCGGACCAGCCTCGACGTTCTCGTTCGTCCAGCTCCCCCAGACCATCTCGTTCACGAACACGCCCCCGGCCTCACCGGCCGTCGGCAGCACGTACACCGTGACCGCCACGGCGAGCTCGGGGCTGCCCGTTGGCTTCTCGGTCGACTCGACCTCGACCTCAGGGTGCACCGTCGACGCGTCCACTGGGCTCGTCACGCTCGGTGCGCCCGCTGGCAGCTGCGTGATCGACGCGAACCAGCCGGGCAATGCGCGGTACCTCCCCGCGCCACAAGTCCAACAGACCGTGAACTCCGTGAAGCTCCCGCAGTCGATCACGTTCACGAACACGCCGCCCAGCTCACCGTCGGTCAATGACTCGTACACGGTCTCGGCAACGGCAAGCTCGGGCCTCGCCGTCGTCTTCAGCGTCGACGCCGCCTCGACGTCGGGGTGCGTCGTCGATGCCAACACCGGTGTGGTGACACTCGATGGGCCAGCGGGAACCTGCGTGATCGACGCGAACCAGCCTGGCAACGCCGTCTACTTCGCGGCGCCTCAGGTTCAGCAGGCGACCGGGGTGAACCTCGCCACGCAGACCGTGTCATTCACGAGCACGCCGCCGACGGCCCCGAACGTGGGTGACACCTACCAGGCCAGCGCAACGTCCTCTTCGGGCCTCGCCGTGACCTTCTCGATCGATCCGAGTTCGACGTCGGGTTGCACCGTGGACCCGAGCACCGGCCTCGTCACCTTCTCGGCGCCCGCAGGCACCTGCGTGATCGATGCCACCCAATCAGGCAACACGAGCTACGCGCCGGGATCCGCGCAGCAGAGCACGACGGAGTACGTGGTGATCTGCGGACAGCAGACCATCACCGCGGCGTCCACCGACGGGACCGCGCAGTCCGGCCAGATCAGCGCCACGCTGACCTTCAAGGACTACAACGGCCAGCCGGCACCGACCAATGTGTGCAAGCAGTACCAGTCGTTCACGGCCACAACCAACGACCCGGTGCCGTCGATCGGCGGCGTCCAGTCGGTGGACTTCGCCTCGACGCCCCTGCCGACTGCCCACGTGGTCGCGACGATCGTCTGGGCGGTGCAGGGCTTCTGCACCCCGGACGGCTCCAACAACAGCACGAAGTGCCCGCCGACCTACGTCTCGCTCGACGGCGGGACCACCTGGCAGCCCCAGACCTTCTGCACGTCGGCGCAGCAGGCGGGACTTGCGTGGTGCACGACGAGCAAGTCGTACGCGTACGTCAACGGCGGCACTCAGATCACCGAGAACTGGGACGGCTACGGCGACCCGATCTTCCACAACGGGGCCGGCTGATCTAGGGAACCACGACGAGGTCGACGATGCCGAGCGCGCCCGCCAGCGTGGCGCGCTCGGCATCGTCACCGTCATCGCCCGCCCTCGCTCCGAGGGTGAGCAGCACGAACAGGTCGTAAGTGGCGCCGAGGCCCCTGGCCCGGGCGATCGCCCCGTCGAGTAGGCGCCGGGCACCTGCCAAGTCGCCGGCGGCGAGCAGCGCGGCGATCTCGACGCGGTCCAACAGCGCGGAGACGGGTGACTCTCCGAGCGACCGCTCCGCGGCCCGTGCCTCACGGAGCGCGGCGTCGGCGGCGCTCAGATCCCCTTCGACCACCAGGACCTCTGCGAGGTGTCCCCGAGCCTCGAGCATCCCCATCTGGATCCCCGCCTCGGCGAACTGTCGCGCTGCCGCGCCGATCTGCTCGGTGCCCGCGGAGGTGTCGCCCGCGAGCGCGCGAGCCCGACCGAGGTGCATCGCAGCCTGCGCGGCACCGGCGCGGTACCCGAACGAGCCCAACGTCCTCAGCGCGGGCGCGAGGAGGTCCATCGCCCCGCGCAGGTCACCCTGCATCGCCAGCAGCTCACCGAGGTTCGTCTGGGCGATGGCGGCCGTCGCGAGGTCGCCGGCCTGGGTCGCGGCATCGATGGAGCGCTGGTAGAAGTCTGCGGCAATCGGCCACTGGGTCTTGTAGTACGCGATGGCGCCGAGGTTTCCGAGGGTCATCGCCGCGTCGGAGTAGTCCCCGAGCTCCTCGTAGATGGCGAGCGCGCGCTCCATGTTCGTCGCCTCGCCGGCGCGGCCAATCTCGGCGAGCGCCTGATCGAGGATCGACAGCGCCAGCGCCAGGGTCCGGCGGTGCCCAACCCGCTCGCACTCGCGGACCGCCTCTTCGCTCAGGCGCACCGCGTCGTTGAGCCGTCCCTGCCGGTAGCGGATCACCGCCTCGCGGGTGATGAGGCGCGCCCTCACGCGGTCCGCCTCGGCGCTGGCGGCGTCGAGGCCGTCCAGGAGTGCCAGGCCCGCGTGGACCTGGCGGATCGCCGCGGCGAGCCGCCCTTGGTACTCGGTTCGGAGGTACGCGCGCTGCCCCGCGATGCGAGCCCGCTCGACCAGGTCGTCGCCACTCGCGATCCCGGCCCTTCGATAGGCGTCGTCCGCGCGCTCGTAGACACCCATCACGACCGCGACGTCGCCCAGCTCGCACAGGACAGCGGCGAGCTCGCGCTCGCTGACCTCGTCGAGGTGCCGTGCGGCGCCCACCGCGCGCTCGAGGTGCACGGCGGCCTCCCCGGGGGCGTGCGCCTCGAGCGCCACGCGAGCAGCGAGGCGACCGTACCGCCACGCCCGCGGCCAGTCCTCGGCGGCATGGAAGTGCAGCGAGAGGAGCGTCGCGGAACGCTCGTCGTCTCCTTCGACGGCCTCGATCGCAGTGCCCGCCCTGCGATGCAGGGCCGTTCGCACGCGATACGGAAGGCTCTGGTACGCGGACTCCTGGAGCAGCGCGTGACGGAACCGCAACGCCCCGCCACCGGCCGGGAGAAGGACCTCGCCGAGGCCGGCCATCGGATCGTCGTGCAGCTCGGGATGCATCTCAGCTACCAGCTGCTCGTAGAGCGAGCGGTCGAACACCCTTCCGAGCACGGAAGCGACGAGCAAGCAGGCCCTCGCAGAGCCGGGCAGCGCGTCGATCTCGCGCATGGCGATGGCGTCGAGCGAGTCGGGCAGCGAGTTGAGGCCGTCGGATCGGACGATGCGAAGCAGCTCTTCGAGGAACAGCGGGTTCCCCGACGCCTGCGTGACCACCCTGTCCCGCTCCTGGGGCCGCAACGGCGCCGCCTCGGTCGCGTGATCAACCAGCTGGCGCGCGATGGCGTCCGTGAGATGCCCCAGCGACAGCCCGACGTCGGGTGCCGCCGGAGAGTACCCGCCCTCGGCGGGCCGTCGGGACGCGCAGATGAGCCAGCGGCGACGTGGCGCCGCCTCGGCGAGGCCCGCGCAGACCTCGGCCGTCGAATCGTCGAACCAGTGCGCGTCTTCGAGGACGATCAGCAGGGAATCGGCGAACACCGCATCGAGTACGGCGGTGAGCACCGCCACGACGCGCGCGCGCACGAACCGGTCGGCGAGCGCCTCGGTCTCGGGGGTGCCTGGCAGCTCGGCGTCGACAACGGCAGCGAGCAGGGGAGCGAAGGCGGCGAGGTCAGGCGCGAGGGCCCCGATGGCGGCGTCGAGTTGCCGACCAGCCTCCTCGCGGTCCTGGGCGACGATCCCCAGTAGCTGGCGCAGCGGCGCTCGTAGCGGGAGGTAGGGGATGGCCACGCCGAAGGGCTCGCCTTGCAGCGTGAGGGTTGCGTCCGCGATCCCGAGCGCCGTGAGCTCGGTGAGCAGGCGCGTCTTTCCGGCGCCGCGCTCGCCCTCGACGAGGGCGACCGCGCCCGTTCCCGCGGCTGCGTCCTCGAGCGCACCGCGCAGGGCGCCGAGCTCGTCCTCGCGACCCCGGAACGGCAGGAAGCCGAATGTCGCCGCCTTGACGCCGATGGCGCCACCGACCTGCCACGCTTGCAGCGGTTCCGCCTTGCCCTTGACGCGAAGGGGCTCCAGCTCGACGGTGCGAAAGTCCGAACGGGAGCGGTCGAGCACCGAGGCGGTCGCCAGCAGCGCGCCGACCGGGGCGGCCGCCGCGAGGCGGGCGGCCACGTTGACGCCGTCGCCCATCACGGTGAAGGTCCGACGCGTGGGCGAGCCGACGTCGCCGGCAAAGACGTGGTCCCGGTTGATGCCGATTTGCAAAGGGAGCTCCACGTTCGCATCGAGTATCGACCTCGCGGCGCGCAGGATGCGCCCCTCGTCGTCCTCCTTCGCCGAGGGCACGCCCGCCGCGAGGATGACCTTGCCGCCATCGGCGTCGATGTCCGTGGCGAGGAACGTGACGCCCTCCGCCTCCGCCGCGGTCTGGACGACCGAGACGACCTCGTCCAGGGCGACGGCGGCCTCGTCGGGCCCCCGCCTCGCGAGCAGGTCGTCGACGCCCTGGAACCGAACGAAGGCGATGCTCGCGATTCGGTGCTCAGAGCCACCCTGGCGTTGCGCAAGCCATGACCGCAGTCCGATCGGCACGCTCTCGGCGATCCCCGATCCGCCGAGCGTCGCGATCGGTGGTGGCGTGGCAGCCACCGACGAGGGGAGCCTCGAGCGAAGTCGACGACCTGTGCCCACAGCGGTGCCCACCTCGTGCGCTGGCAAGCGCTCGGCCGTGTCCGCGCTCATGAGGATCACGCCGGCGGTCGCCTGCTGCTCCATCGCGATGGTCTCTGTCGCCGCTGGACCGGCGAGCAGCAGCTCCTGGTGGGTCGTGCCGACGCGAAAGCACAAGAAGCGCCCGGTGTGCAGCCCCATCGACGAGCGAAGGCTGACCTTGCCGGCGGCCGTCGGCAGCGCGTCGGTGTCAGAGAGCGCGGCGCGCATCGCGACGGCGGCGTCCGCGGCCAGCACCGCGTGATCTGCCTGGTCGAAGACGAGCAAGAGCGAGTCGCCACCGAACTTGAGCAGCGAGCCGCCCCGATCCCCGGCGATGCCGAGCATCGTCGAGAAGACGTCGTCGAGGAAGTCCGTGAGCTGCTCTGCTCCGAGGCGGCCGAGGCGGCTGAGTCGCTCGGAGATCTTGGTGAACCCCGATATGTCGACGTAGCAGCACGTCGCGTCGAGCTCGCGCCACCTCCCGGGGGGACCCGAGAGGTCCCACGCTGCGGCGAGCGACGGCACGTAGGGGGCGAGTGCCGCGAGGTGCGGGTCGATCCCCTCTGCCGCGTTGACTTGCTCGATCATGGATCTGCCTGCCTCGGACGCGGAACACGGCAACAGGCGTCCCTCAGGGGCGCCTCGGAGTCCGCGGCGCCTGATGGTACCGCGACGGACCGCCTCCCCATCGAGCCTGCCCGCCTGGCTCGCGCGGCGTCCTTAGGGGGTTCTTAGGGCACTCTCGTCGTGCGATCAGCCCCGAGATGGAGACTGACGCCTTCGCCGTGGGAGGTGCTGGGAGACTGGCCCGCGCGAGAGTCGAACAGGGGAGATGCGGGGATGCGCAAAGTGACCGGACGGACGATGCTCGCACTGGGCGCCCTCGTAGGCGCCGTGGCGGTTCCCGCGACGATCTCGGCTGCCGCGGGCGGTTCCGCGCCTCGGGCGACGCCGTCGACGACGGGGCTGTGCGCGACGAGAGCGACCGCGCCGACCTACAAGCACGTCATCGTCATCATCGAGGAGAACCACTCCTACGGATCGATCGTGGGCTCGTCGTCGGCCCCCTACCTCAACAGGGTCATCGCGTCGTGCGGGGTCGCGTCGAACGTCCACAACGTGACGCACAACAGCCTTCCGAACTACCTGGCGCTGGTCGGGGGCGTGCCGCTCAGCCAACTCGGCCCCTTCCTCAACGACTGCGCGCCGGGAAGCTGCTCGCACCTGCTGGCGGGCTCCAACCTGTTCAACCAGCTGTCGACGCGCGGCGCGATGAGCTACGAGGAGTCGATGCCAACGAGCTGCGCTCGGTCATCGAGCGGGAACTATGCGGTGAAGCACAATCCGGCGGTCTACTTCTCGGATCTCTCGGCCGGGTGCAGCACGCACGACGTCGCACTTGGGTCGACGTCGAACTCCCCGCTCCTGCGCGCGCTGTCGAGCGAGAGGACAGCGCCTGCGTTCTCTCTCGTCACGCCGAACCTCTGCAACGACATGCACGACTGCGGCGTCGGGACCGGGGACGCCTGGCTGTCCACCTGGCTCCCGCGGATCACGTCGTCGACCGTCTACAAGGCAAAGGACACCGCGGTGTTCATCGTCTGGGACGAGGGCCAGGGCGGCTACGCCGGCGAGAGCTGCGCCGCCAACAAGTCCGACTCGAGCTGCCACGTGGCCGCCATCGTCGTCGCCCCGTCCGTGAAGAAGGGGGCGAAGGTCTCGACGGCATTCACGACGTACTCGCTGCTCAAGACCTTCGAGGACCTCCTGGGCCTTCCGGAGCTGAATTCGGCGACGACGGCGGCATCGATGGTGAAGCCCTTCCGCCTCTGATCGACCGGGGCCGTCGCCACCCTCGACGGCTCGCACCCGCTGGACGTGCGACGCGGACCACGGCAGTACCGTTGGGCGATGCTCCCCGCACCACCACGGCGGCCCGAACAGCCCGGGGCGTGCCCGGGTCGGCCGCGCGGATCGTGACCGAGGGTTCACGGCTCCCTGACGCGTCCAGCGACCGCTTCGTCCGCAGCACGGCGGCGCTCGTCTCGTCGAACGCCACGGGCGCGGTGCTCGGTGTCGCGTTCTGGGCGGTTGCGGCGCGCCTGTACTCGGCGAAGAACGTCGGCTACGGCGTCGCCGAGATCGCCGCGATGACCTTCGTCGCCAGCATCGCCCTGCTCAACCTCGGCACCGTCTTCCCGAGGTTCCTCTACGCCGCGGGCGCCCGGGTGCGCGACGTGCTGCGCGCAGGATACGCCGCGAGCGTCTCGGTGGCCCTCGCCGCGGCGATCCTGTTCCTCGCGTTCTCCGGCCACCACAACTTCATCCAGCCGGGCTTCGCATCTGCCGCGCTCTTCGTCGCCGCCGCCGTGCTGTGGGCCGTGTTCACCATCGAGGACGCCGCGCTCGTGGGACTCCGAGCGACGGTGTGGGTGCCCGTGGAGAACACCAGCTTCTCCATCGGCAAGATCATCCTGCTGCCCGTCTTCGCCGTCGCGTTGCCTCGCTCAGGGGTCTTCGCGTCGTGGATCCTGCCCGTCATCATCTGCGTCATCGCGGTCAACTACTACCTGTTCCGGCGCGTGGTCCCGGCGCACGTCGCCCGGGCGAACGGCCGCGGCGTGCTCCCCGAGCGACGGGTCATGGGCACGGTCGTTCTGGGGGAGTACATCGGAGGGCTGGCCTTCATGTCGATGAACCAGCTCCCGGCCCTGATCGTGGCCAGCCGGCTCGGCTCGGCCCAGGCGGCCTACTTCCAGACGCCCTGGATTGCCGGCATCGCCTTCGACATGCTGCTGTTCAGCTTCGCAACCTCGCTCATCGTCGAGTCCACGGTCCGACCCACGGCGGCGACGGCGACGGTTCGAAAGGCCGTCCGGCTCGCGACGATCGTCCTGCTTCCCGGGCTGGCGATCATCGTGATCGGGGCGCCGTACTTCTTGTCCATCCTCGGCCACGAGTACGCGGTGAAGGGAGCGCCGCTGCTGCGGCTCGTCGCCCTGGCGTTGCCGTTCATGGCGGTCAACGTCCTGTACGTGACCTACGCCCGGCTGGCGCGGCGCGTGCGCCGCGTGGTGAGCATCCAGGTGAGCATCGCCGCGATCGTGCTCGGACTCACCGTGCTGTTCGTGGGGCACCTCGGGATCGCGGGCGTGGGCCTCGCGTTCCTGATCGGACAGGCGGCGATCTGCGTCGTCGTGTTCCCGTCGGTCGCCCGCCAGTACCGCCACCCCGAGATGACGCCGAGCTACGCCGACGGCGCGACCCTTGTCGCCGGCGCCGATGACCCCGCCGCTTCGCGGCCGACCTCGCCGCCGGAGGGGAGCGCCGAGACCGACGCCCGAGGGGACACCTAGCGATCCGTGGGGCCCGGGGCGACGCGTTCGCCCGAAGCGGACCGCGGCGCGCCAGCGGGTGTGCCCCTCTGGGGCAGCGGACTGGAGGCGAGGACCGGAAGATCCCTCGGCACCGGGTCCCGGCCGCACCTTGACGCACCAGACAAGCGCAGAATTCTCCTGCTACCGTCACCTCGCACACGGGGGAGTGTGGATGCGGAGAGTGCAGATCGAGGCGCGCGTGACCGCTGCCTCACGAAGGATCGTTGCCCGGGCTCGAGCGACTCGCCGCGCGCTGCTCAGCTACATGCTGGCACTGTCGACGTCACCTGAGCCACACGGGGAGAACAACTCTCTCGCGGTCCGCGCGAGCCACGTCGTGCCCTTCGCCCGCCCGCTCCGCCAGTGGATTCGACGACGCCCGGGTCATCGCGACCTCGACGTCCAGCTGCTCGTCCTCGGCGCGCAGGGAGGGAAGGAGGCGGGGGCGTTCGCCCAAGCGGCGGGAACCCTCGCGTTCGGCTCCCTCCCGATGGAGGCGGGCCCGCACGTGACGCTGCTGCGCGCTGCGCTCGCGAGCGGTGGCCAGCTGAGCGACGAGCAGATCAGGTCGTCGAGCTACTGGGGCTTCGCCAAGCAAGTGACCCGAGTGGCGGGTGGATGGTTCGGTGCCCGCGACGATGACGAGCTGCTCCGGGTCTCACGCAACTTCGTCGAGTGGGCCCTCGGTGACTGCGAGCGCGTCACGAACGACGGTGGCTCTCCCTTCGACGACAGCATCCTCGTCGCGCGGCTCTCGGGTTCACCGGTGTTCCAGATCATCGACGGCCACCACCGCGTTGCCCGGGCGATCGCACGCGGCGAGCGCACCGTCAAGGTCCATCGGACCTGGCTCGACAACGAGTCACCGCTCCAGCAGCGCCTCGAGCTGCTGTCCGGAGGCACGCGCACCATGCGCCAGCCGGTACCTGCGAGGGAGGTCGAGTCGGGCTGGGTCGTCACCACCAACTGCGCCGACCGCCTCTTGCGGATCGTTCGATTCCTCGAGCGCGACCTCGACGCTCCCGCCTCCGCCACCTACCTCGACGTCGGTGCGGGCTACGGG
>Ga0075030_100002687_pt1 | contig 16152 bp, 17 predicted proteins | sample LitLauG_LLR_2012_FD_71393 | JGI IMG/M metagenome (GOLD analysis project Ga0075030, IMG submission 71393) | Freshwater sediment microbial communities from Pennsylvania, USA - Little Laurel Run_MetaG_LLR_2012 | ecosystem: Environmental > Aquatic > Freshwater > Creek > Sediment | place: USA... | reverse complement strand
CGATTGGGCGCAGGTGCGGCCAGAATGGGGCTTGGCCAACAACGCCGCGTTCATTGCCGCGCCACGCGAGCGGACAAAAGGGCTGAATCTCGGTGGCCGGACATTTTTGCACAATTACGATGCAAAGCTCGACGCGGAGAAATCCACGCTGGAACTCATCATGGTCGCGCCGATGGTCGTGGCGAGTTGGATCAATCTGCAATACTACGGCTCGACGGTGAACAACCGGCTCTTCGGCAGCGGCAACAAAGTGCTGCACAATGTCGTCGGCACTTTTGGCGTGTGGCAGGGGAACGGCGGCGATTTGCAGGCCGGCCTGCCGCTGCAATCTGTTCACGACGGCATGCGCTGGATGCACGAACCGCTGCGTTTGAATGTTTTCATCGAGGCCCAGCGCAGCGCCATCGAAAGCATCCTCGCGAAACATCCGGGCGTCCAGGAGTTGGTTGCAAATGGCTGGGTGCATCTGTTTGCGATGGAAACATCAGACAAACAATTCTGGCGATACTGTGGAAAGCAATTTGTGGAGGAAATCGAATAGAAACTTAGAATGAGCAAGATTCTCAAACAAGAAATCAGGCAATTAACGGCCCACCTGGACAAAATCATTTTGGAACAGGCGGGGGAAAAGGTTTTCAACGACCTGGACAAAGTGCGCAAGCTGTCCACACGAGAACGCCATTTCGGCAGCGAAACCAGCCGTCAGACAAAGCATCATTTGCTAGATCGGCTTAACACCAAAGAGGCGTATCAACACTCTCATGCTTTCAGCCTTTTTTTTCAACTTGTGAATCTTTGCGAGGAACGCGCTCGCGAACGTCATCTCAAATCAAAGCGAATGGCGGCGATGTCGTTGCCGGCATTGTTCCGCGAATTAAAGGCGGCGGGTGTCACGGAAAAACAATTGCAGGCGGTTTTGAATGAACTGGAAATCGAGCCTGTGCTGACCGCGCATCCGACCGAGGCGAAACGGCGCGCGGTGCTGAATCAAATCGCACGGCTCACCCAAAACTGGGAAAATCCCGACGAAGTATTGGAGGCGCTCTGGCAGACCGAGGAAATCCGCGAACAAAAAATCGGCCCGCTGCACGAGGTGGACACGGCGCTGTATTATTTCAACCGCACGATTTTTGAAACGGCGGCAAATTTTTACGAAACGTTCGACAGGGAGCTGGCCAAGAATTTTCCCGGCGTCAAACGCACGCGGCAGTTTCTCACCTTCGCGAGCTGGGCGGGCGGCGACCGAGACGGAAATCCTTTTGTGACGCCGGAAATCAGCCGAACCGCGATGCAACGGCAGCACGACGCGGTGATGGATTTTTACCGGCGCGAATGCGAGCAGTTAAGCAAAGAAATCACGCACGCGGATGCAGCTGAAGATTTATCCGTGCCGCACAATCGCGCACAGACTTCCGGGACGTATCAACCTTACGAAGTTTTTCGCAACCAGCTGGGTGCGTTGCGACGCAAGTTGACCGAAGGCAAGCATGACCACACGGAGTTCATCACCTCGCTGGAAGAAATCCGAAAAGGTCTGCTCAAGCAAAAAGCCATGCGCGCCGCGAACGGCCGCATCCGCCGGCTGATTATTCAGGCGAAAACTTTTGGCGCGCATCTCGCAGAATTGGATTTTCGCGATCACAGCGGCAAGCTTGACAACGCCGAGGCAGAATTGCTGGAGGAATTCCGCGCCATCCGCGACATTCAGAAGGAATTTGGCGCGCCGGCCGCGAGCCATTTCATTGTCAGCATGACGCGCAGCGCCGATGACATCTTGCGGCTGTTCAAGCTCTCGAAGCTCGCGGGCGTTTATGAAATCGACCTCGTGCCGCTCTTCGAGACGATTGAAGACTTGGAAAATTCCTCGAATATTCTTGGCAACTTGTGGTCGGACGTTGAATATCGCCGACATCTTAAACATCGCGGGCGCGTGCAGGAAGTGATGGTCGGCTATTCGGATTCCAACAAGGACGGCGGCTATCTCGCGGCGAACTGGTTTTTGTATCGCGCGCAAAAAGAGATGTCGCGAGTCGCCGACGAATGCGGCGTGAAGCTCCGGTTTTTCCATGGCAAAGGCGGCACAATTGACCGTGGCGGCGGTTCGAGCTATCGGAGTTTGCGCGCGCAGCCACACGCGGCGCATGGCGGACGCCTGCGCATCACGGAACAAGGCGAAGTCATTTCACTGAAATATTCCAATCCCGTCATTGCGCAAAGGAATTTGGAGCAACTCACTTCCGCCGTCATCGCCGTGCAATGTTTGCCGGAAAGGGAGACGGCGGAATTGCCCGTGTGGGAAGCGCACGCCGACCGCCTGGCGGAACTTTCCTTCGCGCATTATCAAAAATTGGTTTATGAAACACCGGAGTTCGCGGAATACTTCTGGCAGTCCACGCCGATTGACCTCATCGAACACCTGCGGCTTGGTTCGCGTCCGTCGCGCCGCGCGGCGACGGCGGACATCCGCCAGTTGCGCGCGATTCCGTGGGTGTTTTCGTGGACGCAATCGCGGCATCTCCTTTCCGCGTGGTATGGCGTCGGCTCGGCTTTGAAGGGATTTTTCGAACAAACTCCGGATGGACTTGAACAACTTCGCAAAATGTATCGCCGCTGGCCGTTTTTCCGCACGGTGCTGGACAACGCCGAAGTGTCGCTCGCCAAAACCGACCTTGGCATCGCCCGCCAATACGCCGCACTGGTTGAATCCGCCGAGGTGCGGAAAAGAATCTTTGGCCTCATCCAGGACGAATATGCACGTTCGGTCGAGATGGTACTGGCTATCAACGGGCGCAAGGAACTTTTGGAAAACCAGCCGACGCTGGCGCAATCCATCCGGCTGCGCAATCCGTATGTGGATCCGCTGAACTATTTGCAGATCCGTTTTCTTTCCGTTTGGCGAAAGGCGAACGACGCACAACGAACGGAGCAGCTGCGCCGCCTGCTCGCGCTTACCGTCCAGGGCGTGGCTTCGGGGATGAAGAGCACAGGTTAATTATGCACGAGATTTACGATTCAGACTATAAGAGTCAGCCCGCGCCTCAGAAATATCCGGTGAGGCTTGGCATCATCGGGGGTGGTCAGCTGGCGCGAATGACGGCGATCGCTGCGTTGCCATTGGGGGTTGATGTCGTGGTATTGGAAAAGAATCCGCACAGTCCGGCTGCACGCCTCTCGCCGGATTCAGTGGTTGGCGACTGGAGCGATGCAGAGACGCTTGAAAAATTTGCCGAGGGCTGCGATGTGATCACTTTGGAGAACGAGTTTGTGGATGCAGCAGCGCTTGAGAATTTGGAAAAAGCCGGGCATAAGGTTTTTCCCAGTGCGGCGTGCATTGCGCTGACGCAGGACAAATTCAAACAAAAGCAGGCATTGCAAAATGCCGGACTCGCCGTGCCGAAGTTCCGCGCGGTGGATTCGCCAGCCGAGATTATTTTGGCGGCACGCGATTTTGGCTGGCCGCTACTATTGAAAACGCGCCGCAATGGTTACGATGGCAAAGGCAATTTTACCCTGAAATCAGAAGCGGACATCACCGCCGGCTGGCAGGCTTTGGGCGGTGGCCGGAACGAATTGATGGTCGAGGCCTTTTTCCTATTCGTGAAAGAACTGGCAGCCATTGTCACGCGCGGACGCGAGGGTGGGACCGCCCTTTATCCCGTCGTGGAAACGATTCAGCACAATCATATTTGTCATGTGGTCAAAGCGCCGGCGCAGGTTGCCGATGATTTAGTCATACGCGCAGCGGCAATGTCAAAAAAGGCGGTTGAAGCCGTCGGCGGCGTCGGCAGCTTTGGAGTGGAAATGTTTTTGTCGGCGAACGGCGAAATTGCCGTCAACGAACTTGCGCCGCGGGTGCATAATTCCGGTCATTATACCATCGAGGCGTGCGACTGCTCGCAGTTTGAAAACCATGTTCGGGCCGTGCTCGGCTGGCCGCTGGGCAATCCGCTGATGGTCGCGCCGGCAGCGGTGATGGTAAATCTGCTCGGCAGCGAGAAGACGTCAGGCCAGCCCCGAGGATTAGAGAACGCGTTGCGATTGGCCGGCGTTCGGTTCCATGTCTATGGCAAAATGATGAGTGGTCCGGGACGGAAGATGGGGCACATCACCGTGCTGGAAGATTCAATGGAAAAAGCGCAGACCATCGCCGAACGCGCCGCGAAGGAAATTTGCTTTGGAGCCAGATCATGAAAGAAAATAATCCGCCATGGGTCGGCATCATCATGGGCAGCCATTCGGACTGGCCAGCGATGGAAGCCGCTTACAAAGTATGCCAGGAGTTCAATATCCCGTGCGAAGTCCGCGTGGTCTCCGCGCATCGTACACCGGACGACATGGCGCGCTACGCTAAGTCGGCACACAAGCGCGGCCTGCGGGTCATCATCGCCGGCGCGGGCGGCGCGGCTCATTTGCCGGGTATGGTGGCGAGCCACACGCCGCTGCCAGTCATCGGCGTGCCGGTGGAAAGCAAAAGCTTGAAAGGTATGGATTCGCTTCTGTCCATCGTGCAAATGCCGAGCGGAATTCCGGTGGCGACGGTCGCAATCGGCGGTGCGCGTAATGCCGGTTTGTTGGCCGTTTCCATCCTTGGTGCCAGTGACGAACGATTGCAAGCAGATGTGATTGCCTTCAAAAGAAAATTAGCCGCCGAATCGCGCGAACGTGGTCGCAATCTTAAAATGAGCTTAACCCAAGAATCCCGGCATTCATCTTTGGCCAATAAATAACGCGACTAAAATTTGATTATTGAACCCAGTCTAGCCTTACAATGATTTTTGCCCGTTTTAAGTAGCTTTTCGTTTGGTCCCCGCCAATGGAAGACAGCAGGTTTGCGATTAACCGTCTTTCTGTTAGTGCAGAACGATGTCGCCGACGGTCACGGCCGATTTTGCCTTTTCGACCTCAACGGCGCGGACACCCGCGCGGCGGGCGATACACTTCTTCGCGGGCGTGTTTCAAGTTGGCGGCGTCGAGCGACCGCCAGGTGCGCCGGCCTTTGATGCTGGGGCGTTCAAAATAGACGCCGTTGGAGATGTTGCGGTAGAGGCCGGTTTCAACGAATTGGAATCGGGAAACGGCTACTCTTTTTTTGACGGGACGGATTTCTTTCTTCATGTTGCATTTTCGTTAGACAACGATTTGCAACTGAAGTTTTGAAGGCGGTGTTTTCCAGTAGTGGACTACAAACTGGACTACAGCGACTGTGTCCGCGGAAGCTGGTGGGAGAAGCGCATTTGCAAAGCCTTGTGGTTATTCGCTTTAAGTGGTGCACCCATGAGGAGTTGAACCTCAAACCTGCTGATCCGTAGGCACAAACAGGTCTGTTGCAAGAGGTTCCTCCAGTTGAAGGAGGCTGGTTTCTCTTGAATTACGGCACTATTCCAATCAAGGGATTTTGCAAGAGCAGTTTTCTGTTTATTAATCTCCTGCCAGTTGCGGGGCAAAGTGCATAAAGGAGTGCATGAAGCCATCCTGCTGATCTTTGCATACCCACAATCGAATCCTGTTTCGATACTGACACCGCTTTCCATGGGTGTCAATTATTTCAGTTTGAATCACCCAAGGCTCAAAATCTGGCACCGGCACATTGAGTGTTCGATTAATTAAACGCCAGTGCGCTTTTTCAATGTTTTCTTGCAAAAAATAATTTCACTCAGCATGAACGCGATTAGCCCAGCATGTGGTCGAACGACGGTTCTCCATCATGAACACCACGATCGTTTTAATTGAGTCCGATTTGGGCATATAAATTCCACGGTTCTGATTCGCCGTCAAAGTGACTGCGCAAGCCACGGTGGAATCTATGCGGTCGAATAAGTCCGCTGGCCATTCTGATAAATGGCCGTGAGGCGAAACGGTGTGGCCAGATCATCGTTGTCAAAAATGGCCACGCAGGGCAGATCCTTGATCGCCTGTTTAAGGTTGGCCATGGTGCGCGGAAACCGGGCCGTCAGTTTGTCCATGGGCACATCGTGACCGCCTTGGCTGACCCGCATGGCCACGCGCTCCTCGGAACGGTCCGCGCTGGCGATCCGGATGAAGCAGAGCACCACGGAATACCCCCGCTGAGCAGCGTCTTTCAAAAATGCGAGCTTGTCGCCCACCGGATCGGAAAACACTGTTTCGAAAACAAAGCTCTCTCCCTGGTTCACCAGTTCCTGCCGCAACTTTGCAATGACTTCGGCCGCCTGATACGCATCAATCCCCAATTCTCCGGCCATGACATCGGCATTGAGAAAGCGCAGGCAGGCGGGTTTTAGATGCGCTTCGTAGAAAGTGGATTTACCGGCGCCGTTGGGGCCAGCCACGGCGATAATCACCGGCCTTTTGTCCAAAGCGGGAATATTCCACGGAGCCGAAGATTTCGGTAAAGGCTTTTTCACCTTTAGGCGTGGGCCAAAACCAGCTTCGTTGCTTTCTTGGCGGGCACCTTCTTTGAAGCAGCTCGCAGCGACGCTTTCACCGGCTGGAACTGCCGGTTTACAAAGCGGCCCACAGTGCGCTTGCCGTTTGCCTCAATCCTCACGAGCATGCCCGGCGAGGCGGGCGCGGCCTCATAATGGGGAAAGGGCCGGGAGTTGAGATGCTCCACCACCCGTTGACGGCCGGCGGGAGAATCCACCGTGGCCAGACAGGCGGAGAGCGGCTTGACGTTGCCAGACCGGCAGAGCGCCATGACGTAATCGCCGCGGAGAATAGGTTCGAGCGCGCGGCCGATCTTGGCCCAGAACTCGATCTGGCCGGCGATGGAGCGTTCCACGGCCTCGCCCGCGACCCGGGCATCCAGCAGCAGCGCATCCGATACTTTGACGGGTTGACTCATATGTTCTAAAGGTAGCAAAATGCTACCATTTGTCAAACCGGGGGTGGCAGCGGGGAACCCCTCAGCGGCTCAAATAGGCCATGCTGGCGGCGGGATAACGGTCGCCCGCCGTGCCGCCGGCTGGCGCGGCCAGATTGAATTCCGCCAGATCCTCTGGCGTCAGTGTGATTTGCAACGCGCCTAGGTTTTCCTCCAGATAGGTGCGGCGTTTGGTGCCGGGGATGGGCACGATGTCGTCGCCTTGCGCCAGCACCCAGGCGAGCGCCAACTGCGCCGGTTTGCATCCCTTCCGCTTCGCCAAGGCCTCAATGCAGCTGACGATGGTCAGATTCTGTTTGGAATTGTTGCCCTGAAACCGGGGGCCGTTTCGCCGCCAATCGTTGGCCGCCAGATCCTCGACTTGCTTGATCTTGCCGGTCAGGAAGCCACGCCCCAGCGGGCTATAAGGCACAAAGCCGATGCCCAGCTCACGGCAGACGGGCAGAATCTCCGCCTCAACATCCCGGGTCCACAGCGAGTATTCAGTCTGCAAAGCCGCGATCGGATGGGTTTTGACCGCGCGGCGAAGTGTGGCCGGAACCGCTTCGGACATGCCCAGATGCCGAACCTTACCGGCGCGAACCAGTTCGCTCATCGCCCCGATCGTGTCTTCAATCGGCACCGTGGAATCCACCCGGTGCTGGTAGTAGAGATCAATGTGGGCTACGCCGAGCCGCAGCAAGCTGGCCTCGCAACATTTGCGGACGTAATCGGGATGACCGTTCACGCCGAGATATTTTCCCTGTTCATCCCGGACGTTGCCGAACTTGGTCGCTAGAATCACCTGGTCGCGCCGGCCTTTGATGGCCTGGCCGACCAGTTTTTCATTGTCGCCGCAGCCATACATATCGGCGGTGTCGAGAAAGTTAAGCCCCAGATCCAGGGCCCGGTGAATGGTGGCGATGGATTCTTGGTCGTCTCGCACGCCGTAGAATTCCGACATGCCCATGCAGCCAAGCCCTAGCGCGGAGACGCGCAGGCCGCTTTTCCCCAATTCCCGAATTTTAATGGTATCTGGCATAAAAAATAGATGTTGGTTGATGATTAAACGGCGATGACCACTTTCCCAAAATGCGCGCCACTTTCCTGATAGCGATAGGCGGCGGGGGCTTCGGTAAACGGAATCACGCGGTCAATGACGGGCTTGAGCTGATGCTGTGAAATGGCGCGGTTCATCGCCGCGAACATGTCATGGCTTCCGACGAAAATGCCGCGAATAATTGCTGATTTGCCGAGAATATCCCGCAACGCCACATCGCTGGTAAACCCGCTGACGCCGCCGATGACGCTGATCGTTCCGCCCATGGCCACCGCCCGCAGCGATCTGGGAAACGTGTCGGTGCCGCCCACTTCGATGATGTGATCTGCGCCGGCTTTGTCGGTGAGGCGAAACACCTCCTTTTCCCAATCTGGCGTCGTCTTGTAATTGATCGTGTCATCGGCGCCGAGCGCTTTGGCGCGGGCCAGCTTTGCATCGCTGCTCGAAGTGACGATGACGCGCGCCCCCGTGCATTTTGGCAAATTGCAGCGCGAAGATGGAAACGCCGCCGGTGCCCAGCACCAACACGGTCTGGCCGGCGGAAATCTTCCCATCCGTCACCAGCGCGTGCCAGGCCGTCAGCGCGGCGCACGGCAGGGTGGCCGCCTCCTCGAAACTCAGGTGCGACGGAATCGCAATGACGCCATCGGCGGACAAGGCGACGAATTGGGCCAGCATGCCGTTGATGGAGCCGCCAAGCGCAGACTCAAACGCCTCCCGACGCACCGGCCCTGTCCGCCAGTTTTGGAAAAAAGTTCCGGCCACGCGGTCGCCCGTTTTCCATTGGGTCACACCGGCACCGACGGCGGCAATCTCCCCAGCCCCGTCGGAAAGCGGGATCAACGGCATGGGCACGCCAGGGCCGTAACGGCCGTTTGCCACCATGAGATCGCGGTAATTCAGCGACGTCGCGCGCACCCGCACCAGCACCTGGCCGGGAGCGGGCTTGGGCTCGACCAGTTCCGTGAGTTTTAATGCATCCACCCCGGTGGAAGCGGTAAGTTGCCAGAATTTCATAATTAAGTGAAAATCTAACTCCACTGCCATCTACTCGCAACGCTGCGCTGCTCGTCGCCGCGGCCAATCGGCAAGTAGATTCTCGCAGTAATTAATAACCGTCGACGTCGACGACAGCTTGGGCGAAGGACTGCGGGGCTCGCTATATTCGCGGGTTACGCTAATGGACCCGGCCTGAAATATGCTCCATGACTGCCAAAGTCGGGCACGAAACAGCCTGATGGCCTGAGCCAGATGTCCGGCGCTCGTATAGAAGAGATTCGGTTGCGCGACCAGTCCAGACGCTTCGCGTCTCCGCCGCACTGGTCGCACTGTGTAAGCGGGAGATTCGTATGAATCAGAATGATCATTTTACAAGAGCAGAACGCATATCGCGGATAGGGGGAACTTTTGGCCAAGGGCGTCACCCTTATGGTACTCCGGGAGGCCGAGGCTAAACGAAAGACGGCCTCTATTCCCGCCGCGACTGCGGCCGTTCAGGAGGCCGAGAGAGTATTTGACGGCGATAAATCGGAGACGGACGTCTTGAAATATATCAGCCGGGTTGGAAGTGCGTCTCCAAAAGATATTCAACGTGCTCTCAACATTCCAAAAACGACGGCTTTCCGCCGTCTGGATCGGCTGGTTAAAGCTGGTTGCATCTGTCGCACCGGGAAGACGGCAGCTATTCGTTACTCAATTCCAGTCCACCCTCAAGGATCGAACGGAAATTAATTGTGTAACGGTAGCATTCCGTTCTCACTGAATTTGAGCAGGTGTCCAATCCTGATCTGGATCGTAACATTTCAATGCGCCGGCAAGCTTGGATGTGTTTGCCCCCAGATTCTTCTGAAATACCTTGCCGTTTTGATTGACGATGAAGGTCATCACGCCCGTATTGCCCCACTCGGCCGGCCACGCCACCAAGGCGAACCCGGCGATCATGTGGCCATTGATGATGTAATCATACTTGCCGCCCGGCGTGTGCTTGCCCTGGGCTGTCAGGATCTTGAAATAGTAGCCGTGGTAGGGTGCCTGTTGGTCGTTCAGCATCTTAGCCGTGCGATGGTAGCCTTCCACGCGTGCCTGCGCGATGAGCGGTCCCAAGGGACTTAATTCCTCATCCGGTTTCGCCGGCCAGAACAGACCGTCGTGAGTGCCAGACGTGCTGCGCAAGAACTGGGCGTAGGCGAGCACCCCATTGCCCAACCGATCTTCGCTTGCGTATTCGCGCTGCGCGGCCACATACGCGTCACACACATTGATCACGCCCAATTCATCCATGCCGATGCGGCGGGCAAGAATTTCCTGCCGGCCCGCAGCGGTATCAAAAAACCATTTATCGTCTTGCTTGACCAACGGAATAGGAAAGGGCCAGCCGTCTAGGCCGATTTCCAACGTGATGTTGGCATCTGAATTGGTGATCAGCTGCGTCTTCTCCGCCAGGTGTTCGACAAATAATTTGTATTCCTCGGTTGCCTGGACCACGTCCGGCGATATCAATTCATGCCCGGCTGGACCAAAAATCAAATGGAGCGCGTTCGTGTCGTGAATCGTGGCCGCCGTCACCAAGGCATTGACGGCTTCCGGCGGGGAATTGAACGTTTGCTCATCCGCAGCCGACGCGCGCACAGGCAGGGTCAAAGTTCCAAGCATTAGCCCGGCAACCGATGCCAGCGACCGGAGTTGGAGCAACCATGAAAGGCGGTTTGGGTTCATCAACGAGGTTGTCTTTTGGTAAATCATTTGGTTTTAAAAATTCAATGATCCTTCTTGGAATTTGAGTTGTTACCGCCGTCGCCGCCACCGCGACCGCTGCCGCCGCCCGAAGGTGCCGCCTGGGGAGGTCGCGAAACCGGCGCACTATGCCCTTGCGGTGCTGAATGGGGAGTCGGCTGGAGACTCTGCTGTCCGGCGTGACCTCCAACGCCTGCACCGGGGCGGTTTCGGCATCGATCTTCTCCGACCACGAGTTCACCCACTGATTCATCAACGTGTTCCCGTTCGCCAAGCGCGTCGCAATCTGCCAACTGTTGAACTTGAAGTCCGGCACATCGGCGGATGTGAACTCCCACACGGTCTGGCCCTGCGGATTGATTTCCTGCGCACCTTTGCCGCAAACCAGGGTGTTCCCGTTTTGCAGCCGCACCGCCGACCACGCGCCGGGCACGCTCGCCGTCCAGACCGCTTTGCCGGTTTCGTCATATTCCACCACTTTGCGCAGGTCCATGTGCGCCACCAGATACGTCCCGGCCTCAGTCAACCGCGCGTGTCGGGTCTGCCCATGCGTGCTTTTGGGATTGCCCACCGGCAGCGGCAATTCTCGCTCCATCCTGCCCGTGGCGAGATTGGCCACCATGATTTTCGGCTCCAGCCCGTTCTGGATAAAGATGACGCGGTTGGTTCCAATTGGCTGCGCGGTGTGGGTCTCGCATCCCGCTGGCGCTTCATAATGCCACAAGACCTGCTTTTCTGGATTGATAAGCTCGATGCCGAATTGATGTGCGAACAAAATATTGCCGTCGGACAGCCGGACCGCATCGCTGATTTCGCCTCGGCCCGTTGGATCATGATATTCCCACACCACCTGGCCGCCGCGCACGATGTAGATGTCGCGCGTCTTGGCCTCGCCCGCGTAAAGAAAGTCGTGCTGCGCGAGCCCCCGGCCGGGCAGCGTCTCCGGGAAGTTTGGCTTGCCGGCAGGTTTCGACTCCTGGGCGCACGCGCTCAGGGCGCAGACGCTAAAGCCGGCCAACAGGTAGATCAGCACCGATGTGGGGTTAAGCATCCGGTTCATAAGTTGAATCCCCTCTTGTGTCATCTTCATAATTCTCCGTTGAAGGCGCGGTCGAGGAGGGCGGGGAGCAAGGCGTCCAGTTCGGCGGCGGTCGCGGCTTTCAGGTGATTTTTCATCTCGAATTAAAGCGCTGGCCAACCATTCTCCGGTCTTTTCAAAGTGATGCCTGCAACCGACCATTTGTCCGCCCACACGCTCACGTCCAACCCCTCCGTTCCGCTTTCCAACACATGCTCGAATCTCACTGCCTCGCGGTTGTTTTGGTCAACATAACATTTTCCAAAAAGCAATTCTCCCACCAGCGCGTGGCCTGTCTCAACCGAACGCGCCAAAAGCATTAACTTGTAAAACTCAATGACCCGGTCATCCAAATTCGCGTCGAATATGAATATCTTTTCGACCAGTTGATTCTTGGTTTGCACCAGCCTGAATTGGTAGTCACCCATCAATTGCGCAAATGGCAATGCCCCGGTATCTGGTGCATTTTGGCCCGGAAAAAGCCAGATCATCAGTTGCTTTTCCATGTCGTGATACAATAGTGGATAGACCACATCCCCCGACCAGCCGCATTTTTTGCAGGTGAATTTGGTGAGTTCACCAGCCAATAGATTTTCTTTCTGTTCTTTGTCCAGCGAGACGTTCAAGGATTCCCAAGCCACAAAAGATTGGGGATTTCCGCAATTACCACAGTCAACCATCATTTCACGTGGCATGCTCATATTTACAATTCTCCTTTGAAAGCGCGGTCGAGGAGGGCGGGGAGCAAGGCGTCCAGTTCGACGGCGGTCTCGGCTTGCAGGCGCTTCAGCGCGTTCACCTCTGCCTGAAACGCGTCCAGCTCGGCCACGATCCGGTAGTTATGGCAAAAATGTTTGCACTTCATGTGTTTCATCGGTTGGGGCAACCATTACCGGTTTCCATTCATTAGTTGTATGGTTTGCCAGCGGGGCAGTCATAACAAAACTGTTGGAAGTATTGTTGAAAGTATATGTCCACCGTTCTGGTGTAGTGAATTCAACTAAACCACTATCCGGCTTTGGACTTAAATATTCATCTAATGCTCCAGTCAACGAATCAAACAAGTAATACCACCTGAAATGAGGGCTAGGGCCTAATGGCTTAAATCTAATGGAGCCGTCTGGATTCCTTCGCATTCCCGTCGGACCATACAATTCCCCCTTCTCAATTAGCTCGTTAAGGTCAACTGAAAATACCACTGTATTATGTAGTAAAGTTTCATCCGTGCCAGGTGCTAAAGCCCTGCGGCTGTATTGAAAGCTATTATTTTTCCCCCAACAGATCAAAGAATCACCAAGCTGTTCCGCTTGATAAACATGCCCAAGGTGCCAAAGGTGCCCCCTCTTGGTGCCTTTTGCATCTAGTATAATAATTGCGCTCGAATAGAACTCATCGTTGAAAACATAAACATAAAAATATTTGTGGCCGTAGCTTACGCGATTGACAAATGAACAGCTAAAACGATGAAGAAAATCTTTATAGTGGCTTTCGCCATCGAAAGTCCATTCAAATAAGGCTTTTAGGTGATTATCTACAGCTATACATTGGTTTTTATTTTGCAGCTTGTTGCCAACCGAGAAAACTAGCACCCCGTTGTGTTGTGCACTTGAATTTATAGTCCAACCCTCTTCACCATATAATTTTGGACCTCCAATAATCTCGCCATTCTGATTACGAACGGCTACCTGTCTTCCAGACACGCCAAAATCTCTGATTTTGGGATTTAAACGGCTGATAATCGGCAGTATGAATGTGCCAACAGTGGCTGCCCCAACGAAGAAAGCCCCCAGAATCGATAGGACGTTAAACAAAGTGCGCTTTTTGCTTTTAGTGCTTGGCTGAACTTTGCTCACTGTGTGAAGTGGCCCTTTGGACTCCATTTGATCTGTGGTCTTTGGAGTTGCGATTATTTTGAGTGAGTTTTTAGCATGCTTTTTTTTCTGTCGTTTGCTCATAACTCTCCTTTGAAGGCGCGGTCGAGGAGGGCGGGGAGCAGGGCGTCCAGTTCGGCGGCGGTCCCGGCTTGCAGGCGCTTCAGCGCGTCCACCTCCGCCTGCAACGCGTCCAGCTCGGCCACGATCCGGCGCTGCTCGGCGACAGGAGGGAGCGGGATTTTCTGTGACTTGTATGCGCCTTGCGTGAGGTGGCCGTGTGTGGATTGTGTCAAACCGACGCCTTTCTCAAGGCCTCACAAGCACATCGTGCCTGGGAAAGCGAAGAGTTTTCCTCCGACCTGGCGCACCTGCGGAGCATCAGCAAATAGATGACGAGCATCGTCGTCGCCGATGCGGGTCCGCTTCATTACCTCGTGCTGATTGACTGCGCGGGCATCCTCGAAACACTTTTCGATCAGGTTTTGATTCCGGGTGCGGTGCGCGACGAGTTGCTGCATCAAAACACTCCGCCGAAAGTAAAAGCGTGGATCACGCATCCTCCAGGCTGGCTGAAATTGGAACTGGTCGCGAACGTTCAACCGATTCATGGTCTGCATGCCGGTGAAATCGAAGCGCTGCAACTGGCGCTGCAAGCCAAAGCGGCGGGCGTGCTGATGGACGACCGGGATGGGCGCAAAGCGGCGCGCCAATTGGGACTGCCGGTTATCAGCACCGTTGGCCTGCTGGAACTGGCTGCTGAAAAACAGTTGATAAAACTTCCCGATGCCATCACACAATTGCGGCAAACCAATTTCTTTATCTCGCCGGAGATTCTCGATCAGGCGTTGGAGCAGGACCGGTTGCGCCACGAGCAAACTCCGCAAATCCGAAAAGACCCCGGCATTAAACCTTGAGTCTTGCGGCTGATCGAGCGAGGCAGTCAGCCATGGCTTGAAATCACGCGGCGATTCGATCTGCGCATTCCCACTGGCTCCCGACGCGATAAGGCACCATTGCTTCGTGCAGGAATTGCGAATCGTCTGCCGGCGCATCAAGACGGGTTTCCAGTATGGTGCCAACCACGCGACGGATGAAAGGTCCCATCTGCGGCCAGGTGAGGCGATGGACTTTCACCGCATTGGCGTCGGGTGGCAGCGGCACTTTGTGCGAACGCGCGAACGCAGCGCCGCCATCGAGGACGGCTGTGACCTCGTGCATGGTGATGACGACATGCGTTTTGCCGTCCCGCATCATGTCGCGGATCGGATCGGGACCGGGATATGACGGCCACTCGTCATCACTATGGTGAAAATTGTAGAAGCCCAGACGCGGCAACTCGAAGAGACATCGCGGAATCATCTGCCCGAACGTCGCCATCAGACACAGGTCTGGATTCCAGTCCTCAACAAACATGCGCTGAAACTCCGGCGTCTTCACCCGGCCGCTGTAAACAGGCAAGCCTTGATCCACGCCCAACCAGGGCACCAGCAATTCCTCGTTGCGCGTGTGTGGATATTTCCAGAGCCGGATGCCGGCATGAACGAAAGGCTGGGTGATGTCGTCAGTGGCAACACCCACTACCGTTACCCGTTCCGCCAAGGGCGGTTCGAGCAATTCGCTCAAGACTTGAGTGCCGCCATAGAAGCTGCCGAACACGGCGACGCGGACTTTTTGTGTCGAAGCGTTGGGTAGATTGGGGTTGAACCGGAGTTGACCGACTCCGCCGAACGGTGGAAGGAACATTTCATTCATGGCACGCATTTGTTGCTGCGCGCAACCAACTGCGGGAACTAAAAAGGGCGTGACCCAATCACACCCTCGACAGAGGCACCGCGAAGCGCCCATTAAGAAAGTGCGTCAAGCCACGCCCAATATTGGGCGCAGGCTTCACGGCGTGGTCTCTTAATTGAAAATTCGCGGTTTTCTGTCGAGACCCGGCAGCCGGAGCTGCGCAAATTTTATGTTGCCGTAGATGTCGCCCCAGTCGGGATTGAGATCAAGATCTTTTTTTCATTTTCGATTTGCGGTCGGATTACGGCATCCACCGGCCGTGATTGAGCGCTTTCAAGATGCCGGTCTTGCGCAGCACCCGTTCCACGGAAGCGATGGTGCGCTCGCCGTTGCCGTAGTTGTCCACGCGGGACAGACCGTGTTGGGATTCAAGCAGGGGAGACTTGCCGGCGGGCGCATCCACCGATTCATGTTCATCAAGCAGCCAGCCAATGATGTTTTGGAGGAAGCGCGCGTTGCCACCGTGGGTCAGCAGGCCGAGCGGACTGGTTTCAAACAGGTGCGGCCCGCCAAACAGAGCGAAGCGTCCACGGCGATGCCGACCGGCAACAGCCAGCGGCAGCGATTCAAAGCTGATGCGCCGCAGCGTGCGATTGAAACTCAGGCAGCGTCCACCCGGCGAAAGCACCAACGGCCAGATTTTGGCTTCGGGCACGAGTGTGAACGTGGCCGCCGGCCGCCAGCGCACCGACGTCACCCCGGCACGCGACCATTCCAGTGGCAACGATTCCGGTGGTGTGTCAAAGTAGATTTCCAAGGGATGCATCCGGCGCAC
>Ga0075030_100002684_pt1 | contig 16152 bp, 12 predicted proteins | sample LitLauG_LLR_2012_FD_71393 | JGI IMG/M metagenome (GOLD analysis project Ga0075030, IMG submission 71393) | Freshwater sediment microbial communities from Pennsylvania, USA - Little Laurel Run_MetaG_LLR_2012 | ecosystem: Environmental > Aquatic > Freshwater > Creek > Sediment | place: USA... | reverse complement strand
GGAGCGGATTGCCGGGCGCGTTCAACACCTGGACGTGGAGGATGTCGCGGCTCTGGAGGCGGCCGGCCGCGAGATCCGGCGGTGGATCCAGGAGGGTACGCTTCCGGTCGAACTGGAATCTCAAATTAGATCGCATCATCAAATGCTTATTGATGATTCCTCAAGTGATATCTCGGTCGCGGTGCGCTCCAGCGCTACCGCCGAAGACCTGCCCGACGCTTCGTTTGCCGGCCAGCAGGAAACTTTTCTGAACGTGCGGGGCATCGAGGCGGTCCTGCGCAGCGTGCGCGAGGTGTTTGCCTCGCTGTACAACGATCGGGCCATCGCCTACCGGGTGCACCACGGCTACACGCACGCGGACGTCGCCCTGTCGGCAGGCATTCAAAAGATGGTTCGCAGCGACCTCGGTGCAGCCGGCGTGATGTTCACCATCGATACGGAATCGGGATTCCGCGATGTGGTGTTCATCACCTCCAGCTTCGGGCTGGGGGAGACCGTGGTCCAGGGGGCCGTCAACCCCGACGAGTTCTACGTCCACAAGCCGATGCTGGCGGCCGGCAAGTTTCCCATCGTGCGGCGCAGCCTGGGCTCGAAATTGATCAAGTTGCAGTTCGATGCGCGCCCCGGCTCCGATCGTCCGGTGCAGCAGGTCGACGTGCCGGACGAGCAAAGACACCGATTCTCGCTGTCCGACCAGGACGTGATCGAGCTGGCCCGCATCGGAGTGCGAATCGAGCAGCACTACGGCCGTCCGATGGACATCGAGTGGGGCAAGGACGGAGTCGATGGCCGCCTTTACGTGCTGCAAGCGCGGCCGGAGACCGTGAAGTCGCGCAGCCGCCTGGAAACGCAGGTCCGGTACCGCCTGAAGCAGACCTCGCGCGTTCTGGTCTCGGGTCGGGCGATCGGGCAGAAGGTCGGTGCCGGCCCGGCCCGACTGGTCGGCAGCACCAGCCAGATGGAGCGAGTTCGACCGGGCGACGTGCTGATCACGGACATGACCGATCCGAACTGGGAGCCGGTGATGAAGCGGGCGTCCGCGATCGTTACAAACCGGGGCGGTCGGACCTGCCACGCGGCGATCATCGCTCGCGAGCTGGGCATTCCAGCCGTGGTCGGCTGCGGAAACGCCACATCGGCGATTGCCGACGGCGCGCAGGTCACGGTGTCCTGTGCTGAGGGCGACACCGGGTTCGTTTACGAAGGAAGGCTCGAGTTCCAGGTCGAATCGGCCGAGAGCGGCGCTTTGCCGAAGATCCCGGTCAAGTTGACGATGAACGTGGGCAATCCGCAGCTGGCATTTGAGTTCCAGGCCATTCCGAACGAAGGCGTCGGTCTGGCGCGCCTGGAGTTCATCATCAATAACCACATCGGCGTGCACCCGAAGGCCATCCTGGAGTATCCCAACCTGGATGCGCCGCTGAAGCGCGCGGTCGAGAGCCTTGCCTACGGCTACGACAACCCGCGCCAGTTCTTCCAGCTGCGGCTGGCCGAGGGCATCGCCACCATCGCCGCCGCATTCTGGCCCAAGCCGGTGATCGTGCGCCTTTCGGATTTCAAGAGCAACGAATACCGCAAGTTGATCGGCGGCAGCCGCTACGAGCCGGAAGAGGAAAACCCGATGCTCGGTTTCCGGGGCGCGGCGCGCTTCGTGTCGCCGGACTTCGCTGATTGTTTCGAGCTCGAATGCCATGCGCTGAAGTGGGTGCGCGAGACGATGGGGCTGACCAATGTCGAGATCATGGTTCCCTTCGTGCGCACGCTGGACGAGGCGCGCCGGGTGATCGAACTGCTGCAGTCGCACGGTCTGAAGCGCGGCAGCGGAGCCGCGCCCGACGGCAGCGGCGCCCTGCGCGTGATCATGATGTGCGAAGTGCCGTCCAACGCGATACTGGCCGACGAGTTTCTCGATCACTTCGACGGATTCTCGATCGGCTCCAACGATCTGACCCAGCTGACCCTGGGCCTGGATCGCGACTCCGGCCTGGTCGCGGGCGGATTCGACGAGCGCGACCCGGCCGTCAAGGCCTTGATATCGCGCGCCATCGCGGCCTGCCGGCGTCAGGGCAAGTACGTCGGCATCTGCGGACAGGGACCGTCGGATCACATCGACTTCGCCCGCTGGCTGCTCGACCAGGGGATCGAGTCGCTTTCGCTGAATCCGGATTCGGTCGTCGAGACCTGGCGCAAGCTGGGCGGAGCGCGCTGAGAGAAGGGCGCCCTCACCCCCGCCCCCTCTCCCACTGACGTGGGAGAGGGGAGAAGTTCCTCCCCTCTCCCACGTCAGTGGGAGAGGGGTCGGGGGTGAGGGTGGTGCATCGGAGGAGATGTCGGCGGGTGTTGCCGGTGCCGACACCGCTCTTACAGTCCCAGGCCCGGCAACACCTCCGTGTGCTCGATCTGAACGGCCTGCAATTCGTTCGGATCAAGTCCCAGCGCCTTCAGGACGGTCGGGGCGATCTGGGTGGTCAGCACCGCGCCCTTGATCACCTTTTCCCTCATCCCCGGCTGCGACACGATCAGCGCGACGTTGGTGTCGTCGTTGCTGAAGCCGCCGTGCTCGGCGTTCTTCTTGGTTGAAGTCGTGTAGATGGTTCCGGGTACCGGCACCACGATGATGTCGGGGGTGTGGTTGTCGGTGAGCGGATCACGGAAGCGCAGCTTCAGCAGGTCGCCGGACAGCACCTGCAGAATGTGCAGCCCGGCCGCCTCGTTGTAGTCGCGCAGCCACTGGGCGGCCGCAACACCCTGGCTCTGGTCCAGCAGCCAGATCAGTGCGATGTCGTCCTCGTTTTCGCCGGCATTGATGATTGCCTGGGCTGCCGGGGTGTTGGCTGACGGGTTCGCCGCCACGTACTTGCTGACCAGTGCCTGAAGGCCGCCGATCTTGTTGGTGATGCCGGGGGCCGGGTTGGCCGACAGCGGATCGATCGGCGTCTGCCCATGCTTGGCCGACACGATCAACAAGGTCGAATCGTACAGATCGCGCTCTTTCAGCGCGTCCAGCACGCGCTCCAGCTGAGCGTCGGTCTGTTCCAGCGCGTACTCCAGAACCGCCGTGGGCGTGCCCGAGCCGTCCACATATCCGCCCGGCGTGCCGTTCAGGCCGGCCGGATCGGGGGCGAAACAGCTGCCGTCGGTATTGTTGTGCGAGACCTTTTGCCCGACGCTGATGGCCTGCAGATCGGTTCCGAACACGGTGGGGGTGCCGACGTGCGTGCCTTTGCCAGTGTGGTCGTAGCCTTTGATTTCGGCGACCAGCGCATCGAACTTGCGCTTGTCGTTATCGAGCGTGCAATTGACGCTCACGGTCGCATCCGACGTCACATGCACGCCGTTGGAGTCGGTCACGACGCTGTAGTTGCCGTCGTACGGTCCGGGTATCGCGTTGCCGGAAGCGTCGTTCAACGTCTGGGGGTTGGTCACTTCCGGCGTGTACAGATCGTCCACCGCCTTGCCGGTGGGGCCGGTGACCAGGTCATAGGCGGCGTGCTTGTCAGCCCACGCGGTGCGGCCGCCGGCTTTCTTGACGACGTCGAACATCGTGTTGACCTTGACGAAATCGTGCGGGTAGATGTGCTCGCACTTTCCGCCCTTCATGCCCCAGGGAAGCAAGGCTGGATTGATCTGGTTCTGGTCGATCGCAAGGCCGTTGACCAGCTTCAGCAGGTCAATCGTTTCATCGTAGGTGGTCTGCTGGCCCTGCGGCCCGGAGCAACCGGCCGGTCCGGGCGGCCATTGGGTGCGGTCCCAGCTCACGTCGTAGAAAACGTCGGCCGACGCGGGCGAACCACCGGTCACGATCGACAGCACGCCTGGGAACGAGTCCGAGGGCCGCGAAGTCGCGGCGGTCGTGTATCGAACCGCGTGCCCCGCGATTTCGGCCAGGGCCGATTGTGGGTGCGTTTCGATGAAGCGCTCGGCGTCGACCGCGTGCAGGCCATCGACGCTGATCACCAGCACGTGGCGGACCTGCTGCGAGGACTCGCCGGCCGATGCGCCGAATCCGAGCCCTGCGAGCGCGCCCGCAATGAGCAGTCTGCCGAGAGCGGTTTCCCGATCCATGTTCGTCCCCCTCTTCCTGTTGAAAGAGGGCGCAACATACCTAGGCCTCGTGACGCCAACATGGCCGGACCATTGCTCGGGCGTAAGTATGCGAGAACCCGCTAGTCAAGTTAGCGGACCTTTTGCTTAAGCAGGCGTTGCTGCTGCCGCTTCCAGTCGCGTTTCTGCTCGGCGTCGCGCTTTTCGAACTGGCGCTTGCCCTTGGCCAGGCCCAGGGCAAGCTTGACGCGCCCCCGGGAGAAGTGAAGGTCCAGGGGAACCAGCGTGTACCCGGCGCGCTCGACCTTGCCGATCAGGCGCCGGATCTCGGCGGCGTGCATCAGCAGCTTGCGGGTGCGGGTCGGATCCGCGTGTTCGTGGGTCGACGTGGTCGACAGGGTGCCGATGTGCGCGTTGAGCAGGAACAGTTCCTGATCGCGGACGATGACATAAGCTTCGTTAAGCTGGCAGCGGCCCGCGCGCGTGCTCTTGACTTCCCATCCCTCGAGCGCGAGCCCCGCCTCGAAGCGCTCTTCGATCGAATAGTCGTGGGCCGCCTTGCGGTTCTGGACGATGGACATGTCTTTGTAATGCGACGCACGCCTTACAATTCCAGTGTAACAATCGCCTCATATGCATCGCATCGAACGGTCGGTGCTGGTTCCCTACAGTGCGGAGCGGATGTTTCGACTGGTCGAGCAGGTCGATGACTATCCGGAATTCCTGCCGTGGTGTCCGGCGTCGCAAGCGCGCACCCTTCCCGACGGCAGCGTCGAGGCGACCATTGAAATCTCCTATCACGCGGTGCGCAGCCGATTCACCACGCGCAACGTCTCGATCCATCCACGTGAAATCCGGATGACGCTGGTGAACGGGCCGTTCCGGAGCCTGGCCGGGGAGTGGCGCTTCGATGAGCTTCCGCAACAGGCCTGCAAGGTGAGCCTGAACCTGCAGTACCAGTTCGCATCCGGGGTGCTGGGGCGGCTGATCGCGCCCGTGTTCAATTCGATCGCCGGCTCGCTGATCGACGCGTTCGCGCGCCGCGCCGACTCGCTGTATGCCTGAGGCGCCGCCGGCGATGATCCATGCGGTGGTCGTTTATGCGCTGCCGCGGCAGGCCTACCTGCTGGAAATCCAGCTCCCGCGGGGCGCGACGGTCGGCGCCGCGATCGAGGCGAGCGGGATCCTCGACACGGTGCCCCAGCTCAGGCAAGGGCCGCTCGACGTGGGCATCTTCGGCCGCAGCTGCGCACTGCAGGAACCGGTACAGGAAGGCGACCGCGTCGAGATCTACCGGCCGCTCGAGGCGGATCCGAAGGACGCGCGCCGCCGGCGCGCCGCCTCCAAGGGGCGTTGACGAGTCAAGCCGTCAATTGCAACTCGATTGGATCAGGTCCTGGGTGCGCTGGATCTCGGCCGTCCGCTGGTCCGCGTCGAGGAACTCGCTGCTGCCATCGGGATTGGTTCGGACCAGCCGCGGGTTTTGTTCCAGCGATTTCATGTAGCCGCGCGCGCGGTCGCAGTTTTCGGACTTCTGTTGCGCCTGGGCCTGCTGGTCGGCCTCCTTCTTCTCGCTTTCGGCGCGCTCCTTCATCCGCTTGCGAAATTCCTGCTCCCGCTCGGCCGTGGTCGGGGAGTGGGGTTTGGCCACGGCCGGGGCGGCTCCCGGCGCGGTGGCGGCTCCCGGAGCGGGGGCGGTTCCCGGCGCGGGCTGCGAGGGTGCACTGGATCCCGGCTGCAACAGGGTTTGCGCCGAATCGGACGGCTGGCTGGGCGGCGGCGCCGCCGGCTGCTGGAGGATGTCGCCTGCCTTGATGCTTGGGGGAGGAGGTTGATCCGAGTACACCGGCCGGCCGTTCGGGTCACGCCAGACCCACTGCGCCGATGCGATCGGTGCCAGGCTGCAGAGCATCGTCAAGGCGCCGATCAGGCGCAGGTGCGGGGCGATCCGGGCCATCCGGTTCTCCAATCGGTTCGGCGCGAGGCTTGCTCGATCATCCGAGTCGGCACGGGGCGCCGAGCCGAATGTACCCGAGGCGACCCGGGGCTGACATCGGCGAGAAGCATGAGGATTCCGGCCATTGCCATGGTGCAATGCAGCATGGATCGATGTGCGGAGGCGGCCGACAGCTCGCCGCAAGTGGCATCGGACCGGCGACGGCGACCCCCGTATAATCCGCTTTTGCGCCACCCGAGGACTGCAATGCGCTTGATCGAAAAGGCGCTGACTTTCGATGATGTGTTGTTGTTGCCGGCCTACACGGCCGTGCTGCCCCGGGAGACCGATCTTTCCTCCCGCTTTTCCCGCCGGATCGAGCTGAAACTGCCGCTGGTGTCCGCCGCGATGGACACCGTGACCGATTGGCGCCTGGCCATCGCCCTGGCCCAGGAGGGCGGAATCGGAATCCTTCACAAGAACCTTTCGCCGCGCGAGCAGGCGGCCGAAGTTCTGAAGGTCAAGCGCCACGAGGCGGGCGTGCTGCGCGACCCGATCACGATCCCGCCCGACATGAGGGTGCGCGACGCGATCGAAGTGACGCGCCAGCACCGGATCTCGGGCCTGCCGGTGGTCGAAGGGCCGAATGTGGTCGGCATCATCACCAACCGCGATCTGCGCTTCGAGACGCGGCTGGATGCGCCGGTGCGCGAGATCATGACGCCGCGCGAGCGCCTGGTGACCGTGCGGGAGGGCGCCAGCCTGGAGGAGGCCAAGGCGCTGATGCACCGTCATCGGCTCGAGCGCGTGGTCGTCGTCAACGGCGACTTCGAGCTGCGCGGCCTGATCACGGTCAAGGACATCACCAAGGCGACCGAGCATCCCAGCGCGGCCAAGGACGAGCTGGGCAAGCTGCGCGTGGGCGCCGCGGTGGGCGTCGCCGAGGCCGACGAGGAGCGTTGCGAGCTCCTGGTCAGGGCCGGAGTCGACGTGCTGGTGGTGGACACGGCGCACGGACACTCCCAGGGTGTGCTGGACCGGGTGCGCTGGATCAAGCGCAACTACCCGAACGTCGACGTGGTCGGGGGCAACATTGCGACGGCATCAGCCGCTACCGCCCTGGCCGAACACGGTGTCGACGCCGTCAAGGTGGGAATCGGCCCGGGTTCGATCTGCACCACCCGCGTCGTCGCCGGCGTAGGGGTTCCCCAGATCACCGCGATCGCCAATGTGGCGCGCGCGCTGGCCGGGCAGCACATCCCGGTGATCGCCGATGGCGGCGTCCGGTATTCGGGAGACGTCGCCAAGGCGCTGGCAGCCGGCGCCTGGAGCGTGATGATGGGAGGCATGTTCGCCGGCACCGAGGAGGCCCCGGGCGAAACGATCCTGTACGAAGGCCGCTCCTACAAGTCCTATCGGGGCATGGGCAGCATAGGCGCGATGCAGCAGGGCGCCGCGGACCGCTATTTCCAGGACTACGAAGCCAATGCCGACAAGCTCGTGCCCGAGGGGATCGAAGGGATGGTGCCGTACAAGGGTACTGTTCTTTCCATCCTGTACCAGCTGGCCGGCGGAGTGCGCTCCAGCATGGGTTACTGCGGCTGCCGCACGATCGAGGAGATGCGCACGCGCGCCGAATTCGTCGAGATCACCAGCGCCGGCATGCGCGAGTCGCATGTGCACGACGTCCGCATCACCAAGGAAGCCCCGAACTACCGGATCGAATAGGTGTCGCACGAACGCATCCTGATTCTGGATTTCGGGGCGCAATACACGCAGCTGATCGCGCGCCGCGTGCGCCAGGCGGGCGTGTATTGCGAAATCCACCCCTGGGATGCCGGGGACGATTTCATCCGCTCGTTCGGCGCGCGCGGCATCATCCTGTCGGGCAGTTACCTGTCTGCGCACGAGGAGGCCAGCGCGCAGGCACCGGCCGTCGTGTTCGCGCTGGGCGTTCCCGTGCTCGGCATCTGCTACGGCATGCAGACGATGGCGCAGCAGCTGGGCGGTCGGGTCGAATCGGGGCACAAGCGCGAATTCGGTTACGCCGAGCTGCGCGCGCGCGGGCAAACACGCCTGCTGAGCGGGATCCAGGATTTCCAGACCGTCGACGGCCACGGCATGCTGAAGGTCTGGATGAGCCACGGCGACAAGGTGGTCCAGTTGCCGCCAGGCTTCGCGGTCATGGGTTCGACCGACAACTGCGCCATCGCCGCCATGGCGGACGAGAGCCGAGGTCTTTACGCGATCCAGTTCCATCCGGAGGTCACGCACACGCTGCAAGGACAGGCGATCCTGACGCGTTTCGTGCGCGAGATCTGCGCGTGCCGCGGCGACTGGAACATGCCGGACTATCTGCAGGAGGCGGTGCGTGCGATCCGCGAGCAGGTGGGCCGGGAACAGGTGATCCTCGGCCTGTCGGGCGGAGTCGATTCGGCGGTTGCCGCGCTGCTGGTGCACCGGGCGATCGGCGATCAGCTCACCTGCGTGTTCGTCGACACCGGTTTGCTGCGCCTGAACGAAGCGCGCGAGGTGACCGAAACCTTCAAGAACCACCTGGGTTTGCAGCTGGTGGCCGTGGATGCGTCCGAGCGCTTCATGCAACGCCTGGCCGGAGAGCACGATCCCGAGGCCAAACGCAAGATCATCGGCCGCGTATTCGTCGAGGTCTTCCAGCAGGAGGCGAGCCGCCGCCCCAACGCACGCTGGCTGGCGCAGGGCACGATCTACCCGGACGTGATCGAGTCGGCCGGCGCCAAGTCCAAGAAAGCGACCACGATCAAATCGCACCACAACGTCGGCGGCTTGCCCGAAACCCTGCACCTGAAGCTGCTCGAGCCGCTGCGCGAGCTGTTCAAGGACGAGGTGCGCGAGCTCGGCCTGGCGCTCGGCCTGCCGCGCCAGATCGTGTTCCGTCACCCGTTTCCCGGGCCGGGGCTGGGCGTGCGGATCCTGGGCGAGGTGCGGGCCGAATACGCCGACCTGCTGCGGCGCGCCGATGCGATCTTCATCGACGAGCTGCACTCGAGCGGCTGGTACGATCAGACCAGCCAGGCGTTTGCGGTATTTCTGCCGGTGCGAAGCGTCGGCGTCATGGGGGACGGACGCACCTACGAATGGGTCGTCGCGCTCAGGGCAGTGCAGACGCAGGATTTCATGACAGCTCAATGGGCGCCACTGCCGCACGAATTGCTCGGGCGCGTGTCCAATCGCATCATCAACGAGGTGCGCGGTATCAACCGGGTCGTGTACGACGTCTCGGGCAAACCGCCTGCCACGATCGAATGGGAATGAGCGGGCAGGGCACATCCGCCGACTGGCTGCGCCGCGCGGCCGAAGCCATCGAAGTGCATGAAGGCGGCGCCCCGCAAATCGATCCGGACCAGACGTTCATGCGGCTGGCGCTCGACCAGGCCCATAACGCATGGGCCCTGGGCGAAGTCCCCGTCGGAGCGGTCGTCGTGAAGAACGGAAGCGTGATCGCGACCGGTTTCAACCAGCCGATCGGCCACAGCGATCCGACCGCCCACGCCGAGATCCAGGCGATGCGCGCTGCGGCCGACTGGCTCGGCAACTATCGACTTGCGGGCTGTGCGTTGTACGTGACGCTGGAACCTTGTGCGATGTGCGCCGGCGCGATTCAGCAAGCGCGGGTGGCGCGCCTGGTCTACGGCGCGCCGGACCCGAAGACCGGGGCGTGCGGCAGCGTGATCGATCTGTTTTCGGACAGCCGCTTGAACCATCACACGACGGTCCGCTCCGGCGTCCTGCTGGAGCCCTGCGCCTCGACGTTGAGCCTGTTTTTCGCGGAACGACGTGCTCGCCAGCAGGGCGGCTCGGATTGATGGACCGCTGCGGCGTGCCGGCGCAAGCCGCCGTTATCCGACTCGAGCCGCGCCGGCCATGACGGTTCGCCGCATGGGCCTGGTGGCCCCGTCCGGTTATCTGCCGGATCCGAGCGTCGCCGACCGGGCCGCGTCGTTTTTCTCGGCGCGCGGCTGGCAGGTCAACGTCGGCAAGACCGTTTTCGCGCGGGAACTGCGCTTCGCCGGCTCCGATGACCTGCGCGCCTCGGAGCTTCAGCGATTCGCGACCGACCGCACCCTGGACCTGGTGGTGTCCGCGCGCGGCGGTTACGGGATGTCGCGCCTGCTGGAGCGGCTCGACTTCGCCGCGATTCGCGATGCCGGCCGCATCCTGGTCGGTTACAGCGATTTCACCGCGTTCGGGCTCGCGCTGCTGGCGCGCGCGGGCGCGGTCAGTTTCCAGGGGCCGTCGGCCGGCGATTTCGCCTCGGAAGGCGACCGCGAATTCACGATCGCGAGTTTCTTCGAGGCGATCGAGCGGCCGGACGTAACGATCGAGTTCCAGGCCGATGGGCCGGCTCTTGACGTTCAGGGCCCGCTGTGGGGTGGCAACCTGTCGATGCTGTGCGCCCTGGTGGGGACGCCGTATCTGCCGGCGGTGCACGGCGGGATACTGTTCCTGGAGGACGTCAACGAAGCGGCGTACCGGGTCGAACGCATGCTGTTGCAGCTGCTGCACGCCGGCATTCTCCAGCGCCAGCAGGCCGTTGTGCTGGGCGACTTCCTGCCGATGCCGATCCTGCCCAACGACAACGGGTTCGACCTGGCCCGGGTGATCACGCATCTGCGTTGCGTGCTCGCCTCGCCCGTGGTGACCGGGCTGCCGTTCGGCCATGGACGGCGCCGTGCGACCTTGCCGATCGGCGCAGCCGGCCGTCTGTGCATCCAGGCCGATCGCGCGCAACTGCAGTTCCACGGGCACCCGGTCCTGAAGTGACCACCGACGGCAATCGCCTGCCGGCGGCAGCCCGCAGCGGCAACCTGGCGGGCGTGTACGACGAGCGGCGGCTCCCATATCATTCGGTCATGGCCGGCCCCCTGACCCGACTCGGTCTTGGTGACGAGTCACCCGAACAGCGACAGCAGCGAATCACCGCCGGGGTGATGGCGTCGGTCTACCGGCAGGTTCCGCAGTCGGTGCTCGGCAGCATCTTCGGCGGCATGGCCCTGGTTGCCGCGTTCTGGCACGCCCACGAGCACGGCCCCGACCACGGCCAGCTGTTCCAGAACCAGCTGCTGATCTGGTTCATCGGGATGCTGCTCGAGTCGCTGCTGCGGCTTCGTGTGGCGCATGCGTTCCGGCTCGATACGGACCCGGGCAAGCACGCAAAGGTGTGGGCGTCACGCTGGGTCGCGATCGCGGTGGCCGCGGGCCTGTTGTGGGGCATGGCCGGCAGCATCTTTTTCACGCCCAAGGAGCCACTGCTGCAACTGGTGTTGCTGGCCGTGATCCTGGGCGTGGCGTTCGGCTCGCTGACACTGTACGCCGGACATCGACGCGCGCTGTTCTTTTTCCTGCCGCTGGCGGTGTTGCCGTTGATCGTGCGCATGGTCGAGCAGCACGATGCGGCCTACTACAGCGCGGCGCTCGTGCTGTTCGCGGTGTTCTCGTTCACGCTGTTCTTCGGGCGCAATTTCGGCGAAACGATGTCGGAGGCGGTGAAGAAGAATTACGAAAACGAGATCCTGGTCGAACAGCTGCTGACCGAGAAGCGCGTGGCCGACGAGGCGCGGCGCGCCGCCGAGAATGCGATCCGCTCCAAGACCCAGTTCTTCGCTGCCGCCAGCCACGATCTTCGGCAACCGCTGCAGGCGATCGGAATCTATTGCTCGCTGCTGCGCAAGCGCGCGCAAGGGCCGCTGGAACCGCTGACCAGGAATTTGTCCACCGCGGTCGAATCGCTGTCAAAACTGGTGGAGGAATTGCTGGAGATTTCGCGGCTGGATTCCGGCGCGGTCCAGGCGAGCAAGCAGGTGGTCGACCTGAACGAGGTGTTCGCCACGCTCAGGCAGGAGTTCGTCCCGATCGCGGCCGCCAAGGGTTTGCGGTTCAGGGAGCGCAGGGCACGCCTGTACGTCGAAACCGATCCCATGCTGCTGCAGCGGATACTGCGAAACCTGCTGTCCAACGCGGTTCGATACACGACGCAGGGCGGGGTGCTGCTGGCGGCGCGCCGCCGCTCCGGCCGGGTCAGCATCGAGGTGTGGGATACCGGACCGGGCATCCGGCGCGACGAATTCGACCGGATCTTCGAGGAGTTTTATCGAGGCGAAAGCTCCAAGACCGAATCGACCGGCGGCTACGGCCTGGGCCTTTCGATCGTGCGGCGCATCTGCACCGTGCTGGGTCATTCGCTGTTCGTGACCAGCCGCCCCGGCTCCGGGACCGTGTTCCGCGTCGAGATTCCGCGCGCCGCGCGCCCGGCGCGACCACGCGTCAGCGCGGCTGCGACGGCCGCCCACACGCTGATTCCGCTCACCGATCAGCTGATCGTGGTGCTGGAGGACAACTCGGAGATCCTGGCCAGCCTGACGCGCCTGCTCGCCTCCTGGGGCGCGCGCGTGTTGCCCTCTCCGAAGTTCGACAGCGTACTGCTGCAGCGCCTGTCGAACGAGTCGAGGATCGATCTGATCGTTGCCGACCACAATCTGGGCGGGCCGATCAACGGGGCCGAGGCCGTCTTCCGCATCCGCGAATTGATCGGCAGCCCGGTTCCGGTCGTCATTCTGACCGCGGTACAGGCATCGGAGGTCCTGGGCGAGTTCAATCGCTCGCTGCAGGCCAGGCTCAACGCCGATCCGTCGCTCGCGTCCAATATCCTGCGTGGGCGGGGCGAGGAGCCGGTCGTGCTTCAAAAGCCGGCCGACGCGGCCCTGCTGAACTCGACCCTTGCGCAGGCCCTGGGCCTGGCGCCGTCACCGGACCCCGATGGGGCCGGGCGCACGAGCGCTCCGACCCAGCCGACTTCTCAGCCCACGTCGTAGCCGTTGCGACGCGCTGCAAGCAGCGCTTCGGTGCGATTGGATGCTCCGAACGCGCGGTAGATCGCGGTCACGTGCGTTTTCACGGTGCCTTCGGAAAGTCCGAGCTCGCGGCAGATGATCTTGATCGGGGCGCCGCGCGCCAGTAGCTGCAGCACCTGCTCCTGCCGTTCGGTCAGCGCGATGCGCGACGAGCCGATCGACGCGTTCTGCACGCGCTGCGGCGGGCCCGACAGCGGGCCGAGCCGCTGCGCCTCCTCCAGCAGGTCCGCCGGAATGTAGAAGCCGCCCGACATCACGAACTTGATGGCCGACAGCAGCTTGTCGGTCGCCATGGATTTGGGCACGAAGCCGGCTGCCCCCAGCTGCAGCGTGCGCATCACGCTGCGCTGATCCTGCATGCCGGACAGCACGAGGATCTTCAGATCGGGCACCTGCGCCACGATCGCCTCGAGCAGCGAGGTGCCGGTGGCTCCCGGCACGCCCAGATCGAGCAGCAGCAGGTCCGCATCCGCATGCTGCTCCACCAGCTGCATCGCCTCCGGAGCAGTGGCCGCCGTGTGAATCTCGACGTCCGGATCGATATCCTGCAGCAGCGCACTGACTGCGTCTGTGATCAGCGAATGGTCGTCAACCAGCAGAACCTTCATCGTTTTGTGGATTCCGGAAGACGTCTCCCCATCTCCGGCAGGCATTTTAGCCGGATATGTTGCAGGCGTGTCGCTCGGACCTGTCAATATCGCCATCAGAGGATTGCTTGGACGGACCCGCGTGCCCGATCCGATTGGCTAGACTCGATCCGTCATGTTCAATCAACGGGTCGCGCCCGGTTCCGCCTGGTCGCCGCTGCGCCACCAGACCTTCGGGCGCCTGTGGCTGGGTTCGCTGGCGAGCTACCTCGCCCTGTGGATGCAGAGCGTTGCCGGCGCGTGGTTGATGACCTCGCTGACCTCGAGCGCACTGCTGGTGGCCCTGATGCAGACCGCCATCAGTTTGCCGATGTGCCTGCTGTCGTTGCCGGCCGGCGTGCTGGGGGACCTGCTGGACCGGCGCCGGCTGATTCTTTTCACGCAAGCGCTGATGCTGGTCGCCAGCTGTCTGCTGGCCGTCTTGACGCTGCTCGGCGCGATCGGGCCGGCCGGCCTGCTCGGCCTGACCTTCCTGCTGGGTACCGGAATGGCGCTCAACAGTCCGGCCTGGCAGGCCTCGATGTGCGAGGCGATCGAGCGGGCCGAACTGGCGCAGGCCCTGACGCTGATCGGGATCGCGTACAACATCGCCCGCGCCGTGGGACCCGCCGTGGCCGGCGGCATCCAGACCGCGAGCGGACCGTGGCTGGTCTTCGTGATCAACGCGGCCGCCTACGCGTGGGTTGTCGTGGTGGCGTGGCGCTGGCAGCCGACTTCGGTGCGCCTGCAGCTGCCGCCCGAGCGACTGATCAGCGCGATACGAGTCGGCGTCAACTACGCCGTCCACACGGCCGCGGTACGCGCTCCGCTGATTCGCACCGCCGCCTTCATGTTGCCGGCCAGCTCGCTGTGGGCGTTGATTCCGGTGGTCGGACAGGGGCGGCTCGGCACATCGGCCGCCGGATTCGGCTTCCTGATCGGCAGCCTCGGCGTCGGAGCGATCCTGGGCGGACTGGCGCTGCACTGGTTGCGGGAGCGCGTTACGCTGGAAGCGCAGGTCGGAACCGCCACTGCGTGCTACGCCTTGACCCTGGCGCTGGCCGCCGTGCTGACCGACGTTCGGACGCTGTGTCCGGCGCTGATCATGGGCGGAGCCGCCTGGAGCATCGCTTTGACGTCGCTGAGCTCGGCGCTCTTGACCTCGGTTCCGATGTGGGTGCGCTCACGCACGATCGGACTGTCAATGCTGGCCTCACAGGGGTTCATGGCCGGGGGCGCGGCGCTGTGGGGTGCGATCGCGAACCGTTTCGGAACCGGCCCCTCGCTTGCGCTGGCGAGCTTTCTGATGGTGATCCTGATGCTCTGGGCACAACGTTACCGCGTCGTGCTCGGCGAAGAAAGCGACGTCACGCTGTCCCCGGTCGAAGTGCAGCCGGCTCTGTCGGGCGCCGTGCCTCCGGAAGCAGGGCCGGTGGCGGTCGAAATCCGGTATCGGATCGATCCGCGCCGGCGCGAGGCCTTTTTGCAGGCGTCGGAACCGGTCGGGAAACTGAGGCGCCGCAACGGGGCGCGCATCTGGCGCGTGTATCGCGATCTGGCCGATGAGAGCGTATTCGTCGAGCGCTTCGTGGTGGATTCGTGGGTCGACTACCAGCGGCAGCTGGCACGCAGCACCGTGGCCGACCATGAGCATGAGGAACGGGTCAAGGCGTTCCTGCAGGCTGGAGCCCAGGTCGAGGTTTCCCACTACCTGGCGGAGCGATAGCAGTGTGTCGGGTCTTGACCCGCTTTTACGTCTGTACTGACTGAGGTTCGCGTTCGATCGCCTGGCGCTGCTGGCCGGATCGATCGGCGATCGACCGGTCCCTCAAACCCCGTGGTTGCCGGCAGGCCCGCATCGCGCGCCTGCCGGCTCTTTTCCCGGACAACGCGCGCTCAAGCGGTGCGAGTGCGCCGGGCCGCGGTCACCCCGTGTGCAGCGCCGCCGCCAGGACGATCGCCGCTTGCTGCCCGCGATCCCCTGACGGCGTCAATCGCCTGCTGCGACGCTTGCGGCCCCGGGGCGTCGCAGCGCGTGGCGCGTGTGCCGGATCATGGCCTCGGTCGTCGCCCAGTCCACGCACGGATCGGTAACCGAACAACCGTATTTGAGCTGGGTCAGGTCGTCCGGTATCGGCTGATTGCCCGCTTGCAGGTTGCTTTCGATCATCCAGCCCACGATCGAACGGTTGCCTTGCGCGATCTGCGCGACGCAATCGTTCAACACGAGCGGCTGCAGTTCCGGCTTCTTGTACGAGTTCGAATGCGCGCAATCCACTACCAGGTTGCACGCCAGACCGGCCTGCCGCAAGGCGGCTTCCGCCAGGGCCACGCTGACCGAATCGTAGTTGGGCCGGCCGCCACCGCCGCGCAGCACCAGGTGCCCGTAGGCGTTGCCGCGCGTGCGGATCACCGAGGTCACGCCGTCCGCATTGATGCCCAGGAAGCTGTGCGGTCGCGAGGCCGAGATGATCGCGTTGATGGCGCCGCTCAAATCGCCGTCGGTGCCGTTCTTGAATCCGACCGGCGTCGACAGCCCGCTCGCCATTTCCCTGTGAGTCTGCGACTCCGAGGTGCGTGCGCCGATCGCCGTCCAGGTGATCAGATCGCCCAGGTACTGGGGGGCGATCGGGTCGAGCGCTTCGGTCGCCGCCGG
>Ga0075030_100002682_pt1 | contig 16157 bp, 15 predicted proteins | sample LitLauG_LLR_2012_FD_71393 | JGI IMG/M metagenome (GOLD analysis project Ga0075030, IMG submission 71393) | Freshwater sediment microbial communities from Pennsylvania, USA - Little Laurel Run_MetaG_LLR_2012 | ecosystem: Environmental > Aquatic > Freshwater > Creek > Sediment | place: USA... | reverse complement strand
CGAAGGCGGCGTTGTCGCGGGCCTCGGCCAGGGTCTCCTTGAGGACCCCCTCGTCGAGGGTGCCAGCCCAGGCGAAGCCCTGCCGCCCCCCGACGATCACCCGGATCCCGGCGCCGACCGGCTCGGCCGAGCTGAGCGACTCGATCTCGCCCTGGTAGGCCCGCACGTTGGTCGTGCGGCTCCGCGACACGTAGGCCTCGACCTCCTCGCCGGGCGAAGCCCAGGCGACGATCCGGTCGGCCAGATCGGCCAGCTCGGTCACGCCGCCGTGCCCCCGACGGTGAGGGCCTGGACCCGCAGCGTCGGCTGGCCGTCGCCCACCGGCACCCCCTGACCGTCCTTGCCGCAGGTGCCGGGTGAGCCCATGGCGAAGTCGTTGCCGACCACGTCGATCAGGCGCAAAACCTCGGGCCCGTTGCCGATCAGGTTGGCGTCGCGCAGGGGGTCGGTGATCCGCCCGTCCTCGATGAGGAACGCTTCGGTCATGCCGAACACGAAGTCGCCGGTGGCCGTGTTGACCTGTCCGCCCCCCAGGTCGGCCACGTACACCCCGTGGGGTGTCTGGCGGATGATCTCCTCCGGGTCCTCGGTGCCGTTCACCAGGAAGGTGTTGGTCATGCGGACCATGGGCAGGTGGCGGTAGCTCTGCCGACGCCCGTTGGTCGACACCGGCCGCCCCTCCCGCCGGGCCCGCAGGAAGTCGTAGAGGTAGTCGGTCAGCACGCCGTCCTGGATCAGGACGTTGCGGGCCGCCGGATGGCCTTCGTCGTCGATGGCGTAGCTGCCCCACTCCCGGTCCATGGTCCCGTCGTCGACCAGCGTGACCAGCGGCGAGGCCACGAGCTCGCCCGTCCGGCCGGCGAACACGCTGGCCCGCTTGGCCACCAGGTCGGCCTCCAGGCCGTGCCCACAGGCCTCGTGGAACAGCACTCCGCCCCCGCCGCTCTTGATCACCACCGGCACGGTGCCGCTCGGTGCCGGTCGGGCCGACAGCTTGGTGAGGGCCCGCCGGGCGGCCGTCCGACCCGCCTCCTCCACGTCGACGTCGTCGAAGAACTCGAAGCCCATCGACCACCCCTGCGAGAACCGCCCGGTCTGCATCCCGGTGTCGCCCGACGCCACCGCGACCACGGCCAGACGGGTCTTGACCTGATCGTCGGCGGCCGCCAGGCCGTCGGAGTTGGCCACCAGGATCCGCCGGCGGCTGTCGGCGTAGGTGGCGGTGACCTGGCGGATGGCCGCCCCCTCGGCCCGGGCCGCGGCGTCGGCCCGGTTGAGCAGCTCGACCTTGCTCGCCTTGCCCACGGTCTCGGGCAGCACCCGCGCCGTGGCCGCCCGCTCGGGGACGGCCGACACCGTCACCGACCGGCCCTGTCCGCTGCGGGCCACGGCGGAGGCGGCCTCAGCGGCGGCGGCCAGGCCGGACTCGGACAGATCGGCGGTGTGGGCGAAGCCGGTGGTCTCGCCGACCACCACCCGGATCCCCGCCCCCCGGCTCCGGCCGGAGGTGACCTCCTCGACCTTGCCATCATCGAGCCGGGCTGTCGTCGAACGGGCGTCCTCCACGAAGATCTCGGCGAACTGGCCGCCCGAGCGCATCGCCGCGCCGAGCACCTTCTCGACGACTTGCTGATCGAGCACGCTCGCCTCCTCATCGGCCCCTGACCGGCCGGCCACGCCGGGATGCGAGCGTACCGGCTCGGATGTGGGATTCCCGTCGGCCGGGCGGGTCGGCGACCCCGACCGGCCTGCATTGGCCGAGCAGCCGACCGCCCTCGTATCGTGGGTCCATGCCGGTCCAGGCGGGTATCCACGGGGTGGTGGAGCTCGTGGTCACCCAGGCCGACACGGCGGCGGCCATCGGCAGCGGGGACGTACCGGTTCTGGCCACCCCCCGGCTGATCGCCCTGTGCGAGCAGGCCGCCTGTCAGGCCGTAGCCGAGGCCCTCGGACCGGGGGACACGACGGTCGGGCTGCGGGTGGAGTTCACCCACGTGGCCCCGACCCGGGTCGGCTCGGTCGTGCGGGCCGACGCCACCCTCGACCGGGTGGAGGGGCGGCGCCTGCTGTTCACCGTGTCGGCCAGCGACAGCTGCGGGCTGGTGGGCGCCGGGAAGATGACCCGGGCCGTGGTCGGCCGCGGGCAGTTCCTCGACAAAGCCCGCTGAGGGCGTCGCCCACGCCGACCGCTCCTTCCGGCACCACCGGCGGGGCCTCAGCAGGTGGTCACCGGGATGCGGAGGGCCCGCTGGCCGTCGTTGACGGTGGCGAGCAGCGCGGCGCCGGCCTGACCGGCTGAGGGCGAGCGCGCCGTCAGGTCCTGTTCGAAGCTCAACATGGACTTGAGCATGGCGTCGCTCTGGACCCGGTGACCGCTGGCCAGCACGGCCGTCAGCACGTGGAGGGCCCCGTGGGGGCCGGCGTAGAACGGCGTCTCGGCCCCCCCCGGGTCGGAGCCGGCCCGGCTGAGGACCGGGCACAGGGTTCCGAGCTGCTGCTCGACGTCGGCCGTGGCCACCGTCGTCCCCCCCAACGACAGGCTGGACGGGGTGCCGTTGGCGGCCCGGCCCCCGCAGGCGCCGAGCACCGCACCGACGACGAGCACGACACCGGCGAGCGTCGGTCCGGACCAGGTCGGGCCGGCTGGCCTTGTGGTCACGTCGGCGTGCCGGGGAGGCTCACCACCAGGGCGGCGTCGGGCGCGCTGAACACGGCGGGCGTCCCGAAGTCGGAGAACAGCAGCGTCGTCTGGTTGATGATGTTGCCGTCCTCGGTGATGAAAAGGTTGCCCTTGGTGGTGGTGGTCCGGGCCTTCGGGTCCTCGGCCACCTGAAGACGGCGGACGCGGCCCTGGGCGTCCAGCCACACGTCGGCCGGCCACTGGATCGGGCCGATGGCGGCGGCCGCCGCTTCCAGCTCCGGCCGCTCGGCCGCCGGGCTGGCGGCGATGGCCGTCGGCAGGTCGACCACGAAGGTGTAGTGGTAGGTGTTCACTCCCCGGACCTCCTCACCGCCGTACGGGGCGACCCGCTCGGCCCCCCGCAGGAACGCCAGATCGGTGGCCAGCCCGGGGCGGACGAGCAGCGATTCGAGCGGTTTGACCCGGGTGTAGCTGTCCTGGGTCACGGCCAACGGCGACCCCGCCAGCCAGGGCCGCGCCGGGCTGGTCCCGGGCGCGCCGCCGCCCGGACCGGTCACGTTCAGCCATTCCGTCGCGCCCGACACCCGCACGTCGAAATGATCGCCGAGGTGGGCTCCGGCGCCGGCCCGGGCCAGGGTCAGCTGCCCGGAGCCGTGAGCCAGGTCGACCGTGCCCGCCCCGGCCAGGTCCGACGCCACGCTGACCTCCACGTGGGCACCACCCAGGGCCATCGTCCGATCGGCGGCGGCCCGCACGACCGCCTGGGGGGTCCCCCGCAGCGCGGCCGGGGGCTGGCCACCGCAGCCGCTGAGGGCGCCCGACGCCACCACCAGGGTGGCCAGGGGCAGGGCCAGCACGGCGGCTCGTGACCGGACCCGCCGGCCGGTGCATGGTGTCACCCGGGACGGCACAGGTTTGTAGGCTAGGTCGGTGACTGCAGCGGTCCCAGCCGGCGGGCGACGCCGGGCGCCCGATGCCCGAAGGGCCTGGACGGCCCGGGTGCGGCGGTGGTGGCCGCCGGCCCGGATCGGCCTGAGCGTCGTGATGCTCGCCTTCCTGGTCGCCAAGGTCCACCTCGGTCGGGTGGTGCCCGTGTGGGACCACGGCACGGTCCTGCTGCTGCTCGGCGGGGTGGCCCTGAGCGCCCTCGGCATTCTCCTGTCCGCCGTCCGCTGGCACCGGGTGCTGGCCGCTCTGGAGCAGCCCTCCCGGCTGCGCCCCCTGCTGTCGGCCTACCTGGCCGGTCAGTTCGTCTCCAACTTCCTGCCCTCGACCATCGGGGGTGACGCCCTGCGCATCAGTCGGCTCTCGGCCGCCGGCCGGGGCGACGTCGCCACGCCCGAGACCGGCCCCATTCCGGAGACCGGTCCCGGCCTCCGTACGGCCGTCGTCGCCGGCCCCGGCCCAACATCGGGTGCCGTCCCGGCGGCCTTCGCCTCGGTGGTCCTCGACCGGATGTCGGGCTGGCTGATCCTGCCCCTCCTGTGCCTCGTCGGGCTGGCCATCAACCCGTCGCTGCTCCATCTGGGCCGCTCGAGCCGGGCCGCGGTGAGCCTGTCGTTGGTCACCCTCGGCGCCCTGGCCCTGGTTGTGGCGGTGGCCTCGAGCCCCCGGCTCGGTCGTCGGCTGGTGGGCCACGAGGGCTGGCGGCGCTGCGTGGGCGCCGTCCACCTCGGTCTCACCCGGCTACGCCGCCGCCCGGCGGCGGCAGCCCAGGTGGTGGCGGCCAGCGTGCTCTACCAGCTGGCCATGGTGGCCGCCTGCCTGCTGGCCGCCCACGCTCTGGGCATCCGCATCGGTCCTACCGCTCTGCTCGCCTTCGTGCCGGCCGTCGCCATCGTGCAGGTACTGCCCGTCACGGTCGGAGGTCTGGGCGTCCGGGAGGGCGCGTTCGCGCTGTTCCTGGCCCCCCTGGGCGTACCGACGGCCCGGGCCGTGGCCCTCGGGCTGGCCCTCTACGCCATGCACCTTCTGGCGAGCCTGCTCGGCGCCCCGGCCTTCGCCGTCGGATCCCGGCAACGAGGCGTCCCAGCCCCTCTGTCCACGTGAGGGTCGATCCCCAGGCGGCGGAACCGGGCGGGAGCCCGCCACCGTCCTCCCGGCCGACCCGTCCCCCGATCTCCCCGCCCACGGCGTCCACGGCCGACCCCGATAGGGCGGCATCGACGCCCGGCGGGCGGCTCCACTGGTGGCGGGAGCTGCTCTACATCGGGCTGTTCTACGGGCTGTACACGGCCGTGCGCGACACCCAGGGGTCGGCGGGCAACGGCTTCACCACCCGCGGCTCACTGACCGCGTTCCACCACGCCCAGCTGGTGATCCGGATCGAGAAGGACCTGTTGCTGTTCCACGAGCAGTCTTTGCAGCACCTGTTCCACTCCCAACGGTTCTTCCAGGCCTGCGACGCCTTCTACGGCACCGCCCATTTCGTGGTCACCGCCGGGGTGCTGATCTGGTTGTTCCGCCGCCAACCGGGCCGCTACCCGTACTGGCGCAACGTCCTGGCCATCACCACCGCGCTGGCCCTGATCGGGTTCGCCGCCTTCCCGCTCATGCCGCCCCGCCTGCTCGACCTGGCCGGCGGGCACTACGGCTTCGTCGACACCCTGGCCCGCTACCGGGGGTCGTGGTCGTTCGACTCGGGGACCATGGAGAAGCTGTCGAACCAGTACGCGGCCATGCCCAGCCTGCACTTCGCCTGGTCCAGCTGGTGCGCCCTGGTGGTCCTCCCGGCCTGTCGGAGCTGGTGGACCCGGACCCTGGCCGTGGCCTACCCGCTGCTGACCGCGTTCGCCATCGTCGTGACGGCCAACCACTACTTCCTCGACGCCGTCGGCGGGGCGGTCGTGCTCGGCCTGGCCACGGCTCTGGCTCGCCCGCTCACGGCCTGGATGCGCCGGTCCCACCCGGCCCTGCTGTGAGCAGCCGATACCAACGGTGCTGAGCCGGCGGCCGGGTCGTCGATGACCCGGTCAGGGCTTAACCTCGGCCCGTGACCACCATCGGCCTGGCCCCCCCCTCCCTGGCCGCCCTGGCCGACCACGTCGAGACCCGCATCGACACCCTGCTCGGCGCCGAGCACGATCGGTGGAAGACCGTCGACGACGCCCTCGACGAGCCGTACGCGGCGCTGCGGGCCTTCATCACCGGGGGGAAGCGGCTGCGCCCCGCCTTCTGCCACTGGGGCTTCGTGGGGGCCGGGGGTTCGCCCGCCGAACCGGCCGTGGTCGACGCCGGCGCCGCCCTCGAGCTGCTGCACATCTTCGCCCTGATCCACGACGACGTGATGGACGGCTCGCTGCGCCGCCACGGACTGCCCTGCGTGCACGTCGACTTCGCCGAACGCCACCGCCGCCGGGGCTGGCACGGGGAGTCCCGCCGGTTCGGCGACGGGGCCGCCATCCTGGCCGGCGATCTGGCCTTCGTGTACGCCGACGTGCTCGTCCGGGAGCTACCGGCGGCGGCCCGGGCGGTGTTCGACGAGCTGCGCCTGGAGGTCAACGTCGGCCAGTACCTCGACCTCGTCACCACCGCCAGCCGGGCCGTGAGCGTCGAGGCGGCCCACAAGATCTGCGTCTACAAGTCGGGGAAGTACACCATCGAACGGCCCCTCCACCTGGGGGCGGCCCTGGCCGGCCGGCTCGACGAGCTGGCCGGCCCCTACACCCGCTACGGCCTACCTCTCGGCGAGGCCTTCCAGCTGGTCGACGACCTGCTCGGCGCCTTCGGCGACGACGACCGGCTGGGCAAGGCCGTCGGGGAGGACCTGCGGGAGGGTAAGCCGACGGCCCTCTACGCCCTGGCCCGGCAACGGGCCCGGGGGGCCGAGGCCACCCTGCTCGAGACCCGGGTCGGCCAACCCGACCTCCGGCCCGAGGAGGTGATCGCCATCCAGGAGGTCCTCACCGCCACCGGCGCACGGGCCACGGTCGAAGCCACCATCGGTGCGTTGGTGACCGAGAGCCTGGCCGCCCTGGCCGAAGCCCCGATCAGCGGGGAGGCCCGGGCCGAACTGACCGCCCTGGCCCACTTCGTGGCCGGCCGGGACTACTGAGAGCCGCCCGACGAGCCGGTCGGGGCCCGCCCGTGGACCAGGTACAGGCCCCAGGCCGCCACGGTCGGGCCGTCCCGGATCTCGCCGCGGCGGATCATGGCCTCGAACTCGGCCACCGCGAACCGCCCCGGGCGGAGGTCCTGCTCCTCGCGGTGGACCGTCCGCTCCCCCTGCCGCAGGTCGGTGGCCAGGAAGACGTGACCGCCCTGGGTGGCGTAACCGCTGGCCTCCCACAGGAACCCCAGGTGCCGGAGGGTGCCGGCCCGCAGCCCGGTCTCCTCGGCCAGCTCCCCCGCGGCCAGGGCGGCCGGGTCGGCGTCGGGCTCGTCCTCCCAGCTGCCCTGCGGGAACTCCCACAACCGCCGGCCGATGGGGTAGCGGTACTGCTCCACCAGGGTCAGCTGGTCGCCGTCGAGGGGGATGACCACGGCGAAGTCGGGCTTCGACAGCACGCTGTAGATGCCCTCCGATCCGTCGTCCCGCCGAACCCGGTCCTCCCGGACGACCAGCCAGCGGTTCTCATAGACGGTGCGCGAGGACAGCTGGCGGATCACGGACACCCCATCCCTCCAGTCTCGTCCCGCCGACCCGCCCCGGTGCGGACCCCAGCCGGAAGGTACGGTGGGGTGGTGGTGCTGGAGACGATCACGAGCCCTGCCGACCTCGACCGCCTCACCCCCGAGCAGCTCACGGTGCTGGCTGCCGAGATCCGGGAGTTCATCGTCCGGGCGGTGTCGGTGACGGGGGGTCATCTGGGCTCCAACCTCGGCGTGGTCGAGCTGACCATCGCCTTGCACCGGGTCTTCCGTTCGCCCGGAGACGTGCTGATGTGGGACACCGGCCACCAGGCCTACGTCCACAAGCTGCTGACCGGACGACGCGACGAGTTCGCCAGGCTCCGCCAGGAGGGGGGGCTGTCGGGCTACCCGTCCCGGGCCGAGTCGCCCCACGACTGGATCGAAAACAGCCACGCCTCGACCGTCCTGAGCTACGCCCACGGCATGGCCCAGGCCATCCAGGCCGGCGGCGGTCCCCGGCCGCTCGGCGCCCGGCCGGTCACCGAGCGGCGGGTGGTGGCCGTCATCGGCGACGGCTCGATGACCGGCGGGATGGCCTTCGAGGCGCTCAACAACCTCGGCCATTCGGGCACGCCGGTGGTCATCGTGCTCAACGACAACGGTCGCTCGTACGCGCCGACGGTGTCCCGGTTGTCGGAGAGCCTGTCCCGCCTGCGCCTCCACCCGGGCCTGAAGCGTCACCGCACCCGGCTCGAGCAGGTCCTGCGGGAGCTCCCGGCCGTCGGCCCGATCGCCTATTCGAGTCTGCAGGGCGTCTACGCCGCGGTCCGGGAGGTGCTCGAACCCCACGCCTTCTTCGAGACCCTGGGGGTGCGGTACTCCGGCCCGTTCGACGGACACGACATCGCCGGCGTGGAGGAGGCGCTGCGGGCGGCGGCCACCCACGACGGCCCGATCGTGGTGCACGTGCTGACCCAGAAGGGCAAGGGCTACCCGCCGGCCGAGGACGACGACGAGAAGAACCTCCACGACGTCGCCGTGTTCGATCCGCTGACCGGACCGCCGGCCGGCTGGTCGGCTCCCGCGGGCTACACGCAGGCCTTCAGCGACGCGTTGCTGGAAGCGGCCGCCGCCGACCCCCGGATCCACGCCATCACCGCCGCCATGCCCGGTCCGACCGGTCTGCTCCCCTTCGAGGCCCGCTTCCCCGACCGGTTCCACGACGTGGGCATCGCCGAGCAGCACGCCGTGACCATGGCCGCCGGGATGGCCATGGGCGGGCTGCGCCCGGTGGTCGCCGTCTACTCGACGTTCTTCAGCCGGGCCTTCGACCAGGCCAACCTTGACGTCGGCCTGCACCGCCTGCCGGTGGTCTTCGCCATGGACCGCGCCGGAGTCACCGGCGACGACGGTGCCAGCCACCACGGCGTACTCGACCTGGCTCTGTGCCTACGCATCCCGGGGATGACCGTCATGGCCCCCTCCTCCGTGCAGGAGGTGCGGGAGATGCTGCGTTTCGCCCTCACCCTCGACGGCCCGGCCGCCATCCGCTGGCCCAAGGGCGCGGCCCGCTCCGTACCCGACGCGGCGGTGGGCCACGGGTTGGCCGCCCGGCGCGTGCGGGTCCCCGACGATGGCGAGCCGGCCGACGTGTGCATCCTCGCCGTCGGCAAGCTGGTCGAGGCGGCCGAGGAGGCGGCCGAGAAGCTGCACGCCGAAGGCTTTGAAGCGACCGTGTGGGATGTCCGGGTGGTCAAGCCGCTCGATCCGCTGATGCTCGCCGACGCCGCCGCCCACCCCCTCGTGGTCACCGCCGAGGACGGCTACCGCGTCGGAGGGGCCGGGTCGGCCATCATCGCCGCCATCGAACAGCTGTGCCTCGGGGCCGAAGTTCCGCCGGCCCCCCGGGTGATCCAGCTGGGCGTACCCGACGAGTACCTGAGCCACGCCAAGCCGGCGCGGATCCTGGCCCGCCTCGGTCTCGACGGGCCCGGCATCGCCGAGGCCGTCCGCGCCGCCCTGGCCGCCGACCTCCGCTCCGGCGGTCCGACCCTGGCCGCCGACCTCCGCTCCGCCGACCCGACCCTGGTTGGCGACCGCAGCGCCGACCCGGCCCCTCAGCCCTCCTGAACCTGCGCCCGCCGGTCGGCCCTCCGCGCCGGCTGGGTCGAATCCGGCCGGGGTCGAATGGGGGCAGGGTCGGGGTGCACCAGGGCCCGGGCTCAGGTGGCGATGTTGCCGCCGAGGTAGGCGTTGCGGACGCTCTCGTCCTCCAGCAGCTCGGCCGCCGGCGCCGCCTTGACGATGCGGCCCGTCTCCATCACGTAGGCCCGGTCGGCCCGCCGCAGGGCCTGGGCGGCGTTCTGCTCGACCAGCAGGACGGTCATCCCCTGGCGGTTGATCTCGGTGATGATGGTGAAGATCTGGGCCACCAGCTGGGGGGCCAGCCCCATCGACGGCTCGTCGAGCAGGAGCAGCTTGGGGTCCGACAGCAGCGCCCGCCCGATGGCCAACATCTGCTGCTCACCGCCGGAGAGCGTCCCGCCCAGCTGCTTGCGGCGTTCGGCCAACCGGGGGAACAGGTCGAAGACCCGGGTCAACCCGCTCTCGATGGTCGCCCGCGACATCCGGGTACGGCTGTAGGCACCCATCTCCAGGTTCTCGACCACCGTCATACCGGGGAAGATGCCCCGGCCCTCGGGGGCCTGGCACAACCCGAGGGCGACGAGGTCGTGGGGGGCCAGGCCGACGATGCTCTCCCCCTCGAGCCGCACATCGCCGGAGGTCAGCGGGCGGAGCCCGGAGATGGTCTTCAGCGTGGTGGTCTTGCCCGCCCCGTTGGCGCCGATGAGCGTGACGATCTCGCCCTGCTCGACCGTGAACGAAACCCCTTTGAGGGCTTCGATCTTGCCGTAGCGCACCACCACGTCGCGCAGCTCGAGCAGGCTCACGGGCCGACCTCCTCGTCGACCACGCCGAGGTAGGCGGCGATCACCCGGGGGTCGGCCTGGATCTCGTCGGGACCGCCCTCGGCGATCTTCTGGCCGAAGTCCAGCACGGCGATGCGCTCCGAGATCTGCATCACGAGGCCCATGTCGTGCTCGATCAGCAGCACGGTGAAGCCGGCGTCGCGGATCTTGCGGATGAGGGCGGCCAGGTCGCGCTTCTCGGCCGGGTTGAAACCGGCCGCCGGCTCGTCAAGCAGGAGCAGCTCCGGGCCGGTGGCCAGGGCCCGGGCGATCTCGAGGCGGCGCTGGTAGCCGTAGGGCAGGGCCCGCGACGTGGCCGAGGCCCGGTCGGCGATGCCCACCAGCTCGAGCAGCTCCATGCCCCGCTCCCGCCCCTGGCGTTCCTCGCGGCGGTGCCGGGGCAGGCCGAGCACGGCGCCGGGCACCGAGGTGGCGTGGCGGGCGTCGGCCCCCACCATCACGTTCTCCAGGGCGGTCATCTCGGAGAACAGCCGGATGTTCTGGAAGGTGCGGGCCACCCCGAGCCCGGTGATCTTGTGACGGGCCCGGCCGGCGTAGATCCGGCGGGTGATGAACGGGGGCACCGCCCGGGCGACGACGTCGGGGACGGGCCGGGCGGTCAGGGGCCGGCTCTTGAAGCGCACCAGGCCGGCGGTGGGCTGGTACACCCCGGTGACGACGTTGAACACCGTCGTCTTGCCGGCCCCGTTGGGACCGATGAGCGCGAAGATGGACCCCTCCGGGATGGACAGGCTCACGTCGTTGAGGGCCACCACGCCGCCGAAGGCCATGGTGACGTGCTCCAGCTCGAGCAGCACTCAGCGATCACCGCCCTCGAAGAGGTCCTCGCCCGGCACCTCGGCGCCCAGCGCACCGGTGGTCGCCCCGCTGGCGATCGCCACGTCGCGCAGCTCGGCCTGGCGGCGGCGGGCCGGCAGCAGCCCCTGGGGCCGGAAGACCATCATCACCACGAGAGCCGCTCCGAACCACAGGTAACGGGTGGTCTGGAACGACCGGAAGCGCTCGGGGAGGTACCCGACCACGACCGCACCGACGATCACCCCCGGCAGGTTGCCCGACCCCCCGAGGACCACCGCGGCGAGGAACAGGATGGAGAACTGGAACACGAAGTTGTCGGGGGTGATGGAGATCACCTTGGAGGCGAAGCACACCCCGGCCAGGCCACCGATGGTGGCGCCGATGGCGAAGGCCCACAGCTTGAACTTGAAGGTGGGCACGCCCATCAGCTCGGCGGCGTCCTCGTCCTCGCGGATGGCCGTCCAGGCCCGCCCGACCCGGCTGCGCTCCAGCCGCCGCACGGCGGCGATGACCACGATGATGATGGTCAACAGCAGCCAGTAGTAGGGCTTCGGGTCGAGGACGCCGAAGCGGAAGTGGATCACCGCGGTGTTGATGTTGGGCGGGTGGGGGATGTTGGTGATCCCCCGGGGCCCGCCGATGGAGTTGAGGTTGTTGGCCACGCGGTGGATGATCTCGCCGAAGCCCAGGGTGACGATGGCCAGGTAGTCGCCCCGCAGGCGCAGGGTGGGGGCTCCGAGGATCACCCCGGAGGCGGCGGCGAACACCACGCCGACGGGCAGGACCTCCCAGAAGTTCCAGTGCGACTTGGTGCCCAACTCGGCCATGCTGTAGGCGCCGATGGCGAAAAAGGCGACGTAACCGAGGTCGAGCAGCCCCGCCTGACCGACCACGATGTTGAGCCCGATGGCCACGAGCACGTACACCGCCACCGGGAAGAACAGCACACTGGCGAAGTCCGACCCCGGGGTGTTGATCAGGGGCGGATGGAAATTGGGCAGGGCGTAGCAGCCGGCGGCGATGAGGGCCAGTGCGGCCCAGCGGGCCGGGCGGGGCAGGGTGGACCAGCCCCGGCTGACCCGGTCGGACAGGTCCAGGCGGCCGGCACCCCGACTGGCCAGGGTCAGCGGCTTGCGCAGCAGCTCGGCCCGGTGGGCCCGGGCCCGCAGACGTCGGATTCGGACCGAGACATCCTCGGTGGCCTGGCGGGACACGGCGCTACACCCGCGCTCGCCCGAGGCGCTCGCCGAGCAGCCCGTTGGGCCGGAACATCAGCACCACGACCAGCACCACAAAGGCCGTGACGTCCTTCCACTGGGCACCGAAGACGGCCCCGCCGTAGTTCTCGATCACGCCGAGCAGCAGTCCACCGAGCAGCGCCCCGCGCAGGTTGCCGATGCCGCCCAGCACGGCCGCGGTGAAGGCCTTGATGCCGGGCAGGAACCCCACGTTGTAGACGGTCGTCTCGGCGTAGAGCATGTAGAGGACCCCGGCCACCCCGGCCATCAGACCACCGACCAGGAAGGTCGTGGTGATGACCCGGTCGATGTTGACGCCCATCAGGGCGGCCGTCTCGGGGTCCTGGGCCACGGCCCGGATGCCCCGGCCGAGGCGGGTCAGGTTCACGAAGCGATCGAGGGCGATCATCATCACGACGGCGGTGACGATGATGATCACCTTGTCGGAGCGGATGTCGGCCTTCAGGACGGTGGCCAGATGCTCCTTCTTCATGATCCGGGGGAAGCGCTCCGGGTTACGCCCCCGCCACTTGGCGAACAGCTCCTGGAGGAACAGGGAGGCCCCGATGGCCGAGATCAGGGCGGCGAGACGGGAGGCGCCGCGGCGGCGCAGTGGTCGGTAGGCCACCCGTTCGAGGACCAGTGCGGTGGCCCCGGAGAAGACCATGGCCACGAGACCGGCGCCGACGAGGATCACCACGATGGCCAGCCCGCGGTGGGGCAGGGCGGCGGGCGGGATGCCCATCCACTGGGTGGCGAACAGAGCCCCGAACGTGCCCACCATGAAGACCTCGGAGTGGGCGAAGTTGATCAGCCGCAGCACGCCGTAGACCAGCGTGTAGCCGAGCGCGATGAGGGCGTAGATGGCCCCGACGTTGAGGCCGTCAAAGCTGAGCGACCAGAACTGGTGAATCAGGTTGGAGAAATGCAACGGGCTTCTCCCCGGTGGGGGAGCGGGCCGGGGCGCGACACCCCGGCCCGCCCTCGCCGCTCAGCCGGTGATGGTCAACGGCTGCTTGGAAACGATCTTGCCGCCGGTGACGGTGGAGGCCCAGATGGTCACCGCGCCGGCCAGCTCGTTGGTGCCCGAGACGAACTTCACCTCGACCGAGAGGCCCTTGTAGTCGACGGTGCCGAGGAAGGTCTCCATGGCGTCGCGGGTGACGTTGCCGGCCTTGATGCCCGACAGGACGGCGTTGGCCGCGTCATAGGCCTCGACCGAGTACAGCCCCGGGTCCTGGCCGTTGAGGGTCTTGTAGGCGGTAGCGAAGTCGGCGGGGATCTTGTCCGCCGGCGTACCGGGGGCGAGCAGGATGGCTCCCTCGGCGGCGGCGCCGGCCGCCTTGATGAAGCCGGGATCCTCGACCCCGTCGGGACCGACGAAGGTGGCCTTGATGCCGGCGTCAGCCAGCTGTTTGGCCAGGATGCCGCCCGCCTGGTAGTACCCGCCGAAGAAGACGGCGTCGGGGGCGTTGGCCTTGATGTTGTTGACCGTCGACGAGAAGTCGGTGGCCTTCGGGTCGACCGATTCGCTGTCGGTCACCGTCACCTTGGCGTCGGTCTTGAACGTCGACCGCACGATGTCGGCGATGCCCTTGCCGTACTCGCTGCCGTCATCGAGGACGGCTGCCTTCTTGGCGAAGGTCTCGATGTACTGGGCCGCCGCCGGGCCCTGGCTGTTGTCGGTGCCGACGGCCCGGTGCCAATACTTCCAGCCGTTCTTGCCCAGCGAGGGGTTGGTGGCCGAGACGGTGACGTTGGGCAGGGTGGCGCTTTCGAAGATGGGGTCGGCCACCTTCGACTCACCGGAGAACGCCGGGCCGATGATGGCGATCACGCTCTTGTCGGTGGCCGCCTTCTGGGCCAGCGCCGGAGCCTGGGCCGGATCGCCGGCCGAGTCGTAGGGGGTGAGGCTGACCTTGCAGGCGGCGTTGGCCTTCTGGAACTGATCGATGGCCAGCTTGATGCCGTCCTGCTCGTTGATGCCGAGCGCGGCGTTGTCACCGGTGAGGGCCCCGAAGAAGCCGATGGTGGCCGAGCAGTTCCCGCTCGACCCGCCGGCCGCGGCGCTGGACCCGGCCGCTGAGCTCGAGCTCTTCGAGGAACTCGAGCAGGCCGCCAACAGAACCGCGGCTGCTCCTGCCACCGCCATCAGCTGTCGCGAGCGGCGCGCTGTCTTTGCCATGTTTGACCATCCTCCCTTCACCGCGCACCGAACCGGCAGCGGAGTGGTCGGGCACTCTAGTGCTGACGTGCGCGTCATGTCAGATGCGCCGGCGCGATACCGGCCCGGCCACGGGGAGAGGCGGTCGGTGACGCGCTCAGGCCGACGGCTCGGCCCCGAAGACCCCGACGAAGCTGACACAGGCTCCCGGGGCCCCGCCCAGGTTGTGGGTCAACCCGAGCTTGCGGCGGCCGTCGAGGACGCTGCCGATCTGCCGTTCCGGGGGGGCCTGACGGCGCAGCTGCAGCCAGCACTCGAAGAGCATGCGGAGGCCGGACGCACCGATCGGGTGGCCGAAACTCTTCAGGCCTCCGTCGGGGTTCACCGGCAGCTCCCCCGCCAGGTCGAAGGTGCCGGCCAGAACCTCCTTCCAGGCCGAACCCCGTTCGGCGAAGCCGAGGTCCTCCATCAGCACCAGCTCGGTCGGGGTGAAACAGTCGTGCACCTCGGCCATGGCCAGCTCGGCCCGGGGATCGGTGATCCCGGCCTGGTGGTAGGCGTCCTCGGCCGCCCGCACCACCTCGACAAACGTCGTGTAGTCGTAGGTCGGATCGATGGGCCCGGCGGCCGGCCCGGCCACGAAGCTCAGGGCCTTGACGTAGAGCGGGTGATCGGTGTAGCGGTGAGCGTCCTCGGCGCGGCACAAGATGGCGGCAGCCGAGCCGTCGCTGACCCCCGAGCAGTCGAAGATCCCGAGCGGCCCGGCCACCAGCGGTGAGTTGCGGATCACGTCCATGCCCACCTCCTTACGGAACTGGGCGCGGGGATTGCGGGCCCCGTTGTAGTGGTTCTTCCAGGCGATGCGGGTCAGCACGTCCTTCATTTCCGCCTCGTCCACCCCGTACTTGGCTGCGTAGGCCGGGGCCAGCAGGCTGAACGAGGCCGGCGCGGTCATCGACGGGTTGGTGCCGTCGTTGGGCGGCGAGGAACCGACCAGACCGGAGAATCCGGAGTCCTTCAGCTTTTCCACCCCGATGGCCATGGCCAGGTCGTAGGCCCCCGAGGCCACCGCGTAACAGGCGTTGCGGAAGGCCTCCGAGCCGGTAGCGCACATGTTCTCCAGGCGGGTCACCGGCTTGTAGGCGATCTTCAGCGGCCGCGACAGGGTCAGGCCGGAGACGCCCGAGCCCATGGTGCCGAGCCAGAAGGCGTCGATGTCGTCGAGGGCCACGCCGGCCGACGCCGTCGCCTCCTTGGTGGCGTCGGTCAGCAGGTCGTCGACGCCTTTGTCCCAGTGCTCCCCGAAGGGCGTGCAGCCCATCCCGACGATGGCCACCCGGTCGCGGATTCCCCTACTTGCCATCAGATGCTCCCCTCGCTGGCCAGCGGCTTGGCCTTCCAGAAGTAATTGTGGACCCCACCGGCGCTGAACAGGCGCCGGAACGTCATCTCCACCCGGTCACCGATGCGCACCGCCTCGGGGTCGACGTCGGTCATCTCGCACTGGTAGCGGCCCCCGCCGTCGAAATCGACCACCCCGAAGACCACGGGGGGCGAGAGGCTGTAGGCCAGCCGATCGACCGTGAAGGTGGCCACCGTGCCGAGCACGTCGGCCAGACGTTCGGGCTCCATCTCGTCGATGGCCTGGCAGCTGACGCACACCCGGGTGGGTGGCAGGTGGCGGGTGCCGCACCGGAGGCAGCGGCTGGCGTTGAAGCCGAACTTCCACCCCTCCGAGCGCCGCGACGGCGGGG
>Ga0075030_100002681_pt1 | contig 16167 bp, 19 predicted proteins | sample LitLauG_LLR_2012_FD_71393 | JGI IMG/M metagenome (GOLD analysis project Ga0075030, IMG submission 71393) | Freshwater sediment microbial communities from Pennsylvania, USA - Little Laurel Run_MetaG_LLR_2012 | ecosystem: Environmental > Aquatic > Freshwater > Creek > Sediment | place: USA... | reverse complement strand
GCTTTGCGGGTGAAAGGTGCGAAAGACATCACAGAGGTAGCGGAGGCGAAAGAGTTATCCATGTTTCGGGGGAGACTCCTCTTTTCGAAATCCATTCTGCTGGCAGGCGAAGGAGTTGAAAAGTCACCGAGGACCAACCGGGCGAGTGTTCGATGGGCCATCGCTTGCGCTGTCCGGCGCGAGAAAGGACATTACGTCCTCATGTGTCCCGGATTGAGCGGGTTGCGACGATAGAGGCCTGTGAAGTTACTCGTGCCAGCGGCGAAACAGCAAGGCGCCGTTGGTGCCGCCGAAGCCGAACGAGTTCGACATGGCGTACTCGATTTCGGCTTTGCGAGAGTGGTTGGGGACCAAGTCCATGCCGGCGGTGTCGGGGTCGGGTTTGTCCAGATTGATTGTGGGGGGCAGGATCTGGTCGCGCAGGGCGAGCACGGTAATGCCGGCTTCGAGACCACCGGCGCCGCCCAGGAGGTGGCCAGTCATCGACTTGGTAGAACTGACGGCGATTTTGTGATCCCCGAAGAAGTTGCGGATGGCGTGGGCTTCGAGCGTGTCGCCGATGGGGGTTGACGTGCCGTGGGCGTTGACGTATCCGACGACGTTGGGAGTAACTCCGGCGTCGCGCACGGCATTGCGCATGACGCGAAATCCGCCTTCATGTTCGGGCGCGGGCTGGGTCATGTGGTAAGCGTCGCCCGACATACCGTACCCGGCAACCTCGGCAAGAATGGGCGCACCGCGCTTGCGTGCGAATTCCAACTCTTCCAGGATCATGATGCCCGCGCCTTCGCCGATGACGAAGCCGTCGCGGTCTTTGTCCCACGGGCGGCTGGCTTTCTCGGGCGCGTCGTTGCGAGTGGAAAGAGCGCGCATGGCGGCGAATCCGCCGACGCCCATGGGGGTGATGGCGGCCTCGGACCCGCCGGCGATCATCACATCGGCATAGTTGTGCTGGATGATGCGAAAGGAATCGCCGATGGAATGCGCGCTGGTGGTGCAGGCAGTCGCGGTGGCTTCGTTCGGTCCCTTGGCACCGTAGCGCATGGAGACTTGTCCGGCGGCGAGATTGACGATAGCGGCGGGAATGAAGAACGGAGAGATCTTGCGAGGACCACCGTTCAGTAGTTCCAGGTGCTCGCGTTCGATGATGTCGAATCCGCCAATGCCCGATCCGATGTGAACGCCAACGCGCTCGTCGTTTTCGGGTGTGATCTCCAGGCCCGACATTTTCATGGCTTCATCCGACGCGGCAATGGCCAGGTGGATGAAGCGGCCCATCTTCTTCAGTTCCTTTTTTTCGATGTAATTCAGCGGATCGAAGTTCCGGACCTCAGCGGCGATCTGGCAGGCGAAGTTCGTAGCATCGAAGCCAGCGATGCGTGCGACACCGCTCTTGCCGCCGAGCACGCCCTTCCACACAACGTCAGTGGAGTTGCCCACGCCGCAGATCAGGCCGAGCCCGGTGACTACGACCCTGCGTCCCAAATCTACTTTCCGCCTTTCCCGTGTTTGGAAATATAGTCAATAGCATCCTGCACGGTGCGGATCTTTTCGGCGTCCTCGTCGGGGATCTCGATGTCGAAGGCCTCTTCGAAAGCCATCACCAGTTCAACGGTATCCAGCGAATCGGCGCCCAGGTCGTCGACGAACGACGCGCTCGCAGTGACTTCGCCCTCATCCACTCCCAACTGTTCCACGATGATCTGTTTTACTTTCTCGTCTACGGCTGCCATGTGTCTCCTCGTTTGCGTCGGTGTGTACTTTACGGGGCGGATTTGCTGGTTATTTCGCCACCTTCGAGTGCTTGACGATATAATCAATCGCGTCCTGGACCGTCCGGATCTTCTCCGCATCCTCGTCGGGAATCTCGAGATCGAACCCTTCTTCAAACGCCATCACCAATTCGACGGTATCGAGCGAGTCCGCGCCAAGATCGTCGACAAAAGATGCGCTCGAAGTTACTTCCCCCTCATCTACACCTAACTGCTCGACAATGATCTGCTTCACTTTTTCCGCAATCTGCTTCTCTTTTTCGTCTTGTGCCATACGGAAACTCCTTTCAGAAAAGAAAAAAGGCGAGTGTGTAGTGTAATGGTCCCGGTGAATGAGTGTAAAGGACGGGCGGTGCGGCTTCCGGCAACTTCCTGGTCGCCTTGCGATTGCACACATGAATCCTAACGGCTGACAGTTGGCGTGGTCAAACGGCAAGCGCATTATGATTACGACCGCTGGCGAGATCTAGGGGGATTGGGAATCGTATGCGGGCCGTCGTGCAGCGTGTGAGCCGTGCCAGAGTCACGGTGAAAGCATGGACGAGTGGTGAAATCGGGCACGGGTTGCTCGTTTTGGTGGGTGTGGGACACGGAGACACCGAAGCAGACGCAGTTTACCTGGCGGAGAAAGTCGCGGGGCTGCGCGTCTTTGAAGACCAGGATGGCAAGATGAACCGTAGCGTGCAGGATGTGGGTGGCAGCGTGCTGACGGTTTCTCAGTTCACGTTGTATGGCGACGTCAGGCGGGGGAAGCGTCCGTCATTCGACGCGGCGGCGGCGCCGGAAGAGGCGCGACGGTTGTATGAATTCTTTGTGGCGCGTCTTCAGGCACTGGGACTGCGCTGCGAGACCGGACGGTTTCAGGAAATGATGCAGGTGGAACTGGTGAATGAGGGACCGGTGACCATCTTGCTGGATTCGGCGAAGGCCTTCTAGGCTGGTTCTCGTTCTGATCACGCGCGAAACTGCAGCGCGAAGGACGCCAGTAAATGCGTATTCCAGATTGCCGATTCTTTCAGAATAAACTTTCCGATAAGTTCTGCTGGATGTATTTCTTGCTGTCGGATTTTCTGCCGGTGCTCTCGCCAGACATGTAGCGGACCTGGCCGAAGATGGGGCGCTCGAACCACGGACGGTCGAATTTGCCCACGACCGCCCACGCAATTCCGGCGTAGCCATTTGGGTCGCGGCCGTCAAGTTGGTATTTGTCGTTGAGGCGAACGGCGATGCGGTGAGCTTCGGCGGGCGAGCAGCTCCACTCCAGAATTTTCTTGGCCCAGTACATGCGAACGTAGTTGTGCATCCATCCGGTGTTCACCATCTGCATCTGGGCGGCGTTCCAGAGCGGGTCGTGGGTTTCGGCATGCTCTAGTTGCCGCTCGGTGTAAAGCACAGGGCGCGGATCGTGGGCGTGCTTAGCCAGCGTGCGGTGGGCCCAGGGCTCAGCGCACTCAAAGCTGTCGTAGTCGGGATTGAAGCGAACGAGGTTCACTGCCAGTTCGCGCCAGGTGATGATTTGGTTGAGGAAGGCTTCCTTATCGGCCTTGGGAGCGTCGGAGTTTTTGACGGCGAGCGCGACCGTGATCGGGTTGATGTGGCCGAAGTGCAGGTAGGGCGAGAGGCGGCTGGTGTGATCGGTTTCAGGCTTGTTGCGTTGGGTTCCGTAGCCGCGCAGCTTGTGATGGATGAAATCATCGAGGTGGCTCAGTGCTTCGGCGCTTCCCCCGCGCCAGGTTGAGACCGGGGAGACGGAGCGATCGAGCGGCCATCCATCGGTGAGATCGAAGGTGAGGTCGAGTGCAGTAAGGTGTTTCGGCTTCTTCCAAGGCACATTCGGCCGCGAATTCTTAGAAGGAACGAGGAACTGCTTGATTTGCGCCTGCAAACGTGGGCGGATGATATGCGCGGCGTACTGCGCCTTCTCGAGTCGTCTTGATGGCACGATGACATCGGCATCCACGGTCCAGAGCGGGACCTTCAGATTCTTTGCGGCGGTGGCACGCCAAGCTTCAGGTTCGCGCATGGGATTCTCGTCGCCGATTACGAGCGCGGCATTCACTTCGTCGCAGAAACGCAAAAGGCTGTGGTCGGGAAAGCGGCGAAGGACGAATCCGATATTTCTTTTGGCGAGCGCGGCGGCGATGTCGGGAATGCCCTCTCCGAGAAATTGGTAATGGCGGAGGTTGGCACGGGGATAGAAGGGCACAGGCGCGAGAAAAACGACCACGGACTTGCCCAGAGCGTTGGCCGCTGCGACGGCGATGTCGAGCGCAGGGTTGTCGATGCCGCGCTGGGCGCGCTGCATCCAATAGACAACGCAAGCGGCGCCAGAATCGGGTGGTCCGGCGCGGCGCACGGTGACGCGAGGATCTCGAGAGAGTTGAGTTAGCGCATCCATTAGGGCTTGGGCAGGAACCGGCAGGCAAGATCGCCGCGAGGAATAGTGTAGAGCGTTTGACGGGTCTGTCCGGACGCCCTCTTTTCCCGAAGTGTGGTGCTTTTCGTTTCAGGAAAGCTGGATGCTCAATTTTTTCTCTCACTGAAAACGCGCTAAGAGCTTGACCGCAAAGTGCGCGAGGAAACACCACGAAGATCGCGAAGAAAATCAGCGAGGGACTTTTGCGGCGATTTGTTCATCCCTAACGCGCCATCAGAATGGCATCCGTCACTCGCGCGGCTTCGACCGCAGCTTTGACGTCGTGGGTGCGAATGATGTGGGCGCCTTTGAGGATCAATGCAACCTGGCTGGCCAGTGTGCCGAAGAGGCGGGCTTCGGGTGGGGCATCTTTGCCGTCTCGTGCCAGGGTGCGGCCAATGAAGGATTTGCGCGAAGCGCCCGCCAGCAGCGGAAATCCAGCGGATTGTAGTTCGTTGAAGCGGCCGATCAGCGGATAATTCTCCTCGAAACTCTTGCCGAAGCCGAGGCCGGGATCGAGCACGATGCGCTCGCGTCGGACCCCGGCGAGCACGGCTTTCTCGGCCCAGTCTTTCAATTCGCGCTTCACCAGCAAGACGATATCGCCGGGCGGCGGCAGCGTACGCCATTCTTCGGGACGTCCGCGCATGTGCATCAGGATCGCGCCGCATTTGAGATCGGCGACGGTCTTGGCCATCTGCCGGTCCCAGCGGAAACCGCTGACATCGTTCACGATCTCGGCGCCGGCGCCCACTGCGGCGCGGGCCACGCGGGCCTTGTAGGTATCGATGGAGAGGAACGCGGCGGGGACCTTCTTCTTCAGTTCGGCGATGACGGGGAGGACGCGCTTGAGTTCTTCTTCCGCGGTGACCGCCAGGGAGGCGGCTGCGGGCTGCGCGTTCGCGCGCTGCGTCTCTCCCTCGTGCGGGGCGGCGTTGGGGCTAATCCTGGCACCGGGGCGCGTCGATTCGCCGCCGATATCGACGATATCGGCTCCTTCCTCGAGCAGACGCTGCGCCTGGGCGACAGCCTGGTCGCGGTCGAGAAACTGACCGCCATCGGAAAAAGAATCGGGGGTAACGTTGACCACGCCCATGATCAACGTACGCTTGCCGAGTTCGAGCGAGCGAGAGCCAACACTCCATTGGAAGACGGTTCGCATGCGGCCTGATTTTAAATGAGGAGTCGAGTCGGGGCTAAGGCGTTTAGGAGTCAGCCGTCGGGGCCGATCGAGTTTTGCTGACTACTGACCCTTGACTACTGACTCCACCTATCGGCGCCGCTTGGCAGCCAGGCGATGGCGCATCGTACGAACCGCGGCGGGCCCCGTGCCGGTAGGAGGCTTGCGGGAGCCCTCGAGCAATTCTTTGAGGACGACTGCATTGTTGTGGATCTCGTTCTTGGAAGCGAACAACAGGGTCAGCCGCTTTCGCGTGTGCGCAAGCAGGTAGAGGCGGCGCAACGCGCCTTCGGCATCCGGATGCGCGAGCTCTTTCAAATATTTTCTGCGAAACATCTGCCACTGGTTGGGACGGGCATGATACCAGCGGCGCAGGTCGTCGGAAGGGGAGAGCTCGCGCAGCCATTCGTCGAGGGCGGCGCGCGCTTTGGTGAGCCCACGGGGCCAAAGGCGGTCGACCAGCACGCGCTTGCCATCGGCACGCGACGGCGGTTCGTACACGCGTTTGATCGTCACTGGCATAGCAGCGCTTGCTCTATTATTGTAAAGCGGTTTGGGGCGCGCCATCTCGGGTAAGGTTATGGATGGCTTGTTCGCGGAGGACGACAGCTTGATGTGGGAACAGAAGAAGAGTCGCCTTGATGCCTGGACGCTGGCCGGAGTGCTGATTGCTCTGCTGGTGGTGAATGTGATGTCTGGCTGCGAGGTGGAACGGCGCAAGTCGGACGCGGAGCTCGGTCTGAACCCGCAGCAGGCCACGGGGCGTAAGATTTACGACTCTAATTGCGCGCGTTGTCACGAGCCATATTCCAAGCGCGGCAAGAAGGGACCGGGGCTCAAGGGAATTTTTCAGAATAAATATCTCTCGTTGAGCGGGCTGCCGGCCAACGACGAGCGTATCAGCGACATTATTCGCCTCGGGCGCAATGAAATGCCCGGTTACAGCCAGACCCTGAACGCGCAGGACGTGCTGGACCTTCTGGCTTATTTGCATACTTTGTGAAGCGATTCCAGGCAAATCCCACCTTTTGCCGCACAGAGCGGGGCAGAGATGGGGCACACAACTTGGGTAATGTCCTACGTATGAGAACTTCGGCAAAGTCGGAACTGTATCGCGAACTTCCTTCCGTTGATGAATTGGTGCGGACGCCTGGTGTGGCAGCGCTGGCGGCAACGCACGGTGCGGCGCCGGTCACGGACGCGGCGCGGGCCGTGCTGGCTCACTTGCGCAACGAGATCGCTTCCGGTCTGCTCGATGCCGCTGCGCTGCAGTTGGCGCTTGGCGGATTGTACGACGCGGTCGAAGGGCAACTTCGGCAGGCTCTGGGACACTCGCTGCGAGTTGTCATCAACGCGACCGGGGTGATTCTGCATACCAATCTGGGGCGGGCACCGCTCGCGAAGGCGGCAATCGAGCATATTCGCGAGACTGCGGGGCGTTACTCCAATCTTGAGTATGACGTTGAAGCTGGGGCGCGCGGCAAGCGGGATGTTCACTTGGAGCGACTTTTTCGCGCCGTGTTTGGCGAACAGAGGGTTCAGGAAAGATCTGTCGGGCTTGGCCCAGGCGGGACAGCCCCTTCGGCTGCGCTCAGGGCAGGCTTGGCAGCTGTCCCCACCTCGGCAGAGGTCTCGACCATCGTCGTAAACAACAACGCTGCGGCGGTTCTGCTCGCGCTCAACACGCTGGCCGAGGGTGGGGAGGTAATCGTTTCGCGGGGAGAATTGGTTGAGATTGGCGGATCGTTCCGCATTCCCGATGTGATGGCCAAATCCGGCGCCGTTCTGCGCGAGGTGGGAACGACGAATCGCACACGCCTTGCCGACTACGAAAGAGCCGTCAACGAGCGCACGCGGCTGCTGTTGCGCGTCCACCGGTCGAATTTTGAGATCAGCGGGTTTACCGAGCAGCCATCAATCGCTGAGTTAGGTGAACTGGCGCGCAAACGCGGGTTGCCACTGATGGAGGACCTGGGGAGCGGTGCGCTGGTCGATCTGGAAAACTTTGGCATCCAGGGCGAGGCGGGAGTGCTCGATAGCCTGCATCTCGGCGTAGCCGTTGTGACTTACAGCGGCGACAAACTGCTCGGTGGGCCGCAGGCGGGGTTGATCACTGGACGCCCGGATCTAGTGGCGCGCATGCGCTCGAATTCTTTGTTTCGTGCGTTGCGTGTCGACAAACTGAGGTACGCGGCGCTCGAGGCGACGCTGCTCGCGTACGTGAAGCGGGACCACGATGCCATTCCCACGCTGCAGATGATGCGGCTGACGAAAGAGGAGATCGGCAGACGGGCCGAGGCGCTGGCGGCGCAGGTGTGGTCGGGAGAAAATCCCCACCACTTCGACAAGCTCAGGGCAGGCATTTACCGCAAAGAACGCGGCAAAGATGGGGCACCCACTGAGCTCAAGATTGAAGTTGTCGATGGCGAATCGGTCATTGGAGGAGGCGCGGCTCCGACGGCGGTTCTCCCGACTCGGCTCCTGGCTTTGAATTGCGCAGGCTTGAGTGCCGATGAATTGGCGGCTCGCCTGCGCGGGTGCGATCCGCCCATCATTGCGCGTGTGGAGGAAGGGCGCGTGCTGCTGGATTTGCGGACGGTATTTGTGGAGCAGGATGGCCTGATCGCCACGTCTCTCCACGGAATCGCCTCGTAGCCTTCACGCATCGAAAGCCTGTTGGCTAAGCTCTACACGATCGGACACTCCACCCGCACCATCGACGAACTGATCAGCGCGTTGCTGGCGCATCAGATTCAAACTCTGGTTGACGTCCGCGCCTTCCCCATGTCGCGACGGCTTCCACGGTTCAATCGGGAATCACTGGAGAAGAGTTTGCCCGAAGCGGGGATTCGTTACTTGTGGATGAAGGCGCTGGGCGGATATCGTAAGAAGATTCTTGAGGAGTCGCCGAACATTGCGCTGCGCAACCCGAGTTTCCGCAACTATGCCGACTACATGCTGACGGCGGATTTCGAGCAGGCCGTGACTGAGCTCGTGACCCTGGCGGAGCGCTCTCGCACAGCATACATGTGCGCCGAACGCGTGTTTTTCAGTTGCCATCGCATGCTGGTTTCCGACTGGCTGGTGGCGCACGGGCACAAAGTGTTGCACATCGATGACGCGGGTCCCGTCAAGGAGCATCGGATGACAGCGGAAGCGCGGATGATAGGCGGGCGGCTGATCTATCGCGGCGACCGGTTGCTGTAAGATGCGTGGACGAGGCGGCTTCTGAATCATGATCGTGGGCACGGGTATTGATATCGCCGAGGTTCCCCGCATCGGTCAGGCGATTGAGCGGTTCGGGGAACGGTTTCTGCAGCGCATTTTCACCGCGGGAGAAATTCGATATTGCGATTCCAAGGCCAATCGCGTCGAGCGCTATGCGGCGCGCTTTGCCGCCAAGGAGGCGGCGATGAAAGCCCTGGGTACGGGCTGGAATCACGGCGTGCGCTGGCGAGACTGCGAGGTGGTGCGCGCGCCGGGCGGGCGGCCGACCATGACTTTTCATGGGAAGGCTGGAGAATTTGCAGCGCGGCTTGGGGTGAGGAACATTGCCGTGTCGCTGTCACATACGGTGGAGCAGGCGATCGCGCAGGTGATTCTGGAGAGCTAGTGTTTGACAGTAGAGTTGCGCACCGTCCGTTCGATTCTGCGTCACAAGCGTCTTGGGACATTCCGCCGGGCTTCGCCCGGGGTGGGGGCCGTCGCGACGCGGGTCGCATGCTATAATTCTTTATTCTCAGTCGCTTAGAGCACGGAGGACGGTATCGATAAGCGTTTTATCCGCACGAACGATCGCATCCGGGCGCGCGAAATTCGCGTGATTGACGATGAAGGCGGGCTGTTAGGTATTATGCCGCCTTACGAAGCGCTCAAGAAAGCCCGTGAGAAAAATCTGGATCTGGTTGAGATTTCGCCCAGCGCGCAGCCTCCCGTGTGCAAGATCATGGACTACGGGAAGTATCTCTACCAGCAGGAAAAGAAAGAGCGCGAAGCCAAGAAACATCAGAAGACGATCACCGTAAAAGAAGTCAAGTTCCGCATCAATGTGGACGACCACGATTACGAGACCAAGAAGAATCATGTGCTGCGTTTTCTGGATGAAGGCGACAAGGTCAAGGCGACGATTTTCTTTCGCGGACGGGAGATGACCCGCACCGGCCTGGGCCGCCAGATTCTGGAGCGGCTGATCAAGGACGTGGAAGCACACAGCATTGTGGAGTTCCGTCCGCGGCAAGAAGGAAATACGCTGCACGCGATTCTGGCGCCGAAAAAAGTGGAGGCGCCGAAGAAGTCGGAGAAGCCAAAGGCCCCGCAGCAACCGCCGCAGGCTGGATCGCCGAAACCGTCGGGAGGTCCGCAACCTGCTCCTCCACCGGCCCAGGTTGCCAAACCGGCGTCGTAAAGCAGGTTCCTCGCTAACGCTCGGAATGACAGGCCTTATCTGAGCGGTCATCTGATGTGTGCGAGAACGAAATTGAAAAACTGAAAGCTGACAGCTGTTCTTGAGGACTTTATGCCGAAACTGAAAACACACAAGGGCGCTGCCAAGCGCTTCAAGAAAACGGCGACAGGGAAAGTGAAGCGGGGGCACGCGAAGCTCCGTCACATCCTGACGTCGAAGGATACGAAACAGAAACGGAAGCTGAGACACGGTGCCTTGGTGAGCGATGGAGATCTGGCCAAGGTCCTGCGGATGATTCCGTACCAGTGAAAGGCATTGTTGATTGTGATTCTTGATTACTGATTGAAACCCAGAGCTGCTGGGCTTTTGAATCACCAATCAGGAAATTCAGCAATCAACAATTCTTTTGGGCGTGTGAAGAGGCCAGAGATCGCCGCCATGGCGAATCGTCCTTACCTCCAGCCGCCATAAACAGCAAGCAAAAAGGAGAAGACCATGCCTCGTGTAAAACGCGGGACCAAGCGTCGCGCTAAACGTAAGAAGATACTCGAACGCGCAAGCGGATATTTCCTCACAAAATCGAAGCTGTACCGCTCGGCTAAAGAAGCAGTGGAGCGCGGGCTAAAGTTTGCCTACTCCGGACGCAAGCAGCGCAAGCGACAGTATCGCTCGCTGTGGATCGTGCGCATCGGTGCTGCCGCCAAGCTGAACGGGATGAGCTACAACCAGTTCATCCATGGGCTGAAGAAAGCGGGCGTCGAACTGGACCGCAAGATTCTGGCAGACCTCGCGGTGAAAGATCCGGCGGGATTTTCCAGTCTGGCGACGCAGGCGAAGTCAGCGCTGGCGTAGTTCCCGTTCTTGGCTCTTAGCTCCGGGCGTTTGGTTTCAGCTTTGATACGTCGACTGTCCGCCTGGGGTCGATCCGGGAAGGGCACGGCTTTAGTCGTGCCACCCGGCATCCCTTAACTCAACTTGTCATTCTGAGAGAAGCGAAGAACCTATGCAGTCCGCCGGAGAGTGCATAGATCCTTCGCGCAAAAACCGCGCTCAGGATGACAAACTTAATTCTTTGGCGACCATTCTTGAGCTACGGTGTTCCCAAACCGACGGAGTACACGGCTGAGGCACTTGAAAGAACCTTTACCGAGTGCGTTTCGGCGTGCCTGACCGATGCTGCAGGAATCGGCAGTGATGCCGACCTGAAGGCATTTCGCGACCGCTGGCTGGCACGGAAGAACGGGATACTCACTCAGGTCAACGATCTCTGGCTGAAGGGAGCCCCTAAAGATGCGAAGAAGATTGCTGGGTTTTGGGTCAACGCGCTCAAAGCTCGCATCACTGAGCTCGTTGAAGGAGCTCACGTGGCCAGCGGTGCAGCTTCTTCCGAAGCCGACTCGGTCGATATCACGTTGCCTAGTGTCCGTCGGGCAATCGGCGCGGAGCATCCCGTCATTCGCACGATGCATGAGATCGTTGGCGTGTTTCAGAAGCTTGGATACTCCGTCGCGGAAGGGCCCGTCGTTGAAACGGATTACTACAACTTCGAGGCGCTGAATTTTCCGCCGAATCATCCGGCGCGGGATACGCAGGACACGCTGTTTATCGCGGGGCAGCAATCGAAGCCGCAGCGCGAGCGGTTGCTGTTGCGCACGCATACGTCTCCGGTGCAGATCCGGACGATGGAGAAGATGCGTCCGCCGATCCGCATCGTGATTCCGGGGACGGTGCATCGCAACGATCCTCCGGACGCGAGCCATTCTCCGATGTTTCATCAGATCGAAGGGCTCGCAGTCGATACCAACATTACGTTTGGCGATCTGAAAGGGACGCTCGATCACGCCATGAAGGCGCTGTTCGGGTCGAGCGTGAAAACGCATTTTCGGCCGTCGTTTTTTCCGTTCACGGAGCCCAGCGCGGAGCTTTACGTCACGTGCTTTATTTGCGGAGGCAGCGGCAAGCGCGGGTCGGACCCTTGCCGTCCCTGCAAGCAGACGGGATGGATCGAGGTGCTCGGATGCGGCATGGTCGATCCCAACGTGTTCGAGTTCGTGAAGGACAACGGATATGACCCGAAGAAGGTCTCGGGATTTGCCTTCGGCATGGGCGTAGACCGACTGGCACTGCTGAAGTATGGGGTGGACGATATTCAGTTGTTCTTTCAGGGCGATGTGAGGTTCTTAGAGCAGTTTGGGTGAAGAGGAGTTCTTGGCTCTTGGCTTTTAGCTAAGAGCCAACGGCTAAGAGCCAAAAGCTGATCATGAAACTTTCTCCACAATGGATTCGCGATTTTGTTGATCTTGCGGTGGACGACGGCCGCCTCGCCGAAGACCTGACTAATGTTGGAATTTCAGTCGAGGGAATCGGCGGGAACGGGGCCGACACCGTGTTCGAGATGGAGATTGGGACGAATCGGCCTGACGCGATGAATCACTACGGTGTGGCCCGGGAGGCTGCAGCGATTTACGATCTGCCGCTGAAACCGATTACGCCGAAGCTGCCCTCAGCGGCTAAAGCCGCGTCTTCTGCGGCTTCTGTTGGCACGGCTGAAGCCGTGCCCTTCCCGATCGTTGTTGAAGAGCCACAGCTTTGCCCTCGATTTTCGGCGCGCGTGATTCGTGGGACTCGCATCACTCCGTCCCAGGAGAAGATCGCGCACCGGCTGCAACTGCTCGACCAGCGGCCGATCTCGAACGCCGTCGACGCTACTAATTACGTCCTTTGGGAAATCGGCAAGCCTACGCATGTATTCGACATGGACCTGCTTGAGGGTGGGCGGATCATCGTGCGCAAGGCTCGGGACAACGAGATGCTGAAGACGCTCGATGGCGTCGACCGCAAGCTGACTTCGGAAGACCTCGTGGTCTGCGATGCGAAGAAGCCTGTCGGCCTGGCGGGCGTGATGGGCGGCTACGACACGATGATCACGGAAAAGACACGGAACATCGTGATCGAGTCGGCGTGGTGGGATCCCGGCATTGTGCGCAAGATGGCGCGGCGGCACGGGCTTCATACCGATGCGTCGCACCGGTTCGAACGCGGAGCTGATTTCGAATCGACCGCAGCGTCGTGCGATCGCGTGGCGGAAATGATTCTGGAGTCAGGCGGCGGCGAACTGGTCGGCGATGTGGTCGACGTGGTGTCGAAGAGTATGGACCAGGCTCCAGTCTTGCTGCATGTGGCGGAGGTGCGGCGCATTCTGGGGGGCAATCTCGACTCGGGCCAAATTTTCCGTCTGCTGAAGAGGCTTGGCTTCGAATTGATTCCCAAGGGGCAGGCGGACGCGCAGTTCCAGGTGCGCATCCCAAGCTGGCGGCTCGACGTGGAGCGCGAGATCGACGTGATCGAGGAGATCGCCCGGCTCCATGGCTACGACAAATTCGAAAATACTCTGCCCGCTTACAGCGGCGCCGTGGTCGAACTGCCCCACGCGGCGATGGATGCGACTTGGCGGAAGCGGGCGCTGGCCTTGGGATACAACGAGGCGCTTTCGCTGACGTTTATCTCGCATGCCGATGCGGAGAAGTTTTCTTCGGTCGGTTCAGGGCTTTCTTCGGGAGCGCAGGTGCTGGAACTGGAGAATCCTCTGAGCGAAGAAGCGTCGGTGATGCGCACATCACTTGTGCCGGGCATGCTCGACATGCTGGGGTGGAATTTAAATCGGGATGTTCCGGACGCACGGTTGTTTGAAGTCGGCAGGGTGTATGAGATCTCGGGCCGCGAGCGCGTCGAACCGAAGCGGGCGTGCCTGGGGGTGACGGGGGCAGCGGTGAGAGGTTCGTTGCCGGTGGGCGGCGCGCTGGATGTCAGCAAGGGTGAGCATGCGGCTGCGGCAGAGGCGTTTCGCGGATTCAAGGGCGACGTGGAAAACCTGCTGGCGGCATTTGCGGGAGAGGCGACGTACGACCGGGAGACGGCGGAGTATTTTCATCCGGGACGGTCGGTGCGCGCGCGGGTGAATGGCGCGGTGGTGGCGCAGTTTGGGCAGATTCATCCCGATGTGGTCGCGGCGCGGAAGTTGCGGCAGGACGTTTTCCTGGCAGAGTTTGATCTGGAGCAGTTGTACAGCGCCGGCCTGCGACCGGTGCGGTTTTCGCCGCTGGGAAGATATCCGGCGGTGGAGAGGGATTTTTCGTTCGTATTCGCGGATGAAGTTTCGTTTGCTGGGATGCAGAAGGCCGTGGCGGCTGCGGGCGTGGATGAGTTGCGCAAGTTCGGCCCGGTCGAAATTTTGCGTGGAGAGTCGATTGGAACCGGGAAATATTCGATCCTGCTGCGCGCCAGGTTTCAATCCCCGGACAGGACGCTACGCGAGGATGAGGTGGCGCAGTGGTCGGGGAAGATTGTCGAGGCTCTGACCGGACTGGGCGGAGTTCAGCGAGCGTGAGTCAAAATCCCCACCCGCTCGCACAAACCGCGAGAAGGGTGGGGCACCCTTTGAATCCCGGATGAGTTTCCCTTAGCGTAGCAAGCTACGTCTCTACGCTTGGAGCGATTTCACTTCCTACTTGCTTTTTCGCCTTATGTTCGCCAATAATGGCGGCATGGCGATTACACGCAGACAGCGGCAAGTTTACGACTTCATCTCCCGATTTGTGGCGGAGCACGGATATTCTCCGTCGTTTGAGGAGATCGGCAAGGGGCTGGAACTGTCGTCGCTGGCGACGGTGCACAAGCACGTCACCAACCTCGAGAAAAAGGGGTTACTGACGCGCGACTACAACCGCAGCCGCTCGATTGACTTGCTGCCTCCCAAAGGACGGCTGAAGCAAGCCATGAGCGTCAACACTGCGGTCGTGCTGCCGCTGGTGGGGCGGATTGCGGCCGGGCAGCCGATCGAGGCGGTCGAGAATCCGGAGACCATTTCCCTGGCGGATTTCGTGCGGTCGAAAGAAGTATTTGTCCTCGAGGTGCGTGGTGAGTCGATGCAGGACGAGCACATTCTCGATGGCGATTACGTGCTGGTGGAGAAGGCCAAGACGGCGCACAACGGTGACATCGTGGTGGCGCTGGTCGATTCCAGCGACGCGACCCTGAAGCGGTTTTATCGCGAGGGCGACAACATCCGGCTGCAGCCTTCGAATATGGCCATGAAGCCGATCATCGTACCGGCGGCGGCGGTTGATATCCAGGGGCGGGTGATTGGGGTGCTCAGGAAGTACTAGGAATTCTAGGTTGTCAGAGGCAAACGCCCAGGAATTCTCCCGGGCGTTTGCATTTTGACGAATGCGGTCTGCTTTAGCCGATGTGCTTGTTCAGAGCCTGGGCGATGGCTTCTTTGGGCTTGTAGCCAACCAACTGCTCGACCACCTGGCCTCCCTTGAAGACCAGCAAAGTCGGAATACCGGTGACCCGGTAGCGCATCGGAGTCGCGCTGTTGGAGTCGACGTCCATCTTGCCGATTTTGATTTTCCCCTGATAGTCCTTCGCCAGTTCCTCGACGATGGGAGCGATAGCGCGGCAGGGGCCGCACCAGGTCGCCCAAAAGTCTACGAGCACGGGCTGCTCCGATTTCAAAACATCCTGGTCGAAGTTTGCATCGGTTACTTCGACGATTCCATTGCCTGCCATGTTCTTTCTCCTTGTTGTGAAGCGTCGCGCTGTCGGCTGACGCTCCACCAGCGGCGCTGCGGCGCCTGATGAATCTCTATGAGTGCTTCCCGTGAGGGAGCCCAACTCGCTATTTTAGCACCTGTATTTTGATGCGGCGGCGGCGGAAAGGTCGCAAATCGAGAAATTCGGCCGGTTGGGGAGGTGGGCGGATACCCTACGGTAGCGACTTCAGGAACGTGATGAGTTGCCAGCGCTGGGCGTCGGGCAGGCGACTCCAGGAGGGCATGCCGTTCTTCTGGCTGCCGTTGGTGAGCAACCAAAACAGTTCTCCTGGCGTGGCTTGCTTAATCCGGTCGGCGTGAAGGTTGGGGCGAACGTGTTTGTCCTGGGTCTTGCCTTGGGCATCTTCCCCGTGGCACTGGGCGCAGTGCTCGGCAAAAATCTTGGCGCCGGCGGCAGGGGCGTCGGAATCGGCCGCAAACGGATTCGCGCGGACGCGATCTTTGGCAGGAACTTTGCGCAGCCATTCGCCATCTCCGGCGGCGGCGAACGCGAAGCCGACCAATGCCAGAATGAAGAGGAAAACTGCGGGACGGCGGTGGGTCATCGTGAACTCCCGAGTTTCGAGAAGAGTTGATCGATCTCGTAGGAGAGCATGAAGCGGAACAGAAATACGTTGCTGTTTTGATTCAGCCCGAAATTTGGCGAGAGGCGAAGTGTTGGACCGCGGGGAATGCTCCAGGTGACGACCGGACCAAGATAGTGAGAAGTGTCGGGTAGGCCGAAGCTGTAGCGCTCTCCAAGGCCACCGTACATTTCCGCGCCGAGGACAAAGTTCTCG
>Ga0075030_100002679_pt1 | contig 16173 bp, 13 predicted proteins | sample LitLauG_LLR_2012_FD_71393 | JGI IMG/M metagenome (GOLD analysis project Ga0075030, IMG submission 71393) | Freshwater sediment microbial communities from Pennsylvania, USA - Little Laurel Run_MetaG_LLR_2012 | ecosystem: Environmental > Aquatic > Freshwater > Creek > Sediment | place: USA... | reverse complement strand
CCGAAGTAAGGCGGCAGGATTGAGGAGCCTTTCCGTCGAGAACAGCGGCCTGAACGACACCAAAAGGCCCGAAATTGATTCTACGGCCTCTAATCCGCGATTTCGCGGGTATCGAGAATTCCGCAGTCCAGACTGCGGGGAATTTCAAGGAATTCCCACCAGGGAGTACCTAATCCCCGGCGAAGTGTGATGCTGCCGTATCCGCTCTGCAGCGACTAGGCCCGATGCCGGAAGCCCCCGGTTTGTCCAGGCCTGAAACAGCGCCGGAGTCTCCACCTCGTAGTCCTGCGCTAGGGTTTTTTGGCCTGGGGCCATCGTTCGGCCTAGGATTCGGTTGGCGGCAGTTGCTCATTGCATTCTCCTGACCGGATCTTCGCGAGTGCTGCCTGCAGTTCTTCGTTGGCCGCCCGGAGGTTCTCAATGGCCTCCGCCGCTCCGCATTGAGACGCCGATTGTGTTGGCGTCGGTGTTGAGCTGTAGCGGCCGGAGGTTCCCCAGACAGCTGCGGTGGCCTCCCGTGACAGTTCGTCGAATTTCTTGTGAAGCGTTTCAGCTTCCATCTTGAGGGCGCTCAATTCCGCTTTTTCCATCTGAATCTCCTTTCCGCGGTATTGTCGGCTGCAACGGTCGGGGATTGCAAGAGGGAGCCTGTTTACTTTATTCGGGCGAGCGCGCGGCTTCAGCCGGTGGTGTGGATCTGGTTGGCCACCGTGCGCGATGGCGGTAGCCGGTTTCCGCCTGGAGGGAACAGGAACCCTCGGAGTCGGGCGAAGGGGGGCCGCAATAACATGAGACTCAGCCTATGCGCGATCTGCGGGCGGCGGACTGGAATAAAGGATCATCAATTGGGGCGTATCCCAACTGCCAACCGCGCGGAAGCCACCTTGATTGCCGACGCCGGGGATCAACTTGCCCAGAACATCGTCTGCGGTGTTTCCCTTCGTGCCGCCTTCGTAAACCGCATCGATAACGAGGTCAGCGGTCGGCAGTGCGGAGAATGGAAATACCTTGGCCATTGTTCGAAGGCTGATTTTCGCATGAAGCGATTCGAAAGAATGTGCGGTGTCCGGCCGGTGCGGACTTGGGCTTGCAGGAGGGCGTACCGCGCAGGCCTTTTCCAGGTCGCCGACGATCTGTTCGGACCGGCGATAAGGGGACATCCACAGACTGGGGCAATAGACGGCCGAGTGCAGTAGAAACTAGGCCCAAGGCCGATTGGGATGCCGCCAACGACCGGTACCGCCTGCATACTATGCGATCGTGTTGGTTTTCTTTTTCCGCGCGCCCGCGCCAGTCACGAGCACCGCCTTCCAGGTCATCACTGTTCCCGCCCTGGCCAGTTCAGACTTGACGCGATCCTCGGACTCAAAAGCGTCCGTCTGGTAAATTACGGTATAAAACCGGGTCCAGTCTAAGGATCCGGAATAGCCGCTGACATCCTCGAAGATGCCGCCCATGGCGCGCGTGACTTCCGCGTGCGTATCGGCGAATTTGAACTCGATTCCAGCTTTCAGATTCCGCACTCCGCCGTCCGGCTTGAAATCCTTCATCACGCCCGTAATGGTGATTTCGGGTTTGTATTCGGTGAAGAACGCCCCCAGATAATCATGCATCACCTCCCGGACGTGCTTTTCGTTTTGCGGCTCCACGCCGCGCCTGCGCACGAGCACGGGCGTTTTCCTCAGGATGTTTTCGAGCATCGCCAGCTCGTAGGCGTCCCGCGTGTCGAGTCCTTCGCTCGCCAAAACCCGGACGTTCTTAACTAACTAGCTGATCGACGTAGTCGAACGGCTTGCTCTCCAGGTAGTCATATTGCTGGTCGTAGTGCGTTTTACCGATACCGCCGTCCTTCTCGAAAGCGCCCCACTTTTCGACGAGGCGCTGCCGCGTTTGCCCGAGGTCCGCCGCTTCAAGGACGACCAGCAGGGTTTCAAAGACGACATTCAGCAACGATGGCAGCACGGCTGCCGGTTCCTCCCAGCCCCCCTTGGCGGTTCTGCCTGCCTCTTCGCACTCGATCTGGTATCGCGCCTCCCGCGCGCGCTCCAGGTCCCGCTCCAAATCGCTCAGGGCCATCTTCAGCGGCGATGTGTCCATTGAGAAGTCCTCATACCTTCTATTTTCGCCGAAGGGCGGCGCTCGAACCTGGGCGGTTTCGTCCGGCGTCATACACGTCGGAAAAGCACGACCACCGGATCATCACGGCGTCCGAAAGTAAAGTAAGGTTGTGGACCGTTTGGCGGCGACGCGCAATGCGGCCCGCAGTTCGGCGTTGGAGCGTTCCAGATCAGTCACGTTACGACTTGGGTTGGGTGCGGTAAGACGTAGCTCCGCCGGCCTCTCTCCGAGTGGACGATCCTACCGGGGCAGCGGTTTGGGACACTTAAGACCGAATTCCTCATCCTTCCGAAGACCGCTTTAGGTTTGAGGCCATTCAGATTCTCGGTCAGAGCCGAGGTGCGGAAGCAGGTAATCGCTCAGTGAGCCGACTTCCACATCTTTACGATACTCCCAAGAAATGTCAACACAACACCGGCCGCGGCGAAAGCGAATACAAAGTATCCGCGTACGGAAGCAACACGCGCTCGTTTCAGTTGACGCTTGCTCTCCTCCGTGTCGTTGGCTTTTAAGGCTTGTTCAGCCGCACGAAGCGCTTCGAAATACTCGAACTGCATATCCGCAATCGCCGGCTGAATCACTCGCTCGAACGCCTTTGAAGAAAAAACGATAAGCGACCACCGCAGGAGCATACATCCTGGAGCTAACTTCACACCATTTCGCCGCGCTCGCCACCGGTCAAATAATCGTCCAAAGAGGCTGAAGACAAACGGGGCGGCTATAGTCAACCCCGCACCTACGGTGGCTTGAAACAATTCTGCCGACGTAAAGCGACGATTAGCCGATTTCAAAAGAGGGGCCGGCTCTACCCCGAGAAGCGCTTGTTTCCATAGAGGGTCGGCGGTCATGGACGGGAGAATGGGATAGAAGTCCTGCACACGGCCCCGTTCGTCCAAAAACAGGATACCGTCGATGTGGGCGCTGCCCCGAAGCAGCCGCGCGTGATCGGCCGTGGCACCCAGAAGCTTACCATCCGGATTGCCCCACTGAACATCCGTCTCGGCGACCGCAAGTGGCGGTTCGTAGCTATGGTTGGGGGGAAAACTCAGGTTCGGAACCAGCAGACTGAACACCAGCAGAGCCGACGCAATGCCGACGGTGAACGGCAAGGCGACCGGGCGCATCAGTTTATCGAACGCCAGCCGGATCCATTCCGACCAGTGCTGCAGGCGGGTCGAAAAATTCATTCGGGCGAACTGACGGCTGCGTTCGTGGGAAGCCAGCACCCGCAATCGGTCCGACAAGACGGGCGGCACCTGGGGCGGGGCCATGGCGAGAGGGGCTGCGCGCATTTCCTGCAATGTCTCAAGCAGGCCGCTGCATTCACGGCACCAGCGGGTGTGCGCCAACACTTTCTCCCGCTCCCCGTCCGGAAGCTTCCGGTCAAGCAGTAACGAGATCAGTTCTTGCACATTTTCACTGCTCATATCGTCACTCTGACGTCTTGGCCACTAGTCGTGGAGCAATAGGCAATTTCAGGCTCCCCACGAGTTCTTCCCGCAGGGGCTTCACGGCCGCGCAGGAGGTAAAGGGAGCGTCGTGTTCTTGCGAAGGAAACCGTTTGGCCATCTCCCGTACAACTTTGCCAAAGAGCCTATCCAGCCATCAACTGGCCTTTTCAAAACGCCCCCTCCTCCGCCATAGACGCGCCCGCAATCTCCCACGCCCGCAACACGCGCACACCGAAGCCTGACGCCCGATATTTCCGCCGTGGCAGCGCCTGGGAATCCGCCGGAGTGGATTCCTTGTGAGACTCAACCAATCCCTTCTCCTCCATCCGGTTGAGAGTCACGTAAATCGTGCCCCGCTTCAATGCGCCCTCCGAGTGGCGCACCATTTCTAGCCCGTACATTTCGCCATTGCCCACCAGCAGACCAAGAATGAGCCGCTCGGTCCCGGCAAGTCGCGGAATCTGATTCTCGTTTCGCTTCATTCTTACAATTTGTAAGATACCCCTAGACAGTCTGCCCTGTCAAGGGCCGACATCCCGTGGGTGAAGTCCGCCGAAATCCGACGCAACGCCGCCATCACCAAAACGGCGCCCAAGGTCCGGTCCAACGACCAACCCACCCGGCGTGAGAAAGCATCCAGATCACCGCCAGATAGATATGAATATAGAATCAGCCGTACGAATAAGTTATCAGTAATCGACCTGTCTCGATCGGCGTCACACTCGTGGTCAACGGCCAGACGTTCACCACGACGCACGATCTCAAAACGGGGAGCGCGGAGCCCGCGGGGATCATCGATCCGGCAGCCAGGCAGCCTCTCAAGCGCGCCTTCCGCGGCTGTCACGGAAATTACTTCGCCGCGCTCAAGACAACCTCACCGAACCGAGGCCGCGCTGCTGCGGGCCTGCGCTCGGTGCACCAAGGTAGGCCTGGGGCCGCTAGCCCGCTACGTGTTGATGCAAAGGAGGAAGACAAAGCTGGCACTCACGGCTCAGGTCTTGTTCAGTTAATGTCTGCACGGGCAGGAGTTCATCGCCGTGACCAGCATGAAGCTCGAAGGAACGAGCCCAGCCATGTGTCTTGGCGGGCTGTCGGTTGACCGTGCGAAACTCGCTGGAGAACGTGTCGTCTGCGAACCAGACTCACCACGTCGAAGTCCTCACGAAACCTGTTGCATGTGACAAATCTGTTGTCCAAAATAGGCATTATTGTCCAAATTCGTTGGACATATTGCAATATAATCAACAACATCCAATGGTGTCAACGCCATAGTCTGATCCGAATCCTACCAGAGAAACAACCAGTCCAGCCAACGCTCCACTCGCTTCACGGAGGATCGGAGGAGCAGGGCAACCTCAGAGTATGGAATCGGGAGGTGTGAAATTCCCGTTCCAATTCCGGAAGCAGGCTTCCATCATGGTTGTCGATCATCTCCCGGAACCTGTTCCCGAATCTGTCATATCCTTTTTCGTAGTAGGCCTCAATCGTGAACTCACGCAAGAAATCATTAACTTTCTTGCGGATGCAATCTACAGGCCATGTGCCCTGTCTGCCCAGTTCGCACCGGCAGGCATAAAAATCAATAAGATACGACATGAGTGCATGCCTACGAACCAAAAGGTCGGGAGTTCGAATCTCAGTATCCGGTTCGCCGTCAGAATGCTTCGTTCCCCAACCGCTTCCGGCAGCAAATGGGCAAACGCACATTTGCCGTCATGGAAATTCCGAGAATCTTTGCCCGGTGACGTAAACATTCTCGGATTTATTCGTTAGCGCAGCCATCTGGTCGTCTGTGCCGACCATCATGGAGGATCGGAGCGTTGTGGTGGAGTTAATGCTGAATGAGATGAGAGATGCCCGATTCGAACGGTCGCAGCATCGAACGGTGGTCGATCACTCCAGCCTGGCGGAAGGTGGCAGCGTGCAATAGCGTGCACGGCGCAACGGCACAGATGGCAGGTACGGCACTCCCAGCAACGAAGAATCTGCAACTTGGAGGTTCTATTGACCCCTCAAGCTTCCGAATCCCACTCTCTCCGCCAGAATAGAATCAATAACTCAGCGTCTTTTCGCAGACACGGTTCCCATTGCGTCGGTACCCGGCCGCCCCACAGCCAGTCACGGTAGTCTCAGATCCTGCGCCCCTAGTCTGAGGAACACACCGCCGCGAACCCGCAGTAGCGTTACCGGCAAAAGCCTGCGGGGACAGAAAGGGCTACGGAATACTGGACCAGTGGTGCTGAGCTTCGCAACGACTTGCAGGAGTTCTGACACAGGACACTCGTTGGCAGTCAAGACCGCCAGCCTTGGCCGCCTATCTTCCCGGCGACGCCGCCGCGACCTCCCGGTTCACGTCGGCGAACTTTTCGAAATTCCGGTTGAACCGCGAACTCAGATCTTGCGCCGCCTTGTCGTAGGCCGTCTTGTCGGCCCACATGCCGCGGGCATCCAGAAAGCCCGGCGGCACATCCGGGCACGACTTGGGTACCGCCACCTTGAACACCGGATGCGTCTCCATGGCGACGCCGTCCAATTGCCCGGCCAGCGCGGCGTTCAGCATGGCGCGGGTGTAGGGCAATTTCATGCGCTGGCCGACGCCAAACGGACCACCCGCCCAACCGGTATTGACGAGCCAGCAGGCCGCTCCGTAGCGCCGCAGTTTTTCGCCAAGCAGCGACGCGTAAGTCGCCGCCGGCCTGGGCAGAAACGGCGCGCCGAAGCATTCGCTGAACGTGGCCTGCGGCTCCTTGCCCAGGCCGCGCTCCGTGCCCGCCACCTTCGCGGTATAGCCGCTTAAGAAATGATACATGGCCTGCTCGGGCGAGAGCTTCGAGATGGGCGGCAGCACGCCAAAAGCGTCCGCCGTCAGGAAGATCACGTGAGTGGGATGGCCGCCCACGCTGGGGATGACTGCATTGTCGATGAATTTCAGCGGATAAGCGGCGCGCGTATTCTCGGTAACCACCTCGGAATCGAAATCCAGCAGCCGCGTCTCCGAGTCCATGGAGACATTTTCCAGTACGGTGCCGAAGCGGATGGCGTTCCAGATCTGCGGTTCGTTCTGCCGGGAGAGCCGGATGCACTTGGCGTAGCAGCCGCCTTCGAAATTGAAAACGCCGTCGTCGCTCCAGCCGTGCTCGTCGTCGCCGATCAGGCTGCGCCCCGGGTCGGCTGAGAGCGTCGTCTTACCAGTGCCAGAGAGACCGAAAAACAGCGCCGTGTCGCCGCCGGCCCCCATGTTGGCCGAGCAGTGCATGGGAAACACCCCACGCGCCGGCAGCAGATAGTTGAGAATCGTGAAGGCCGACTTCTTCATTTCGCCGGCATAGCTCGTGCCGCAGATCAGCACCACGCGCTTCTTGAAGCTGATCACGATGCAGGTTTCCGAATTCGTCCCATCCTCCGGCGGGTTGGCCTGGAACTCGGGGGCGAAGAGGATGGTGAAGTCGGGCACGTGGTCCTCGGTGCTAAGAGGGTCGGGCCGGATGAACAACTGGCGCGCGAACAGGTTGTGCCAGGCAAGCTGGCTGATCACGCGAATCGGCATGCCGTATCGTGGGTCGGCGCCTACGTGGCAATCCTGCACGTAAACATCATGGCCCTGCCAGAAGGCCAGCATTTTGGAATACAGGCGGTCGAAGTTGGCCTCGGACATGGGCTGGTTGACCGGTCCCCAGGCCACCTGCGATGCCGTGGTTTCGTCGCGAACGATGAATTTGTCTTTGGGAGATCGCCCGGTGAATTGCCCGGTACGCACCACAAAGGAACCGCCGCTGGCCAGGTTCCCTTCCCGCCGCTGGATGGCGTGCTCCAGAAGCTGGGCCGTACCTAGATTCCAATAGGCTACGTTGATGTTGCGAATCCCGTGATGTTCCAACCCGTAGGCGCTGGGCCTGATTCCGGCGTTGGCAATCTGCTTATGGTCGCTCGACATTCTTCACTCGATCACTGCCGTATCGTAGAATTGTCTCATGAACCGCCTACTGGGGGCATGCTTCATGGTCGTGGTATGTTTCCACAGCGCGCCCGCGCAGGTTATCGAGTTCGAACAGAATGGCCATAAGTATCAAACGCTTACGAAATCCGGCGTGACCGTGATGTTCGCAATCATGCCCTCGCATCTGCACGAGTTCGCCACCATGCAGGTGGCGGTTTCCAACGGCTCGCAAGGCCCGTACAACATCAAACCCGAGGATTTCACCTACGTGCGCAGCGACAACGTGCAGATCCGCGCCGCCGCTGCGCGCACGGTGATCCTGATGCTGGAGCAGAAAGGCAACGGCAACGACGCCATCAAACTGGTGACCACCTACGAAAACACCATCGCCGGAGCCTCGCTGAAATCGACCAACGGCTACGAGCAGCGCCGGCAGGCGGCCCTGGCGATGGGCTCCGTCCGCCTGAAGGCGGCCGCCGCGGCCAGCGCGCTGGCGATGGTGCAGACCAAGCTGGCCCCGGGCGAATCCACCGATGGCGCGGTCTTCTTCCCCACCGACGGCAAGGCGCTGGGGCCGGGAAAGCTGATCGTGCGGACCAACACCGACGTGTTCGAGTTCAATGCCTCGGGGGGCTCGTAAGGCCGTCAGGTCAACTCCAGCGGACCCTGATCGGACCGGTGAGACCCGGCAGCGGCAGTGACACCGCCTCGGCCTCGACCGCCTCCCGTTCCGAGCCGGAAAGACGGCGCCAGGCTTCGATAAAGACCTCGGCCGCCGACCGGCGCCACACCCCGGCAATCTCGCCGCTCACGAGCAGTGCGCCGGGCCAGACGCGAGTCGTCCAGAGGGCTGCCCGCCGCTTGGCCTCGGGCACCAGGAGCTCTCGATCGGCGCCCCAAAAGAGGTAGTAGGTGTCGCCGCTGGGCAGGAGCCGCGCAGGTGCGGCAGGCCCGGACTGGACCCGAAACGATGCCACATCGTCAGCGAGGATCCAAGCGTCGCCGACCGGGGTGCGCACGGGCGTCAGCGCGCCGGCGAGTGCCTCGAACGCGGCTCGCGCCTCGGTTGGCCGAATCCCTGCCCATTTCGCGAACGCCGCGGCCGTGGCCGGACCGAAAATATGGAGGTACCTGCGCGCAAGCTCGATGCGCGCGTGCCGCGCCTCCATGTCTGGCGCCGGGACGGTCCAGACGACAGGCTGGCGCGCGCCGTCCCAACGCAGGACGACCGTGCCCGTCGCAGCGGCGTAGCGAAGGCTGTTTGGCTGCACGCCCATCGCGTGCCCGGCCTTGCCGAACGGCATCCGCCGGCCGTCGAGAAACGCGTGCAGCCGGGACGCGGCGTCGTGCGCCCGCGCGCGGGGACGGGCGTCCTCAGGCAGCCGTCCGAGCGAGAAAACCGGGAGGTCCTTGGCGGCAACGACATAGGCGCTGAACCGCGGGCCCCAGAGCTGGACGAGGGACGAGTGCTCCCAAGTGTCCGAATTGGTGGCCGCGACCCGCGCATGGATCGACAGGAGAGCAGCGCGCGGCATGGAGTCCTGCAACCCGGCCCACGCGGCGAGGCGGAGCGACTGCGGCCCCGGCGGCAAGCGTAAGTCGAGCGAACCGACCCGCCGCCTGAAAGAGAGAATTTGCGACCGCGAGAGCTCCAGGCGAGAAGTCCTGTTTGGCATGATTTGGCGAACCGCGCAACCTTACGGCCTGAAGTTAATCCCACGCGCCTCGATCGTGCGCGCGGTGGCGCGATCCAAGTTGGCCAGCGCTTCGGCAAAATCGGCGTGCGCCCGTACCTCGCGGCCGCGCGCCGCGATCAGGTCCGTCTGCCTCTGCAGCACCAGAAACACGCTCGACGTGCCGGCCTGAAACTGCCGCTGCTCGCTGGCGTACTGCTCCTCGGCCGAGCGGCGCGCCAGCGCCGATGCCTCCAGCCGCGCCTGGGTGGAGTTTACGGTCTGCAGGGTGTTGCGCACGTCGGCTTCGATGGCCCTGGCGATCTGGTTCTGCGCGATCCGCAAGCGCCGCCCGTCGGCGGCGGAAACCGCCGCCATCGATTCGGCGGTGCGGTTGCGAATCGGCAGCGACACCTGCAGGCCCACCTGCGCCGACGGAAAATTTCCGGCAGCGACGTTGCTGATCGATTGGCCGTAGCTGCCCAGCAACAGAAGCGGCACGGCTCCGAAACCCGAGGGCAGGAACGATGAAAAAGGGTTAGGGCCGGAGGCCGCCGGGTGTCCGGCCAGGCCTGCGGCGGTGAGGTTGGCAAATGCATCGACCCTCGGCTTGGCCGCCTCGCGCGCCAGCAGCGTATCCAGGCTATTCACGTCAATTGCCAGCGCGTTCTCGGCCAGTTCGGGGCGCGACGCCATGGCTCCCTTCACAGCCTCTTCGAGCGTCGGCGGTGTGACCTTGGTGTCGAGTGTTGTCTCCGGAATCAGGGCCGTGCTCCACATCAGGTCGGCGCGGTTGGGCAGCATCAGCGCTTTCAGGTTGTTCTCGGCCTGGGTCAGCGCCTGCTGCGCCGCAAACAGGTTCTGCTGAAAGGTGGCCACCTGGGTCTGGGCGGCCACCACGTCCACGGGCGCCAGAATGCCTTGCTCCGCCTGCCGGCGGTTGCTTTCATATTGGCGTTCCGCCAGTTTCACGGCTTCGGTCTGGACCTCCAGGTTGTGCGCCGCGTAATCCAGCTCCCAATAGGCCTGCACAGCCTGCGTCACCACCTCGATCACGCGCTGCCGCACCTGCTCGCCCGATAAGGCCTGGTTTTTGCGGGCGACTTGCAGCCGGTGCCGGTTGTCATCGAACCGCAGACCGCGCCACAGGGGCTGGGTCAGGTTCAAGGAAACCGAACTCGGGTACTGCGGATTCAGCGTTACGAACGTGCTGTCGGTCTGCTGGCGCGAATTGGTAAACGTCATGGCGTACGTCCCGCCCCACGGCGAAGCGCCGCCGATACTGGGCGCGCCATTCAGTTCCTTCTGCGTGAGCTTGCCGCTGGCCGTGCCGCCGATCAGGGACGCCACCGGCGACACCGAGCGCGTGCGGTAGGCCTTGAAGCCCAGCACCGGATCGTAGTAACCCTGGGCCCCGCGGATCAGGTAGCCGGCCTGCTCCAACTGGATGCGCGAAATCTGCAGGTCGGGATCGTTGGCCAATACCCGCTCGATCACCTCGGGCAGCTTGATGGCAGTCTGGGCCACGATGCCCACTCGCGGTTGGATGGCTACTTCCTGCAGCGGCGGTATCTGGCCGAACAATGACCCGACGAGCGCGGCCGTCACCGCGGCGGCCTTGGCGAATCGCCCGCGAAGCCGGCGCAGCACCGCTCCCTGGTGGTCGCGGATTCGCATAAACCAGTCGCCCAGGTCCTCGAACAGCGAGTAGAAGACCGGGACCGCCAGGAGCGTCAGCAGCAGGCAGAGCGACTGGCCGCCGACGACCAGGACCCCGATCGACCGGTTGGTAGCCGACCCGGTGCCATGCGAAATCACCAACGGAGCCATGCCCGCCACCAACGCGATCGTGGTCATCAAAATCGGCCGCAAGCGGTCGCGATTGGCCTGGATAATGGCGTCGTAGCGGTTCATCCCCTGGCCGCGCAGCCCGTTGGTATGGTCGATCTGCAGAATCGCATTCTTCTTGACGATGCCGAACAGCAACAGCAATCCGAGGCCCGAGAAGATGTTCACCGACTGGCCGGCAATCAGCAGCGAGAGGATGCCGAAGGGGATGGCCAAGGGCAGCGTGAGCAGAATCGTAATCGGGTGGATGAAGGATTCGAACTGCGCCGCCAGCACGATGTACATGAAGATGAACGTCAGCGCGAACGCCAGCGCAAAGTAATAGCCGGTGCGTCCCAATTCCTTCGAGCCGCCGGTCAGGCCGCTGCGATAGTCCGGATCCATCCCGATTTCCTTGCTGAATTGCGCAAGCTGTCCGAGGATGGCCGCCTGCGATCCGCCCGCCAGGGTGTTGCCGGTCACAGTCACCTGCCGCTGGCGGCCGATGCGGTTGATGGACGAGGGTCCGGTTCCCGGAACAATCCGCGCCACCGTATCCAACCCCACCGAGCCGAGCTTGGGCGACGGCACCGTCATTTTCGAAAGGCCTTCGGCGCCGCCGCGGAACTGCTCCTGAGCGCGGACGCGGACATCGTACTGGTCTTCGCCCGCATTGAAGGTGGACGCCACCTGGCCCGCCACCAGGGTGTTGAGGGCGTTTTCGATATCCAGCACGCTCACACCCAGGTCCGCCGCGCGCGGCCGGTCGATTTCCAGCCGCAACTCCGGCTTGCCGCTGCGCAAGGTGCTGTCGGTATCGGCCAGGGTCGGGATGGTCCGCATTTTGGCCAGCAATTGGTCGGAGTATTGCGCCAGCTTCTGCAAATCGGGGCCCTGGATGAAGTACTGGATCTCGGCATTGCTCTGATTGCCGCCGACGGAGCTGACCAGTTCGACACCGGTGTGAATCTCGCGCGGGTACTTCTTCATCAGGTCGCGCGTGCGCTGCATCATCTGCTGCTGCGACAGGGTGCGCTGGTCGATATCGGTCAGTTTCACGTAGATGGACGCGTTGTTGACCGACTTGTCGGCACTCCCGCCCGCCGTCATCAGCGTATGGGCCACGCCCGGCAGTTGGCGAATGTCCTTGGCGATGCTGTCGGCCAGGTTGGCGGTGGCGGCCAGCGAACTGCCTTCCGGCGTGCGGATCAGGACGTTGAACTGCGACTGGTCGTCGGTAGGCAGAAAGTTCTTGCCGACGAACATGAACAAGGGCACGATGGCCAGAATCACCAGCCCGCTGAAGGCCAGGACGCTCTTGCGGTGCGCCATGGACCACTTGAGCATGGTGGTGTAATGCGTGTCCAGGAATCTGAAAACGAAGGATTCCTTAGAGCTGTGCTGCCCGGGCGCGAGCCGGGCAGGCCGCTTGATGAACCGCGAGCACAGCATCGGGGTAAGCGTGAATGACACCAGCAGCGAAACCGCGATGGCGAAAGCCGAGGTAAAGCCGAACGAGCTCATGAAGCGGCCGACGATGCCGCCCATGAATCCGACCGGCAGGAACACCGCCAGCAGCGACAGGGTGGTGGCCATCACGGCGAGGCCGATTTCCTTGGTTCCCTTGATCGCCGCCTCGAACGGCGGCATGTTCTTTTCTTCGATGAACCGGTAGACGTTCTCCAGCACGATGATGGCGTCGTCAATCACGATCCCCACCATCAAGGTAAGGGCCAGCATGGTGATCTGGTTCAGAGTGAAGCCCATGGCGGCCATGAGCGCGAAGGTGGAGACAATGGAGGTGGGAATCGCCACGGCGGCGATCAAGGTGGTGCGGATGTTCGCCAGGAACAGGAAGATGATGATGGCCGCGAAAAAGCTGCCTTCCACCAGGTGCTTCTTGATGTTTTCCACCGCGGCCTTGATGAACACGGATTGATCGCTGATGACCTGCGTCTTCACGTCCTTGGGCAAGGCGGCCGCAATCTGCTTCAGACGAAGATTCACTTCATCGGCCGTGGCCACGGTGTTCTCGCCGGATTGCTTGGCCACGACCAGCGTCACCGAAGGCACGCCATCGAGGCGCGCCGCGCTGCGCGGCTCCTCGTAGCTGTCCTCGGCATAGCCGATGTCGCTCACCTTGACGATGTAGCCGTTGCGGTTGGCGATGGTGATCTGGTTGAACTGCGCCGGATCCACCACGCGGCCGGTGGTGCGCACCGTGAGTTCCCGGGCGCCGGCGTTCAGGTTGCCGCCCGGTAGTTCCAGGTTCTGCGAGCGCAGCGCGTTGAACACGTCGGTCACGGTCAGGTTGTAGGAGCGCAGTTTGTCCGGGTCCACCAGGATGTGGATCTCGCGCCTGGCACCGCCCAGGATGGTGATCTCGCCGACGCCCTTGGCATTCTCGAGCTTCTGCTTGATCTGCTTGTCGGCGATCAAGGTCACGTCGCGCAGCGAGCGCGGCGCCGAGACCGCAATTTGCAGGATGGGCGTAGCGTCCGGGTCAAACTTCTGCACCACCGGCTGTTTGGCCGTCTGGGGCAGGTTGGGCACGATCAGGTTGACCTTGTTCTGGACTTCCTGCGCGGCGACGTCGCCGTTCTTGGCCAGCAGGAAGGTGATGACGCACAGCGACTGGCCTTCCGAAGATGTGGAGCGAACCTCGTCGACCATGCTGATGGTGTTGACCGTGTCTTCCACCTTCTTGGTGATCTCGGTTTCGATCTCCTCGGGCGATGCGCCGGGGTTGGCGATGGTCACCAGCACGGTCGGAATATCGACTTTGGGAAACAGGTCGACACCCAAACTGAAATAGGAAAAGATGCCGACCACGACCAGCGACAGGATCAGCATGGTGGCGAAGACGGGACGTTTGACGCAGAGTTGCGCGAGTGCGTGCATGGCTATTTCACCCGCGCTCCGTCAAACAGTTCGGCCTGGCGGCTGGTGGCTACCGTTTCGGTTCCATTCAGGCCGGACAGAATGCGCACTTGATCGCCCGCGGCATCGCCCGTGACCACCACATGCAGGTGCGCGGTACCGTTCTCCACCGTGTAGACCTGGTAGGAATCCGTGGTCTTGTCGCGGACCACCGCGCCCGGAGGAACGAAGACCGCGTTCTCGCCACCCGGCAGCATCACGCGCCCGGTGGCGAAGGTGCCCGGCCGCAGTTCCCCGCCCGGATTATCGAAGCGGGCTTCGAGGATAAAAATACGCGATGCCGGGTCCACCGACGGGTTGACCGCCGTTACCCGGCCAGTGAAATCGCGCCCGGGATAAGCCGAGACGCGCGCCACGACCGTCATCCCGAGCTTCACCTGTGCGCCGCGCTGCTCCGGGGTCTGCAACTGCAGTTTGAGCGTGCCGGTGCGCACGATGGTGGCAATCTTGTTGGTGAGGGCGACGTACTCCCCGGCAGCCACGGGCCGAGCCGAAATGTAGCCATCGAACGGCGCGTGAATGGTGGTGTCGGCCAGCGCCTTTTCGGCCTGAGCCAGTAGCGACCTGCTGGATTCGACGCCAGCCTGCGAGTTCTCGACACCGAACCAGCTCTGGCGCGCGGCGTTGAGTGCAGCCTCATACTGCTGGCGGGCGGCGTTGGCCTGGGCTTCGGCGGTTTCCTGCTGGGTGCGCGCCTTTTCGAAGGCGCTGCGCGACACGTCTCCGGTGGCCACCAGGTTCTCATACCGCCGGGCATCGGCGGCGGCCAGCTTGGCCTGCGCCTGAGCCGATTCGTAGGTGGCGCGCGCCGCGGCTACTTCGGGCAGCGTGGCGGGATCGAACGTGCCTTCGCCTTTGAAACCGATGCGCGATTGCGTCTGGCGCAGCGCCGCGCCCGCCGCTTCCAACTGCGCCCGCGCCTGCTCCAGCCGCAGCCGGGCATCGGCGTGATCGAGTTCGCAGACGATCTGGCCCTGCTTGACAAAATCGCCGACGTTGACCGGCGTCGCGATCACCCTTCCGGCCACCAGCGGGGCGATGTCGGAGGTTTCGTCGGCGGCGAACGTACCGGTCACCTCGAAAGCCGCCGGGACTACGCGGGAAGTGGCTTGCGCCGTGGCAATCGTAATCGTTTGGGGCGCGGCCTGGCCGGCGGCGGCTACTTCTTTCTGGCCCGAGCAGGCGGCGAAAAACAGGCAAGACAGCGCGAGGAGGAGGATGGCAAATCGAGTCATTTGTTCTTACCGTTGACGTCTGTGTTGGATGTCTGGATTCCGGTCATCATGATACTGGTGAAGGCGTCGGTGACCTGCTCCGCCGATTCTTTCGAAGGGAAGCCAAACATCTCGGTCATCATGGCGTGCTGCGTGGCCGCACCGGCGATGGCGGTCAAAATCATGCCGGGGCTGTAGTCTTGGCACAACGCGCCCTCTTTCTGTCTACGCGCAACGTACTGGCAGAGCAGCTCATAGACCGGGATGGAGAGTTGACGGTGATGGGCCAGCCCGGCTTCATTGCCCTCCAGGGCAGCGAAGAACAGGACGCGTTGGTAGCGGGGATCACGGCGGTACGATTCGATGACGCTGGAAACGATGATGCGGAACAGGCCGGCGTCGTCGTTGCGGTCCATGCATTGCTTAGATTTCGCCATCCAGTTCTGCATCTCTTCCGATTCGAGCTTGTGGCCGATTACCGCGGTATAGAGGGCCTGTTTATTGGGGAAATGGCGGAAGATGATGGCCTCGGTGACGCCGGCGGCGGCGGCGATTTCCTTGGTGGTGGTGCCTTCGAAGCCCTTGCGCGAGAAGAAATCCAGCGCGATTTCCACCAACTGCTGGCGGCGGTCGCTGGCAGGGAGGCGGGATGTGATGGGCTTGGCTTCGGTCATTTCTAGATTGTAAGTCAGTACTTACTTACAAGTCAAGGGGCACCGCAGAGGCGGCCGGGACCGGGGATCGGGGGCCGGGGATTGGGCGCGAGCCTCGGGTTGGCCTGGGTGTCTTTGTGACGCATCTTGCGAGACTACTGCGAAATTGTTCATGCGGCTTTAAGATCATCCGATTCTATGGGTTGCCGAGAGGCGGCGGCCGGCTGTGACGCATCTTGGGGGTGGATTTCAGAAGATGCGTCACAAGGCTTCAACCTGAGTTCCACGATGCGGCTGTGGCCGCCGGGCAGGCGGCGGAATTCGACTTCGATGCCGGCGGCGGCCAGGAGGGGAGCGGCG
>Ga0075030_100002678_pt1 | contig 16176 bp, 13 predicted proteins | sample LitLauG_LLR_2012_FD_71393 | JGI IMG/M metagenome (GOLD analysis project Ga0075030, IMG submission 71393) | Freshwater sediment microbial communities from Pennsylvania, USA - Little Laurel Run_MetaG_LLR_2012 | ecosystem: Environmental > Aquatic > Freshwater > Creek > Sediment | place: USA... | reverse complement strand
GCCTACTTCGATCCCGAAGAATCGATGAAGGCTTCGACGGATCTGATTCACGACAACAAGCCGAACAATCTCGAGAAGGACTATCACCACGTCTTCGGCGATCCGGATAAAGGCGTTGCCGAGGCCGATCACGTGGCCGAGGCTCGGTTCATCGCGAACGAAGTGACTCACGCGGCCATGGAGCCGCACTCCACGCTCGCGGCCTTCGAAATTGATCCGCACACGGGCAAGCCCGGACGGCTAACCGTCTGGTCGTCAACGCAGGTCCCATACTATCTGCAGCACAAGCTGTCGCTCGTGCTGGAAATGCCCATGGCGCAGATTCGCGTCATCAAGCCGCTGGTCGGTGGTGGATTCGGCGGGAAGAGCGAGGTCATTCCCATCGAGATCATCGCGGCGGTGGCCGCGCGCAAAGCGCAAGCCCCAGTCAAGATTACCTACACGCGCGAGGAGGTCTTCTGGGCGCATCGCGGACGCCCGCGCACCATCATCGATTTGAAAACCGGTGTTAAAAATGACGGCCGCATCACCGCCGTTAAAGCCCGCGTGGTGCAGGATGGTGGGGCCTACTGTTCGTACGGAGTCGTCACGATCCTGTATTCCGGCGCGCTGCTCGGTGCGCTCTACGACATCCCCAACATTCAATACGACGGGTACCGCGTGCTCACGAACAAACCCGCCTGCGGCGCCATGCGCGGACACGGAACGGTGAACGTCCGCTTCGCCTTCGAATCGCAACTCGACGAACTCGCGGCGAAGATCGGCATGGACCCGGCTGAGATTCGCCGGCGGAATCTCCTGCAGCCACCCTGCATCACGGTGAACGACCTGCGGGTGCAGAGTTACGGATTGCCCGAATGCATTGAGAAGACGGTCGAGCGCTCCGGCTGGAAAGAGCGCAAGGGCAAGCTGCCCAAGGGACGCGGTCTCGGCATTGCCTGCAGTCACTACGTCAGCGGCGCCGCCAATTCGATCATTCGTTCCGACATGCCGCACTCGACGGTGAATATCAAGATCGACCGTGATGGCGGTGTGGTCGTATATACCGGCGCCTCAGAGATCGGCCAAGGTTCCGACACGATGACCGCGCAGATTGCCGCCGAAGTCCTCGGCTGCTCGTTGTCACGCGTACGCGTCGTGGCCGCCGATACCGACCTGACTCCGATCGATATCGGTTCGTATTCCAGTCGCGTGACATTCATGGCCGGAAATGCCACGCTGCGCGCCGCGGCTGAAGTGAAGAAGCTGATCACGGCAGCTGCCGCCAAAAAGATGAATTGTGAGCTGGATGATCTGGTCTTCCGTGACGACATTGTCGTCACGAGAAATGCCCATGTGGGGACGGTCGCCCTCGGCCGTCCGGCCGAGCAAAGCTCGGCGGCAACAGTTTCGGGCCGTGTAGAAGGCCAGATTCTTCGCGGTTCTCTCCAGCAAAAGCGCAGAGACGAAGGCCCGAAAGATCAGATGACCTTTGAAGAAGCCGTCGTCGCGGCCATCGATTTTCACGGCGCTCTCACCGGCACTGGTTCTTACGCGCCTCCTCCCGAAGCCCGCGGAGGCAAGCACAAAGGAGCCGGCGTTGGCCCCTCGCCCGCCTACTCTTATTCCGCGCAGGTTGCCGAAGTCAGCGTCGACGAAGAAACCGGAGCAGTCACCGTGCACAAAGTCTGGGCCGCCCACGACTGCGGCCGCGCGCTGAATCCAGTTTCGGTCGAAGGGCAGATCATCGGCTCCGTTTGGATGGGGATGGGACAGGCGCTCACCGAAGAGATGGTCTGGAAAGAGGGCATGCTGATGAATCCCGGTCTGCTCGAGTATCGCAGCCCCTCGTCGGTTGAGTCGCCTGAGGTCGAACCGATCATCGTCGAGAGCGTAGATCCCGAAGGCCCGTTTGGCGCGAAGGAATGCAGTGAAGGATCGCTGGCCGCGACCATTCCGGCAATTGCCAATGCGATTTATGACGCTGTCGGAGTCCGTCTGCACGAGTCGCCCTTCACTCCCGAGAGAGTGCTGGCCGCTCTGCGCGCAAAGAAGAATGCTAAAGCTGTGAACCTCACCGAGGGTGTAGATCCCACCGCCCCCACGCGATTCCGCGAGCACGGCGGCTCGCTTTGGTTCAAAGGCAAGGGCCCGGAACGCCACCCGCTCGATCCGTCACGCCAGGACACCCCAGCCGGAGGAGCGGAGTGAGTCTGCCGCAATTCAAGTTGCTGCGGCCTCGATCCGTGGCGGAAGCCGTCGCTCATCTCACGAAGTATGGCGGCGGCATCCGCGTGCTCGCCGGAGGTACCGACATAATCCCCTCCATGCGGCAGAAGTTGTTCGAGCCAGACTATGTGCTCGACCTGCGAGGCATCGCTGAACTCCGGGGAATTAACCCGCAGCCTGACGGCGGCGCCGAGATCGGCGCGCTCACCACGATCCGCACGATCGAGCGCTCTGACTTTCTACGCGAGCACTATTCCGTCTTAACCGAAGCTGCCGCGACCGTCGCGTCTCCGGTGCTGCGCAATATGGGGACGATCGGCGGCAATATCTGCCTCGACACGCGCTGCCTCTGGTACAACCAGTCGCTCACTTGGCGCAAGGGCTGCGGCTTCTGCATCAAGAAAGACGGTGACCTTTGCCATGTGGCCCCCGGCGGGACGAAATGCTGGGCGGCATTCTCGGGCGATACTCCTCCGGCTCTGCTTTGTCTGAAAGCGGAAATAGAGATCGCCGGCACCAATGGAACCCGTCGTCTGTCTCTTTCTGACTTTTATACCGGTCTCGGCGACAACTACCGCCAGCTGCAGCCCAACGAACTGGTCACCCGCGTCTTCCTTCCCGCGTCATCTGCAGGGTATCGCGGCGTCTACCGCAAGCTGCGCGTCCGCGGATCGATCGATTACCCGTTGGCCGGCGTCGCCGTAGTGATGAAGCGCTCCAACGGCCACGTTGCCGACGCGCGCATTGGCATTACCGCCGTGAACCCTGCGCCGCTGCTGGTAAAAGGCGCATCGGAGTTGCTCAGGGGGAAAGCCGTCGATGAGGCCCTTGCCGAAGCCGCTGGCGACTTGGCCGCGAGAATTAGCAAACCTTTGACAACTTCCGCCCTCACTCCGGAGTATCGTCGCGAGATGATTCGTGTATTCACCAAAAGGGCTGTCCTGGCGGCGGCCCAGGCGGGTGAAAACTAAGGCGGTTTTGCTGGCAGGAGCAGACATGCCCGTCTACCACATCGCGCAGGTCAACATCGGTCGAGTGAAAGCTCCGGTTGAGGACCCTCTCATGGCGGGATTCGTCGCGCGGCTCGACGAGATCAACGCGCTCGCCGACCGCAGCCCCGGCTTCGTCTGGCGGCTACAGACATCCGTCGGCAATGCGACCTACTTTCGACCTTATCCCGAAGACGACCGGATCCTCATCAACATGTCGGTGTGGGAGACGATCGCGGCCTTGCGGCATTACGTTTACAAGAGCGCTCACGCAGAGTTGCTTCGGCAAAGAGAATCGTGGTTCGAGAAGTTCTCCGGCGCCTATACCACCTTGTGGTGGGTGCCGGCCGGACATCGCCCGGGCATGGACGAAGCGACCAAACGGATTGCCCATCTGGAGAAGCACGGTCCCACGCAGTTTGCCTTCACGTTCAAAACGACTTTCGACCCGGACGAGGAATTTCAGCAGCGAATTGATTGGTCGTCGTTCGTGCCCTGCCCGGCGACGTAGCCTGCGGACTGATAGAATGCAGCGCTGAGGCGAACGCCCGCCAGCGAATGATCACTGACTGCCACATCCACATCCAGCCGATGGAGATGTTCAAGCCCCACGCGCTGGAGCTCATGAAGCAGAAACGCCCGAACTTCGATCAGATTGTCGAATTCTGCCGTTCGCCGAAGGCCTTTCTCAAATTCCTGGACGCGAGCGGCATCGACCGCGCCATGCTGATCAACTACGTAGCTCCCGAGGTGATCGGCTTCACCAGCGGCGTGAATCAGTTCGTCGCCGACTACGTGAAGGAGGATCCCAAGCGCCTGCTGTCGTGCGGCAGCCTGCATCCCCGCCACACCACGAACGTCCTCGCTGACGTGGAGCAGATACTGCGGCTAGGCCTGCAGATGATCAAGATCCATCCGCCGCACCAGTTACTATTTCCCAATGATTACCTCAGCGGCGCGAAGGAGTTGGAGATTATCTACCGCGCGGCCGAGGCGAATGGCGTGCCAGTCATGTTTCATACCGGCACCTCGATTTTCCCCGGCGCTCGGAACAAATACGGCGATCCCATTTACGTGGACGACGTCGCCGTGGATTTTCCCAAACTGAAAATCCTTCTGGCGCACGGAGGCCGCCCACTCTGGATGCAGACCGCATTCTTCCTGGTCCGCCGCCATCCCAACGTTTATCTGGATATCAGCGGGATTCCACCCAAGACTCTGCTCAGGTATTTCCCGCGGTTAGAAGAAATCGCTCACAAAACGCTGTTCGGCACCGACTGGCCTGGACCGGGCGTTCCTGATATTAAGAAGAATCTGGATGAATTCCGCACGCTGCCCCTGAGCGAGTCAGTGCGGCAGCAGATCCTGACTAGGACCGCACTAACGCTCTGGCCTGCATGAGCCATTCCGGAAAAAAGCCCACGCTCATCACGCGGGCTCTCTGAGATGCAGTTGCCTATCTTCCGGCTGTTGCAGCGGCAGCTTTCGTTCCCGTGAGTTCATCGGCCAGCGCAGTGGCTCCGTAAACCTTGCGCAGTGCTTCCTGAATGCCGCGAGAGTCCACGGAAACCGCGCGCCCCTGGGTATCGCTGTAGGCAAAGTTCCAGGGCAGCGACTCGATGTTACCGTCGAAGATAATCCCCACGACCTCGCCCTTCTTGTTCACCGTCGGAGAGCCGGAGTTGCCTCCGATGATGTCCGCTGTCGAAACAAAATTGAACGCCGTCTTTAGATCAAGCTTGTCCTTCGACTTGATCCAGCTCTCCGGCAAGTTATACGGAGTCTGGCTGCCATGTTCCGCAGCATGCTCGAACGCGCCGCCCAGGATCGTGGCAAAGGGGATCGCCTTGCCATTCTCCTGGTAGCCCTTCACCGCTCCATAACTCAAGCGAAGTGTGAAGGTCGCATCCGGAGGCTGAGTGAACCCACTCTGCGCAAAACGCGCCTTAGCAATCGCACCGCCATCGCGCCGCACCACTGAGTCCACCTTATCTTCGAACTCCCGGCGGGCAGTGCGAGCATCGGGGTCAATCGACCGCATCAAGACGATCAGCGGGTCGGTGCTAGCATCAATCGCTGCCTTACCGCCTTCGTAAAGCTGCTTGCGCACAGCCACATCATCCAGCTTGGTGCTCTCAATCAAGTCTTTCGCCGCGTTGGCGGGCGTTTTCCCCTGCAATATCTTCTGCACTTCCGGATTGTCTTTGCCGAGCGATTCTTGTATCTCGCTAAGTCCGTCGGTGAGGAGCGCGGTCTCGAGATTTCTGTAAATCGGTTCCGCGGAAAAGAGCTGCTGCTCGAGCGATGGCAACGCAGAATCACGGAATTCGCGCAGACGGTCCGTATTTGGCTTAGGCTTCTCGTCTCCCGCGCGAACCAGCGTGCGGGCAAACTGTGCCAGGTGCGAGGGGAAAGCCCGCATCCTCTCCAGGTAGCTCAAGTTCGGAAAGATCGCCTGCTGCGTCTTGATCGCCTGCGCGATCTCTTCCCACGGATCGGTTGCATTTGCATCCTTGGAAGCTACCTTGAAGGCGGCACGCAAATAGACTTCTCGGCTTGCCTTCTCCTTCATGATTTCTTTATCGAGCAATCCGAATTGATAACCGGTGAACGCCTTCTGCGAGTTCTGCAGCCCGAACAGATCTTCTTTCGCGATGCGGGCGTTTTCTTCCGACTGTTTGCTGAACTCCTGCAGCAGGGCAATGCGCCGCGCGTAGACTTTTAGAGCCATCGGATACTGAAAATCGCGCAGAAACTCGAGCTGCGCCATGGTCAGCAGGCGCCCGGTGTTACCCGGGTGCCCCGAAACAAAGATCAGGTCGCCATCTTTCACCCCAGTCGACGACCACTTCAGATAATTGTCGAGGTGAGCCGGCTTGTCGTTTTCGTAGACGCGGAAGAAGGTGATGTCCAAGTCGTATCGTGGATAGGTGAAGTTATCGGGATCGCCACCGAAAAAGGCGATATCGAATTCCGGCGCAAACACCAGCCGGACGTCGGTGTACTTCTTGTATTTGTAGAGGTTGTAGACCTGTCCCGAGTAGAAAATAACCACGTCGCAACGAAGCCCGGTCGCGGTCGCACAGTCCTTTTCGACCTGCGACATGGCGGCTCGCTGCGCGGCGCCGGCTTCGGCCGCCGACATCTCTGGCTTTACGCGGGCATTGATCTTGTCGGTCACATCTTCAATGCCCACAAGTTGGTTCAATTCCAGATTTGGGCACTTGGCTTCCTCCGCCTGGGTTTTGGCATAGAAGCCGGTCTTGATATAGTCGTGCCCTTCGGTGGAAAGCTGCTGGACGCAGCCCGCGCCCACGTGATGGTTGGTGAACGTCAGGCCGTCGGGCGAGACGAACGATCCCGAACCGCCGTTATTGAACCGCACCGACGACAGCCGCACATGATCAAGCCATGGTTGCGTGATTTCGAAACCATATTTGGCTTTGATCTTGTCTTTGGGAGCCTCGTTGTAGAGCCACATGCCTTCATCAGCGGTCGCAAACGTGCAGCACACGAAGGCGCAGGCGAGCACAAGCAAAAAGAGTCGTTTCATTTAGGATGATTCCTCCATGAGGAGTATGAAGAACGCGGACAGAACCGCGGAATACTTCAGGCGAACCTTTAACTATACGCTGCGGGAAACGAAGCTGGCAAAAGCCCGACCAGTCTGGGTTCGACGTCAATTTCGCGTCGATTCTTGCGACGTTCTCAGCGGTCTCTGCGGGTTTTCTCAGCGTTCTCTGCGGTTGAGACTTTATAACCGCCGAGATCGCCGAGAATTGCCGCAGAGATCGCTGACGTGACCACGGCGAAGGTTGTGAAGCATGCCCAGAGCCCAATCTGAAAAGGCAAACAAGCCCTCGAAATCAAGCATCTAACCCTCAGATGCTGAGCCGGGTTCCAGCGAGTGTTACCGAGGGCAGTTGGAAACTTCAGAAAAATTCAGGTATAAGAAAAGGTTGCATCCCGCGTCCCTCCTTGCGCGGTCCGGCAACGCAAAATCCAGTCAAGCGAGAGAAGAATGTCCAGCGTGACTACAACTCATGCTCCCAAAGGGCTCGAGGGCGTCGTTGCCACTAACTCCAAGATCTGCTACATCGACGGCGATCGCGGCGTACTGGCCTACCGCGGCATTGACATCCACGAGCTCGCCGACCACTCGAATTTCGAGGAGACCTGCTACCTGCTGTGGTTTGGCAAGCTGCCGACCCGCCAGGAATTGCGCGAGTTGCATGACCGCCTGGCCGAGGAGCGCAAGCTGGACGCGTCCATCATCACGATGCTGCGCAATGCGCCCCGCCATGCGCTGCCGATGGACGTGCTGAGAACGGCCGTCTCGGCGCTGTCCTTCTATGATCCGGAGGAGAAAAGTAACGACCGCAAGGCGAATGTGGACAAGGCCATCCGCCTGACCTCGCAGATTGCCATGATCGTCGCCGCCTACGACCGCATTCGCAAGGGAAAGCCTGTGGTCGAGCCCGATCGTGCGCTGTCCCATGCCGCCAATTTCCTCCTGATGCTCAATGGCAAACATCCTTCGGCAACGGCTGAGCGGGCGCTCGACATTGCTCTGATTCTTCACGCCGACCACGAGCTCAACGCATCGACCTTTGCCGCGCGCGTAACGGCTGCGACTCTGTCCGATATGCACTCTGCCATTACCTCTGCCATCGGCGCGCTGAAAGGTCCGCTGCACGGCGGAGCGAACGAGGCAGTGTTCCGCATCCTTGAGGCGATCGACGAATCGGGCGCCGATCCCATCGACTACGTCAAAGGCATGCTGGCACAGAAGAAGAAGATTCCCGGCTTCGGCCACCGGGTGTATCACACGGAAGATCCGCGCGCCACGCACCTGCGCGTCATGTCCCGCGATCTCGGCAATTCCAGCGGACAGGCCAAGTGGTTCGAGATCTCGCACAAGATCGAAGAATTCGTCAAGGCAGACAAGAAGCTGAACGCCAACGTCGACTTTTACTCAGCCTCGACTTATCACACCTTAGGCATCGACGTTGATCTCTTCACTCCGATCTTCGCCGTCTCCCGCATTAGCGGCTGGGCCGCTCACGTCATCGAGCAACTCGACGACAACCGCCTGATCCGCCCGCGCGCGGAGTATCAGGGACCGGAATATCCCACCCATTACGTGCAAATCGACCAACGGTAGCGACGTTGCTGGCAACGTCTCTCTCGCCACATTCGGATCGCCGCCAGCAAAACGTAGCAAGCTACGTCTCTACGAATCGGTCCCGGAATCGGTCCGGTAAACGCGCAAATCTCGTAGAATAGGACTGGGTTCTGTATGCAGCGCGTCTATCTCGACAATAACGCCACCACCCCGGTTCTGCCCGAGGTGTTCGAGGCCATGTGCCCCTACTTCGGGGAGCGTTTCGGCAATGCGTCGTCCATCCATCATCATGGGCAGGAGACGCGGGCTGCAGTCGAGGATGCGCGCGAATCCGTCGCCGACCTGCTCGTCTGCAGCGCGGCGGAGATCGTTTTCACCAGCGGCGGTACCGAGAGTGACAATCTCGCGATCGCCGGATGGGTTGCGGCGGGCGATCACGTCATCACCTCGAGCATCGAGCATCACGCCGTGCTGCACTCGTGCAAGCATCTGGAGGAAATCGGCTGTGAAGTGACGATCCTTCCAGTGGATGGCCGCGGCTTGGTCGATCCGTCGGATGTGCGCCGCGCCCTTCGCCTGAATACAAAGCTGATTTCGCTGATGATGGCCAACAACGAGACTGGAGTGCTGCAGCCCGTCGAAGAGATCGGAAAGATTGCCTCCGAAGCGAGTGTTCTATTCCACACCGACGCCGTGCAGGCCGCGGCCAAAGTTCCGATCAACGTACGGCAGATTGGTTGCGATGCGCTCTCGATCTCCGGCCACAAGATTCACGCGCCGCAGGGCGTGGGCGCGCTTTATGTGAAGAAGGGAACTCGCATCCAGCCCTTGTTCCATGGCGGCCGCCACGAGCGCTCTCGCCGCGCGGGGACGGAAAATGTCCCCGGAATCGTTGCCTTAGGCAAGGCGGCTCAACTTGCGAAAGAGGCTCTGGGGCGGGGTGACCAGATCAAGATGGCCGCCATGCGCGATCGCCTGGAGCAGGGAATTCTGGCGCAGGTGGACGAGTCTGGCGTCAACGGCGAGGGCGCGGCGCGCGTCCCCAATACGACGAACATTCACGTCGATCACATCGACGGCGAATCACTTGTCATCGCGCTCGACCTGAAAGGCTTGGCGGTTTCCACCGGGGCAGCCTGCTCGTCCGGAGCAATTGAGCCGTCGCACGTGTTGATTGCCATGGGACGGCGGCCGGAACAGGCGCGAGCCAGCATCCGCTTCAGCCTGGGCAAGCAAACAACGGAAGCGGATATCGAATTTGCTTTGACGCTAGTGCCGGAGACCGTCGCGCGTTTGCGGGCTATTTCGCCGAAGTACAACAAGCAAGCCGTTAGCACTTAGCATTTGGCTAAGGGCAGCCTTGTACAAGGTTTTCCGCCGGAAACGATTTTCCAAAGCCTCGGCGCAGAGCACGAGCACTTGCCGTACGTGGAAGAGCGGCCCTTTAGGGCCGCGTGAACCAAAATCAAGAGGGGCTTTAGCCGCTGAGGTAGTAGTTGAATACAAAGACGATTGCCGTAGCCATGTCGGGCGGTGTGGATTCTTCCACCGTCGCGGCCATGCTGCGCGCCGAAGGGCACAACGTCATCGGCCTCACCATGCAGCTCTGGAACCAGCGCCGCCTCGCTGGCCATGAGGGCATGCCGGAGTCCGTGCAGGGACGCTGCTGCTCGCTCGACGACGTCTACGACGCCCGCCGCGTGGCCCAGCAGATCAGTATCCCGTATTACGTGGTCAATCATGAGGAGCGCTTCGAGCGCGATGTGGTGCGTCCGTTCGTGGAGGAGTATCTTTCCGGACGCACGCCCATCCCCTGCAGCCTCTGCAACAATCACTTGAAGTTTGACCAGTTACTGATCGTGGCTCAGCAGATTGGGGCGGAGCGGGTTGCCACCGGCCACTACGCCCGCGTCGCCTACGATGAACCCCGTGGCCGCTGGCTGCTGAAGCGCCCGGCTGACCACAGCAAGGATCAGACTTACTTTCTGTTCGGGCTGACGCAGGAGCAGCTCAGTCGGACGCTGTTCCCGCTCGGCGACATGACCAAGCCCGAGGTGCGCGAACTCGCCCGCAAACAAGGCCTCGCCTTGGCGGAGAAACCGGATTCACAGGAAATCTGCTTCGTCCCCGGCGGCGACTACAAGCGCTTCATCGACGCCTATCTAGCCGAGCAGGGCGAGAGCCTGCCCGACACCGCCGGCGACCTCGTGACCACCTCGGGAGAAGTGATTGGCGAGCACGCTGGCATTCACAACTTCACGGTCGGCCAGCGCAAGGGACTAGGCGTCGCCACCGGATCTCCGCTTTATGTCATCCAGATCAGCGGCGCGAACAAGCAGGTGGTCGTGGGTGGTGATGAGCATCTCTACTCGCGCACGCTGCGTACCAAGCGCGTGAACCTGGTCTCGGTCGGGGACCTGGCCGAACCGATGAGGGTTGCGGTCAAGATCCGCCACCGCCACGAGCCCGCCCCGGCCACGATCGAGCGCTCCGGCGCTGACGAAATTCTAGTCACTTTCGACGGGCCGCAGCGGGCCATCACTCCGGGTCAAGCCGCAGTTTTCTACGATGGAGACGTCGTAGTCGGCGGCGGCTGGATCACTTAAAGAACCGTGTGCCCCATCCTTCTTTCGCGTTTTTCGCGAAAGAGGGTGGGGCCGTTGACTTTCTTTCCGCACCCCACCGTGTCCCAAAGTCAAAAGCCCCGCCCAGTCGCACAAAACGCGACAAGGACGGGGCACCCTCAAGTTCGCTATTACCTAGTAGTTGTGCTTCGGATAGTGACTCTTCTTCACGCTCTGCTTGTACATCTTGTCTTGCGCCTTCTTCTGCTTCTTGTAGTACTTCTTCGTGGCCTTTTCTTGCTTCTTCTGCATGCGGCGCGAGGCGCGGTCTTCCTTGTAGGCAGGATTGTTGGTTTTGGCGCTGACGGGAACAGAGGCGCTCAAACAGCAGATGGCTAACAAGACAGAAGCGGCGAGTCTTTTCATCGGACTGGGACCCCTAAGGAGCAAGGTTCTGGGACGATTCTACCCTAGAACTGCTTTACCCTTAATGCATCTTTGGTAACCCATCCAGAAAATGTAGCCCCGGACGCCTCGTCCGGGGTTGTGCGCGAAGCGCGCAATCAAGACGGCCGGAAGTCAGGCGAGGCTGGAGTCCGCCCGTCCTGCCGCCACGCTCGCTGCGCTCGCGGGGCGGGCGAAGCGCACGCCCCTATACAAGCTAATTCAAACCCGCTTGCGCCAGCATCTGCTGAAACTGGCTTCGGGTGCGCATGTCGATCGACTGCGCCACCAGGTTTCCTTCGCGGTCGTATACGAAGCTCTTCGGAATCCCTTCCACGATGAACGCCTCGTTCACCTTGCGTCCCGGATCGAGGAGCACGGGATAACTGATTTGCCGCTCTGCAATGAAAGGAGAAACCTTTGCCGTATCCTCATCGGAGATGGCCAGCACCACAAGTCCTTGATCTTTGTACTTGTCATAGAGCGTTTGGAGGTCCGGCATCTCCTTGCGGCAGGGCGGACACCACGTCGCCCAAAAATTTACCAGCACCACCTTGCCTTTCAGCTCTCGCAGGTGCCAGGACTTCCCCTGTAGATCCGAAAGAGTGAAGTCAGCCTTCTGGCGCTTGATGTCATCGGCCTCAAGCCGGGCGAATGCTTCCTTGAACTGCGGATTGTCGGACTCCGCTTCCATATGCTCGTAACGCACCAGCGATGCCAGTTCCACATAGAACTCATCGGGCTGGCCCGGTTTGCCCGCCGGAGGCTGCTCGCGCAATGCCTGGGCCAACGTTGTGGTGACCTCCTGCAGAGTATCGAGTCCAAAGTCTCCTTCGGTGGAGAGGTTCGACAAGGCGCCGGCCAGCCGCAACTTGTTCGGAACGACGGGCAGTTGCCGGATCTGCAGAGCCAGTTCTTTCGTGACCCGCGCACGAACCGTGTCGTCGAGTTTGCGCAAGCCGCGGATCTGTTCGACGATCGGCTTTTCCCGATCGCTCCAGACGACCTTCTCTTGAGCGCAAACAGAGAGGGCAAGGAGAATAACAATCCCTGCCGAGAGCAGGGAGGCAATGGTCCAATGGTTTCTCATGAATAAGTCGACGCGAAAGGGAATCGGAGGTAAGCTTTGGGTCCGCTAGATAAACATCTCGTCCTGCGGCACTGGCCGCCGCTCTTCCCGGCTGCCGCCGTTCCTGCGATTGCGGCTGCTGAAAAGGAACTCCAGCGCCACCGTGATGCCCTGTACTAGTCCGGAAAGCTGCTTCACCGGCGAAATCACGGTGTTATGCACCATGTCGGACGTTTGTTCCACGCGGTCCAGCGTGCGGCTGAGCAACTCGTCGGCGCGGATGATCTGCAGGCGGGCCCGGTCGATGGCGTCATTGACGGTCGCATCCACGCGCTGCACCTCCGATCGCAAAGTTGTGGAGGTCTCGCTGAAATTCTCAACCATGATTTCGATCTTGGGACGCAGTGTGGTGATCATCGACTGCGCCTCGACGACGGTGGGCATGACCTTCGTCTTCACATCCGCTGCCAGTTCTTCCATGCGCTGGCTGCTTTTGCGCATGGCGATGTACATCGCCAGCAGAACACCTGCCTGCAGCAGGACGGCAATCCCCGTGAGAGCGACAAACAGTGACATCTTGTCCATACGAATTCCTCCGGCAACCGCCGAGCGCGCACGAAGGAAGCAGCCGGCGCGATTGAGAACTACAGATTCTTCGAGGTTCCCGTTTCTGTCGTCGCCTCGTGATACGCCTGGCGTCCGGCTTCATACGCGGCGCGGAACTGCTCCTTCTGCTGGTTCACCACCTCGCGGCCGCGATCCGCCCACTGCTGAGCCTGATCCCGCGCTTCCTGTGCACGACCGCGCACGTACTCACGGCCCTCTTCCGCGCGCGCCCGCAAGGCTTCACGCGTCTCGGCGCCAGAACGCGGCGCATACAGAACTCCCGCCAATGCTCCCAATCCCAAGCCCGCCAGGAACCATACGAAGCTGTTTCCATCACGATCCGACATAGGACCTCCTTTATGAAAGCGTCACTTCAGATGGTACAACCTCCTACAGGCAAAGACAATTACAGGCATGCCGTTAAGGAGGCTGCGGATTTGGCGGAAGGGGCTATTTCTGAGCGGGCGGATTGACCGGCGCCGGCGACGGAGCCGGCTGCGTCTTCACCGGCTGCGATTTGATTCCCTGTAAAACCGAGCCCGATGAAGTTGTGTGTTTGCTGGCATACACCGCCAGGGTAATGGAAGTGACCATGAACGCCACCGCCGACCACGTTGTGGCTCGGGAAAGGGCGCTGGCCGCTCCCCGCGGTCCAAACGCGGTTTGGCTTCCTTGCCCGCCGAATGCGGCGGAGATGTCGCCGCTCTTGCCGCTTTGCAGCAGTACAACCACGATGATGAAGAAACAGACCAGGATGTGAACAGTCGTAACGACGTAAATCATAAGTTTGGATTTTTCCTGAGTTCGACGGCGTACAGACTCAAACCAAGGTTCGCTCGGATTTGCGGTTGCAAGATTATGGTGCGGAAGGGGGGATTTGAACCCCCACGCCTTTCGGCGCCACCCCCTCAAGATGGTGTGTCTGCCAGTTCCACCACTTCCGCACTGATCTGAATCGCTACCGCCGGACCGCATCTGATTATAGCAAAGCGGATGGACGACGATTGTCGCGCGGCGATGCCTTGTTGATTTGTACGATCCTCTCCGCGTTCTCCGCGGGCAGTTCGCAGCGCTCTCTGCGGTCAAAAAGAAGCAGAACCGCAGAGATCGCAGAGGATTCGCCCAGCGCAGAGAATGTCGGAAGCAGAGAAACGGAACTAACCGACTCGGTCGACGATTAACAACTCGCAATCAAAAATATCGCTCTTCTCTGCGTTCTCGGCGGCAGTTCTCAGCGATCTCCGCGGTCAAAAGAACCAGAACCGCAAAGATCGCAGAGGATTCGCCCAGCGCAGAGAATGTCGGAGGCGAGAAACGGACCTAACCGGCTCAGTCGACAATGAACAACTCAACCGTCAAAAATGTCGTTCCTCTCTGCGTTCTCGGCGGCAGTTCTCAGCGATCTCCGCGGTCAAAAGAAGCAGAACCGCAGAGATCGCAGAGGATTCGCTCAGCGCAGAGCAATGTCGGAAGCGAGAAGCGGACCTAACCGGCTCAGCCGACAATCAACAACTCAACAATCAAGAATATCGCTAGAATTCCCTTGACCCTGACGCAACGTCAGACCGTAAAACCTCAATCAGGAACACTGTGAGCCGCACCTATCAGCCTCACGAATTTGCCAAGCGGGCCGGAGTCACGATCCGCGCCCTGCATCACTACGACCGCCTCGGGCTACTCAAGCCCAGCGGACGCACGGCAGCGGGCTATCGCCTGTACACCGATCGAGATCTCGTTCGCCTGGAGCAGATCGTGGCGCTGAAGTTTATCGGTTTCCCTTTGTCCCAGATTCGGGAGCTTCTCAATCGGAAGGATCTGGATGTTGCGGCGATGCTTCGCCAGCAGCGCCGGATCATCGCCGAAAAGCGGGACCATCTCGACCGCGCGATTCGTGCCATCGAACGCGCCGAGCAGGCCTTAGCCTCAGGCGAGCAAACCGATTGGGAGCCCTTCCGGAAAATCATCGAGGTGATTCAAATGCAAACCCGCAAAGACTGGATGAAAAAGTACTACACCGAAGAGCAGCTCGACGACCTGCGCAAGCGCTGGTCGCCGGAAGTGCAGGCCGGGTCCGAGCGCGGATGGAACGAACTGGCTCGCGACGTTGAGGCCGCGATCGCCCGCGGCGACACTCCGGAGAGCGAAACCGGCCGCAAGTTGGCCGAGCGCCGCCAGAAACTGCTCGACCTCTTCACCGGAGGAGATCCCGGCATCACCGCAAATCTGCAGAAGCTGTACGCCGACAAGGCGAACTGGCCGACAAGCTTCAAGAAGCCATATAGCGACGCGGTGGACAAGTTCCTGTGCGACGCAGCGCAGGGGCTCGCTAAGGTGTAGTCCCGATCTAACTCAGCGTTCTCTGCGGGTTTCTTCGCGAACTCGGCGGTTAAAGAGCCTGTACCGCAGAGAACGCCGAGGTCTCGCCGAGGACGCGGAGAAAATCTAGAACGCGATCAGCTTTTTATTTCTTGACAGCAGGTCCTGTTGGCCCTATGGTATCTAGTTTCCCGGCATTCGTGCCGAAACACGCCGTATCTCATGCAGAGTGGCTGAGGGTAACGGGCCCGTAGAAGCCACGACAACCGGATCAGGAAACAGCCTGATCGTCTGGTGCCAATTCCCGCCCGGTTTGCGGGGGACATGAGATCGCGGTGAGCATGCGCCTCATCCCCACAATCCCGGATGAGGCCTTCGTGTTTTTAGGGCGCGCAGAGCCTGCCCTGAGGCGACCCCCAGGAACCAGGGGATCGCCGAATGGGGCCCGGCGCAGCCAGGCTGGAGTTGGTATGAGTTCACGCATTTATTTCGATCATTCCGCCACGACACCGCTCGATCCTCGGGTGCTGGAGGCGATGGGCCCATTTCTTGCCGGCGCTTACGGCAATCCGTCGAGCCTGCATCAGGAAGGGCGAATCGCCCGCCAAGGCGTCGACACAGCACGGGCCCAGGTGGCGGAGTTGATCGGCGCCGACCCCGACGAAATTATCTTCATAGCCAGCGGCACGGAGGCCGACAATCTAGCTCTCATCGGCGCAGTCCGCGCCAGCGGCAAGCCCGGACACGTGGTGACGAGTGCGATCGAACACGCCGCCATTCTCGAGACCTGCAAGTTTCTCGCGAGCGGCGGCACAAAGATCACGCGTCTGCCGGTCGATGGGGACGGTTTGGTGC
>Ga0075030_100002674_pt1 | contig 16183 bp, 17 predicted proteins | sample LitLauG_LLR_2012_FD_71393 | JGI IMG/M metagenome (GOLD analysis project Ga0075030, IMG submission 71393) | Freshwater sediment microbial communities from Pennsylvania, USA - Little Laurel Run_MetaG_LLR_2012 | ecosystem: Environmental > Aquatic > Freshwater > Creek > Sediment | place: USA... | reverse complement strand
TCGTCTTCGTGGGAGAACATCACGGCACAGAGATTGCGCCGTCCGAACCCGACCAGGTAGTGCAGTACTCCGGCAAGCAAATCACCGTAACGCCGCCGCGGCCTAAGTCTTGATGAGATCCGCGAGGGCCATCAACACGTTAAATCCGGAGGTCGCTACTTCGCCGCTTGGCCGTCAGTAGTAGTGCTGAAACGTCACTTCCACGGTGACCGTGAACTGTCTCACCGGCAGCGCGTTCCTCCATCCGGTGGATGCCCACCGTCCGCGCACACTGCAACTGGGGCTGAAGTTCAGCTTCTAGAATCCGCCCCGCTACAAAGGCACCACACACGCCGGATTGAGCCACGCACGATCGTGTGAATCCATCAGTGGATTGACTTGCCCGCCTCGCTCGCGTAGCATTCGCGCCGATGATTGACCGACCTTCGGGCGTATGGGAGGGCACTCAAGCCAATGGGCAAGCGCAGCCAGCCCCGCAAGGAAATCGAAGTTCCGGTGCGCATATTCGGCACCGACAGCGACGGTCACGTCTTTTCAGAGAAGGTCCCCACCGTCAACATCAGCCGGAGCGGGGTAGAGGTGGCGGGAGTCAGCCGAAAACTCAAGGTCGACGAGGTAATTGGGCTCTCTTGTGGCAGCAATCGAGTGCACTTCCGCATAAAGTGGGTGGGCGAGACCGGCACGCCGAAGGCCGGACGCATGGGCTTGCTGAACCTCACTCCAGAAAAGCCCTTGTGGGACTTTCCTCTGCCGTCGATTGGCGACGATGAATACCATCCGGGCAGCATCGAGTTCCGCAAGCATCCCCGCTTCCGCTGCCAAAGCTCCGTCGAGGTTCATCTTAAGGAGGGAGCATCCTTTTGGGGCACAGTCACCGACCTCAGCCTTGGTGGGTGCTACGTGGAAATTCCCATCCCCATGGAGCCGGGGAAACGATTGAAAGTCGGAATCTGGTTGGGACAAAACAAGGCTTGGGCCGAGGCGCAGGTGGCCCACAAGACGCCGGGCATGGGAATCGGCCTAAGATTCATCGAGATTTCCGACGAGGATCTTGATCAGATTCGGCGATTCCTGGAAAGTCTTGCGCCGTTCGCTCGCAAGGCCACACGACCCGGGCTGCGGCGAACAACCTAGGCCGACAAACTCTTCTCTTCTGGATTTTTGGGTCTGGCATTTCCCGCGCCATGCGCTGGTAGCTGCCTTACTGCGGCTGCAAGCCGGTCGCGGACATCGCAAGTTGTAAGCCGAGTAGCCGGCCCATGCGACCGCGATCCGCATGGGCCAACGCTATGCTCATTTCGGAAGCCCACGCCTTCCACCGTGTTCGCCTGGTCCCTCGTCAGGGTCGACTCCTGGTTCGCACCGATGTTCGCATCGATGTTCGCGCCGGTCGCGGCGTTCCCGATTTTCGTTCTTCAATCTCCGCTGAATCCAACCGCGCTGCCCATTTGTCATAGGCGGATGTCGGCCCCTTCCAGCGCAATTCCTCCACCTCGTCGAACAGTGCAATATCGGTCCGAAGTGTGGCCAATTTTCTAAAAAGCAAGGCCTGATCCCACTCCCGGTGAAGGGTGTCTGCGAGTGCGCTCGCGCTGGCGGCGTTCACTCTCCATTCGCGGTAATCCTTGGGTATCGATTCGAGATGGAGAAACTTGGCGAGCACCGCGGCGGACGATTTCGCACCCCATCCGCGCAACCCGGGATAACCATCTGCCGCGTCGCCCACCAAAGCCAGGTAGTCGGGAATCGATTCAGGCAAGACTCCAAATTTTTGCACCACGGCGTTCTCGTCCAGGGTCACACGCGTGCGGCGATTTAATTGCACGATGCGCGAGCCCGACACACATTGCGTCAGATCTTTGTCGGGCGTGCATAGGATCACGCGCGTAACATCTTTGTCCTGGCTGGCAGCGACGGCAGCTGCGGCTATGGCGTCATCCGCCTCAAACTCCACCATCGGCCAAACGACAACGCCAGCCGCGGCCAGAACCTCTTCGAGGAGCGGAAATTGGGCCAGGAGATCGGGATCAATGCCTTCACCGGTTTTATAGCCCGGCCATAGCTGGTTGCGGAAAGACTCGATCACGTGATCAGTCGCCACCGCGATGTGCGTGGCGCCTGCTTTCATCATCCCCAGCACCGAACTGAGCACGCCGCGAACCGCAGCGACCTCGCATCCGTTTTCATCGCGAGCGGAGGGCAGCGCGTAATAATGGCGGAACAGCTCGTAGGTGCCGTCTACAAGATAAATCTCCAACTGAATATCCCCACTGCTAGCCATCAATATAGAAGATTTTGCAGTCGAATCGCGCTGGTCGGCCTCAAACTCTTGCGGTCAATGGGCTCAGGTGACCGGGAGGTGTGGGTTCGTAACCGCTCGAAAGAATGGCTCCTCAGGTAGGAAAGTCGGCCAGGGAACTGCCTGTCTGACAGTCCCACCTGAAATCCAGGACTGGAGTTTGCACGATTCTTCAGGACGCGTGAGTTGACGTCCCGCGAGCGCGTTCGAAATTGGAATCCCGCCGGAGGAATCGCGCTAACGGACCACCGCTCGACGGGATGCGTTACCCTGCTGCGTAGCGGACTGCCGTGGCGTGCGAAAACCCATGGGTCAGTCGACGGGAGCGCGAAATTAGAACCATCCAGCGGGGGAGACGGCACAAGTGCCCGTCGGACGGCACAGTGCCGGCCAGACGGCACAGTGCCAACATCTTGCCACAAAGTGCAAATAGCCGTCACACGGACGAGCCGACCAGCGCCGCACGCTTGCCTAACTTTTCCAAAAGCTCGTCCTTGCTTTTGACTTCAATTCCCTCACCCCCGGCCATCTGATGCTCGCGCTTCTGAAGCTCCTCAAGACGCACCGACGTAAACAGATCAGCGGGAACCAGCTTGAGTCCTCGGCCAACGAACGAGCTGCCAGTAATTGATATTTCCAATACATCTCCTTCGGCCAAGTTCAATAACCGAAGAACCTTTGCTGGCAGAGTCACTTGTCGTCGTGCGGCCACTTTAAGTCTAAATGTTTCAGGCATTTAACATCTCCTTCGAATTGGCAACAGCCTTCCGACGCACTCAGGCCGCTTTTCCCCTTCTCTTCGACATTTCCTCGCGCAGGTTCTTGGCACTTTTTACCGTGACCTGGTTACCTGCCTTGATTTGAGCCTCGCGGGTCTTCAGCTTTCGAAGCACGGCGGGCGTAAATTTCGAACCCATATACTTCGTTCTCCTCGCTTCTAGGTGTATTTAATCCGCCATACTCGACTCACCAAAACTTTCCGTTTGCCGGGTCTAACGGTCTTCAGACTATCTGATGCACTACGAGCACGCAAATTACCAAAGTGATTGTAAAATTACATACTTATACAAATATCCCGGACCTCTTTGTACAGGACATTCAGCAGTGCTGATTTTCTGAATTGGCAAATCTTCGTAGCAATAGCGGGGATTGTCAACAAAAAACGGTGGGGGAAGTTTAAACTGTTGATTCCTAATCGCTTAATTGCCAGTCTCGACAGCCAGAATACAGATTTTCTCCACACCTGTGGAAAAAATCACCGACATAAGGCCCGACGTATACTCCAGTTTCCAATAGACAACCGCCGGGGCCGATAGCTCATAGGCGTAGTAAGGCTCGTGCACGCTGCACTCAGCCAGCAAGTCGGGATCGAGAGGCGCTTTCTGCAGACGTTCTAAGAACTCTCCTAGCTCTCCTTTGATCTCAGAAGAGAATTCCTCCCATTCACTGGGGAAATCGGGATAAAACCTCAGCGTGGCAACCCCGTCGGATCCTTTCATTATCACCTCGTGTGCGACACTCGTTTCTTCACTCTCTGGGCCGGCAGCTCTTTCAACAAGAAATCGGCGACGCCAAGAGTCTCCAGAGTTGCCTCCGGGTCGTCCTGTTCCCGCTTCTGAAGCATGGCGAGTAACTGGGAAGAAAACAACTGCGTCGATTCAGCTTGTGCGATCATTGTCCAATCCTCCGTATTTCAGGTATTCAGATCATCAGCTAATCATCTTGACTGAAAAGCGGACCAATGTCAACGCCTTTCTTTTCTATTGTTTTCAATCCGTTACCGCGACAGAATTTCAGCCCATCTAGTTAAGAATAGGAATCCGAAGCCGATTGCCATACCCACAGCCCCAGCGAGTGCCCTTCTTGCCGAGTGGCGGATATAGGCTCGCTCGATGTCTTTATGGTCCGTAATCAAAACGCCACCGACTTCTACTTTCAGGTGCACCAGTTCCGGCGACGTCAGGGTACTAGCCATCTGTTGGATTTTCAGAAACTGCTCGTGTTGCCGTGCCGCTTCGACTGCGAGGATGATGCCCCCGATGAAGGTCACTGTGTCACCGATCAGGCCCAGCCATGGCGCCAGTGAATGCAATGCCGCGATTGACACGCGCGTTCTCCTGTCTGAGTAACTCGATTTGAGTCCCTTGGCCTTTTCTGCATGGTCGCGAAACACTGCGGGGCCTAGCACTTAGACTGACATCGTGGGCCGTTAGCGATGGGGAACGCAAAAATAGCAACAATTTTCAGTTCAGTCAATGCCAAAAAGCGACTTACCCTGAAGTAACCCGCCGTCGTCCATTAGAGCTCGAACGACTTTACACAGTACCCTAAGCGCAAGAACGCTGGTCCACTGTGTATTAGTAACTGGGTGAAGGTTCTGCTCGCCATCACCACCTGCCACAAAGATCGTAAGCGCGCCAATCGCCAGCGCGACCGTTGTTGTTGGGCTTCAACCCATAGTAATAGAGGTTGGAGCTAAGGCTAATGCCATCCAAGCCGCCCACGTAATTGCGCTCGTTGCGAAGTTGTATGCACTGGCACGTGTAAGCACGAAGCCGGTAGCGAGTACGACAGAGGCCGCAGCAACGATCCGTTCCGTGCGCTTTACAGGACAGCACGCTGGCGAGCACTAAGGCCCGTCATCAAGCTGCGCGACAAGCTGTCTAAGGCATGCGGACATCGAGCGGTACAGGAAGTTGATCACGTCGTGCCGGCACGCATCTGGGTAGCTCGCGGCGGTGACTTCTGGGATAAGAGCAGCCTACAGGGATTGTGCAAGTCGTGCCACTCGATCAAGACGAGGAAGGAGAACGCGTAGTGAAGCCCTTTATAAAGGACCATCTCGGAACTGATCACACCCTTCGGGGTGACCACGGGAGCGACGAAAGTGGGCCTCCGTTTAGTTTCACGTTCCTCACCAACCGCACACGCCTGTGCGCCACCGCGATGTGCGTGGCGCCTGCCTTCATCATCCCCAGCACCGAACTGAGCACGCCGCGAACGGCAGCAACCTCGCATCCGTTTTCATCGCGAGCGGAGGGCAGCGCGTAATAATGGCGGAACAGCTCGTAGGTGCCGTCTACAAGATAAATCTCCACCTGAATATCCCCACTGCTAGCCATCAATATAGAAGATTTTGCATTCGAATCGTGCTGGCTGGCCTCAAACTCCTGCGGTCAATGGGCTCAGGTGATCAGCGGGTGTGGGTTCGTAACAACTCGAAAGAAATGGCTCCTCAGGTAGGACTCGAACCTACAACCCTTCGGTTAACAGCCGAATGCTCTGCCATTGAGCTACTGAGGAGTGTTGTCGGCCTGGCGCTGAGGGCCCGGCCTCTGGCTATCGAATTTATGATAGCATCTCACGCTTCGCCGGGGAAGCATCTCCGCACACGTTACCTTCGATTCCCTTCCCGCTCCGGTCCCCGCCGCAGGAAACGCACGCCGCCTTTCTGGTACGCTACGCCTTGCTCCCACTGATTGCCGACTTTTGCCCTTTCTCGAGGTGCCTGTGACAGGAGGTCCGCGCTTGTTCTGGTCGCTCTCTTCCCTCTTTCTGCTCGCCGCCGCGGTTTACGCCGCCGACGATTCCAAATCCTCAACTGCTCCGTCCGCGCCGCCAAAAGCTGCAGTCAAGCCGATCGCAGAGGACATTCATGGCACCCGAATCATCGACAACTACCGCTGGCTCGAAGACGGCAAGAGCCCGGAGACCCAGAAGTGGGTGGAAGAAGAAATGGCGTACACGCGCGCCGTGCTCGATCCGCTGCCCGGACGCGACGCCATTCACAAGCGGCTCACCGAATTGCTTTCCATTGGCAGCATCACGCCTCCGCAGATCGCGGGCAAATATTACTTCTATACCAAGCGCGAGGGCATGCAGAACCAGCCCGTGCTTTATGTGCGGGATTCACTCACCGGGCCAGATCGCGTTTTGCTCGATGCGAATCAACTCGCCGCCGACGGCACCATCGCGCTCGACTGGTTCCAGCCCAGCGACAACGGCAAGTACGTCGCCTACGGCACCTCGCCCAGCGGTTCGGAGATGAGCACGCTGCACATCATCGAAACCAAAACCGGCGCCATGCTTCCCGACACCATTGAGCGCACGCGCGCCGCCTCGGTCGCATGGCTGCACGATAATCGCGGCTTCTATTACACGCGCTATCCCAAGGCCGGAGACGTTCCTGCTGGCCAGGAGATGTACAACCGCCACGTCTTCTATCACGAACTCGGCGACGACCCCGCGCATGACGACCTGATCTTCGGCGAAGGCCGCGACCCGGAAGACTGGCCCAGCGTGTTGTTATCGAACGATGGAAACTGGCTCCTGATCCATGTTTCCGAGGGTTGGACGAAGTCTGAGCTCTACTTGGTGGACCTGAAGAAAGGCACGCCCCCCACGCGCGTGACCACCGGCAAGAATTTTCTCTACGGCGCCGAAGTCTACGAAGGCAAGCTTTATGTCACGACGAACGAAGATGCGCCGCGCTATCGCGTGTTCGTCGCCGATGCCGGAGACTACGATCGCGAGCACTGGAAAGAAATCATTCCGCAGACCGACGCGGTACTGCAGGGTGCGGCCGTGTATGGCGGAAAACTCTTTGCCCAGTACGAGCAGAACGCGACGTCGCAGTTGAAAGTTTTTGACCTTGCAGGAAAGAAGCTCAACGATCTCGCGCTCCCGGCCTTGGGCAGCGTCGTCGGATCAGGCGGCCGCTGGGATCGCGAAGAGGTTTTCTACGGATTTCAGTCGTTCACCTTTGCTCCGTCGGTCTATCGCTACGACCTCAAAGACAACTCGACTTCCCTGTGGACCAAAGTCGATGCGCCCTCCATCGATCCCACAGCCTACGAAGTCAATCAGGAGTGGTTCCACTCCAAAGACGGCACGCGCGTGCCCATGTTCATCGTGCACAAAAAAGGTGTGGCGAAAAACGGGAAGAATCCCACGATGCTCACCGCCTACGGAGGCTTCAACGTGAGCCTCACGCCCACCTTCAGCCGCACCGCCTATCTCTGGATGGAGCACGGCGGCGTCTACGCCGTGGCCAACCTGCGCGGCGGCGCCGAGTTCGGCGAAGACTGGCATCGCGCCGGCATGCTCGACAAAAAGCAGAACGTCTTCGACGACATGATCGCCGCGGCCGAGCACCTGATCGCCGAAAAATATACTGACAAGAATCATCTCGCCATTCAGGGTGGATCGAACGGCGGCCTGCTCATGGGCGCAATGATCACGCAGCGTCCCGACCTGTTTCGCGCGGTCGTCTGCCAGGTGCCGCTGCTCGACATGCTGCACTATCAAAGTTTTCAGATCGCCAAGCTCTGGATCCCCGAGTACGGCAGCGCCGAAAACGCCGAGCAATTCAAGTGGCTCTACGCCTACTCGCCCTATCACCACGTGAAGGCGGGCGCGGAGTATCCCGCAATCTTATTTATGACCGCGGATACCGACACCCGCGTAGATCCCATGCACGCCAAAAAAATGGCCGCAGAGATGCAGGCCGAAGCCAAAAACGGAGCCAGCAAAACCCGCCCAATCCTGCTGCGAATCGAAAGCAAAGCCGGCCACGGCGCAGGCAAACCAGTCACCAAGCAGATCGAAGAGTTCACCGACGTGTATTCGTTTTTGTTCTGGCAGTTGGGCGTGAAGGAGTAGATTCTTACTACGGAGACATAGAGACAGTTGGGCTTGATCGTAAGTTCCAGATTTGCGCACGTTCTTTGTTCCCAGCATAGTCGCAACTACGCGAAAGATGGGTGCCAGGCGCATGCTAAGCAAGTTGCTCGGCAATCTCCTTAGCTGCTGAAACTAAGAATGCCCAAGGTAAGTCGTCGCCCCATTCCTCTCGCAGGTTTCGCACTTTTTCTTGAAAAGCAGGAAGCTTTGCGAGCACATCGCCGGGTGTAAAAGGGCATACCGCGCCCGGCCGAGTGATTAACCAGGACATGACTTTTCGCACAACATCCTGCACGGACCCATCGTGGTCCTTAGGGTCGTACCCAGAGAGATCAGAAATAACCTTTTGGTAGACATGCCCTTCTGGGACCAGAGCGAGCCAATCGTGTTTTTTGACGCGCGGAGGGCTAGTCTCGAAGGCTCGCGCCATCGCCATTCCCAACTCCAGGGGCATGTTGAATCTAGCGAGGTTCTGCTCACCCTCACCGTGGCAGCGAGACAGTTCGTGAATTGAGTATTCACTAGAAAACATAGCTTTGAGGATTCGTTGTATTCGGAGCTCTGCAACGTCGCCGGATTCTAAGGCGCTCCTGGGCAGGAACCCACAACATGTAACAGCAAAAATAACAGCGTCGAACAATGTCAGGTAGTCTTTGTCGAACGGACAATTGATGAAGACCGAGGTAGGGGGACGGAAAGCAGATTTCTTTAGGGTGGACCGAGTCGGGTGCGATTTTCGCTTTCTCATCCAACGTGTTTGTGCTTTTTCGTCGCCAACCTTCGAGGGCGTTTTGCGGACTTTGTGGCGATGGACAAGTTTTTATATTTATCTGAAATAAGTTCGATGGCCCTTCGGTTTGCAGACGGATCGGCGGTACTGAGGTGCCACTTAGCCCCCTCTAGGATCTCTTCTCCCTGAAGCCTGTGCGCGAACTGTTCGACTTGCTCCAGTTTTTCTCGCCATTCCCTTTTCAAATGGTTCGAGACAGGAGGGCGGGCGCTTGCCGGACGTGCCTCTGTAATTGTATCGGCGACTCGTTCAGAAAAATGGTGCCAAGCCTTTGGGTTTTCTGGAACCTTCCATACCTTGTAGTGTTGCAAGAATGCAGGTGGCTTCCCCTTCCCAGTCATCACGGGTATCAGAAGCTTATCTTTGTCCTTCCACGTCGACTCTAGTGCAGCCATGTACTCCAGCTGCAACCAATTGCTCGGCTTCGACGCGGGCTCAACTAACAGAACTACAGTGTTGCAGGAGTTTAAGGTATCTATAATTTGATCTCGTGCGGACGTCGCGGGACTAAGATCTTTGTGCGCAAGCCAAGTATGCATGCCTCGGCTTTGGAACGCACTTGCGAGCATTTCAGCCTTGTCTTTCTCTTTTTGAGGGTACGAGATGAATACGTCAGGCATATCGCTTCCATCCAAGAATACTACACAGGAGCATCTCACCGTAGCCTTTTCTGAATCAGGGCCAGCCCGCCGCCCTTTGCGATTTTCGAAGGGTGGGAACTCCACACTCTAAGCCGACTCGTGCGCCCGCATATACGCCCGCAGAATAGCGTTGATGCGAGTCTGGTAGCCGCGCTGCTGGCGGAACCAGCGGAGCAGGTCGGCATCCAGCCGCATGGTCACAATTTCTTTCGGAGTGGGCATGACGACCTTGGCGGTTTTCCAGAATTGTTCGTTCGTGGCATGAGCATCCGGATCGGCGGCGATCCCCTTCCGGATTGCGGCGGCGCTCTTACTACGGAGCCTGCTCCAGTCGGTGCCGGTGCGGCGCTTGGCCTTCGGTAGCTTCGTTCTTGATCCTTTCGTCTTCAATCGTCCTCACTTTCAATCTTCCGCCAGTTTACAACGAACCTTGTGCGGGCCTGTGTCGTCCCTACGGGACTCGTTTCTCATTTCTCCGCTTACCCGGGGCTCACGCCCCGGGCTAATGTATGCCGCCGCTTCGCGGCTGTCTTTCAGCAGCGTCCATAGCAACGCCAGATTGGGCACGGCGTTCCGCGAAATTTTGCTATCGCCGCTCCAGCGGTACAATCCTACTGACATTTCCGAGGCCTCCGGAAGTCAGCGATGGCACGCTCCCCAAGATTTTTCTCGCGCCTGATGATCTTCGCCTGCCTGCTGGGCATCAGCCTGCTCCACGCTCAGACTCCTATCATCGGCAACGTCGCCGCCACTCCGCGCCCGCAGGGCATCGCCCTCACCATCGAACTCAGCGCACCCACGGTCCCGCAGACGCAACGGCTCACCAATCCCAATCGCCTGGTCTTTGATTTTCATGGATTCTCTCTGCAAGGCGCGACCAGGCACATTGCGGTTAACAGCGGAGCGATCGACGACGTCCGCGTGGCGCTCAACAGCGTGAATCCGCCAGTTACGCGGATCGTCGTCGACTCCAGGCAGCCGCTCAACTTTGAACTCAAGCCATCGGGAAACCGGCTAGTCATCGAGATTTCGCCTTCGCCGATGGATCCTCCCGCACCGGACGCCTTGCGACCATCCCTATCCATAGAAAAGGAAGTCCTTCGCCCCATCGACACGCCCAAGAAAGCGCCCGCCCCCATCGTCCCCGCGAAGCCAGCCTCCTCGCCACCCGCCTCTAAACCGCCATCGTCCACGCCCTCCGCCTACACGCTTCAGGCCAAAGCGCGAGACCTCAAGCTTGAAGACCTGCAGCCGCTCGAAGCCAAAGCGCAAACCGGCAATCCCGAAGCCGAGACCACTCTCGCCCTCGCCTATCACGCCGGCACGTTGCTCAAAAAAGATGACGCCGAGGCGGAACGCTGGCTGCGCAAGGCCGCCGACCAGGGCTTCATGGCGGCGGAGGAATCGCTGGGCATCTTCTCCGAGACCGGCGTCGACCGTAGCGCGCCCGCCCCGGCCGAAGCGATTGACTGGTACAAGAAAGCCATTCAGCAGGGATCGGTCGATGCCGCCACCAGCATTGGATTGATGTACGCCGAAGGAATCGGAATCCCGAAAGATCCGGCGCAGGCGGCCATCTGGTTCCGTCAAGCCGCCGAAGGCGGCGACGGTGTCGCCCAGTACAATCTGGCCGTGCTGTACCGGCGCGGCAACGGCGTGCCGCAGGACTTCAAGGAATATGTTCGCTGGCTGACGCCGGCCGCCGAGCAAGATATCGCCCCTGCGCTTTTGGATCTCGCCGGTTACTACGCGCGCCCGCCGGACGGCAGCGCCACCGATATGGTCCACGCGGTTCACTACTTCGAACGGGCGGCCGAGTTAGGCAGCGATCGCGCCCAGGCCATTCTCGGAAACATTTTCGCCCTGGGTCTGCAAGGCAAGCCCGATTACGAGCAAGCCGTGAAGTGGTATCGCATGGCCGCCGATCAAGGGCAGCCCGACGGCCAATTTGGATTAGGTGTGCGCTACGCCTTCGGCCAGGGCGTTCCGCTCGATTTGCAGGAGGCGCGGCGCCTGTTTACCGCCGCCGCCGACCGGGGACAAATCAACGCGCAATACGACTTGGGGACCATGTATGAAGAAGGCAACGGAATCCCCGCGGATCGATCGCTGGCCACACACTATTTTCAACTGGCCGCCGAGCAAGGGATGCCCAAAGCGCAATTTCGAGTAGGACGGCTGCTGGCGAGCAACAAGGAATCCAGCGACCGAATCTCGGCCTATAAGTGGTTGATGCTGGCGCAAGACTCAGTGAAGGAAAGCTCGCCGATATTAAATGATCTAAGAAGAGCGATGAGCCCGCAGGAAATCGCCGAGGCCGAGCGGTCAGTGGACAACTGGCGAATCGCGCACCGATAATCGGACGCTTAGCGTCGGCACTCGCAAGAGTGCCATTTTTTTGTCAGCTGCCACGAAGAATTGCAAATGTCGCAAGAACGTGCCGACCGCGGCGGGATGCACTTCCTATTCTCCACAGTCTTTTCTATTCTTGTTGGCGCTCCCGTGCGCCACCGCCCCACACAAGCCGTCCAGAGCCTGTTTTGAGGGCAACTCAATACTGCAGCCTCGATCTGCCCGATGGGCCGACATGGACTAAAGGCTCTACACTCTTTCATTTCTTTCACGGGTCTTTGCTGCTAAACTGCGTTCGGGTTCTCTCAGTCCGATCTCCCGCCCAGTGAATCGAAAGTCAATCTGTTGTACAGGAAGGCTAAGCTATGTCCCTGAACGCTTGGCGCCCGGCAAACCACCGGAGCGCGATTTTCTCGACCGCCCATTCTTCACTCCTTCGGACAACCTTAACCTTGCTTTTCTGCCTCGCCATCGCTGCGCAAGCCTTTGCCAGTCCCAGCGAACCTCCAAACCAATTGACGGTGACGGGAAATTTTCCCGTCGGGGTTGTGAACGCTCCCTATAACGGATCCATTTCGGCCAGCGGTGGCACTGCGCCCTACACCTTTGCAGCGCCCGGCCTGCCCAAGGGGTTGAGTTGTAACGCTTCCACCGGTGCGATCACTGGCAAGCCCACGGCTGCGGGATCAACTACCTTCACCGCGCACGTGAAAGATTCTGCCGGCAGCCAGGGGACCGGCACCTTCACCATCACCGTCAACAATCCTCCGATTAGCGTCACGGTGGCGCCGAAAACTCTGACGCTGTCTTCCGGAGGCTCGCAGGAATTTCTGGCCACGGTCCTGTACACCACCAACACCGCCGTGACGTGGACGGCTTCCGCCGGAACCATCGACGCCAACGGAAACTTCTACGCGCCCACGGTGACCAGCAATACGTCAGTCACGATAACGGCCACCAGCGTCGCCGATACCACCAAGTCCGGCACCGCGAAGGTGACCGTCTCGACATTGAAACCACCCAAGGTCGCTCTCGAGCTGTTGTTCCCGCCCACCAACGCCAACCAGCCGTATTACGCCGACGTGCAGAAATATCTGCTGAAGGGCGCTCCGGTGGCGGGCGTTGATTTGTGGCTGGAATGGGCCAGCGCCGACTTCGGTCCGACCGTCAACCCGCAATACAACTTCAGCGCCTTCGACGCGGAGATCGCTCAATTCATCGCCGCGGGCAAGAAGGTCAACATTATCGTCTGGGCAGTTGCCGATTTAGTGGTCAACTCGTCCACGCCTCAATATGTGTGGAACAATCTTGGAGCCTCGAACATCACCACCTGTGCCGGCGAACAGATCCCGAATTATTTCAGTCCGGCGTTCCTTGTTCCCTATCAGGCGTTCATGGCCCAGGTGATCCAGCACTACGGCAGCAACGCCTCCATCGGATACATTCGCATCGGCCTGGGGCGAGGCGGCGAGACTTTCCCGGCACAAAATTTCGGCACGGACCCCTGCACCCAGACGTTCGTCAACAACTGGGGATGGACCGACGCCACCTGGGAAGCTTATGTGAATAGCAATGTGAACTACGAAGTGAGCCTGAACTCCCCCAAGCAGCTAATGATCGGCCTGGACACCGTGGACACATACACCATGGCCGATATCGAGGCGGCCAACGCCGTACCTCAGAACGTCGCGCTGGGCAACGAAGGGTTGGAGCAGAACGACATTACGAAATATCCGATCTGCTCGGCCGACTGGTGCAATTTGTGGGCGTTGTACAGTGTGAACGGCGCGGCTGAGGTACCTCTGGAACTGCAGACCATTCAGGCCAGCGACCCGACAAACAATCCTCCGGTGGGATCGCTCACCATCATCCTGCCGTTTGCCGTGGAGCACGGCGCCACGATCATGGAAATCTATACCGACGACTGGCTGCAGGCCTATGATCCCAACTATCCCAACTACACCACCTACGGAGCCTCTTACGCGGCGGCCATCAAAGCGGCGGCCGGGGGCAAATAGTTCACACCTGCCTTCGAGATGGTCTCCTGCGGCGGGAAGAAATTCCCGCCGCTTTTCTTTTTTGCGGCAGACTGAAAAAACGCGAAACCATTCCAGGCAATCTTCGTAAGACTCCATAGAACACAATTTTACGGAGGGCTTATGACGCAGGCGCAGGTTGGAAATCCGCAGACAACTTCTCACGAGAGTCACTGGCGAACCGCTCTGGCTTCACTGACGGTGGGAGTTGCATTCTTCGCTTTGTGGTTCTGGCTGCTGCCAGGTTGGCTCGGCTTTCACGTGGAAACCGCAGGTACGGCTCGTTGGCGCTGGCTGGCGGCCATTCCGTCCGTGTTGGGATTTGCCGTTGCGCTGCGCTGTGTCTGGGATTTCGGATGGACCGGTCACGGTACGCCTGCGCCAGTCGCTCCGCCGCAGAAGTTAGTGGTAGTGGGCTTCTATCGCTACGTTCGCAATCCCATGTACCTGGGCTTCGCCGCAGGATGGATCGGGCTGTGGACCGTGTTCGGCCATCCCAATCCAGGTTTGATCGCAGCCGTGGCCGCAGTGGCGCTGGGCGTGCATCTGTTCGTGATGTTTTATGAGGAGCCGACTCTGCACCAGAAATTCGGCGCCGACTACGACCTCTATTGTCGCAACGTCCATCGCTGGCTGCCCCGCCTTCGCCCCTGGCAGAAGTAGGAAGCTTTGTCATTCAGAGCTAACTTGATGTTCGCAAACTGCAGCAGCGCCCAACTGTCGTCGCGGTAGAGAATCTCGCACTGGATCCGCATTTCCTTCGTGTAACTTCGTGTCCTTCGTGGTGTTGGGTCTTAACCCCGGCCCAAACGAAACACCTTTTCCCTCGCCACAGTCAAGTCCACTTTGGTAGACATTTGACGCTCCTTTTTAACCTCGAAAGTAGACGTTTCTTCCACAGGGTAAGCCGCTCAAAACAAAGCTGTCCCAAAATGGGACTAAGCGGCCCAACAACTTGCAGCCTTCCCTTTCTGTCTTTTCCACAGGGTTCCCACAGGAACACTCCCACTTGTTGTCTGCAAGCGTAGGGTCGGGCAGGTGTTAGCATTAGGAGGTTTCGCACGCGCGCCACGACGCGCTCGGTTCCAAATTCCTTAGTGGCTACCACTCTCATCCAATCCGCCGCGCCTGCCGCAGCCACACCTAGGCCAGACCGACCGATACAGTTCCTCTTCGTCCTGTTTCTCTTCGCCGCAGTCTATCTCGGATCGGCCTTCACGCCCGGCCTGCAGGACGATGCCGACGCCACCCACGCCGAGGCCGCGCGCGAGATGTACGTCACCCACGACTACGTCACGCTCAAGATCAACGGCAATCGCTATCTCGAAAAAGCTCCGCTGATGTACTGGCTCATCTCGTCGAGCTACGCTGTGTTCGGGGTGAACGAGTTTGCCGCGCGCGTGCCCACCATGTTGGCCATGCTGGGCCTGACTTTGCTGGCCATGAAATGGGCGCGCCGCGCCTACGGCGAGCGAGCAGGAATTTATGTGGGCACGTTCGCGGCGACCGCTGCCGGGTATTACCTGTTCAGCCGCGTCCTGATCCCCGAAGCGATCTTGAGTCTGTTCATCGCCGGTTCGTTTTACTGTTTCCTGACTGCGCTTGACGATGGCAGAGCCTGGCGCTGGTATGGCGGCTACGCGTGCCTCGCGCTCGCCGTGCTGACCAAAGGATTGCTGGCGCTGGTGGTGGTTGGCTTTGCCATGCTGCTGTTCCTCGCGGTGAGCGGCGAATGGCGCCGCTGGCGCGAGTTCCGCATCGCCAGCGGCCTCCTTTTGTTCTTCGCCATTGCAGCGCCGTGGCACATCCTCGCGGGCATTCGCAACCCGCGCTTCTTCTGGTTTTATTTCGTCAACGAGCACTTCCTGCGCTTTCTAGGCAAGCGCATTCCCAAGGACTACAACAAGCAGGAGAACTCGCTCTACTGGGCCCTGCACCTGGTGTGGCTCTTCCCGTGGAGCCTTTACCTGCCCATAGCACTGCGGCGACTGATTGCTGACTGGCGGAATCGCAGCCAGCAGCCTGCGAACACGGGAGCCGCGTTGCGCACTCGTACGCGCCTGGTTTGTTTCATCTGGGCGGCCGTCACGCTGTTGTTCTTTTCGTTCTCGACCAATCAGGAGTACTACACGGTTCCGGCATACTTCCCCGTTCTGCTGCTGATCGCGGGCGAGTTGGCCGGCGAAGAGGAATCGGGATCGCGGCGATGGTTACTGTGGACGGCCGGCACCATGGCGCTGATCGGAACGGCGATCACCGTGGTCCTCACAGCAGGCCTGTGGAGTTCGCGTCACCTGCCATTCGTTCCCGACATCGGTACCGTGCTGGCGAAGCCTGACCTGCAGGCCGACACGCTCTCCATGGGACACTTCCTCGAACTGAC
>Ga0075030_100002672_pt1 | contig 16186 bp, 12 predicted proteins | sample LitLauG_LLR_2012_FD_71393 | JGI IMG/M metagenome (GOLD analysis project Ga0075030, IMG submission 71393) | Freshwater sediment microbial communities from Pennsylvania, USA - Little Laurel Run_MetaG_LLR_2012 | ecosystem: Environmental > Aquatic > Freshwater > Creek > Sediment | place: USA... | reverse complement strand
CTCGACCTTTTGCGCGATTGGCGGCGTCTACCTTGCCGATGGAGCGTTGCATCCCGGGCGGCGCCCGTTAAGCGAGGATGGAACTAGCTCCGCCCGGCAGGCAGCGCAGGCCGTCGACGCTGCGATCGACGACGAATTGATCAGCGTGGCGGACGGGACGGCGCTGCGCGCGTGGATCATGCGTCCACTCCACAGCAACGGCGATGCCGTAATCCTGCTACACGGGTTGAGTGACAATCGCGGCGGCATGATCGGATACGCGCAACTCCTGATGGCTCACGGGTTCACCGTGTTACTGCCGGATGCCAGGGGCCATGGCGCGAGCGGAGGTGCGCTCGCCACCTACGGCTTGCTGGAGCGGGACGATGTTCGCGCGTGGTTCCAATTCCTGGTGTCCGGCGAACACCCGCGTTGCATCTTCGGATTCGGGGAGTCGATGGGAGCCTCTCAACTGCTGCAGTCGCTGGGCGCTGGAGTCGGATTCTGCGCCGTAGCCGCAGAATCGCCATTCGCCAACTTCCGCGAAATCGCCTACGACCGCATGGGACAACCGTTTCACCTGGGGCCATGGGTCGGGCGGACAATTCTTCGCCCGCTGGTTGAAGCTGCCTTCCTGCGAGCCCGATGGAAATACGGCCTCGACATGTCGCAAGTTTCCCCGGAAGCATCTGCGGCGGTTTCGAGGGTTCCGATTCTGCTCATTCACGGGCAAATTGACCGCAATATTCCCCTGCGCCACTCGCGACGAATTCATTCGCAGGCGCCGGCGACGAACCTCTGGGAAGTTCCCGGCGCCGACCATTGTGGAGCCATCAGCGCCTCGCCCCAGGAATTCGAACGCAGGCTGGTGCAGTGGTTCTCGACGCACGACCTCGCCCGCTGATCGGGTTTTCTGCATTTCCTGTGTATGCTCTGTGGAGATTCCGCCGGGTGCGCAACCAGTCCGGTTTTGGCAAGCACGCAGCGGGCGAAACCCTTAGCCGGGCGCGCATTCTGTCTACTGTGCCGCCCGGCGATTTCCGCTGCGGTCGGCGTGGCTAAATTTCCTCAACTGCACAAAAAATACTGAATTGACCTGCGGCACATTCGCTCGTACAGTCGGAGACGCTCTCACCCAAAAATCGACAATTCCTCCGGGGTACACCGTCGGCTCGGGATGAGTGGTCAAACCGAGCACGGGGCAGGAGAAGTAGTCGGGTCGGCGCGCCATGAAATCTAGGGAATGGAAGACATATCGCACACGCTTTCTGGTCAAGGCCAAGCAACTCAATTCAAACCTCAGCTTTATTGATGCTTTAGGGCGGCAGCATTCCGGGCGAAAGGGCGACTATCTCGTGGAGTCTTCCGATGGGGTTGTCAGCATCGCACCGCAACGGATTTTCGAAGATATTTATGTTCCGATGCGGATGGATGAACCTCATCCCCACACGGCCGCCGAAAAAATAGCGGGTGCTCTCCGAAAAGGGCCGCAACCGTGTCGCGAGCACCGGGTCCCGCGCGCTAGTACAGGGGTCATGTGGGATTGAGGCCGCCGCCTCCGGTTCGAAAGCGTCCCCGCAAGTTCGCGAAAAGTGTCGAAAGCCTTCGAGCTGTGGGCGGGGCCGTGCGGGGCCGTGCGTGGGCTTGGCAGACGGGTTTGGCTGGGGTAGACTGGGGTTGATTAATCCTTCCCTAGTTCTGAGGAACCTTCCCCATGACTGATCGCGTCAGCTACCAGCCACAAGATTTCCTGAAGAAGTGCAACCAGGCAGAAAGAGATCACGAGTCCAGGAAACTGGAATTACTCCTGGACAGGGTAAAGAGGCAGATCGCGGAACGGGCCAACCCGAACGCGAGAGCGGAGGCACCGAAGCCTCCAGTGATGGCCATCGCCAAGGGTAGTATGGGGTCGAACCGTACAGCTTTGTTTGAAAGGTAAATGGTTGGGGCGGTTTCTATCCCCGCCCGGGCACCAGACTGCGTCCCCGCGATGCGGGCGCACTACCGCGAGATCATCCAAAATTAAATAGGAAGACTTTTCACATCCACAGGGTGAGAGTCGTCTAGAATGAAGACCGTTTTCGGGTGTAGCTCAATTGAACAGCTGCCCCGTCGCCCTTCCCCCAGGAGGTTGCGATGTATCGGCCTTACTCGAGTTCCGCTGCGGATCCTCATCCGCCGCGAAGCGTGGAATCGCATCTTCGCGATCTCACACAAGATTTCGTAATGTCCTTTAATACCGGAAACTTCGATCAGGCAGCCGCCCTGTTCACAAAAGACGGCGTGCTGATGACGCCATGTCTGGAAGCTGCCCACGGGCAAAAGCAAGTCGAGGGATCACTGCGGCAGTTGGGAGACGCCGGCTATAGCGAACTGCGCCTAGAAACCATCCGCGTGGAACACTCCAGCGATATGGCAATGGAACTCGGACGGTTTACCGTGCAATTGCGGATGGCGGATGGCACGGTGGTTCCGGAGCGCGGGAGCTATGTGAAAGTGTGGCGGCGCCTGGGGGCGTGGCTCGTCCTGGCGGATTGCTGGAGCCGAACTGTACAGCAAGTCGGAGAACGTGCTGCCTGAGCGTGTCGCGAAAGTTTTGCGGCATGACCGATGCAGACAAAGTGCATGAGTCCTTCGCTTCGCTGAGGATGACAAGGGGTTTTTGTGGGGGGCTCGGGGAAGGGTGCGGATGCAGAGTTCGAAAGAGACGCGCGACCTGCAGGCGGTGGAGCAGTCGAGCGATATCGGACATGGGGCGGGAGCGCCGGCGGTCGATCCGGGACAATATTGTCCGAACTGTTCGATGAAGCTTCTGGACCGCGGGTGTAAGTTGAAGTGCCCGCAGTGCGGATTTTACTTAAGCTGCTCCGATTTCTTTTAAGGCGGTAGTCTCGATTTCCACTTTTTCTCGCGTTGTTTTCGTTCCACAATCGGCAATTCAATTCTGCTCGGCTAGCGGTACACGACCTGCACCTGGGCTACAATGAGGGGCGAGTTTTCGACGAAATCACCGATAGGAGAACATCATGCAACGCAAGGCGAGCGCGGTATGGAAGGGCGGGCTCAAGGACGGCAAGGGGACGATTTCCGCGCCTGGAGGCGTGCTGAACAACACGCAATACTCATTCACCACCCGGTTCGAGAATGCTCCCGGAACGAATCCGGAAGAGCTGATCGCGGCGGCGCACGCCGGATGTTTCTCGATGGCGCTTTCGGCGCAACTGGGCAGCGCGAACCTGACACCGGACAGTATCTCGACCACCGTGACCCTGGCGCTCGACAAACTGGATTCAGGCTGGACGATTACTTCCAGCCACATCGACGTGGTGGGAAAAGTGCCGGGTGCGGACGCAGCGACCTTCCAGAAATACGCGGAAGCGGCGGAGAAGGGTTGTCCGGTGTCCAAAGTCCTCAATGCCAAGATCACGATGAATGCCAAACTGGAATAGGTTTCCCGCCGCTCGACCGTTATCGCGATCGAAGATCAGTCGCTGATCGGGTGAAACGGACCGACCGGCGGGCTGATGCCGGCGCGCTTGCGCAACTCGATCAGCAGGGCGGCGGCGGCGTTCTCGTAAGTCTTGCTGGGGTCGGAGGGGTCCGACCAAACGGCGTCGTAGATGATCTGAGCAGCTTCTTTGAGATCGATCTGGAAGGCGCCTTCAAAAACATCCATGCGTTCCTGCATGCGCTCGTAGCAGGCCCTGCAGATTTCTGCGCCGGACTCTTCTCCGTCGTGATGTCCGGCCAAGGCACAAAAGGATCCGTGAGCGTTCACCACTTCGGAGTGAACCTCGATCAGCTTCGATTTGAACTGGCGGAGAAATTCCTCGCGCTCCTGTTCGACGGCAGCGCTGTCGGGAGCGGGATCCGGCAGTTTTTCGGCGCTCTTGCGCGGCGGAGTGGGCACAACCGGCGAAACGCGTTCGTGGTGATGGCAGGTGGGGCAGATATCGAGGTCGGCGGGATAGTACAGCCGGCACTGGGTGCAGGGCAGGCCGTATCCAGCGGGTTTCGAGGGAGCCGGTTCCGTAGTTTCGCGCGCTGAGATTAGGTTGCGCGCACCAGTCGGATTCACGGGAACGGGCGGAGCGGCCGCCGCGGATGTCTTGGTTTGTGCTCCTGTCGTCGACATCTTTCCTTTCATGCCCCCTTCCGGCTGCCGCCGGCCTCAACTCTCAGTGTAAGAACAGCTGTTGCCCTTGCCTGATGCACGCGGTAACTCGCACGACTGAACAGAGGTACCGCCCGAATGTCTTCATGGGGTACGGCCTGATTCTTTCATCAGCCGCAGTAGTTCTTCGCGGCGCGCGCGATAAAGCTGTTGCCCGGGATCGAGCCGGGATGCCATTTCCAACTCCGACAGCGCTTCTTCGTAAAGATCCATGGTCGTGAGGCAAGCCGCCAGCGCGTAATGGTTGTCTGCCGACGGATTCAGGCGGAGGGCCTCGCGAAATTCCTTTTCAGCCGCCAGTAGCTGTTGCTGTTCAAACAAAGCCGTGCCCAACAGGCGGTGAGCCGCCTCCGAGTCCGGATTGAGTGAGACCGCCGCACGCAATTCGTGCAAAGCTTCTTCCGGTTTGTTGGCGAGCAGTAACGCCTGCCCCAGGATGCGGTGCTCGACCGACCCGTTCGGGTTCTGGCGGAGCGCGAATTGCAGTTCTTCCACCGCGGCATCGTATTTCTTCTTGGCCATGTACGCGCTGGCCAGGCAGGCGTGTCCCTGCTGCCACTCGGGATGCTGGCGATACAGCTCCTGCAGTTCGTTGATGGCGGCCTCGAAGTCCCCCTGATCGCAATACGTGTTACCCAGGTTGTTGCGCACGGATGCTTCGTCGGGAGCAATCCGTTTGGCCTCGCGATACTCGCGCACCGCTCCGTTGAGATTCCCCTCCTCATGCAGAACCAGCGCCAGGTTGGCGTGAGCTTCCCAGAAATCGGAGCGGAGGCGGAGGGCGTGCTTGTACGCAGTGATGGCGCCGGGAAGGTTGCCGGCGGCGTGGAGCGCGATTCCCAGATCGTACTGGGTGTCGGGATTGTCGGGATCGCGGGCCAGCGACTCCATATAGGCATTGGCGGACGCGCCATACCGGCCCATGGAATAGAGACCCAGGCCCAGATATTGATACGCTTCGGCGTTGTTGGGATCGATGCTGAGCGCGGTGCGCGCTTCGGCGATGGCGAGCTGGCCGTCGTCGGTGCGATAGAAGGTGTAGGCAAGAGCGCTGTGGTTCTCTGGAAGCTCGGGCATGAGCTTGGTGGCCTGCGTCAGCTCGTCGAGGGCATCATCCCACTGCTCTTGCCGGCGCAGCATCGCGGCCAGGGCGAAATGCAGGGCGGAATTCCGGTCGTCCGTGCTGAGCAAGCCGCGCAAATGAAGCTCTGCCTCGTGGTAACGCTGCTGGCGGAATTCCGCTGCCGCCTGCAACAAGGTGTCTGGGATGGAGGGGCCGACTTCGGCGGATCGCGCGTTTCCCGAGCTTAGAACTGCAACCAGATTCTTGTCGCCTCCCGCCGCCACGATCTGCCGAAGTTCGTTCTGCGTGGGAAGAGTAGCCAGCCCACGTTGTTTGACCAGTTTGCCAAGGCGGCTGGAGGAAAGTCCACCGGTTAGCCAAGCCGCGAGCTGGGTGGTGTTGACGGGTTGAGGGTCGGAGAACTGGGCCACCGCCGCAGCCGTAGCGAGAAGCACGAAGGAAAATGCCGATCTGAGCTTCAAACAGCCCCCGAAAAACCGATGGTGTGGCCTGCCCGTGGGCGCGTCTCGAGGAACAGTGACGCGGGGAGGCCCTCTAAGGAAGATAGTTCTGAGCCTTGATCGAGGGTAAGGTCACGGAGGTAACCTCACACGAATGAGGTTGTTGGAGGGCGCGCGTGATCGGGATCACAGGTCGACGTGCAGGGCTTCACCGTCAAATCTGCCCGGAAGGCAGAAGATGAGGTAAGACACAAGGGATTCCTGCAGCCACCGAGGTTTGACTTCGCTCCGGGGGTCCCGTAACCTATATCGTGGTTTGGAGGCTCCGATGTTTGAAGGTCTATTTCAACCGATGCACCTGCTGGTGATCTTCTTTATTGCCCTGCTGGTGTTCGGACCGAAGAAATTACCTGAACTCGGGAAGGGCTTGGGAGAGGGGATCCGCGCCTTGAAAGACGGCATGAAGGATCATACTTCGACCCAGGCTTCAAACGAGCAGAGCAAGAACACCGACACCAAAAGCTAATTGAGGCCCCCGGGCACCGGGGCGCTTCACTTACTGGGTTTCGATTCCGCCGCTTTGTCTGCGTTTCCTGTTCCGTTCCAAACGTTAGTTCCTGGGACCCGATATCGATTCCGAAAATCTCAAGTTCTCTAAATCTGGAGGGACGCAGTGTTGCGCAAATTCGGACTGCTTAGGCTGGCAATGATGCTGGGGGTGGCGTCGGCGGTGTATGGCGACCAGATCACCTTGAAAAACGGCGATCGACTGACTGGGACGGTGGTTAAGGGAGACGGCAAAACCATCGTGTTACACACGGACGCAGCCGGAGACGTCACTATTCAGTTTGCGGCGATACAGGAAATTAAGACCGATCAGGAACTGCACGTCGGCCTGAAAGGCGGCAAGACGGCGGTTGGCCCGGTCACGACGACGGACGGAAAGCTTGAGGTTGCCACCAAGACTGCCGGCACGGTGGAAGCGGCCAAGGACGACGTAACCCTGATCCGCAACGATGCTGAGCAGGCAGCGTTTGAGAAATCGCAGCATCCCGGGCTCCTGCATGGCTGGACGGGTGGGGCGAATGTGGGCTTCTCGGTAGCGCGCGGCAACAGCCAGACCGAGAACCTGGCGCTGGCTTTCAATGCGGTGCATGCCAGCGCGAACGACAAGCTTACCCTGTACACCAGTTCGATCGACACCAAGAACGATCTCGCAAGTCCGAGCACCGTCGCGAGTTTAGAGCAGGGCGGATTCCGCCTGGATCACAACTTAAATCCGAAGCTGTTTGTGTTCGGTGCGGCGGATTTCATGAGCAACGCGTTGCAGTTCCTTGATTTGCGCGCCGTCTACGGCGGAGGCTTCGGGTACCACGCCATCGCCTCGGATCGCACCACGCTCAACTTTCTGGGTGGAGTGAACTACACGCATGAAACCTATTCCAACGGTGCCGAGGTGCCGCCGACGCCTCCTTCCACAACGCCGACTGGCATCTTCGCTTCTTACGGCGTGACCCATCGCTTCGTCGCCCTGACCCTGGGTGAGGAATTGAATCACAAGCTGGGCAAGAGCACGGTGGTGACGCAGAATTTGTATTTCTATCCCAACCTGCAGCAGACCGGCGAGTACCGCGCGACCTTCAACCTGGGCACGGTGACCAAGTTGAGCAAGTGGCTGGGCTGGCAGAATCAGTTCGGCGATATCTATGTGTCCAACCCGCCCATCGCTTCCAAGCAGAATGACGTCATTCTGACGACCGGGCTGAATGTGACGTTTACGCACTAGGGAGAGTTGTTGGCGGAAGGAAATAGGCTTCAGCCGGCGGGTTCCACCGGGGCTCAAGCCCGAATTTTTGTAGGATTCCTGCCGCGGCGCTAAGGCGCCGCTCTTCCACTCTTGTAAATACCGCCGCTCTTCCAGTCTCATCAGTCGATGCCGTGGATGCGCATGCTGACCAGTTGATCGATGCTGAGATCGTGCAGACCGCGGGAGCGCAGGTCGCTGATGTATTCCGGGGTCACGTTGTGGATGCGCATCGCGATCAGGTCATCCGGGTCGGGATGGCGATAGCCCAGGGTCTGCAGCTTTTCGATGAATTCCGGGCTGACGCCATGGATGCGGAAGGCGATCAGTTTTTCCAGATCGATGTGGTCATAGCCGCGCTGCTTGAGTTCTGACATCCATTCCGGAGTCGCGCCGTGAATTCTCATCGCAATCAGCGTGTCGTCATCGGGCGAGTATCCGGCCTGATGAAGGCTGCGTACCATCTCCGGAGTTACCCCGTGAATGCGGAAGGCGACGAGTTTGTCGCTGTCGGAAGCCTTCAGGCCCTCGGCGTGCAGATCGCGAATGAACGCCGAGTCCACGTGGAAGATGCGGAAGGCGATCAGTTTGTCGGCATCGAGGTCGCTGAGGTGCTCGTTCTTCATTTGCTTGGCGAAATCGAGGCTGACGTCCTGCACCGCCATGGAAAATTGCTTCTCGCCGTCGATGGGGAATCCTAGCGCCTGCATCTCGCGCGGGTAGTTCGGGTCAGGCTGGAAGTGGAAGATGCCCGCGCCTTCGCCATCGTTCAGGAAGCCTTCGCAATCAATCTTGCCGGCGTCGCGCGTGATGGAGAAGTGGACATCCTGCCGACCGGGTTTGGAGAAATCCACACCCTGAAACGACGAGGCCGGCCAATCGGATTCGTGGCTCGATGTGCCGCCGTGGTGATGTTCGATCAGGGAGAACTCGACTTTGCCCGGCAGGTCGGATTTGCTGATGGTCCAGTCGCCGGAGCGGAGTTCGGCGCTGGCGTTGGCGGTTCGGTTCTTGAGGACGACGACGAGGACGCAGGACGCGAACAATAAGTAGGCCAGGGTGCGAGCGAGTCTCATAGGATTTCTCCATACCGGATGAATCAGGTTGTCATCCCCAGCAACGCGAGGGACGTTCTGGACGCCGCCATCCACCGAGGAAACGCGAGATTTGTGTCTGCAGCGCCCGGCGCCGCCTTCGCTTGGACAGCCGAGTCAGCTGTCCCCACATGATTTCTCTCGTGATCCTACAAATCTGCTTTGGAGTCCAGAATTCCCAACTGGCGAAGCTGGATCAGTTTTTGCAGAGTCAGGTCCTTGAAGCCATGCTTGTGGGCTTGCTCGATGAACTCGGGCGTCACGTCCTGAATCTTGGCGCGGACGATCTCATCGATTTCCAGTCGGAAGCCGGCCGATTGCAGCGCTTTTATATACTCGGGGGTTACGTCCTGGATGCGCATGGAAATCAGTTCCTGAGTAGACGGCTTGAGTCCCAAAGCATGGATCTGGCGCACGTACTCGGGCGTGACGTCCTGAATGCGCATGGCGATGGCATCGTCGGTTCTTGGTTCGATGCCCAGATCGTGCATTTCCTTCAGATACCCGGGCGTGACGTCCTGGATTTTCAGGGCGAGCACCTGTTCGGCGCTTACGGTAAGGCCGGAAGCGCGGAGATCGCGCACGTATTGCGGCGTGACGTCCTGGATTTTCATGGCGACCAGGCGGTTCACATCGCACTCGATCCCGGCATCTCTGAGTGCCCGGTAGTAGGCCGCATCCGCGTCCTGAATCTTGAGGGAAATGAGCTGGTCTTCATCCGGGTTGAGGCCGGCCTCGCGGAATGCGCGCACGTACTCCGGAGTTACATCCTGAATGCGCATGGCGATGAGCCTGTCGACGTTGAGATGCAGGCCCTGCGCTTGCAGTTCGCGGACGTACTCCGGCGTGACGTCCTGAATCTTGAGGGCGATGAGCTGGTCGACGGTGAGATCGCCGAGGCCGGTGGACTTCATGGCGTCGACGTAAGAAGAAGCCGAAGTGGCGGTTGCAGCAGCGCTGGCCTGTGAGGCCCCGCTCTGCGCATGAGCGGGCGAAGGTTTTGCCCTCCCTGCTGCTTGCGCGGCAGGGCTGGCCGATGAGGTCGGAGTCGCTTGCATGGCAGCAAAAACGCGGGCGGAAGGCGGATGCGCCATCCCCAGCAGGGCATTGCCGGCGATGAGCGCTGCGGCCAGGCAGAGTGCGCTGCCGGCCAGGCCGATTCCGCGGGTTGCGGCGCCGAAGGGTTTGAGCCCGAGGACGCGGACGATGCGTTCGGTCAGCGGTCCGCGGTTGGCGGCCATGGCGAAGCCGGGCGCGCTCCGCCATTCTTCCATCAGGGTCAGTGCCCGCGCGTATTCGACAGGGTTCCCGCAGAACGACACCGCCGTTTCATCGCAGCAGTGCTCGCGTTCGTCACGGATCCGTTTGTTCAGCCACCACACGCCGGGATGGTAGAAGAGGAGGGTTTCCACGCAAACCTGGAACACGTTCACAAAGGCATCCTGCCTGCGGATGTGCGCGAGTTCGTGCGCGATGACCGATTCGAGCTGCTCTTCCGAGAGGCCAGTGAGAGCCGTAACGGGCAGGAATACGATGGGACGGAGCCATCCGATCACGGCCGGCGCCTGCATCCACTTGCATTCGCAGTATTGGATGGCGCGGCGGATTCCCATCTGGTCCTGCAGCGTGTGACAAATCTCGAGCAGGCGTGCGTTCACGACGGACGACTGTCGGCGGCGCTCACGCTCGAGCCATAGAAATCCACCCGCGGAGCGGAGGCTGAAGAAGGCCACGCCGACGAGCCAGGCCTCGACCAGCCACGGCAGTGCGTCGAGCTCGGGAAGGGCTGGGGCGTTATGAACATTCGTCGTCCTGGCCGGAACTGCTGGCCACGTTCCCGCGCCGTGGGGCAGGAGCGCTGCGGACGATGGTGCAACGGAATGCGCTTGCGAGTACAGGAGGAAGGTTAAGGGCGGGGCAAGCAGCATCACCACCAGAGCGCCGACGGCCACGGCGTAACGCGCCGATGCCTGGCGGCAGAGAGCCATGGCTCCAGCTGCCAGAGCCGCGACTGCGGTTCCCTGCCAGAGAAAGTGGAGCAGCGCCCAACCCAGGGAGTGCATTGCGGTCGGAGAAAACTCATGGGTCAGGCTGGTCAGAGTGCTGGCGATCATCGGCGGCTCCTTTCGTATTCGTCGAGCAGGTGGCGCAGTTCGCGAATTTCTTCGGCCGAGGCTTTGCGTCCGGCCAAGGCGTGCATCATGAGCTGGCTGGCGGAGCCTTCAAACACTCGCTGCAGCACATCCCCGGCCAGCTGACGCTTGGTCTGCTCGGCGGGAAGACATGCTTCATAGACGTGCGCGCGCTGGGTTTCGTTTCGCCGCACGGTGCCCTTGGTGGTCATGATTTGAAGCAGTTTCAACACCGTGGTGTATCCCAGGGACTTTTTCTCGCTCAGCGCTTCGTGGACTTCTCGCACCGTGGAGGGCCCGCGGCTCCACAGAACGCGAAGAATTTCGAGCTCGGAAGCGGTGGGTTTCTGCGGGGACGATTTCATGGCAGGGACGATACTACGAAGAAGTTCGTAGTGTCAACGAAAATCTTCGTAGGAGGTTCTGTTCGGAGATTTTGCTGGTGGCGCGGCTTTCGCCGTTCGGCAGGCTCAGGGCAGGCTTTCGCTTGGACAGCCGAGGCGGCTGTCTCTTCATGGACCGTTTCTGCTTACCTACACTTGGCAGGCACGTCCATTTAGACGTAGAGTACTGTCGACTCAATTCCAGGTCCCAAGTCCCATACAACAGGAGTTCGCTCCCATGCGTCACGCAGTGATTGTGCTGGCGGCTGTGTTTTGCGCAAATCTCTTCGTTCAGGGCCAGACGGCCGACGAGTTGGTGAACAAGAATATTCAGGCCAAGGGTGGGTTGGAGAAGATCAGAGCCATCAAGTCTGTTCGCATGACGGGCAAGCTCAATGCCGGCGGTGGCTTTACGGCGGCGCAGGGGCAGGAGAACCAGCGACCGAACCTGGTGCGAGAAACTTTCTCGCTGCAGGGTATGACGTCGATCACCGCCTACGATGGCGCGACCGGCTGGCAGATCCAACCGTTTGGCGGCAACAAGGACCCGAAACTGCTGGGCGAGGACGAATTGCGAGATCTACTTCTCGACGCTGACTTCGACGGTCCCCTGGTGGACTACCAGGAGAAGGGCAACAGCGTCGAGTACCTTGGGCACGACGTGGTGGACGGCGACGATGCGTTGCGGTTGAAAGTGACGCTCAAGAACGGCGACATCATTTACTACTTCCTTGATCCCGACACCTTTCTGGAGATCCGCAAAGAGGTGCAAGAGAACATTCGCGGATCGATTCATGAAAGCGTGACCGAGATGGGGTCGTACAAGCCAGTTGCCGGAGTGATGTTCCCATTCTCGATTTCGCAGGGATCGAAGGACAATCCCGGTGCGCAGACGACGACGATCGAGAAGATTGAAGTGAATGTGGCGATGGACCAGACCGACTTCGCTGTGCCGGCAGCGCTGAAGCAACCGGCGAAAGCCGACACCGCGAAGAAATAGAAGCACCGACATGAGCGATTTCGGCCCGCCAAAGAATTCCGTGCCAATGAGGATCTCAAGATGAATGTACGAGCGACTTGCATTTGTGTGATGAGGGTATGCCTGTGGATCGGTGTTGGGCTGCTGAGCAGCAGCGGGCGAGTATTCTGCCAGGCGGCGTACAAGTTCGATGCCGCGACGGTGTCCGGGCTTCCTGCCCGCAACATCGGTTCGGCCACCATGAGCGGACGGGTTGCAGCGGTCGACGCCGTGGATCAGGATGGGCGTATCACAGTTTTCGTCGGCTCCGCCAGCGGAGGCGTCTGGAAGTCGGTGAACGGTGGGACCACGTATAAGTCCGTTTTCGACCGGGAGAGCGTGCAGTCGATCGGGGCGGTCGCCATTGATCCCTCGAATCCTAAGACTGTCTGGGTCGGTTCGGGCGAAGCCTGGATGCGCAACAGCGTGTCGGTTGGAGACGGCGTCTACAAGTCCACCGACAGTGGCGAGAATTGGACCAACGTGGGGTTGAAACACAGCGAGCATATCGCGAAGATCCTGGTCGATCCGAACAACGGAAATAACGTGTTGGTCTGCGCTACCGGGCATCTTTGGGATGACAATGACGAACGCGGAGTCTACAAGACGATGGACGGTGGCAAGACGTGGAAAAAAGTCCTGGCCGGCGCCAACGGATCCTCTGGCTGCGCTCTGCTGGCCATGAGCCGGCAGGAGTGGAAAACGATTTACGCCTCGATGTGGGATTTTCGCCGTCAGGGCTGGACGTTCCGCTCGGGAGGACCGGGAAGCGGATTGTTCAAGTCGACCGATGGTGGCGATCACTGGAGCGAGATCAACGACGGCAACGCCCAGGGCTTGCCGGCCAAGCCCTGGGGCCGGTTGGCGGTCGCGGTGGCGCCCTCCAAGCCGCAGGTCGTGTATGCCAACGTCGAATGCGAAAAAGGACGAGGGCTGTATCGCTCGGAGGATGGCGGAGGGACCTGGACCAAACTCGATGCCAGCAACTGGATGGTGTGGCGGCCGTTTTATTTCGGCAACCTGATTGTTGATCCCAAGGATGAGAACAAGATTTTCAAACCCGATCTCATCCTGCTCTACAGCACAGACGGCGGGAAGAGTTTCAACGTGGTCTCAGGCGGGGCGCATGGAGACTTCCATGATGTGTGGATCGATCCGAAGAACCCCAGTGTTGTGATTGCCGGGGACGACGGCGGCCTGTGGCGCAGCGAGGACGGCGGCAGCCGGTGGAAACATCAGATGAATCTGCCGATCTCGCAGTTCTACCACGTCAGCACCGACAATTCCGATCCTTATCACGTTTATGGCGGACTGCAGGACAACAGTTCGTGGGTGGGAGACTCATCGTATCCGGGCGGGGTCACCAACTCGCGCTGGGAAAACATGTTTGGCGGAGACGGCTTCTGGATGTTTGAAGACCCGTCTGATCCGGACTATCTCTATGCGGAATCGCAGGGTGGCGAGGTCGGCCGAGTCAACCGCTATACGCACGATGGGCCGACCATCAAGCCGCTGCCCAACTATGGTGAGAAGAAGTTGCGTTTTAACTGGAACACGCCGATTCACATGAGCCCCAACGAGAAAGGCACGATCTACATTGGGGCGCAGTTTCTGTTCCGTTCGCGCGATCATGGCCAGTCGTGGGATCGCATTTCGCCCGACTTGACCACCAACGATCCCGAGAAGCAGAAGCAGGAAGAATCGGGCGGGGTGACCGTCGACAATTCGTCGGCGGAAATGCACACGTCGATCTATTCGATTTCGGAGTCTCCCAAGAGCGGGCAGATCATCTGGGTCGGCACCGATGATGGAAACCTGCAGATCACGCGCGATGGGGGGAAGAACTGGACCAACGTGGTGGGCAACATCAGCGGGCTGGGGCAGAATTCGTGGGTGTCGACGATCGAGGCCAGCCGCTTCGATGAAGCGACCGCCTACGCCACTTTTGATCGCCATACCTTTGGCGACATGAGGCCTTACGCCTACAAGACGACGGACTATGGCAAGACCTGGAGCGCGCTTCCCGTCGAGGGCGGCGGCACGCGCGGATACGCGCATGTGATCAAGGAAGATTCGGTGGATCCGAACCTGCTTTTCCTGGGGACGGAGTTCGGGCTCTGGATTTCGGTGGATGGCGGGCAACATTGGGCGCAGTACAAAGGCAGCAATTTCCCGGCGGTTGCGGTGCGTGACATTGCCGTGCAGGCTCGTGAAAGCGACCTGGTGCTGGCGACGCACGGCCGCGGCATCTGGATTATTGACGACATCTCGGCGTTGCGGGCGCTTACTCCCGATCTCATGGCGAAAGAAGCCACCCTGATTCCTGGCCGGTCGATCCAGTATTTCGAAACCTCGGGGGGATGGTCCGAGGGAGACGAGACTTTTAATGGCCGGAACCGGCCATCGGAAGCGCAGATCACCTACTACCAAAAAGGCAGGCACATCTTCGGCGATTTGAAGATCGAAATTCTGGACCAGAACGGCAAGGTGATCGATAGCGTTGCGGGAAGCAAACATCGCGGCTTGAACCGCGCCAGTTGGGCGATGCGGGTAAAAGCGCCGGCGGTTCCACCGGCCGCGACCGCGCTGTTTGAGGCGGCGCAGGGGCCGCGCGTTCTTCCGGGTGCCTACACCGTGAAGATGACCAAGGGAGACAACGTTTATACCGAACAGGTGAATGTGGTGCTCGATCCGCGGGCAAAGTTCTCCCTCGAAGACCGAAAGCAGCAGTTTGCAGTGACCATGAAGGTTTACCACACGATCGAACACATGACCTATGCGGTCGACGCGATTGAGGGAGTGCGCAACGCCGCCAATCAGCACGCGGCCAAGCTGGCGGAAAAGGATCCCTTGAGAAAACAGCTCCAGGATCTGGCAGGCAAATGCGACGAGTTGCGGTCGAAGATCGTCGCTACAAAAGAAGGCGGGATGATCACCGGAGAGGAACGCATTCGGGAACTGCTCGGGCAGTTGTACGCGTCCGTAAATTTTTACGAGGGGCGTCCGGCAGACTATCAGGTGGCCCGCGCGGGATCGCTAGCCCACGAACTAGAGGACGTGATCGGAGATTTCCGCAAGCTCACTGACAAGGAACTGCCGGTGGTCAATGCGGGACTGAAGAAGAAAAAGGCGGAACCGATTTCTGTGCTGAGCGAGAATGACTGGCAGAAGAAGCGCGAAGCAGAGGGCGGTTCCGGAGCGGCCGCGGGCATGAGATTCTTCGGACGGCAGGCCGAGACGGACTAGTTCGATTCCCCAGCCCACGGACGCATTCGACCGCCCTTGCCTCGGAGCTCGGTGCTCGCTTCGCTGGCGGAGCGGACCAAAGGGTCCGCCCCTACGAGTGTCCGTTGATTCCCACCGCCGAGACGAGTAGATTGGTGTGTCCCAAAAGAAGCCTCAACAAGACTGCAGGAGATCCCAATGCTGAAACGATTTATTGTTCCGGTGCTTCTGGCCGCCGGTCTGGCGACACTCTCGTTTGCATCCGATGAAAACGCCTGCCAAGGCGATCCGGAAAAATGGCAACAGCTTTTCAACGGCAAAGATTTGGCCCGATGGAAGCATGTCGGTCCGGGCGGAGATACCGTGGAAGACGGGCTGATCCGCACGCACGGCGGTATGGGCCTGCTGTACTGGACGGGCGGCAAGATCGGCAATTGCACGATTCACGTGGTGTTCAAGATGCGCGATGAGAACGACAATTCCGGGGTCTTCGTCCGCATCCCGCTCGAACCCCGCGAGGAGTGGATGCCGGTGCACTACGGATACGAGGTGCAAATCGACAACCATCCCGAGACGTCGAAGGAGGATGAATATCACGAGACGGGCATGTTGTATTCGTTGACCAAGCCCCTGGTAAAGCACGCGTGGAAGCCCGGTCCGGAGTGGAACACGATGGAAATCAAGCTGGACGGGCCGCACACCGTGGTCATGCTCAATGGCCAGAAGGTCACCGACTTCAAGGAAGGGGATCCGGTGCCGGAAAAGAAGTTTGATTTCGAGCCGCAACGCGGCCTGCGTCCGATTTTCGGCTGGTTCGGCCTGCAGAATCATAGCGACAACGACATCGTGTTTT
>Ga0075030_100002670_pt1 | contig 16189 bp, 17 predicted proteins | sample LitLauG_LLR_2012_FD_71393 | JGI IMG/M metagenome (GOLD analysis project Ga0075030, IMG submission 71393) | Freshwater sediment microbial communities from Pennsylvania, USA - Little Laurel Run_MetaG_LLR_2012 | ecosystem: Environmental > Aquatic > Freshwater > Creek > Sediment | place: USA... | reverse complement strand
CTTGGGTTACGCGCAGCAAGATGCGAGCCTTTCGGCAGGGGTCTTTCGGGCGCTGCGCGAGAGCAACCTGCGACTGTTGGAGTCGGTCCCGCGCGCACGGTGGGTGGAGTGCTATGGGGTTCACGAGGTACGCGGACGGCAAACGGTCGAGGAATTCGTCCGCTTGGAAGCGGCACACGACTTGAACCATCTTCGGCAGATCGACCGCATCTTGGGTGGGCGTATGTAGTGGTAGCCGTTTGCCTGCCAACGCCTCAGGCACGCCAGCCGAGAAAATCGCACACAATCCCGCAAAAGAAGCCACGAACCGCACTATGCCACGCCAGGCGGTTTGTGGTTCATATTGACACTTAGTAATACGACGAAGTATAGTCTGCCAAAAGAGTGCTCCGAATTTGTCAAAAGAGGCTAGCCGTGAAAACGAGAAAAACAGCTGCAGCATCTGTCCCGTTCCGAGATGCATGGCATCCGATGGATGGTGTGACATACCTGAATTTTGCGTTCAATGCCGCAATTCCAGGTGTTGCCCTCGACGCCGTGCGGTTGTCAATTCGCGCCAAGCAATTGCCGCACTTGGTCGGCGACGCGGAATTTTTTGGGCCGGCCGCCAGTGTGCGCGGCTCACTCGCTACACTCCTTGGAGCGGATCCAGATGACATTTGTCTGACAACCGGTGCTGGGTCGGGAGCCGCGATGGTTGCGTACGCACTACGGTGGTCTCCCGGCGAGGAGGTTCTTATTGGGCGCGGGGAGTTCCCGATGCACTATGCAACGTGGAAACCAATGGAAGGGCGCGAAGATATCAAGCTGTCTATAGTGACACCACGAGATCGGTTCATTACCGCGGATGATTTTATCGAAGCACTCACTCCCAGAACTCGTTTGGTGTCTGTGAGTCATGTGCGCTTCGACAATGGGGCGATGCTCGATGCACCGCGATTGGCCGAAGCGTGCAGAAAGAATGGGACTCTCTTGCTGCTCGATGTGAGTCAGTCCTGTGGCTCCTGTCCATTCACGGTTAGTGACTTGGGCGCCGACTTCCTCGTTTGCGCAGGATACAAGTACTTGCTCGGTCCGTGGGGCACGGGCTTCTTATGGACGAACAGGCAGCATCGTGACCGGTTGCGTGCAGGGCCCTATAACTGGCTCTCTCAGGGGACTGACACATTCTCCCGGCTAAATCTCGTTGACCCGCCGCAGTCGCCAACAATGAGCCGTTGGGATGTGGCTGAAGGGGCTACGCAGTTCAATTTCAATCTCACGGTGATGGAGGCATCTCTGCAGTTTGTATTGCGAACCGGTGCCGAGTTGGTTCACGACCATTGTCAGAGTCTGATTGACCGATTGTTTGAACGGCTTCCTCCCGCGTGCAGAGTTGCGAGCCCGCTTGAGCCATCACGCCGGGGGGCGTGTGGGTGCATTGAAGCTGCTGATCGTCGTGGCACCGAAGCCCTATATCAGGCCTTGCGAAACGCAAAGGTCGTCGTATCACTGCGGGAGGGGCGCATTCGCATTGCGCCGCACCTGATGAACTCAGAGGAGGATATCGACCGTTTTCTGACCGTGGTAGCCGCTACAACTGAGGGATGGACGCATGTAGCACACTGATCTGCGGCTTGAAGGAACTTGGAATCGTGCTGCCGAATGTGATGCCGCCGGTGGTAGAGGACTCTTGCCTCTCGCCAAGAAATGGCGGGTATATTGCTTCCGTCAGGGGATGAGGACAATTTTGCCCCTTGCGCCGGGCTCCATGACTCGCCGGTGGGCATCAGGAGCTGAGGCCAGAGGCAACTCCGCAGCAATCACCGGACGCAGGGTCCCGTTTTCCAATCCTGCCTGAAAAGCGGCTTGCGCCTCCGACGCTTCTACTCCGGGCACCCTCCAAAGAAAGACCCCAAACACGGCTGCCTCACGCGTCATGATGTCTCGAGGGTTGATTTCGACTTTTCCTCTAGAGCCCACCACAACGACCCGCCCGCGATAGGCCAGCATGTTCAGATCGTGGACAAGATTTACATTCGCCAACACCTCGAGGATCACATCGACTCCACACCCGTTCGTCATGTCGAGAATCCGCTTCTGATAGTCCGTAGAGTGGTGGTTAACCGCCTGCTGCGCGCCCTCTCTTCTTACCAACTGCAGGCCTTCCTCGCTTCCTGCCGTGCCGATAACCTTCATGCCCGCCGCATGCGCGAACTGAACCGCAGCCAACCCGACGCCACCACTGGCTCCGTGGACGAGCACAGTCTCGCCGGGCCTCGCACGAGCCAATTGAAACAACGCGCGGTAGGCAGTGGCATAAGGAACATAAACTCCCGCGCCCTGGGCGTAGCTCACGCGCTCCGGTAAGAGGTGAACCTGGGACCGCTTGCACAACGCTAACTCCGCATAGGCACCGGTGATCGTCCCGGTGGTATAGACACGTTTTCCAAGAGTCAGGTCTACCTCGGCGCCTACGGATTCGACGACCCCGGCGGCGTCGGAACCTGGTACAAAGGGGAGGGCCGGATTCCCGGAGCCGTAGGCGCCAGACCGCATGTAGGTGTCGTAGGGATTCACTCCCGCGGCATTCACACTAATTAAGACTTCTCCTGATTGGGGCGGACGAGCATCAGGCACATCTTCCAGTTTCAGGACTTCGGGACCGCCGAATTCGCTTACGGAGATCGCCTTCATCGCAAGATCATCCTTTCCTTGCTAAACGTACACTTCCATGCGTAACCGCCTCTTTTTAGTCACTTGTATTGTTAGCTAACTGACGACTAGTGACAGATAGCAGTGCGGTCGTCAAGACTCCAACGCCAATGTACGCTGGCTGGCGACGTTGGAAGACATCAACGACTGTCTAGCGGTGCGACTTCACTTGAGCATCAATTCGTCAGACCTCCGCGACCAGTTCTATTTCGACACAGGATCCAAACGGAATCTGAGCGACCCCAAACGCGCTACGAACGTGCAGTCCCCTATCTCCAAATACCTCTCCGAAAACCTCAGAGGCGCCATTCGCCACCAAATGCTGTTCGGAGAACGCAGGAGTGCTGTTCACGAGCACCATCAACTTCACGATGCGCTTGATCTGATTTAGGTCGCCTACCGCGGCATGAAGTGTGCCCATCAGATCGATGGCTACGCCGCGCGCGGCCTTCTTCCCTTGCTCGGTCGTGAGACTCCCACCCAGCTGGCCGACCCAGGGTTTGCCGGCATTCTTAGCGATATGACCAGAAAGAAAAAGCAAATTGCCGGTGCGCAGGAAGGGAACAAAAACTGCCACCGGCGGTGTGGGTTCTGGAAGCGTGATTTGAAGAGCATCGAGCTTGTCGTATACGGACATTGTCATCTCCTCGCAATCGAATTGTTCTCGTGCCGGTCAAACCATTATTTCGGTCACTCACTCGCGTCGTCCAAGGGTACAGGGCGGGCAAAATGTACTCAACCATTAGCAACATGGCCAACTGTACTTGCAATGTCAGTTAGCCAACTGACGAAGTGTATGATTGCACGAATCCATCGACTTGTAAAGCATCGAAAGCGACGCTCGGGAACCGGGCCGCGGCAGACTGCACGCGTAAAGAGGATATGCGACTTAGAGCCTCTCCCCTGCAGCCTCCCAAGCTTAATCTAGCGATACCTTTCGAAACAGGCTCCGTTTAACGTCGAATGCAAAACGCTGTTGGGGTAAGACACGATTCAGGCGTCCTGGCCATGGCTGATTAAAGTCAGAGCAACTGGCTGGATTCAGTATGATCGCAGACATACGAGCCACTGGAAGAGATTCTGATGACCAAGTTATTTCAGGACATGAGGGTACGGACTGCGATTATTGATGAGCGCCATGAGGGAAAGAATTATCCTAACGAAAAAGTGGGATCGACTGACTTTTATGATGCAACGGGCGCGGCGCAAAGTTGGACTGCCCCAGGTTCACTTCGTCCGAATCATACTCAGCTTCGTACCGAAAGGGGGGACTAGGTCAATACTTTAAGCCATCGTGAATCTCTATTGGAGTGTTACAATTATTAGGGAGATTCCTAATCGTTATGATGTCGACCATCGCTATCCGGGCACTCGCGAACGAGCGCAGACTGCAGATTCTTGAGTGGCTTAAGAACCCAACCAAGCACTTCCCCCCGCAAGTCGACGGCGATTTAGTGAAGGATGGGGTTTGCGGCTGCCTCATTGCGCGCAAGCTTCGCATTAGCCAACCAACCACCAGCGAACACATGAAGATTCTGTGCCAGGCCGGATTGACCCGCCCCAAGCGAATCAAGAAGTGGACGTTTTACAAACGCGACGAGGCCAGAATAAAGCAAATCAAGAAAGCCATTCTCGCGAAAGTGTAGGGGCCCGAAAGGGAGGCACCGGGGAACTCTGCACTATGTTTGAAGAGATAACTGCGACAGGTAGCATATGTCGCAGGATTCCAGCCTGAGCGTGATTGAGGAGAGCGTGCCACCCGGCGTCTCAGAGGTGCTTCGCTTCACTGGAAGCCTTTCATCCTCCACCGGTAGTGCCTCAATTTGAAAATCTTGAACGATTGCGCCACCCGGCATCACCCCGAGGTCCGGTGTTTTCACCAGCGGGACGAGGGATCTCCCGTGCGCATACAGCCGCACTTTTCAAACTGAGACACTACCCAATCCCAGGCATCATATGGACCGGCGAGCGCCGACGGTGCGCGGCGGTTCCGGGGGAAAACAGGCGGTGATGTTAATGTACTGGCTGCGCAAGCTGCGTCGTGGACTCCCCTGGTCTGACTCCCGCGGTCTCCCGCGATTCCCGCTGGCTCATTTATCCCATGGCCGCTAGCGTCTTGCGCGGCTCCGCTCAATGACCTGCTCCGACGTGAGTCCAAAGATCGGCGGTGTGGGCACCTCCAGCATGGCGAGGTAGATGTAAAGCTGGCCGCGATGGTGGATCTCATGTTCCAGCATCGCCCGCATCCATTTCCAGGTCGCGAGGACCGCGCCATCCGGCGTCCTGCATTCGCCATTCAGGTCCGTGAGGCGGGAGATAATCTCCGACGATTCTTTATGCAGCGTTTCCATGAAGGAAAGGATCTCATCATAACCGGGAGCCAATTGCCGGCCGCAACCGGCGTATCGGCTCGGCTTGCCCGCGAGGGCTTCGGCGAAGATGTAGCGATTGGCACCGGCGATGTGCCGCGCCAAGTCTCCTAGCGTGAATTTGCCTTCGCGAAACGACCAGTCGACTTTGTCCGGAGGAATACACCGGACGACCCGCATGGTGCGCCTGTGAATTTTGTCGAAGTAGTCCAGAAATACGTTCAGGTCGTGAATCTCCATGTCTCACACTCCTCATTGCTGCTGCCGTGTGAAAATCATCGCCTTAACCTTCGCCTTCGCAGCTTCTTCCAGCTTCCTGGCGTTGCAAGCTTCGTCGGGACATTCCGGATAAACATTCGAGATAAAGAGAATATTCTTGCCATCCGGCGAGACCACGGGCTTGCCCACGCGTTTAAGCTTCATCATGTCTTCAAAAGTGAAAGGATGTTTGCTGTGACTGAAGGCGGGAATCGCCAGTGACAGAAGAAACACTAGAAACAAACGGTGCATACTCAATCTCCGCTAACTTCGATGTTTCTTTCTTTGATAATGAAACTCTACAACCTAGCTTGGTGAAAAACAGCTGGTTTTGGGAGGGGCGGTTTGGACGGGCGAGAGCGCCCGTCCTACACAACCTAAGCACGCCGTACTTCCCACTCTTATTTCTTGGCAGTCGGCGGCAACACACTGTTCAGGCGCAGATACATCGCGGTTTCGGCGTAGTGGTCGTCCCAAGCACCGGCTAGGATCAGGCTGAGCCAGGCGCGCGTAACCTGTTTTCCGCCGAATCCTTCCGTGGTCTCCGTTAGTTTCGAATCGTCCATTTTCGCCAGCGCGTCAGAGCAAAAATCGAAGGAAGCCTTGAGCGCGGCGACCAGTTTATCTTTCGAGTCCGAGTCTTTCACGTCTTCGACCTTGGGAGACGAGACGGCGGTGGCCTTGCTGCACAACAGGTAATTCGTTTCGGCCATGTGGACAACGAGCTGGCCGAATGTCCTCTGCTCAGCGCTGGGTTTGTAGTTGAATTTGTCGGCGGGCATGGTTTCGACGGCTACGACGGTTTTCTTCTGTCGGCCAGTCAGAATGTCTCTTAGTGCGGTGCTAACGGGATTCTTCGTTGGTGCGGGCGTTGTTTGTGCAGCAGGAGCCGCCACGGCAAGTGACAGCCAAGTAGCTATCACAAGAGTTCTCTTCAAGTTTGTCAATAAGTTTGTCAATTTTATCCCTCGTTGTTGGGTGAATAAGTCCGTAGAGCAAAATAGCGCGCGAGGGGTGGGTCTGCACCACCGGTGTTCTGGGCAGTGCCGGGTGCTGCTAGCGCGGTCCTTAGAGGCAGTATCACCATTCTCCATTTGATACGATCTTCCTGGTGTTCGCATGACCTGCCCGCTAGACAGGGGGGCCGCTTTTAAAACTTTACGAGCGATCGAATCTCTGCACTATAGTTCGGCAGTTAGCTAACTGTCAACAACAAAGACGAAACTCCGTGTCCGTGTACAGAAAGCTCTAAACGATGGAGGAAGCCGTGAGGCCACTTGGTGAATTGGATACGTGCGGTTTTGATGAACGACAGGGGAGTGATTCGTAGGAGTCCACGATTTCGCCCTTGGCATCGTAGCTAAAGCCCAAATCGGTGATTTTCGAACCGGAAGTCAAGGCACGTATATTCAGGTTGATTGAACAAAGAGTATCTGATCGGCCGTCAGTCGTCGAATGCCCCGAATTCTGGCTGTCCAGGTAGATGGGGCTTGGACAGAAAGTGCACTTGTTGTACGCGGAGGATTCCTCAGCCTCAAAAACGCCCGCAGCGCTGTGACGAAAATCCAGAAATGTTGTTTATGCGCTTGAAAAGATTGGTCCGGGAGAGAGGATTTGAACCTCCGACCCCCTGGTCCCGAACCAGATCCCGGCATTTATTGAAAGCTATTGAATTCTGTTGGTCGCAAGTGATTTCGTTTGAGCTCGTTGCAGATCTGAGCTAAGAAGCTATTGATCGTTGTTGATCTTGGGTGCTTTGATCATCACAAATTCATCTACAGTCGGGAGTTAGACGTTTAATTAAAGAACTTTTTGGCACTGAGGGACTGCCCAAAGAAGCCCCTTTCAGAGAACTTGATTTCTTGGTCCCATTTCGCTTGCAACGACTCAATATAGTGAATCCAGATTAGCAATTCTCTGTTGCACCTCGGATTCAGTCACTGAGCCAGGGTTGAAGGGCGGTTACTGACTAAAAAACCGGGAGGCCACATTCGGCTCCCCCGGCCTCTTCATCCTGTGCCATGAGGTTAGTTTGTCTTTTTGATCTGATTTGGTCGCCTGTTGGAGTGTGGCTTCACTCTTGGGGCGTCGCTTCCACGATCGATCAAGGTGGCAGTCATGCCGGCGTCGAAAACAAAGCTGTTCCCGGAATAGTTGTCGAGCACACACACCAACTGGACGGAGTCTCCAGCGCTGATACTGAGGGCATCGGTGACACTTACCTGCTGGTACCCACCGACAAAACTACCGCCGCCCCACTGACTAAACTGCTGGGTACTTGTAAGTTGGTCGAAGCAGAAAGCAGCTCCGTCGTTGGGGTCAACACCCACAAGCGCGGACGCCGTAATGTAATACATGCCTGAAGCCTGAATGGGGTTGGTTTGCAAGATCACGGTTGAGCCGAACAGGGGTATATCGCTTAATGCTGGGAGTATGGCAGAGTTGCCCACGGAAATTCCCGGGGGACCCTGAGGCCCGGCTGGTCCCTTGGGTCCCTGTGGCCCCGCCTGGTTCCAGTTAATTTTGTGTTCTGTGGACTTACAGACAATGGTTTTACTCACAATCCGGATCGCGCCGGTTGAATTGTTGATGCAGGCATAATAGGTCACGGTTTGGGGTTGGGCTTGCTGTCCAGCCATGGGTAGCACGCCACCGACAAGCAACAGGAACGTACACACACAAACGCTGATACGGAACATGGAATTCCTCCTTCCCACGTGGCGCATCCTGCCTGCTGACTGGTTGCAAAGTCTTTAGGAACGCCTCAATAAGTTGTCAGGAATACCTCAAGAGGGGATATGCCAAGGGAAAAAGTTCTTATACGAATTCGGTACGTACCGAATCGCTCGCATTATGCTACCCAATGGATAAGGATACCTGGCAAAAATCCCACGGCGCGCCAGACGAATGGGTTGGTGTGACGTCGGGGTAGGGAGTGTTCGTTACGTGACGAGAGATCGTTCACGAGTTTCAGCTGCAACCGGCGGGGATCGCAGCATGCTGATTGATCAACGACTCGCGGTGTTCGATGCCTCCAGAACCTTCGATGGCCCGGAGGTTGAGATTTCGCAGGATGAAGTTGATCGCGTTCGTAACGGGCTGTGGGATGGAATAGCCTATACCGACCGCTACCCCGACATCGAGGTTCGCGGAGCGGCAGACTGGCATACCCAAAGGAAATCCCGCCGCGTCCGAACCGCGAGCTACACCGATTCCGACGTTGTACCCGAAGTAAGGTCCCGTCACAAAGCCGAAGGCGCCGATGCCCACGATGACCTTGCCTTGATAAGCCATCCCCAGGCCGTTGGCCCCGAGCGAAACACCGTTGATGGAATCCAGCAGGCTTTGACGCACCACGAACTTGGTGGGCGCGCCGGCGCCCCAGGAGCCGTTGTGGTAGCCCATGAAAAGCGATCCGTCCATAGCATAGTCGCCGGTGGCTCGGAGAACGGAGTTGCGGGCGCTGAAAGCGGTCTTCAGGATGAAGGCCTGATGCAAGGTGACGGCGAGAGGAACCGGCAAGCCGAGAATCGGCAGACTCAAATCGACTGGCACGGAGATGCGCTTGTTGATATTTCCGTTCACGCCAACCGTACTCGCGGCCTCGAATTGCATGGTCAGCCCGGCGACTCCCTTCAGTTCAAGCTCTGCCGTCGTGACCTTGCCACCGTGAATGTCGAGATTGAAGTGCAGAGCCGGGTCCTGCAGTCGAAGAACGGCGTAAGCCATGATCTTGCCGGGTTGCAACTCCTCCGCGTGAGCCGCGCTTGCGTCGATCGTCCAGGTGAGGCCGTCGGCACTGACAGAGCGGACATCGTCGGCCCCATGCCCCACAATAATGACATCGTCCTGGTAGACCACCTCGCTATTGCGTGTGGGGGCGACGCCGTATCGGAGTTCATTGTCGGACAGCCGAAGGCGTCCTATTTGCGACGAGGCGTTCCTCGACTTACAGCCAATGAACAGCGCCGCCGAGCAAAGCAACAAGCCTGTGCATGCGAGGATCTGGGAGGACCTCAGAACTGCAAAGACAAATTGATTCGCTCGAAGAGGATGCATTGATGACCTCACCTGGCTTGCGGACCTCACCTGGCTTGCGGCTCCGTCTAGATCCCAACCTCAGCACCGCGTGAATTTCTACTTAATCGCGATCCCTTACAGTTCAGACCGCGTGGCGTGGAGAAACTCGCGCGTGGTCGGCCACCAACCGGTGGAATCGTTCCAGTCATAGCGGCTGGGGCTCCACAGCACGATCCCGTTGCTGAAGCGATATGCCGTTTCCAGCTGAAACTCCCAGTAGGATTTGTCGATGAACTGAAATTGTTTGGGCGTGCCATCGTGGTACTGCGGCCAGAGATAGAAATACACGGGCTTCTCCGGATCGAGCGATCGGGCTTCCGCCAATGACTCCTGGGCTCGCTTCTCGTACATCAGGCGGTCATCGTCAAAGGTGTATTGCGGCGGGAAGAAAGCATCGACGTGGCGCGCGAGCCCGCGGGCATAAGTGAGGCTTGCTGGCGGGACCTTTGACAGAGTGTTGGTCCCGTAGAAGCCAATCACCTTGCCAGGTGCGGCCTGCCGCGCCCAATCGGCCAGAGTTGCCAGCGTCTCCGCGTTGTGGCGAACGACTTCGACTGAACCCTTCAGGGGCAGCTTTTCAATGTCGATCACCAGCGGGCCAGGATTCTCCGTATGCGAGCGAACCAGGGCGGTGAAAGCGTTGTGGTTGGGCAGGGTGCCGATGTCTTGCTCGTTGGGCCAGATCTTGTTCTCATAGATGATGTTTGACGCAACAAGTCCTGCGGAGGTCGTGTTGGGTTTCCCGCGATAGAACATGTTGTCGTAGATCATGAAGGGGCGTCTGCCTTCGGCAGCCGCGAGATCGATGAGCCTCATGCCTGCCAGTGTCGAGGCGGTGATCAGAAGGCAAGCAACGTATAGTTTCATCGTAATCTCCTCGGTGGAGCCGCTCCTGAGAGGACTCCTTGGCTTTGACCTGGTTTGCAGTGCTCACTCCGATGCCTCAGCACCAGACTTGCAGGCCGTTTCGTGATCGGGATGGATTCCGACGAATTCGCCAGCCTTGAGGTCGAACTCCAATCGCGCGTTGTCAGAGCGAATCCCCACTGGCCCTTCGAAGCCAATCGCCTCCTGCCCCACGCTGCCCTCCCAAACCTCGGCATCATCGATAAATACCCGCAGTTCTTCTCCGTTCATCTCTCCACGAAGAGTGTGAGTATCTCCAGGCCGCAGGAAAGGGACGGCAGCGGCGTGACGCGGCTTGATGTTCTGGTAGCCACGGTTCCCACACTCAGCACTCGTGTGTTCGCCGGGATTTCTCTTTACGGAGACCACCAGCTTCGACTCTGGCTCGATCCGCCACATGGCATACACCAGGTTGCAGGGATCCTGAGCGCGCAGTTTCAGTCCAAACTGACGTCGAGTTTGGCCGGAAGCCAGGCGCGATTCCTGGGCCGTGCCGCCGAGATAAGTAAAGTGCACTTCCACCAGCTGCGACACCGACGTGTTTACGTAGGCGCGCATCTTGGGCACATTCACCGACAGTCGATCGCCTGCCGTCTTGTCAATTGCCCCTTCCGTGACGCAAAGCCTTGCGCGGCCGACGACAAACTTCTTCCCGACGCCCTGAGGATGTGCAACGCCAAGGAAAGCGGCAAACAGCAGCCCCTGAGTAAGAAACCGTTTGGCAAGAGTTTTCATCATCCATCTCCTTTTTATCGTTGGTGCGAATCCAGACCCATGCCGGCGAAGCTTACCTTTTGATACCCCGCCGGAATCTCGAACAAACTAGCCCCTTGCGGCCCTTCCTGAAGATCCCGCATTACCAGATGAGTTCCTTCCGCGTCCATCTTGAGGAGCACGCGCAGGCTCTGGTCTATCCACACAAATCCTTCCCGTGTCCCGCCGAGTCCGCTAACTTGGTACTTATACGCGGCCCTTCCGTCAACCGTTTCCAGGCCCAGCTTCTTGCACACAATGGGCGCCTTGCTCTGCGTGGGAGTTTTTGTCCAGGTGGAGCAGGCATCGTCCGCGCTTAGCGGCCGGAAGAGTTGCCAGTCGATCTTCCTCCCGAACCCGACCGTAGTGGTATCGATGTAAACGTGCTGCCCGGGTAAGGCTACAACTGCCGAATGCTGCGCAAAATCGATCAGCAGGATCGCGGAAGAACCGGGTGACTCAAGGTCGGTCATTTCCATCCGCATCTTGTCACCCTGCACGTGCACCGGAATATGCTGCGGTGGCATTGCGGGAATGCTTGCATCCACGAGATCGGCAGAAAATCCTTGCGCGTGGGCGAGGATTCCGCATGCCAGAACCGTGATCAGGAGCGGAATACAGCGTGTAGAACTGTTTTCATTCTTTTTCATCATTGGCGGCACCTTCCGATCGTTATAAGATCCGGTCATTGACGGACGAGCTCGACGCGGCGGTTGCGGGCACGCCCTTCGAGCGTATCGTTGCTTTCCTTGGGCCGCGATGCGCCAAACCCTGCCGTCGACAGACGTGAATCCGTGATGTGGAATCGTTCGACGAGTGCCACCTTGACAGCTGCAGCTCGTCGTTCAGAGAGCGCTTGGTTATATTGATCTCCACCGATGTTGTCGGTGTGGCCTTCGATGTGCAAGTTCCATGCGGGATTTGTGGTCATGGTGTCGGCGATTTCCTTTAGCACCGGCTCCGACTCGCTGCGAATTTCATCGCTGCCGAAATCGAAATAGATTCCGTGGATTTCGGCGGTTCCCTTTTTCTTCAGAGACTCTTCGATTTGCGCCTCGCCGGCGAACGAGAGTTTCACCACCTGCAGCGAGAATTTGCTGCTCGGCTGAGCGAAGCGGAGTGTGACAGGATCGAGAGGATCGTCGACCACCCAAAGGTCGGTTAGTTCTTTCCCGAGCATGCCTTTTGCGTGGACGGCAGGTAACTGGACTCGTTGGTCATTCACAATCACGGGAACCTGCACATCACCCTCTTCGACCCGAAGAATCTCGCCACTCCATTCATCCCAGGTAAATCCCTCGTGAACAAATCGGCGGGAGGCCGTTATTCCCGCCTTCTCGTCCCCCTCGTCGACTATCTGCGCATAGGTAAAGTCAGCCCTGCCCTTGGACTTCAGGTCGTTAAGCACCTTCGCAGACACGCTGAACAGCGTCGAACCCGGGAACACCTCCGGGTCACCTGTGCTGAAGCCCGTCTTGTAAGTGTGGGCTTGCTGAAGGTCCTCACGACATACCGTGCGGTAGGCTTCATTGTGATTCTTGCCATCCGAGAGGAAAAGCCGTACCGAGTCCGGGGCGATGGAATCGATGTTTTCAATCAGCTCGTAGTCCCCGTCGGCAGTGTGCCAGGCGTCCACAATGGTCAGGCCCGGCTGCAGCGGAACGATTGCCGACTGATCGCTGGCGCCCGCGATACCAGCGACGGGACAGTGGGCGGCGTTGGACTCGAGAGCGGGTTGCGTCTCGCCGAGCTCTTTGGTGTCGTCATGGGTCGAAACCGCAGGATCGTTGACGAGGTCTTGCGCCTCGCGGGTAAGTGACCGAGCCTCTTGCATGGACGTGTTCTTGATTCGAAATGCCATGTAGACGCAGCCACCCAATCCAAGCAACCCAACCAAAGCCAGCAAGCCCAACACAAGCGCAGCGACTCGTACCAGGCGGCGTCCAGAATTTGCTCCCGCTGGAACAACGGTCGGGGCATTGCCGGCGCCGCCGGGAATACCATTCGCGAGCGAAGGCATTCCCTCGGCAGCGGGAAAAGGGGTCGGTGTCGCTCTAGGTGCGCCACATGCTTGGCAGAACTTTCCTGTTTCTATGAGTCGAGCGCCGCATTTTGTGCAAAATGAATTCATGACATTCTCACCTCTAGTGCTTCGCGACAACTCTAGCCGGTGCTTTCTTCCCGTTCGCGGAGATGGACCGGGGTGACGGATTACTTGAGAGACAGCCCGGATTACACGCCCGAACGTTCAACGTGTAAGTGGCAGTGGCGCGGCTTCTGGTTCCGATCGGGCCACCATGCGGCGGAGGAGCGAAGGCTCTCGAGATCTCCATCGAGTTCGGGTTGATCTTAAGAGGGAACTCGACTCGCTCTCCTTCGAAGGCTCTCATCAGCATGAAGCGCGCATTTTTGTAAGGTGGGAAGTCGATCTCCTGGAAGTTAGGGGCCAGGGTCATCATGGAAAAGATCAGATACTTGGCCCGCATTTTCATCACGTCTTCCTCAAAATCGTGGGTTGCGGGCTCGAGGGTGAGAACGACCGAGTTCTTCTCGATCGTTCCTTTGACGGGGATTCTGAAATCGGCCGGCCCGAAGGTTGGCGTACCCTTCTGAGCCGGGAAGTCGGCCGACGATGTCGCTTCCGGGGAATTGGCCCCAAATCCCATCTTCACCGGATGTGGCCCGGCCGGAGTGACTGCCGCAGAGACCTTGTGGATGTAAGTTGCACCGATCCCCCGCAGTAAGTCAGGGAACAGCACAGCGTAGGAGTTCTCCCACACTTCGATGTGGGTCGCGGTACCTTGAAATTCTCCCGACAATTGCACTGCTCCCGTCGCCCCTTTGGGATAGCGCAGAGTCAGAGAGCCGTCGAGCTGGATGCGGTAACGCCACCAGCGTGTGCCGCCGGTTTCCACGTCTGCATCCATGGTTCCGCTGACCGGACCTTCGAACTTCTGGCAATAAGCGTCAGAGACCAGCTCGGAGTTTCTGGAAATGACATTCTGGACCTCCTTTAATACGGCGTTGAAATACTGCACAGGCTTGTCACCGGGGTCGATGCCCTCGAGCGCCTTGGTGAACTGCAGCTTGGTCGGCGTTTCCGGTTGGATCTGGCCGTTAGGATTGGGAATCCCCTGGCAATAGTGGCCGGGATCCTCGAGCCCAGTTCCTTTCAGAGTGGACGCTTCCCAGTTGGCCACCTCTTCCATCGGTTTTTGAATCGTCGAGATCAGTTCGGCAAGATCGTTTAGCTCCTCCACGATGAGGGCTGTGTTGTCGCACTTCACCTCACCGGGCTTGCTCGTTTGCAACAGGGCGCTGATCTTCACCTCTTCTTTCCAGGCTTCGTCTTGGAAATCCTCAAGCTGTTTGAGCAGGGCATCGTATGCGGGTCCCGCCATCGGATAGTCATTTCGCAAATTCAGGATCTCGTGCAACTTCGTATCGAATTCAGCGATTTGCTTCAGACTGTCGAGCAGCGCAGCCTGTACGTCGGTCAGGTCCTTGTCGAGGCCTTCTGTAGCTGGAGACGCGGGCAGTGCGTTGTTGAGTTCCTTTATCTGGTTCACGAGTTCGACTGCCATCTTCCCGAGTTCGGGGTCGGTGTCAGGCGGCTGCATGCCCGCGTCGACTTTGAAGCTTAGCTTCCGGCTGAACTTGCCTCCCGGCGATTCTGCGCATACGTTGTAGTTTCCCGACTGGGAAGTGTTATTCATGCAGAATTGAAAGCTTCCATCCGGTTGCACGGGGACACTTACAGGGATGCCTGGACCGGACGGAGGCTTGACAGTCGCCCGTAGCGGGCCCGTGCCGTCGACCGGAGTCGTACCTTTGAAGATCACTTCATCGCCCTGCCCTGGCGGGGCTGAGACAATCGATAGTTCAATCGGGTTGCCCTTATCCGATTCGGGCCTCTCGACTTGGAATGTCGATTCCGAAGTCGCTCGGCCGCCGGGCGCAAGGGCTTGCACACGGTAGGTTCCCGGAGAAGAAAGAGCATCCTCCGACCATAAAAAATTGCCGGTGTTGTCCGCTAGAACACTTACCGAGTGCGGGTGATCCGGGGCTGGCGGCGTGACCAGGATTCGCACCGTCCGCTCGCCACAAACCATATCGGTGTGGCCGCTGATCGTGATCTTGGCATGCGGCGCGGTGACTGAAGCAGAACAGCTCTGCGGCTCCGCGGTTACGGAATGGGGTGACACATCCACCTTGATAACTGGAGGTGACACCACCTGAAATGACGACTTCGCGGTTGCGATACCCTGTGAGCTTGTGGCAGTTACCACATAGTTGCCCAAGCCAGGAGGAGCGTAGTCCGCAAAGAATGTTCCGTCGTGCTGCACCGGAGCGGCTAGCTTGACCGGCGCGCCGTTGGAGGACGGAGGCGCGATGCTGATGGCAACAGTTTTTCCGCCTTCCGAGTTCCTCGCTGTGCCGTTGACGATCACAGGTGTGCTCTGAATAACGCACGCCGGGACGGCCTCGACCGTAATAACCGGAGTAGAATTCGTCCCTTGTGCCAGCATTTCCGACATGGCTATCGTCAACATCGCTAGGATTGCTGCGAGTCGCTGTGTGCAAGTCATCTGAGTCCTCCGTCGCCCGCTGGTCAGCGTTTCTTTACTTCACTGAGAAAGACCAAGCGGAATTGAAGAGCAGACCACCACCCTGGTTTTCTGCCACCTCGGCCCCGGAAAATTTCTTTGCTTTCGAAATGGGACGCAACACGACCGCGTATTCGCCAGCGGCGAGTGCTGTGTTCGGTGAGATTTGCGCATGCCCAGAAGCGACCTTGCTTACCGTGGCGGGTACCCGGTCTTCGATGAACGATGAGTAGACCTGCCACTCCGGGGCGGTGGTGAGCACGGTGTCAGACTTCGCATTGGTGGCGCCGACCAGTCTCCAAGCATTGTTCGAAGGAGATAGCTTCACGATCGCAGGTTCGAATTCATCCGCGTTAACGCCAGGCAGATTGGCATAGCTCAGATCAAACTTCGGCAGGTTCGACGAAGCGACCACTGACGAACTCACGCCAGAAAGTGCCCAGACATACTTGGAAGAGGGTTTGAAGCGGCGGGCGAGTACCCCCGCGGCAACATCGTTCGAGGTTTGCCAGATGGCATTGC
>Ga0075030_100002669_pt1 | contig 16190 bp, 10 predicted proteins | sample LitLauG_LLR_2012_FD_71393 | JGI IMG/M metagenome (GOLD analysis project Ga0075030, IMG submission 71393) | Freshwater sediment microbial communities from Pennsylvania, USA - Little Laurel Run_MetaG_LLR_2012 | ecosystem: Environmental > Aquatic > Freshwater > Creek > Sediment | place: USA... | reverse complement strand
GGATTACGAACTGGAACGACAAAGAAATCGCCAGCGTCAACCCGGACATAAAGTTCCCCAATCAGGAGATCGTGGTGGTGCACCGCTCCGACGGCAGCGGTACGACGTTCATCTGGACGGACTACCTTGCCAAAGTCAGCCCCGATTGGAAGAGCCAGGTGGGAAGCAATACCTCCGTAAAGTGGCCGAAGGGGATGGGAGGAAAGGGCAACGAAGGGGTTGCGGGCTCGATACGCCTGTTGCCCGGTTCGATCGGATATGTGGAATTGATCTATGCCGTGCAGAACAAAATTTCCTATGGGAGCGTCAGAAATTCCTCCGGTGCATTCCTGAGGGCTTCGCTGGAGGGCGTCACGGCGGCTGCGGCTTCGGCGCCGAAAATGCCAGCCGACTTCCGGGTGTCGATCACCAACGCGCCGGGTAAGGATGCGTATCCGATTTCCAGCTTCACCTGGCTGCTGGTGCCGGTCAAGTCCAAAGATCCGGCAAAAGGCAAGATCCTTTCCGATTTCCTGAGTTGGATGGCGACCGACGGCCAGAAGTTGACGGCGGCACTCGATTACGCGCCGCTGCCCGACAACGTAGCAGCAAGAGTGAAGGACACGATCAAGCAGGTCAAATAGGCTCCGCAAGATCAAGCATTGGGATTTTCATTTACCACAGCAAACTCAAGGAGAGAGCCATGAAGTCCGCATGGACATTCTGTGCAATTCTAGTTCTGGCGACCGGGCTGGTGAGCCAAACCAGCCCGGCGTCGAAGAAAGCGAAGGCGCCGGCGGTTACCGCGGCTGATGTGCAAGCCCTGAAGGATGCCATCGCTTCGCAACAAGCCGCGATTACGCAGCAGCAGCAGCAGATTCAGCAACTGATGGATGAGCTGCACCGCAAGGATCAGGCGGTACAGCAGGCCCAGAGTGCGGCGACCGACGCATCCAGCAAAGCCGATGCTGCTGCCAGCAAGGCGTCGCAATCCCAGGAGACAGTGACGGCGCTCAAGGGCGACGTGGGCGATCTCAAAGCTGGCATGGCCAACACGGTCATGACTCTGCAGGAGACGCAGAAGGCGGTTTCCGATTCGCCAGCCGCGCTTCACTTCAAGGGCATCACCATCACTCCCGGCGGCTTCCTGGCGGCTGAATTTGTGCGCCGCTCGCGGGCGCTGGCGGGGGATATCAACACCCCCTTCAACTCCGTAACCATGCCCGGCGCCTCCCAGAGTTCGATCTCGGAGTTCTTCGGATCTGGGCGCCAGTCGCGAATTTCGATGCTCGCGGAAGGACGCCTGAAGAGCGCCAAACTTTCCGGCTATGTCGAAGCGGACTTCCTCTCCGCTGGTATCACGTCCAATAACAACCAGAGCAACAGCTACACGCTGCGGCAACGGCAGGCGTGGGGCCAGGTTGCTCTAGACAGCGGTTGGGCCTTGACCGGCGGCCAGATGTGGAGCCTGGTCACCGAAACGAAGAAGGGCCTCGACAACCGCAGTGAAGCGTTGCCCATGACCATCGACCCGCAGTACACGGTGGGATTCAGCTGGGCGCGCCAATATGGGCTGCGCCTGACCAAGAACTTCAACAACAAGGTCTGGTTCGGGGTGTCGATGGAAAACCCACAAGCGACAATCAGCACCCACGGGAACGCATCCAACTTCCTGGTGGGATCAGCGGGAGCGGGTGGCGGACTCTACAATGGCGCCATCACCACTTGTTCCACCAGCAGCACCGGTGTAACGACATGTTCGCCGGCCGCCTCGTACGCGTTTAATCCCTCACCAGATGTCATCGCTAAGTTGGCTTTCGAGCCCGGCTTCGGCCACTACGAAGTGTTTGGAGTGTACAGCCGCTTCCGCGACAGGATTTTCCCCTGCCAGGACATTGCAGCGACCAAAGTTTGCGGCACCGCGACCGCTCCAGGCCCGAACTCCACCACCGCGTTCAATAGTTCGAAGAACGGCGGCGGTATCGGCGCCAACGCTCGCTGGTCCTTCTTTAACAAGCGGATCGACTTCGGTCTCCACGGCTTTGGTGGAAGTGGGGTCGGACGTTACGGAACATCCACCCTGGCGGACGCCTCGGTTCATGGCAATGGAACTTTGGATCTGATCAAGAGCTATCAGGGGCTGGTCACGCTGGAGTGGCACGGTCCTAAGCTTGACGTTTACCTCAATACCGGCGCGGAATACGCAAGCCGCGCGTGGGATGTCGACCCGCTTTCCGGCAAGCCGGTTGGGTACGGCGCGCCGACCTTCTCCAATTCCGGTTGCTATACCGAGACGCTCCCGGCGAACGGAACGGGATTTCTCCCAGGAGGGCTATCCAGTTGCACTGCCGACACCCGTGTCTTGATCGAAGGCACAGCCGGTTTCTGGTGGAGAGTGTACGACGGGTCCAAGGAGAAGGTGAACCGGGGCCGAGTGCAGTGGGGGCCGCAGTTCTCCTACGTTGATCGCGAGACTTGGTCTGGCGCAGGTAGCATCGAACCTCACGGGCTGGACGCGATGGTCTTCACCTCGTTCCGTTACTACTTGCCGTAACTCAAAGCCGGCCTTTAGGGACGGTCGGAATGCGATTTGGCCCGGCACCTGGATAAACTTCCCCCCCCAGGTGCCGGGCTTTTCCGTCTCGCGCTCGGTGCGACGGCTTTCGGCCGTGGTCGAGCACGAGTGCCTCGGGATGGTCTATACTGTGCCTCTGGCATCCCCCCAGGGAAGGCTCCCGATCCGCAAAGATCAACCGCTGAAATGATGCAGTACGCGTGCGTCGCTCATGGCTCGTATTTCGCTGGATAACCCCGACTACTTCCTGAACCGCGACATCTCCTGGATCGCGTTCAACCGGCGTGTGCTGGAAGAAGCCGAAGATGAGGGCAACCCCCTTCTGGAGCGTCTGAAATTCCTGTCCATCTCCGCCAGCAACCTCGACGAGTTCTTCGAAGTGCGCGTCGCCGGCATGATGCAGCAGATCGAAGACGGGTACAACGAAGCCGGACCCGACGGTCTTACGCTCACCGAAAAGCGCGACCAACTGAGCAAGCTGGCCCACCGGTTCGTCGAGGACCAGTACGATTGCTGGAACGCGCGCCTGCGTCCGGCCCTGTGCGCCAACGGAATTCGCGTGCTCGGCCTGCACGAGCTCGATGCCGATGGGCTGCGCTTCGTCGACCAATACTGCGAGAAGGAACTGGACCCGCTGCTGACCCCGGTGACGGTGGATCCGGCGCATCCGTTTCCCCGCGTCATCAACAAGGCGCTGTGCGTGGCCTTCCTGCTGCGCCGCCGCCGGCGCTCGGCGCTGACCTACACCGGGGTGGTCTCGGTTCCACGGGTCTTGCCCCGGCTGATCCGGCTGCCGTCGGAGGGCACTGCGGATTTTATTTTCCTGGCTGACCTGGTGGCCCATCATGCGGTGCGCATGTACCACGGGTATGACATCGTTTCTTCAGCGCCTTTTCGGGTAACGCGGAACAGCAATCTATACCTCGCCGAAGAAGAAGCGCGCAGCTTGCTGGAGTCGGTGCGGACGGAGCTGCACAACCGGCGCAAGGGTGACGTGGTCCGCCTCGAGATCGAGGCCGACGCCAATCCCGAGATCATCGATCGCCTGCGCTCGGTGTTTGAGATCGATCCCTGGCAGGTCTTTCCCGTCAACGGCCCGGTCAACCTGCTGCGCCTGTTCAACGTGTACGAGCAGGTCGAGCGCCCGGACTTGAAATACCGCCCTTTTTCCGCGCGCGAATTGCGCCTGACCTCAAAATCGAAGGACCTGTTCGAGGAACTGCGTGGGCACGACGTTCTGCTGCATCACCCCTATGATTCCTACGATGCCGTGGTTTCCTTCATAGAGTCGGCGGCGCGGGATGAGCGCGTGCTCTCCATCAAGCAGACTCTGTACCGCACCAGCGAACACTCGCTGATCGTGCCTTCCCTCATCGACGCGGCCTCGCGCAAGGAAGTGACGGCGGTGGTGGAATTAAAAGCGCGCTTCGACGAGGCCTCGAATATCCGCTGGGCCCGCGATCTGGAAGATGCCGGCGTGCAGGTGTTTCACGGCCTGGTGGGGCTGAAGACGCATTGCAAATTATCGCTGCTGGTGCGGCGCGACCCCGACGGCGTGGCCCGCAGCTACGCCCACATTGGCACCGGCAACTACAACGCCACCACGGCGCGCATTTACACCGACCTGAGCCTGTTCACCGCCAACCCGGAAGTCACGCGCGCCGCCCACGATGTGTTCAGCTTCCTGACCGCGTACGCCGAGAATCCCAGTTACGAGCCCCTGCTGGTGGCGCCGCTCGACCTGGCGGAGAAATGCGTTGCCCTGATCGATCGCGAGGCTGACCATGCCCGCGCCGGCAAGGAAGCACACATCATCGCCAAGATGAATGCCCTGCTCGACAAGAAAATCGTCCAGGCGCTGTATCGTGCTTCCCAGGCAGGGGCGCAGATCGACCTGATCGTGCGCGGCATCTGCGCACTGCGTCCCGGAGTGCGCGGGGTGAGCGACAACATCCGGGTACGCAGTGTCGTGGGACGCTTTCTCGAGCATAGCCGGATCTACTACTTCGCCAACGGCGGGGACGAGGAAATCTACATCGGCAGCGCGGACTGGATGCCCCGCAACCTCTACGAGCGCGTGGAAGTGCTGGTCCCGCTGCGCGACGAGTTGTTGCGCGAGCGGGTACGCCACGAGATTCTCGACGCTTACCTGGCCGACAACCGCAAGGCGCGCCTGCTGCTGCGCGACGAGACCTATATCCGCGCCTGGCAGCCGCTGCACGGAAAACGAAACCGGCGTCCGCCCTCCGGTGCGGCGGTGTTCAGCGCGCAGGATTATCTGATCGGCGTCTCGGAAGGGAAGGCCCCCGCCTTGCCACCGGCGCCTGTTCTGGCCGGTAAGCGCAGAGCACGAGTGACCATGGGAAAGGACCGATAAGCGGTGACGATCCTCTATTTTCTGCGCCACGCCAGCGCCGGAACACACTTCGAAAGCCCCAAGAAAGACGAGAAACGCGCTCTCGATAAGGAAGGCATCGAGCAGTGCGGCTACATCGGACGGGCCCTCGCGGCGCTCGATGTCCAGGTCGACGTGATTGTCACCAGCCCGCTGAAGCGCTGCACCCAGACCGCGTCGCTGGTGGGCAACGAACTCAGCTACGAAGGCAAGTTGCAGCTCGACCCGGCGTTGCGGCCCGAGGCCGGCCTCGCCGATTTTCGCAAACTGCTGGAAAAATATGCCCGCCAGGAAGCGGTGATGGTGGTCGGCCACAATCCCAACTTGAGCCAGTTCCTGGGATCGATCATCAGCGACTCAGGTTGTGAGGCGTCGCTGGAACTCAAGAAGGGCGCCGTGGCCAAAGTCGAAATGCGCCGTTCCACCGGAACTCTGGCATGGTGTCTGACCCCGAAGATTCTGCGCACCCTTCACGACACCGCCGTCGAAAGTTCCCGTCCGAACACTTCGCGAAAATAATCGCGCTCCTTCTCGATCGCCCACAGTTCCAGGTCCACGCCCAGGTTCCGCCGCGAGACCAGCGTGAGCCTCACTTCCGCCGAGCGCAAGCCAATGCGCACTTTTTGCACCGCCCGGCTGCGCCCCAAGTTGAGCGCGCGCGCCAGGCGAAGCAGTAGTATCGCCTTCTGCACGTCCACCCGGTCAGCCGTATCCACCGCCTTCATGGGACCGTCTTCGACCGTGGGGCGCGATTTGCCCAGGTAGCGCGCGATGGCCGCGATCAGGCGGCGTTGCTGCGGGGTGTATCCCAGAATCTCCGAGTTCGAAATGATGTAGTGGGTGTGGCGATGATGGCCATTGCGATTCACGTAATCGCCGACTTCATACAGCATGGCCGCGGCCGCGAGCCATTCGCGGTATTCCGGCGGCAGGCGATGCAAGGAACGCAAACCGGCGAACAGCGACATGGCTGACTCGCGCACGTCGAGCGCGTGCTTGCGGTCGATGTGGTATCGGTCGACCGCCTTGAGGATCGATTCCCAGCGTTCGGATTCGATCTGCCGGCCGGAGCGTGTGCTGCGATCGTAGTCCGCTGCCATCTGCGCCAGCACGCCGTCGCGCAAGCCGAGCGGCGAATAGCGGAAGCCGGGAAGGTGCAGGCGGTCGAGCAACTCGTGATACACCGTCGCGCCGGCCACGATGATTTCCGCGCGCCGCGGGCCGATGCCTTCGATCTTGCGTCGTTCCGCCACCGGCAGGCGCGCCAGAAGCTTCGCAATCTGCGTCATTTCTGCTCGCGACACCAGCGGCCGTTGCCGGCCATTCCCACGCCGCAACCGCCTGGCCACAGCCGCCAGCGCCGCCGCGGTTCCCGAGGTAGCGATCACGTTTTTCACTCTTGCGGCGGCGATCCGGACCGCGATGCGGTTGACCTCGCGCGCCACAAATCCCCGCAACCGTTTCAGTTCGCTCTTGCGCGAAGGATCATGGGGAAGGAATTCATCGGTCAGCCGCACCGCCCCCAGCGGCAGACTCACTGCGTCGCGGATATGTCCTTGGTGCGAAACCGTCAGTTCGCAACTGCCGCCGCCCAGGTCGATCATCAGCGTAACCGAGCGGTCCACGCGGGCGCTGGAGACAAGTCCTAGATGGATCAGACGCGCTTCTTCCACGCCGGAAACAATCTCGACCCGCCATCCCGTCGCCGAACGCACCCACTCCAAAAACGCTTGCGAATTCCGCGCGTCGCGCAGGGCGCTGGTGGCCACGACGCGCACGGTGTCGGTCACGATCTGCTGCGTGGCGCGATGGAAGCGGCGCAGCACCTTCACGGTTTCCGCCATCGATTCCGGTGTGAGGAATCCGGAGCGGAAGACGCCTTCGCCGAGCCGCGTCACTTCGCGGTCTTCATGAATCGCCCGCAGGCGTCCAGCTTGCAGGCGCGCAATTTTCAACCGGACCGAGTTCGAGCCGATATCGACCGCGGCGAATGTGGGCATGGGAAGCCTCACAGTTTACAATGCTGTGCCGGCGATCGTCACCGCGATTGCGGGACTGTGCGACTGACCTGTGTGCGGTCGGGGACGGCGGTCGTTTGTGGCGCAAAAACCGGTGGATTTTTAACACCTTTGTAACAAGCCTCTGCTAGCTTGATCGGGAATGGCCAATCCTGCCTTACCCCGGCCTGATATGCCTGGTCCGCAACCTGTTGCAGCGTCGAAGGTTACATCCGCACCGGAGCACCCAGCGGGTCCCTTGTTACGTGCTTCCACGGGCGAAGTGCCCGATCGCATTTTCTCCTACGCCATGACGGCCTGCGGCCTGGCAATCTTGGGAGTGTTGGGACTCATCATTTACGAACTGCTGCGGGGGTCCGCGCTCTCCTGGCACGCATTCGGCTTCAAGTTTTTCGTAGCCAGCGACTGGGATCCGGTCAACGAGGTGTTTGGCGCACTGCCGTTCGTATACGGAACCGTGATTTCTTCGCTGCTGGCGCTCATCATCGCCGTGCCACTGGCGGTCGGGGTCGCTGTCTTTACCACCGAGATGTGCCCCAAGGCGTTCCGCGGTCCGCTATCATTTTTCGTCGAACTGCTGGCCGCCATTCCCAGCGTGATTTACGGGCTGTGGGCGCTCTTCGTTCTGGTGCCGCTGTTGAGTCAGTACGTTCAGCCCGTCCTGTCCAAGACGCTGGGTTGGACCGGGCTGTTTGAAGGCCCCATATTCGGTTACTCCATGCTGGCCGCGGGCGTCATCCTGGCCATCATGATCATTCCCATCATCTCTTCCATCACTCGCGAAGTGCTCGCCGTGGTGCCGCAGCATCAGCGCGAAGCTGTGCTCGCGCTGGGAGCGACGCGCTGGGAAATGATCCGCATCGGCGTGCTGCGCAACGCGCGCGCCGGAATAATGGGCGGCATCATCCTTGGCCTGGGCCGCGCTCTGGGCGAAACCATGGCGGTCACCATGGTGATCGGAAATCGCCCGGAGATTGCCAAGTCGCTGTTCGCCCCCGGCTACACCATGGCCAGCGTTCTGGCCAATGAGTTCAGCGAGGCCACCGGCGACGTCTATCTGTCTGCCCTGGTGGAGATCGGACTGGCCCTGTTCCTGGTGACCATAGTGGTGAATGCGCTGGCGCAATTACTGGTGTGGACGGTAACCCGCGGCCAGCCTGCGAGGGGCCATGTCTGAATCCGCTATCCCGATTCCGCATTCCGTCGGACCCATCAGTCTCCGCCGCCGTCTAGCCGACCACGTGATGACCGGAGTCGCGGTGTTGACCGTCGTGCTGGTGCTCGTGCCGCTGGTGGCGATCTTCGCCTATCTTGTCTATAAGGGCGTCGGATCAATCAATTGGGCCTTCCTCACGCAGACTCCAAAGCCGGTCGGCGAAGTGGGCGGCGGCATGGCGAACGCCATCGTTGGATCGGTCTTTATCCTGGGCATCGCGAGCATCCTGGGCGTTCCGTTTGGAGTAGGGGCCGGTATTTACCTGGCCGAGTTCGGACGTAACAGTTTCGGCACCGCCATTCGCTTCACCGCGGATGTGTTGAATGGGGTTCCCTCGATCGTGATCGGCATCGTCGCCTGGTCGATTCTGGTTCGCGGTCACGGATTCTCGGCGCTCGCCGGGGGGGTGGCGCTGGCCATCATGATGGTCCCAACCATCAGTCGCACCACCGAAGAAATGCTGCTGCTGGTGCCGCAGGCCTTGCGCGAGGCGTCGTACGGATTGGGTGTTTCACGCTGGCGCACGACGCTCTCGATCACCCTTCGCACGGCCACCTCCGGAGTGATTACCGGCATCATGCTGGCCTTCGCCCGCGTCGCCGGTGAAACCGCTCCGTTGCTGTTCACGTCCCTGGGCAACGATTTCTGGAATCTGCGCCTGAATCAGCCCACGGCTGCGATCCCGCTGGAGATCTACAAGTACGGGCTTTCTCCTTATGACGAGTGGCATCGTCTGGCATGGGCTGGATCGCTCGTGCTCATCGTTCTCATTATTAGCGCCGTCGCCGCGGTGCGCTACGCGGTGCGGCGCGGCACGTTTGGAGCGGCATAATTTATGGGAGTTGGAATCCAGGTCGAGAAGTTGAATGCCTGGTACGGCAAGGGCCAGGCCCTCTACGACATCAATCTCCAGGTGGCGGCGAACCACGCCACCGCGTTGATTGGTCCCTCCGGATGCGGGAAGTCGACTTTCATACGTTGCCTCAACCGCATGCACGAAACTATTCCCGAAGCGCGGGTGGAAGGGAAGGTTCGCATCGGCGAAGTCGACGCTTACGATGGAACCTCTGCCACACAGTTGCGCCGCCGCGTGGGCATGGTGTTTCAGAAGCCCAACCCGTTTCCCACCATGTCGATTTATGACAACGTGGCGTCCGGGCTGAAGCTCAACGGATTCCGTGATCGCCGCAAGCTCGACGAAATCGTGGAACGTTCGCTGCTGGCTTCGGCCCTGTGGGAAGAGGCCAAGGATCACCTGCACAAAAAGTCCGGCGCCAGCCTCTCCGGCGGTCAGCAGCAACGTCTCTGTATCGCGCGCGCGCTGGCGGTCGAGCCTGAGGTCCTCTTGATGGACGAGCCCTGTTCCGCGCTCGATCCGATCTCCACGGGAAAAATCGAAGAGTTGATCTTTCAACTCAAAGAGCGGTATACCATCGTAATTGTCACGCACAACATGCAGCAGGCGGCGCGCGTGGCCGAGTTCACGGGTTTCTTCCTGCTGGGCAAGATGATTGAGTTCGATAAGACGGAAAAGATATTCACCAAGCCGTCCGACAAGAAGACGGAAGACTACATTACCGGCAGGTTCGGATAAGGAAGGTTCGGATAATGCGCACGCGCTTTCAGTTAGGGCTTGACGATTTACGCCAGCGGTTGCTTCGCATGGGCGGGCTGGCGGAGCAGGCGGTGGATCGTGCCCGCCAGGCGTTTGTGGATCGCGATCTTACCCGGTGCCAGATGGTCCTCGAAGGCGAGAGCCAGATCAACCAGGCCGAGCGCGAAATCGACGAGGCCGCCTTCGATCTGCTGGCCATGCAGCAGCCGATGGCGGTGGACCTGCGGTTCATTCTGGCCGTGACCAAGATCAACGCCGACCTCGAACGCGTCGGTGACCAGGCCGTCAACATCGCCGAGCGCGTCATGGACATGGTGGAACTTCCGGCTGCCGATCTTCCCGTAGACATTGCCCGCATGGGAACCGCAGTGAGCGCTATGGTGCGCCGCGCACTGGAGTCTTTCATCGAGGGCAAAGTCGAACTGGCTCAGGCCGTGCTTGAAATGGACAACGTGATCGACCGCATGCGCGACGACGCTTTCATTCAACTGGTCAAGACCATGAATGAGCGGCCAGAAATTGTGCGCCAGTCGCTTGATGCCCTGCTGGTGGCCCGGAACCTCGAACGTGTTGCCGACCATGCCACCAACATCGCCGAAGATGTGATCTTCTGGGTGCAAGGCGCCGACGTCCGTCACAACGTCCATCCCGACACCCCAGAGCAGCGGATCGAGCCAAGCCCCGCTTCCAAAGCATCCGGAGTGTAACAGCGTGCGTTCAGACCACGTTTTGCGGAGGGCAGGGTTCAGACCCGGTCCGAACGAACGTTGGGAAGGGCACATCAAGAGGCTGCGGAAAAACTTCGCAAATGCGCATTGCTTGTGGAAGAGCGGCCCTTCTAGGCCGGCGTAAGGCGCGTAGAATCAGCACGGGCTTCAGCCCCTGGGGGGGCCGTCCGCCCACAGATTACGTTTTTCCCGCGGCCTCATCAGGCGGAGTCGTAACGCCCCCAAGAAAACCGGGCTTTAGCCCTGAGGGGCGCGGTTGTGAGCCCACCTTTTACCGTTTCCGCCGCATTGCATTACGCTCATCACTGCGTCGCCGACCATCGTTTTTGTCACGGAGGTAGTGTGCGCCTTCATCGCCTGCGTTCCGCGGTCATCGTTCTGCTGGCTTCTTCGTCCCCGATCGTCGCGCAAACGACGACCTCCGACCGCGCTCCGGTCATGCTCCCCACCAGCAAGATGCTCACCGTTCCTTCGCCCGGCCGTGTGGGCAGCACCAACGGTTTTGTGGGGAACATGGTTCTCAGTCCCGACGGTCGTTATGCCGCGCTGCTGAACGATGGCTATGGAACGCAGGAGACGCGGGCTCAGCAGTCCATCGCCGTGCTCGACTTGAAAGCCAACCAGATCGCCGACTTTCCCGACGCGCGCTTCGGCACCGAGGACCACCAGAGCTTTTTCATTGGTCTGGGGTTTAGTTGGGATGGCAAGCACCTGTATGCCTCGGTGGGTTCGTTGAGCGACCCGACCGGCGCGAATAAAGGCGATCTGGGAAACGGCATCGCGGTCTACAGTTTCTCCGAAGGCAGGGTTGCGCCTGAACGTTTCATTCCGATCACGCCGCAACCGCTGGCGACGGCAAAGAAAATTCCTATCGGCATGAAGGCTCCTCCGCACACGGCAATTCCGTATCCCGCCGGAATCGCGGTGATCGCCGATCACGGGTACGACAAACTGCTGGTCGCGAATAATCTTTCCGACAATGTCGTGCTGCTCGATCCCGGCAGCGCAAAGGTCCTCGAAACGTTCGATCTCAGCACCAGCGATCTGGTTCCGTCGTCGTATCCATATACGGTGGTCGCTACGAAGGACGGTCGGCGTGCGTGGTGCAGCTTGTGGAACGCGTCGCAGGTGGCGGAGTTGGATTTAACCAGCGGGAAAGTCGTCCGGTGGATCAAACTCAGGCAAGAGGAGGATTCGCTGGCACCCGGCATTCATCCAACAGCAATGCTGCTCACCGAGGACGAGAAGACGCTGTTCGTCGCGGATTCGAATGCGGACATGATCGACGCCGTCGAAACAGCATCCGGACTTATTCGTAGCCGGTTAACCACGAACGCCCCGGGGCAGGGGTTTGGCGGAAGCCAACCGGTGTCGTTGGCATTGTCGGCGATTGGCCAGGCTGGACCGTATCTTTTTGCCAGCCTCGCGTCGCTCGACGCGGTCGCAGTTTTTGACGCCGCACGCGCGGCAGCGGTGTCGACCAACGACGCCTCCTCGGAAGGGCACCCGCAAGTACCCCTCGGTTTCATCCCCACCGACTGGTACCCGACCGCTCTCGCCGTGCACGGCGAAGACCTCCTGATTGCCACCGCCAAGGGGCAAGGAGCCGGCCCCAACAAGGGGCTGGGAAAGACTGACCGCGAAGTCAGACACCATGGTCATCCCTACATCCCCACTCTGCTCCGAGGATCGCTCGCGCGCCTGAACCTCCCGTCGACGATGGCAAAGCTGTCGCAGTTTACCCAAGTCGTCGAGAGCGACAACCTGTTCCACAGCGACCCTGGAAAGATCACATTCTCGAGCGGCCGGAATCCCATCAAGCATGTGATCTACGTCATAAAGGAAAACCGCACCTTCGACCAGATCCTCGGCGACCTCAAGGCCGGCGACGGCGACCCCAGCCTCACCATGTACGGAGAGGACATCACTCCCAACGAGCACAGACTCGCCCGCCAGTTCGGCGTGCTCGATAATTTCTATGACAGCGGCGAAGTTTCCGGCGACGGACATCTGTGGTCCACCGCCGCGATCACGACCGATTACAACGAGAAAACCTGGCAGATCGCCTACCGCGGCAAGGAGCGCACCTACGATTTTCAAGGCCAGGTCGCCGACGAATATCCCCTCGAGCACGACCAGCCTGACATCGACGATCCGTCCACCGGATTCCTCTGGGACAACGTCGCCCGCAACAACCTGACCTACCGCGACTACGGAGAGTACGTTAACGCGGTATGGTGCAACGAGAGGCGCAAGGCGGCCAGTCCGAAGCAGGGAACTCCGTCCGGACAGCAAACCAGTTGCCCACGCACCGAGCTTCACCAGGGAGATGCGCTTCCTCCGAACCTAGGCGATCCGCACGGAGGAGCGAGTCCGTGGCCGTGGGCGGTGCCGTTGTTCAGCGGAGTAAAGCCGACCAAAGCCCTGCTGCGCGATCACTTCGATCCGCTGTTCCCTGACTTCAATACGGATTATCCCGACCAACTTCGTGCCGACGAATTTCTGAATGAGTTCGGAGCGTTCGTGCGCGCCCGACAGGAAAACGAAGGCCCGCGCTTCGAGTTGCCGCAGTTCGTTCTGCTCTATCTGCCCGACGACCACACCGGAGGCACGCGCCCAGACCGGGCGCGCCCTGCCGCCAACGTGGCCGACAATGATCTCGCGCTCGGCCGAGTCGTCGACGCCGTCTCGCACAGCCCCTACTGGGATGACACCGCAATCATGGTCCTCGAAGATGACGCGCAGGACGGCGCCGACCACGTCGACGCCCACCGCTCGATCGCCTTCGTCATCAGCAAATACTCGCCCGGGTCGGCGGCCCAGCCGTACCTGGAGCACCACTTCTACACCACGGTCAACATGATTCACACCATGGAGGTGCTGCTCGGCCTCCCCGCGATGAACCAGAATGACGCCTACGCCCCGGTGATGAGCCAGATGTTTTCGGGCGTGGGTGATCAACCGCCGTACAAGGCCGACTACGGCAACCTCAAGAACGGGTTGATCTATGAAACCAACAAGCACGACTCCCCAGGCGCGAAAGTGTCCTCGAAGATGGACTTCTCGCGTCCCGACGCCGCCGGCGCCGCCCGCCTGAATCGCGTGCTGTGGCAGGACGAGAAAGGATCAACGCCGATGCCGGCAGCCCGGCACACCGTTTTCGCGGCCGGTGAAAACTAAGCCGCCATCCCGAAACTGGCCTGGGTTGGGTGCTAAGTCTTGGCGTCCGGTTTGCCCCCTATGAATCCACTCGAAATCTCAACCGACCAATTCCGGCGTCTCGCGGCACAGGTCACCGAACTGGCGGCCCAATATCTCGAGAATCTGGACTCGCAGCCGATTGCTCCCGCAACCGCCGGCGCAGAGACACTGCGATTGTTTCGTGGAGCAATGCCGGAAGCCGGACTCGGCGAAAATGCGCTGCAAGCCCTCTCGCAGGTGGTGCAAAGATCACGTGCGCAGAACGGACGCTTTTTTGGCTACGTGTTGGGCTCAGGTGAGCCCGTCGGCGCCGTGGCCGATTTGCTCGCCAGCGTGCTCAATCAGAACGTGACGGCATGGCGTTCCGGCCCGGCCGCCGTGACCATCGAACAAACGGTGGTGAGTTGGTTGGCGGAGGCGATCGGGTGTTCCGGCTTTTCCGGATATCTTACCGGCGGCGGTTCTTCCGCCAACCTGATGGGCCTGGCCATCGCCCGCGAAGCCAAACTCTCGGCAAACGAGAGCGGGATGCCCGCCGCCGGGGTGCTTTATGCCTCCACCGAGATTCACATGTCGATCCCCAAGAGCGTTGCCTTGCTGGGGATCGGGCGTGACAACCTGCGGCTGGTCGCGACCGATGAATCATTCCGCATGATCCCGCAAGATCTCGAGGCCGCCATTCTCCGCGACAAAGCCGCGAATCGGATTCCGGTGGCCGTCATCGCCTCAGCCGGCACAGTCAGCACTGGCGCCATCGACCCGTTGCGGCAGATTGCTGAAATCGCCCACAGTCATGGAGCCTGGTTTCACATTGATGGCGCCTATGGAGCTCTGGCCGCCATCGCCGATCGCCAGAAGTTCGCCGGGATGGAACTTGCCGACTCAATTTCGCTGGATCCTCATAAGTGGCTCTATCAACCTCTGGACAGCGGCTGCCTGTTGTATCGCTCGCCGGAAGCGGCCCGCAAGACGTTTTCTCATACCGGCGACTACGCTCGTTCCCTGCAAGCGGATCCGGTGGAAGCCTTCGCCTTCTTCGAAGAGTCGATGGAATTGTCGCGCCGGTTCCGGGCTCTGAAGCTTTGGCTGTCCCTGCGCTATCACGGTCTGGCGGCGTTTCGGGCGTCGATCGCGAAAGACATGGCGCAAGCCCGCCGCCTGTCGGATGCGATAGGCAATCAACCTCAGTTGGACTTGGTGGCTCCGTCGGAACTCAGTGCCATGTGCTTTCGCTACGTTGGGAACGGGAAGCTGCCAGATGACGATCTCAACCGCCAGAATCTGGCGATCCTCAGCCGGGTGATCCAGCGCGGCCGAGTCTACCTTTCCCACGCGACGCTGCGGGGCAAGTTCTGTCTCCGGGCGTGCATCGTGAACCACCGCACTCGAGACACCGACGTCGATTGCGTCATCCCGGAAGTGCTCGAGGCGGCAAAGCAGACGGGACCGCAGGCATAGTTACCCTTGATCGGGTTTCCGGGAACCACGGTTCACGCCGCGGCATCTATTTCAGACTGACCGTCTCTTTCAGCGGCAGATCATGCGACGATCCGCCCGCCATAAAGACGTACTCTCCCGCCAGCAACTGCCATCCGTTCTTCTGAACGTTGAAGATGGAAAGGAACTTGGGATCCACCTCGATGGTGACATCCTTGCTTTCTCCGGCATTGAGCTTGACCTTGCTCCACCCCACCAGTCGCTTGGGTGGCTCCCCCGCCGACGCCGGCAGAGACGCGTAAACTTCAGCCACCTCTGCCCCCGCCCGGCTGCCGGTATTGGCTACCGTGAAACTGATGCTTGGACGTTTCCCTGGCGTGACGCGAAGGTTCGAGTAGGAATACGTTGTGTAGGAGAGTCCGTACCCAAACGGGAACAACACCGGCTTGTTTTCCGCGTCGTACCACTTGTAGCCGACTTTCACCCCTTCGTCATAGGTGACCTGGAAGGGCTTCAGTCCGGCCGCAATCTGCTTCCACGGCTCCGGCAAAGAGAAGTCCGCCATCGACTCGCGAGGCGGCTTGACGATCGTCGGATGCGGCAAATCCGCCTCGCTCCGGGGAAACGTAAGCGGCAGCTTGCCGCTGGGATTCACGTCGCCGAAGAGCACGTTCGCCACCGCGTCTGCCCCGCTGCTTCCGGCAAACCAGGCCTCGGCGATCGCGCTGACCTGTCCCGCCCATGGCATCGTGACCGGACCGCCCGACTCCACCACCACCACCGTGTGCGAATTCGCCGCCGCCACCTTGCTGATCAGTTCGTCCTGATGCTCGGGCAGCGCGAGGCTGGGCAGGTCCATATCTTCGCTTTCCCACTGGTAGACGAACACGATGGCCACATCGCTGTTCCGGGCCAACGCCGCAGCCGAAGCCGGATCTGCGCCCGAGTCGAACTGCACATTGGCGGCCGGTGCCTTGGCAAGAATCGCCCGGAACGGGGAAGTCGGAAACCAGACTGGTTCCAGCC
>Ga0075030_100002667_pt1 | contig 16197 bp, 32 predicted proteins | sample LitLauG_LLR_2012_FD_71393 | JGI IMG/M metagenome (GOLD analysis project Ga0075030, IMG submission 71393) | Freshwater sediment microbial communities from Pennsylvania, USA - Little Laurel Run_MetaG_LLR_2012 | ecosystem: Environmental > Aquatic > Freshwater > Creek > Sediment | place: USA... | reverse complement strand
CATGAGGATGCTTGGGAAGATCGTTCAGAAAAAATTTGACGTTGAATTTGAACGAATTGCTAAAGAGGTAAAGCGAGTGGGGCATGTCAACAAGCTCAACGCGGCAGATCGTGCGTGGCTGCGCGGCTATCGTCGGCAGGAAGCTTTCGTGGCTAAGGCAGGAGCATGAACCATAGCGACATATTCAAGCGAGAACCTAAGTTACTCGCTAGGCTGCGAAACGTCCGGTGTTACCGGGCGTTGACTAAGCGGAGCGCCCTGCCTCGCAATAAGCAGTACTGGACTCTTTGCAATCGTCAGTCACTTGCGGAGACCTCGGAAATAAATCAGTTGGTTCATCTTGGGGTGCTAGAAAAGAATCAGTTTTGGGGGGTGGACAGGGACGATGAGGGGGAGAACCTGATTGAGCAGAATCAGCTAGACCACCCAGAGGCTCACTTCCTCAAGGGCGAGTGGGATGAAGTCATTTTGAATGAAGACTTCAATCCTGGTATGGTCTATTTGGACACGGAAAACATATCCGGGCGCATCGCACTTGACCTGACAGCTATTACTATGAAAGCTTGCACAGACGACGTTGTGCTGTTTGTGAACGTCGCTCAGGAGTTGGGGTATAGAAACACCAATAGTACCGACGAATTTATCAGAGAGCTTTCGGAGCGTGTGCCGGACTTTGACGCATGGCTGCTGGAGTCTAAGAAAATCCACAGCTACGACTATGTGTCAAACAAGACGCTGATGCGCACCTACATTTTCAGTCTTCCGAAATGGGCAAAACGATGATAACTCGGCTCCCAATGAAGAAGTCTAGTTTAATACCTCGGCTCAAGAAGCTCCACTCTTTACCCGGTTACGCAGAGCTAGACCTGCATGAACCCGCAGAAAAGCAGCATGAGTTTACTCATGCTTGGCACCAAAACAAGCACACAATGCCGCACTCGTCGTGCGTCCTTTGTGCGGAGGGCGTAGAGCCGATAGAGACCATTTACCAGAACAAGAAGCAGAAATTTGCTCTTAAGATGTGCTACTTACGTACGAGCTACCGCAACGGCACTTTATCCCAAGAATGGGTTGAGGCGCTGGAGAGTGTTGGGTTTGAGTTCAAGCGTAAATACCCCGATAACTGGATGCCCTTTGAAGAGGCACGGACTTTTGTTCGGTCGTTGAAACTTGATGGGTGGCACGCGTGGTGGGCGTACTGTAAGTCGGGGAAGAAACCGGAAAACATTCCGGCAAACCCTGTACAGTCCTATAAAGGGGAAGGGGAATGGAGGGGAGCCAACGATTGGTTTAATAACGGACGCCGTAATGCACGCAGCATGGCTGGTGCTTGGAGACCCTTCAAAGAAGCGCGAGCCTTTGCCCGGACTCTGGGGTTGAAAAATCAACCCGAATGGGCTGCATACTGCAAGTCAGAAAAGAAGCCAGTGGACATCCCTGCTTGTCCGAATACGGTATACGAAAACGACGGCTATACGACGTTGGGTGATTGGCTTGGGTACACGCCCATGCGCCGAGGCAATTGGCGACCCTTCAAAGAAGCGCGAGCCTTTGTCCACACTCTCGGCTTGAGAAGTGTGATGGGTTGGCGTAAGTACTGCACGTCTGGCGATAAGCCAGATGACATCCCGTCAAATCCGCAACACAGCTACAAAAACGAGTACCGGGACTCGGGTGACTGGCTCGGGCAGAAGCTAAAGAAAGGGCGCAGCCGATGATTATCGGAAGACCGCTCTCTAAGGCATTTCATTCAGAAATAAGGCGTAGAGTGAAGTTGCTGCACACCCTACCCGGCTATGCTGACTTGAGCGTAGATCGCATGCGGGGAGTCCCTTTCCTGTCTTATGAAGAAGCAAAGCGCGTTGTAGCCAAAGCAGGAGTCAAGACCACTACAGACTTTCGCAAATGGAAACGTCCTCTAAACGTCCCGTCTAATCCGCAAAAGGTGTACGAACAATGGGCAGGTTGGGGCGAATTTCTTGGTACAGGAAACACACGTTACAAAAAATTCCTTTCCTACGCTAAGGCAAAGGCGTACATGCAGCAGCACACAAACATCAGAACTGGGACGGAATTTGATAAATGGAAGGAACGTCCGAATTTCATTCCCTGCAACCCCGAAACAAAATACGTAAGAAAAGGATGGGAGTCGTGGGAAGCTTTCCTTGGGGAAAACTACGGACGCCCAAACTGGGACTTTTTGCCCTACGAAGAAGCCCGCGCTTTGACAATCAAGCATGGTATCAAGAGCCGCCAAGGGTTCTTGCGATGGGAAAATAAACCAAGCAAGATGCCTGCTGCTCCAGACCATCACTACGAAACAGTGGGGGTGTGGAAGGGTTGGGGGGAATTTTTGGGAACAGGAAACTTACGCTCCAAAGAGTTCTTGTCTTTCAAAAAGGCTCGTGCTTTTGTACGCAAGATGGGTCTCAAAAGCCTAGCAGCTTACCATCGTATCCGCCCCGAGAATTTACCCCGCCACCCTGCCAGTGTTTATGGGGGTAAAGGCTGGCGCGGTTCTCAGCATTTCTTCGGTCTTGAAGACCGTGAAGCTGTCCGCCAAGCTCGCCGGGAGGCTGGCAAACTCGCATGGGAAAGGAAACGCGCCCTCTATGGTGATCCCTTTTTGCCTTATGAGGAAGCCCGCATCGTCGTACGAAAGTTGGGCGTTAAGAACCGCGAATCCTATAAGCGGAAGCGTACAGAAAACCTACCATGTAACCCCGATGTAATCTATAGGAGTAAGGGCTGGCAAAGTTGGCCCCATTTCCTCGGGCTTAGCGAATTGGACATGCGTCTGATACGTTCTGGAGCAGCACGTAGAGGGTGGAAGACCCTACGCCGCTTTCCGGCAAACTAGCCAATTTTCAGCCCTTGGCTGTATACTATGGGTGGAGGAACCAAATGACCCTCTTGGCGCACATTGCGATCATCTGGACAGGCATCCTAGTCCTTCTCGTCGGCACCTTGTACCTTAACCCCAAACCAGCCGAGCAGATCGCCCAAGACATCCGCGACGACGGCTTCTGAAATCAGTAATTGACAATTTCCCGGCTTTCGGGTACTATAGTGACATGGCATTCATATCCACATTATCGTCCTCTAGTAGCTCAGCAATGGGCTGGGGCGAAGGTGTGGGCGCGTAAGCAATAGACGCAAACACAGAGATCGCAACCAGCCGCCGAAGTCAGGCGGCTTTTTTGTTGTCTTGCGGTAACGGAGAATTGGCAGAGCGGCTGATCGCGCAGGTTTGCTAAACCTGAGTCCCCGCAAGGGGACCGGGGGTTCGAATCCCTCATTCTCCGCCATGGAGAGGTTGGTACACTGGCAAGTCCGGTCGTCTCGAAAACGACTACGGGTATAAAAGCCCGTTGCAGGTTCAACTCCTGTCCTCTCCGCCAAAATTTTAGATCGCAGCGGTGTTTGACAAGGTTACTTCTGGATAGAAAAGCCGAAAGGCTTTGGGGCTTCGACGCCGCGACACCTTGACACTTTGTTCCCTGCGAGTAGTTCGGTGGGCTTGGTACATTGGCAAGTCCGGCTGTCTTGAAAACAGTTACGGGTCTAACGGCCCGTTGGGAGTTCGACTCTCTCGCCCACCGCCAAGTTTGGAGATGTGTCCGAGTGGCTTAAGGAGCACGCTTGGAAAGCGTGTGTACCGTAACTGGTACCGTGGGTTCGAATCCCACCGTCTCCGCCAAGTTTGCGAGCGTGGCGGAATTGGCAGACGCCGGAGACTTAAACCCTCCTTCCCCTACGGGGGAGTGCAGGTTCAAATCCTGTCGCTCGCACCAGATTAGCGGACAGCACTGGTTGTGCGGGCGGGTCTTATAAACCCGTGATGTCGCCCTAGATTGGGGTGCCCGGCTCGGTTCGACTCCGAGGTCCGCTACCAAATCCTCCCTACTGTGGTATTCTACTTACATGAAGAAGATCAAGATGCTCATCCACAAGAACCTGCGAATGTCGGAACGCAAGGTCGCGGCGCAGTGTGTCCACGCGGGCATCGGGCTGTACAAGAAAGACCCGCAAGACCACTGGTCTTGTGTCGTGCTGGAAGCCTCCACCAAAAAGTTCTATGAGGCCGTCCAAGCGCACCCGGAGGGCTACGTTGTCACCGACGCGGGCTACACAGAGGTTCCCGCTGGCTCCCACACCGTGGTATGCTGGTACGAGGAAGAAGAAGACGGCGAAGAGGGGGAATAATGAACGCAACAGAGGCACGGGAAAAGGCGAAGCGAGCCATCGCCAAGCTGCAACGTGACCACGAAATGGAATACAGGGCAACCCTCGTCAAAAAGACCAAGCAGGCTGAGGCGCTTTGGAAGAAGCGCGGTTCCGCGCTGGTCTCGCAGGTTGAGGGTTACATCAAGACAGCGGCAGCGAAGGGGCACCACGGCACTTACGCGCCGTCTGACCTGAACCCCAACGGAGACGAGGTCATCTGGGTCAAGGACGCCGACCTGCCGATCCACGAGATGCTGATGAACCACTTTCGCAACGAAGGCTATGCTGTGGAGGAGTACCAGAGCGGCGGAATGAAGATCACCTGGTAGAGGCGAACATGGACATTGATTTCCATACAGCTAGACGCTTGGAATTGGCAGCTCTTGCTGAAGAAATTGAAAACTCAGACCGTCCTTCGCGAGTCAAAGTCATCCGGTTGAAACACATCCGAGATGAGATGTCAAAGCTGGTAGCGGAGACAGAGGCAGCTATAGAGGCAATAGAGAAGGCACAGGAATGAAGTTGTCGTTTATCGGCATGTCCGGGGCTGGAAAGTCCTACTGGGCGCAGAAGCTATCCGGCACTTTCCACGTCATCGGCATTGACGACATGATCGCGAAGAAGCTTGGTCTCGCAGATGTGGGCAGTGTGGCGAGCTGGATGGGCTGGCCGGACGAACCCGGCTACCGCGAGCGCGAGCAGCGATATTTGGAGTGTGAAGTGTCGTCTATGAACGAGGCCTTGGACGAAATCCAAGCCAGCGAAGAAAACATCATCTTGGACACATCGGGTAGCGTGGTGTACATGAGCGAGGCAATTTGCGACCGGATGAAAAGCCTGACCTCGGTGACGTACTTTGAGGACACGGATGAGGCGCTGCTCCAGCGTTATCTTTCTAACCCCAAGCCCTTGATCTGGGGAGACCAATTTGACCAGCTTCCCGGTGAGTTCGCGTCGCATGCAGTCGTACGTTGTTATCCTCGGTTGATTGCCTACCGGAAGAACCTCTACGAACGCTTGGCAGGCAAGTGATATGCTGGTACATTGTGATAGGTGCAAGAAAAACGTTGAGGGAAACTGGGGCGACACGTTTACTAGCGGCTTCTACGATGTTTCTGGAGGCTACTGGGCCAAGTATGCACGTCCTTACGAGACGGTCGTCTGCGACTGCTGCATGTGGTGCTCCCCAGAGTACATTGCCGATTATGGCGACATGAGTTGTCGGAGTTGTAAATGAGCTGGCTCCACAAGAAGTGGGTTCAGTCCGCCGCGTACTGGGCTGCCGTGGCTGCCCTGATGCTTGCGGACGGTGACCTTGGATGGGACGACGTGGTTATCTTTTTCGTGGCGTTGTGGGGATATTTTAAGCTGATTCTCCGCGCCGCGCTTTAATGTAGTAGCATCTAAGTAAGTGGGGGACATTTCTGATGGGATTCTTAGACCAAATAGACAAGGACAGCTTGGTCTGCACGTTCTGCGGTAAAAAGCCCGTTGTGGCTTACACTTTTGCCTTGGACGCCGAGATCGTTGATGGCGTGCCTGCCAACCCGGAGTTTGTGCAGGACAGCATCGTCGCAACATGTAAGGAACATGTTTCCATCCTTCAGGAACAGTTTGAGAAAGACATCAAGGGCGCGGACATCATCTTAGGCTCCGAGGACGGCGATGCCTGATTTTCCTATAGACGTGACAGATAGACCCTGTGTCAGGTTCGTAGTACGCGACCACAGTAAGATCATGGAAACGGTCAATACCCTCGCTGATGGGATCATAGGCGAAAGCAATGACGGTTGCCATTTCTGCGGGGCGGCCCCCATCGTGATCGTCTACCGGGGCTGGAACGATAAGATAGTCACCGCCTGCAAGACGCACGAAGAGATCGTGCTGGAAATGATTGAAAGGGAAGCATGACCAAGGACGAATACCGCGAGCACATGCGGACGTACAGCCGAGAGACGATGACGTCCTCCGCCCCTGCGGTTTATACGCACCCCGACTATCAGGCGCTTCACGCGGCGGGCGACGAGATCATCCCGTGGCTGCTTGACGATCTGCTTGATCGGGACTGGCATTGCAACCTGTGCTTCGGCTTCGGCGACGAATTCGCGCTCGGCTGGCAGGAGGCTTGGGACAAAGGCGACAAGACTTGGCCCCCGAAGACCACAGGCAACCGCTGTCCGAAGTGCAAAGGCAAGGGGAACATCTCTTCGTGGGCTGCGATGCACCTGCTGTTTGAGAAGACGCGGGCGCGGGGCGTCGCCCCGGTGGTTGAAGACTGGATGCGAGGACGGCACACTGCGCTGACAAAACTATGGCGCAAGTGGGGTGAACAGCAGGGATACCTTCCGCCAACCCCGGATGAGAAACTTGGCGCTTTCGCAACGATCAGACGAACCATGTCAGGTCTGTTCAAGCTGTGGGTGGGATGATGGAATTCACCGGATACGTTGAAGACTACCGCCTGCGCGACCTTCTCAGGATCGGGCAGACAGCGACGATCCTCTCAGGAACAAGGGTGCATGTCCTGTTTCCCAAGCTGGAGCAACGGTCGTACTCCCTCTTTCGCGGCAAGGATTGTAGCGACGCAGTAGACCCTCGGCACCTACGAAACGATTTGCCCCGTGACAAAGCCCACCGGGAGTACTACGATCTTGGGTCTGATCGCACCGTCAAGGTCACAAATTTCCTGCCCGGACACGTTGACATTTACGCCGACAGTATGGGCAAACGCGAGGTACACAACCACCAAGTTGTGTGGACTGAAAAGGACGGGTTGGAGTACCATAGTACAGACATCAATAACGTGAAGGAGATCAGAGATGCGCATTGAAAAGAGAAGGCTGTGGTTCCTGATAATCCCCTTGTTCATCTTGCCGTTCGCATTGCTGGCGCACGGATGCGGTGGAACCGCCCCTGACGCGAAGAACCGCGTGCCCACAGTGCAAGCGCAGCTTGACCAAGCGCAGCAGGCTGCCAAGGCTGCTCAGACGGCCGCTGACCAGGCTGCCCAGGTTCAGAAGAACATCCAAGACGCCATTGCTAGGCTTGACAGCAACGGACGCAACTCTGACGGGTCAGTGAAGATCGGGCACCCGGAGATTAGTGGCGTAGGTACTGTGACGGAGGTCGGTGAGACCGACACCAAGAACGGGGATACCACGACTCACGTTTTCTGGTTCACGTTCAGCGAACGCGGCGGCTTCGTCAAAAAGTTTGAGAAAGTCTGCCCCAACCAAGCGATCCCCGTCAACAGTGCGGTCATCCTGAATTTCCACTGGCACCCATACGAGGATTCAGGCGACCCCGGATGCTACCAAATTGATGGCTACACGGTGGTGAAATGAATCGCAGAGAATTCATAGGATTCGCCGCCGTCGCCTTGGGTGCTGCCGTGGTAGCACCGAAACTTCTCCTAGATTGCACGCTTCCTCCGCCCGGCTGGCGTTGCTCACGGGGAGCCGGACACGGCGGTCCCTGTGCAGCCACAGAGACGGTTGAATTCCAACCGCGCCGTTCCTACAAGGTGGGGGACGTTGTTACAGTGTCAGGCTTCAGCGACCACAGCAACAACGGCACGTGGGTTGTGGTCAAGGACTCCACTTTTGCGAGGATGGCGTGAAGATTGGCGACCGAGAATACGTCTTGGTGCCGAAGTGGCTCTTTGAGAAAATCCACCCGGAGTGCAACAAGTTTTTGCTCAGTATCTACGAGGACGACCGCGCTGACCTAGACGGGTGCCACGACAACGCGCAGGGCGTAGCTCAAGCGCAGCATCTCATCAAACGCCTCGGTCTAGGTTCTAAGGAACGCCGCACCGTCATGATCACCGTGGAAGAAGTGCCGGAGTTCACGGGCAAAGTCAACGAGGATGCCATCGCAACCCTCGCGCCTGTCATCAAACGGTACAAGAATAAAAAGAAGGGGATCAGATAATGCAGATTGAAGTCACGGTCAAGAACGACTGGGGTGAGATTGTTGGCAAGTACACAGCTAAGAATGCTTTCCCAGCGATGGTGGTCAACGTAGCGTTGTGGGAAGGACAACCCGTGGTTACGGACGATAAAGCTAACTGGTACACCGAAGAACGGGAATGACTCGCGTAGTACACGTGCGCAAAGCTCCTTTTGACGTCTACATCGGTCGGGCGTTCATGGAGTTTAACGAGTCGCCTTGGCACAATCCGTTCAAGATTGAGGTTGGATGCGGGCGAGATTGTGTTTGCGACAAGTACGAGGCGCACGTGCGCAGCAACCGAGACCTGATGAGGCGGCTGGGTGAACTTCGAGGCAAAACGCTGGGCTGCTGGTGCAAAAATAAGAACGGCAAGGGCAAGCGGTGCCACGGCGACACCTTAGTGAAGCTCGTGCGCGAAGTGTTCGGAGAATAAAGTGATTCGGAGATATACAGTAGAGCGTCAGGCGATCCATTGGAAGCATGTGGCAGGCGACCAATGGACATGCGTCGTGCGTGGCGTTGCCGAGGGCTACGGAGAGTTCCATTTCCCTCACGCTGGCGTGTACGTCGTAGTGGGTCAAGAACAAATCCGTAAATTTGTGCAAAACTGGGCTTCCAACAAAGCCGTCATAGACTTGTTCGGGAAAGACTGAATGCCAAGCCTCAAAGACCAATTGCTCTCCCTCATGGTTTGCAGCGAGTGCGGAGCGCCCATCGAGTTTGACAAGGCGGACAAGTGTTACCGCCACAAGGAACCCCTTGATCGCTTTTGTAGAAAAAACGGCTACCCCGTTACCCCCAAAGTCAAAACTTCCTGAGTACTAAGCAGTATGGCAACACTTCGTGTATCACCGTGGGAATACAGCGCTATCAGAAAAAATGCCAACGACAAGACTGAGACCGAGTTCGTTCTCTGGATGTTGGAAAAATGGCCTTTCCTCCGCGATCATTTGTACGAGGAGATTGAGGTCGTGGTTGATTACGAAAACGGCGACGAACCGTCCGTCTGGGACACCATCCAACCCGGCTACATACTGTCTATCCGCTCCATAAAATAGGAGGCGCGATGCCTATAGTCAGAATTGAGAACCCAGAAAAATTCGTGGGCACAGACGCCAACGAAGCAAGGTTTGAGATCGCAGAGTCCGGCTACGAGTGCCGCCTCGTCAACGTAGACGGCATCACCCGCTTCAATTACCTCCCCAAGCATGAATACGACCCCCTGCGCCTGAACCTGTGGGTAACAGCAGGGAAAGTCACCAAGGCTGTAATAGGCTGATTCTAAAGAAGTAACTTCACCAGACAATTTCCCTCGCCCGGCTGTATACTATAGATGTGCCAATTGACCTACCACCGAATTCTCTCGGCCCCAAGCCGACCAAGAAGCAGATGGAACTGCTTCGCAAAATGGCCGCGCCCGGCATGATCGTCCACACGTGGACGGGCGTCCGTTTAGACTCCGGGGGCGCTTACATCTCCCTGCCAGACACCAGCAACCACGAAACTGTTAACAGCGGCATGGTCAGCAAGTTTTACGATTGGGGCTGGCTGGAACACGTTGACGGAGATTTCCGAGGGCACAATTACCGCGTATCCGACCGGGGACGAAAAGTCATTGAAAAAGGAGCGACGCGATGATCACGTACGAATTCGCCAAACGAGATTTGCAGGAAAATGGGGGCAATCCAAAATTCCCCGTGGTGGTGGTGTTGGACAAGCGCGTCGTCGGCAAAATTGATGTCGTTGAGGGCGGGTATCAGTATCGCTCCAAGAACAACGACCGGGGAGAGGTTTTCCCAACGTTCCGTGCGTGCCAAAAGTCGCTGGAGGTCTCACAGTGAGAGACGAAGCCTTAATCAAAGTGATTGAATCCATCCCGAAGCAGACGCAACGCCAGTACGGCACCGACGAGCAGCTTCTCCATCTCGTCCGCGCCGCGACCAAACTCGGTCTGTACGACGCGGCGGACGCAGTCAAGAGGCTGTTGGGGCAAACCCGATGATCGGAAAATCTACGCACGAGAACCCTCACAATTTTGAACAGGCGAAGCAGTGGCTTGCCGAGAACCCCGGTCAGTATGACTACGAGGTCAAGATCGGGCGGCACCACGGGGCGCTCATGACCCGCGAGGAATGGCTCCTAGCCGTGCGCGACAAGAACTTCATTGACTACGACGGCATGGGCGATGAGGTTGACGAGAACGGGAACATCCTCGGCGGCGCTGGCGGCAACTGGATTTACCCCTCCGGGGCTTTGTTGATCCGCCCGGAGACGAAGTACATTCTTTGGTACAACCGATAGGAGACGACATGCGATACAACCTGTACTGGTTTGGCATGCTCACGACTGGAAACGTCGAGCAGGTCGGCAAACTGCTCAGCGAATTGCTGGAAGGCAAGTTCTACACGCTGATCACCGCGCATCCCGTGGCGTACAAGAACCCCGAGGGCGTTGACGTCCGCATGTACGTGTACACAAGCCAAAAGCTGGTGGCAGCGGGCACCAGCGACAACAAAGCCATCGTGGCAGAAGTGCGGGATGGTCGCGCCCACATATTCATCCACGACACTTACGGCTCGCATTTCATTGATTCCGACTTGCAGGGCGAAACCGCGATACCGGACAGCACCTTCCAGAACCCGTACATCACGTTTGAGGGCAACCGGGTCACCATCCGGCACCGCGCCCCGGCTGGCAACCTGCTGATCTGGACATTCGCCGTGGAGGATCATTCGGAATAACGGCGACCAAGGACGGTCGGACGGCATCAAACTAGCAGGGACAACTATGGCTACGGTGAAGACAGCAAGTCTCAAGCAGAGGTACACGCGGCAGATACGCCGCCTGATGAAGTTGTGGACGCCAGCAGTTGGTCGGACTATTGAAGAGGCGCTGCGGAACCCCGCCGTGTCCCGTGTTTTCAAAGCAGCACAGCACACGCAAAAGCAACTGCAAGCACGAGGTTTGGAACGTAACCTAATCGGTCGTGGGTGGTACAGACCACAGAGAGAGTCTCAATGAATTTCATCAAGTGCTTGGTCATTTACAGCGTCACGTTCGCCCTAATGTTCGGGGCGTGGCAAACTCTGGGGGCGCAGAGCAACGGCAATACCACGCTCACCGGAAAATGGAAGTACAACAACCGGAGCACGATGGTGCTGACCGAGACCACGGACAATGTCACTGGGACTTGGCAAGAGGCGGTAGGCGGGGAGGCGTGCCCGGTGACGGGGACGGATCATAACGGAATCGTTGACCTCCACGTCACTTGCCGATCCTACCGTTACGACCTCAAGCTTGAGGGACTCGCGTCGCTGGACAACAACGAAGTCCACGGCAAGACGCTTCAAAATGGCATTGTCCCCGGCGAGTTCACGATGGAGCGGATTATCTGTCTCCTGCCCGAGGGCTGCACCAATGGCTGAAGGATTTGTGGTCAACGACCCCGAGCATCTGGACGCGCAGCGCCCCGGCTACGGCATGTACGACACGCAGGACGATTGCTGGCTGGGGGACGACGCGGGTCCGAAGGTGTTCACCATTGAGGATTCCGAGAAAGCTAACGGACTGTCGCACAGGCTTATGGCGCAGATAGCCGCGCAGATGGTTGAAGTCCAGCTTGGCTACACTCCCGGCAGAGTGCAAGTGCGGGAGTTCAACGCAGAGAACCTCCGGCTGAGAGATCAAGTTCAGACCAACATGACGCCGCTTGAGGCTTTGATCAAGCTGGAGTCGGGAGACGTTGAGTGATCCCACCACGCGAACACATTGAACGGATATTCATGGCGTGCGCTGCGAAAGACGAACAGGCTGAGCAGTCTGGTCCTTTCAAAACCGCTGAAGAAGCTGAAGCCCAAGCCCGCAAGCTGGGTTGGAGTTGGGTGCTCGTTTACACACATGCCTTGGACGACTACGGCACGATCACCGATGTCACCAAGAGATTTTACCAGCCAACCGTGCCCTTGCGCACGCCGGAGGAGTTGGCAGCGCTTCGGCACAATTTGAGAACGCCAGACCCAAGACCGTTGAATCACGAAGAGATTTTGTTTTTCGCCACATACGAGATTCAGATGCTACCGGAGCCAGCACCCCGAGTAGACCGTACGAAGTTCAAGGCGGACATAAAGAGGCGCATCAATGGCTAAAGCCAAGCAAGTCCATAGCTGGGGAGACATCCCGCAGGAAACGTTTGAAGCCTTCTACAAGGCTGTTGAGAAGCTGCGCGAGGACATGATCCCCCGCGATGGCGACGGCGACCACCCGATTGACATTGAGATTGTCAACCGCATGACGCATGCGCCGCTGAACTACGTCCCGGTGCCCCGCGACGAGGTCTACAGCTACGTAACGCATGGCTTCCTTGAAGTCCACCCCGACAAGCAGGAGGAGATGACGGACGAGACCGAGCGGGCGCTCACAGCCAACGTCTCCATGGCGACCTCGGTGCTGGACCGCCACATGCGCCTCAAGCAGCACAAGAACTGGAGGAAGCGCGAGGCGAACCGCCCCTTCTCCGTCCGCATCAGGGAAGCGTGCCCACTGTGCAAGGAGAAGGTGGGCTTCGCCGACCACGCGCAAGACTTTTACAAGAACACACGGGAGAAGTATCCGACCTACCCGTTCAACCATCACATTGACGGCGAGGAGTGCAAGGCATTCGACCTGCGCCGTGCCGAGTGGAGGATTGAGCACCCTGAGGCCGGGGGCAAGCACGAGGAGCCGCGCTGGTGCATGAACCCGGACTGCCGCTGCAAGCTGCCCGAGCACAACAGCAAGAAGGGCGTTAAGGACAGGAACGTGTGCGTCAACCCGCGCTGCGGGCTGGACAACTCCAAGCATTACCCGGAGGCGAAATGAAACCTAGAACTGAGATAGCGAGCAAGAACCTCAAGCCTGGTGTGAACTACCGCATGGTCCACAGCCGCAAGGGCGAAGCCTTGGTCAAGTGCATCTCCTCGCAGGAGGACGGCGGGGAGTTCGTCGTCATTGAGGGCGTGCTCCAAGGCATCAACGACCGCTACGAGACAGGCGACGAGATCACGGTCGTCAACCATCTCGCCACGTTCTACCGGGAAAAGCCCACCACCGCGAAGAACGTCAAGCAGCGCACGACCAAGCCGATCCCGATGGAGGAGTTCGGCAAGGATCACTGGAGCACCTTCGCGTACGTGGAAACGCTCGTCGTTGACGGCGAACAGCCTCGCCGAGAACGCATGCGCTGCAACGCCGACCGCCACCCGCAGTTCGCGCACGGCGAGTTCAAGGACAAGTTCCCCACCCGCACCAAGAAAGGCGAGGTCAAGAACCACGACGACTGGGATTGCCTTGACGACTGCGAACTGGTAGGATTGGTTGAGAACACGGGCACGAACCTGCACCGCATCTACAAGCTCACGACGCTGGGATGGACGGTCGCCTCGCAGCTTCGCCAGCACAAGGCGAACGGCGGCAACTTCCACAGCTTTGTACCGGAGGTCTAAAATGGAACGAGTAGAAGCATTCCACAACATCAAGGAAATGACGCCCGAGGTGCTGCTGGAACTCACGCAGTCCCACAAGTTGCAGACCATGAAAAGTACGTTCAAAAACGACATCGGTCTGCACAGAAGCCTCATGATCACTGGGGAAGAGATCGTGGCTATGGGGGAGACCCTAAAGGCAGTTGTGTTCTTTGTTTCTCCGCACATCATGCGCCTCACGATGGAACTGGCTCGCAGCCAAGGCGTTCTGATAGAAACGCCGAGGTGGCTATGAAGAAGCGCAAGGCGAAGCGTAAGAAGCAACCGAAGAGGTCGGTGCCTCTCCCGTCGTACAGGATTGATTGGAGCTACCTGCATTCATTGATGCGGGACAGCCGAGGATTGCTACCCGTATGAACAGAGAATGCCACGGCGACTGGATTCCCTCAATGAAGATGTACCGCTGCCTCTACGACGGCAAGTTCGTCGTGACGGACAAGAAGCCCGCCGTCTGCTCCAACTGTAACCGCAACGCCCTTCCCTCAACCGTAAGAAGGCCTAAGGTGCGCACGCTGGTTATGCGGCAGGTCCGAATCAAAATAGGTCGGGAATACCGCTATTTCACCTACGAAGTTGAAGGAAACCCCTTGCAAGTCCCCTCTTCCAGTAGTAAAAGATAAATAGACCGATTTTTCGCGGCAACTTTTTAAGGAGAATTCATGCCAGACACGACAGGACAATTGGTTCTTGCGCAGAACCAGTACGCGTTTATTCAAGATGCAACCAAGGGAAGCGTCCAAGTTTACGTCGGACCGCACGCCCTCGCACTTTCCAGCAACGACAAGCCCGTTGTCTATGACAACGTGAAGGACGAGTTCACGCCCGTGAACGACCTCCGGCTGGCGATCAAGCAGTTCTCTCTCGTCCCCGAAGGGCACTACATCGTGCTGGAGAACCCGGCATTTGACAACCAGAACAACCTGACGGCTCCGAAGGTCGGCAAGTCCGACACCCCGGTGCTCCAACTCGGGCGCAAGATCAACATCGCGGGTCCGACCACGTTCCCACTCTGGCCCGGACAGTTCGCCAAGGCGATCTCCGGTCACCACCTCCGTTCCAACCAGTACCTCGTCGTGCGCGTCTACAACGGCGAACAGGCAAGCAAGGCGGCTGCCACGGTCGGTGAAAAGGAAGGCACTCCCCTCGTCAATGGTCAGCTTTTCGTGATCAAGGGCACCGAAGTCCCCTTCTTCATCCCGGCGACGGGATTTGAAGTTCTCGCCGAAAGCGGCAACTACGTTCGTGAAGCCCTCACGCTGGAACGTCTTGAATACTGCATCTTGCTCGCCGAGTCCGGCGAGAAGCGCTTTGAGCGCGGCCCCAAGGTCGTGTTCCCCGAAGCGACCGAGCAGTTCATGACCAAGAGCAACAGCAAGAAGTTCAAGGCAATTGAACTGAACAACCAGATGGGCTTGTACATCAAGGTCATCGCCGACTACACGGAAGAATACGGCACGAAGCGCACCGCTGGCGAAGAACTCTTCATCACGGGCAAAGAAGCCAAGATTTACTACCCTCGCGCCGAACACGCCCTGATCTCCTACAAAGACCCGAAGGGCAACGGCTTTGAACGCGAACGCTACTACGGCATCGCCATCCCGAAGGGCGAGGGGCGCTATGTCCTCGTCAAGGACCTCGGCGACGTCAAGACCGAGATCGGACCGCAGATTTTCCTCCCAGACCCGCGCAACGAGACCATCGTCCGCCGCGTTCTGGACAACAAGACGGTCGCCCTGTGGTACCCCGGCAACACCGAAGCGTTGAACTACAACGAGAACCTGCGCGATCTGCTTGACGGCAGCGACGACAACTACGTCTCCGACTCCCTCGTGCGCAGCGCGTCCGTTGGTCTTGAACGGAGCATGAACCGTCAGACCAAGGGCAGCAAGTCCCTCAGTGGTGAAGTCCTGCTCGCAGGAGCATCGGCTTCCTTTGAAGGCGACAAGCTGAACCGTGGGACGCAGTTCACGCCTCCCCCGTCCCTCACGCTGAACACCAAGTACGACGGCGTGCCGACGATCAGCCCGTACGTGGGCTACGCCGTCCAAGTCGTCAACAAGAGCGGTGACCGCCGCGTGGTGGTCGGACCGGACACGATCCTGCTCGCCTACGACGAGTCTCTCGCCATCCTTGAACTTTCCACCGGGAAGCCCAAGACGACCGACAACCTGCTCCGCACCGTGTACCTGCGGGTTGACAACAACATCGTCAGCGACACCGTCCGCGCCGAGACGAAAGACCTCGTCAATGTGGACATCAAGCTGAGCTACCGCGTGAACTTCCTGCGCGAAAACAAGGACAAGTGGTTCTCCGTTGAGAACTACGTCAAGTACCTGTGCGACCACATGCGCAGCCGCATCAAGGGCGCGGTGAAGAAGCTCGGCGTCAAGGAGTTCATTGAGAACTCTACCGCCATCGTCCGCGACACCGTTCTCGGAAAGAAGACCGAAGGCGAACAGCGCCACTTCTTCTTTGAGCAGAACGGCATGGACGTCTA
>Ga0075030_100002666_pt1 | contig 16199 bp, 14 predicted proteins | sample LitLauG_LLR_2012_FD_71393 | JGI IMG/M metagenome (GOLD analysis project Ga0075030, IMG submission 71393) | Freshwater sediment microbial communities from Pennsylvania, USA - Little Laurel Run_MetaG_LLR_2012 | ecosystem: Environmental > Aquatic > Freshwater > Creek > Sediment | place: USA... | reverse complement strand
GGTCGAGCAGGAATCCGGCATCGGCCTGGAATTGGGCCTGGCCGTCGTGGGTCGAGTAGGTCGTATGGCCGGTATCGGTGCCGAGCCAGGTGTAGAGAATCTTTTCGTAAGGCTGGTGGTGGTGGCTGTTGGCCCACGCCGGATATTGCCAGACCGCGCCGCAGGCGAACAGGAAGGCAAGAACCACAACGCCGACGCAAACGGCGTTGACCGTCGCCTTCTGCGCCTTGCGACCGAAGAAGAACATCATGGCCGCGCCGAAGGCGGGCAGCAGCGGGATGATCCAGATGTGGTCGAGAAATAGCATTCCGTACTCAGCAGTCAGCACTCAGCCTGTATCGTTGAGCACTTAGCACTTGGCATTTAGCACTTGGCATTTCGGACTGGGCCGTGACGATCCAAATACGGACCCTTCTTGGCTAAATGCTAAGTGCTAATTGCTAATCTGCTAAAAGCTGCTCTTCTACCACTTCAGCAAATTCACTTCGTCAACGTTGACCGTCTCCTTATTGCGGAAGAAGGCGATCAGGATTCCCAGGCCCACCGCAGCTTCGGCGGCGGCGTCGGTGATCATGAAGATGGAAAACACCTGCCCCGACAACGGGTTGCTCGGGGCATGCGGCATCCCTTGCCAGTAGCGCGAGAAGGCTACCAGGTTCAGGTTGACCGCGTTCAGGATCAACTCGATCGACATCAGCACGATGACCACGTTGCGGCGCGTCAACACTCCGATCACGCCCAGCAGGAACAGGGCGGCGCCCAGGACCAGGTAGTGCAGCGTCGAGATGTGGAGTAGAGATTCCATATCAGCTTCGGGCCCCGAGCCGCGAGCTACGAGCGAGCCGGACATTCGAGATGGAATGCGCACAACTCATGGCTCGAAGCTCATCGCTCCCTTCAAATCCTCTTCTTGGCCATCACCACCGCTCCGACGATCGCCACCAGCAGCAACAGCGATGCGATCTCGAACGAGAACATATACACGCCGGTATGCTGGCCGTACAGAAGGTCAGCGACGCCCTGCGTGTTCCCGGCTTCCGCGTACGTCAAACGTCCTTCCGGGAACAGCGACTTCCCTTTCGTGTAGACCGCGATGAATAACCCGCCCAGCGCGGCCGCTGCCGCGATTCCCACCAGCCACTGCTTGTTGAACTGGCGCTCTTTCTGGGTGCGCTCGATCGAGATCAGCATGATCACGAACAGGAACAGCACCATGATGCCGCCGGCATAAAGAATGATCTGCACGCCGGCGACGAACGGGGCATAGAGCATCAGGTAGAGACCCGCCTGGGCCAGCAGAGCGGTGATCAACGCCAACGCCGAATGCACGGCGTTCTTGCGCGTGATCACCAGGATGCCTCCGATGATCATCGTCGCCGACAGCAAGTAGAAGAAGAACGGTGTTGCGACTGGATCCATGAACTCTTTACGCCATTCCCTCAGCGGCTAAAGCCGCGATCATTCTTGCTGCATACGCGGCACGGCTGAAGCCGTGCCCTGATACGACTCTCACCTGATACGACTCTCACCTGATGCCGCTCAAGCCCTGCCGCAGTACTGGCCTCATGCCTACGGCCGGTGCTTTCTGCTTTCCTTTAATGCACGAAGAACCCTGCCGCTGCGGTCAAAACCAACAGCGCCAGTCCCGTCGGCAGCAGAACCTTCCATCCCACCTTCATCAACTGGTCAAAACGGTATCGGGGGAACGTGCCACGATACCAGATATAGAGGTACATAAACCCGGCAACTTTGGCGGAGAACCAGAAAATATCGCCCACCCGGTCCCGCACCGGCGGAACGAAAAAGATCAGGCCAATCAACGCGAGCACGGCGCCGAACCCGGCCAAGCCCATGGTCTGAATCTTGAACAACGGATGCTTCGGCATGCGCTGCACGTTGTAGAAGCAGATGGCCCCCAGGAACAGAAACGCAATTCCAGGCACGAGCGAGAAGGCCAAGTCCAGCGCGCCTCTTGCCGCGGCGGGGTCGACCGGAGGCCAATAGTGCGGGATCGTGATCTCCGGGCCGTGGAAATTTGGAAACGGCCGCAGCCATCCGCCCAGCCACAGCGTGATCGCGATCGATGAGACGGCAATCATCGCCGAATACTCCGCCAGGAAGAACAGCGACCAGCGGAAACCGCTGTACTCGGTGTGGAAGCCGGCGGTCAGCTCGGACTCGGCTTCGGGCAGGTCGAACGGAGCACGGTTGGTCTCGGCCACCATCGCCACGGCGAAAATGAAGAATCCGATCAGGCCGAGAGGAAAGAACTTGAAGATAAACCACTCGTGCTGGGTCGCCTGCGCCTGCACGATGCCGATCATGCTGAGCGTGCCGACGCCGTCGGCGTTAAGGCTGGTCATCAGGATGACGGAGACAACGGCCAACCCCATGGCGACTTCATACGAGACCATCTGCGCGCTTGAGCGCAGCGCTCCAATGAGCGGATAGTGCGAGTTCGAGGCCCACCCGGCCGTAACGATACCGAGCACGCTCAACGACGACACGCCCAACATGAACAGGATCCCTATGTTCATGTCGGTGATGGCGTGAGTGGGTCCGAAGGGCACGACCACGAACACAGTGAACGCCGCCAGCACCACGATGAACGGGGCGATCCAGAAAACAATTTTGTCCGCTTCGGCGGGGATGATGTCTTCTTTGAGCAAAAGCTTCAGCGCGTCGGCGATCGGCTGCAGCAGTCCGTGCGGGCCCACCCGCATCGGGCCGAGCCGCACCTGCATATGAGCGAGAATTTTCCGCTCCAGCCAGTTCATCGCGATGACAGCGATCGACAGTCCCACGAACACCAGCAGCACATACACAGTTGCCCAGAACCAGTTGCCGGCGGCGCCGGGCGTCTGGTTGCTGCTGAGATAGTCCGTGATGTAGTTGAGAGCCTCGTGCATCAGCGGTCCACCTCGCCCAGAACGATGTCCAGCGTGCCGATGACAGCAATTACATCGGCGACCAACTGCCCGCGGCACATCAGATCCAGCGCCTGGAGATTCACAAAGCTGGGCGGACGAACGCGCACCCGATAGGGCTGCGTCGATCCGTCGCTAATGATGAAATATCCCAGTTCGCCTTTGGGCGCCTCGATCGAGTGATAGATTTCGCCCACCGGAGGCTTCATGACTTTCGGCACTTTGGCCATGATCGGGCCTTCCGGAATGCCCTCGACTGCCTGCTCGATGATCCGGAGCGACTGCCTCATCTCGACCATCCGCACCAGGTACCGGTCATACGTGTCGCCGTTCAGCCCGATCGGGATTTCGAAGTCGAAATTCTTGTAAGTGGCGTAGGGCTGGGCTTTGCGGAGGTCCCACTTCACGCCGCTGGCTCGCAGCACGGGGCCCGTCACGCCCAGCGCAATGCAATCCTTGCCCGAGATAACTCCGACGCCCTTGGTCCGTTCCAGCCAGATTCGATTCGTAGTCAGGAGTTCTTCGTACTCGTCGATCTTCGGCTTCACGAACGCTACGAAATTCTTCACGTCTTTTTCGAACCCGTCGTAGGCCTCGTACTGCAGGCCGCCGATGCGGAAAGCGTGCGTGGTCAACCGCGCCCCGCAGTATCTCTCGAAGATCTTGAGAATTTCTTCCCGGTCGCGGAACGTGTAAAACAGCGGCGTGATCGCGCCGATGTCGAGCGCATGCGTGCCGAGCCAAAGCTGGTGGCTGGCGATGCGGTTCAGTTCGGTAAGGATGACCCGGATGTACTGCGCCCGCGGCGGAGCTTCCACGCTGAGAAGCTTTTCAACTGCTTCGCAATATCCCAACCCGTTCGAGACAGCGGCAACGTAATCCATGCGGTCCACATACGGGTTGAACATCGTGTAGGTGCGGTGCTCGGCAATCTTCTCCACGCCCCGGTGCAGGTATCCGATGACGCATTCGAGGCCGAGCACCTTTTCGCCGTCGAGCCGCAGGATGACGCGCAGTACGCCATGGGTCGCCGGATGCTGCGGCCCCATGTTGATGACGAGCTCGTTCGAGTCCAGGAACGTCTTGTCAGGCGTTTCGAGGTCGAGCGGCGAGAGTGTGTTGGGATCGGTCATCCGGATCGTCGTTGGTCGTTAGTCGTTAGTCGTTAGTCGCTGGTCGTTAGTCGCTGGTCGTTGGTCGCTGGTCGTCCGTCTCGGCTCGATTCATTGCCTGTCATCCTGAGCGGCGTTTTTTGCCGCGAAGGATCTATGCACTCTTTCGACAGTATCTGTGCTGTCAAGTGACTGCATAGGTTGTGCGCTTCGCTTCGCATGACAACGCTTGAACGTTGGCGCCATCCAGCCATCATTGCCCGCTCTCAATTCCCAGGTTGATCTGCACCCACTCGTTGTCCTGCTGCAAGATTCCGTAATCCTTGCGCAGGGGATGTCCCTTCCATCCATCCGGCAGCAGGATGCGTTTCATGTCGGGATGGCCGTCGAACTTGATGCCGAACATGTCGTAGACTTCACGCTCCAGCCAGTTGGCCGCCGCCCAGATCGGAACTGAACTCGGCAGGGTCTCCCCGTCCGCAATTTGCGTTTTTACCCGCATCCGCTCGTTGCGCGCAAAAGAATAGAGAACCCAGATCACGTCGAACTGCTTCTCCCGCTTGGGATAGTGCGCCGCGGTAATGTCAACGCAGTAATCGAATTGCTCTTCATCGCGAAGAACCTGCAGAAGCTCGGGGATCAGCGAGCGGTCAACCACGAGATAGTTCTGCCCCAAATGGGTCAGCGGCTCGATTCCGGACCCGTAGCTCCGCTTGAGGTTTGCGACCATGGGTGAGTCCCAGGGAGTGGGAACTGGACCGGCAGGCTTCGGAGGAGCGGGATGGCCAGCGACTGCGGGTGCGGCTGGCTTGGCCGCGGCCGGGGCCGCGGGTTTTGCAGGCGTCGCCGGCTTCTCAGCAGTCGGCTTAGATTCGGTCGCGGCTGCCGGCGTAACGGACTTCCCTGCCTCCGGACTTGTGGGCTTTTCCGCCGCCGGCTTCGGCTCGCCCTCCGGCGGCGGCGATGAGGCAGATTTAGTTTCGTCCGGCATATCTCGCGAGCGTACAAACCTCCGGCGCAGGGTCCGATCGGAAAGAACGATAACTTTTATCAGCTTAAGGAGATAGTGTCAACGAGAGGGCGTGAATCCCGCGCTCAGGACGCCGCAAGACCCAAGCCGGCAATTGAATCGAACCAAGCCGTCTGGCGCGAATTTTCGGGTGATTGTTACAGAGAATTAAACGCAGTGTAACTTTCTGTTTACCTGGCCTCCATTGTCCTTCCCTAGTATTGACACTCATGAAAAAGACACTACTGCTCCTCTCCCTTGCGGTGGCCTGTTCGGTAAATGGCGCCGCTCAAGAACGTGAACACATTAAACGAGTACTGTTGATCAGCGTTGACGGAATGCACGCCGTCGACTTCCTGAACTGCGCCAACGGCATCGCTGGAGCTAACAATGGCGCTCCCTATTGCCCAGCTCTTGCCGCCCTCGCCAAGCATGGCGTCAACTACGTTGCGGCCAGCACTTCGAAACCCTCCGACTCCTTTCCCGGCCTGACCGCGATCATCACCGGCGGAAGCCCGGCCCTGACCGGCGTCTACTACGACGTCGCCTATTCCCGAAATCTGCAAGGGCCTGCGACCACCACCGGCAATGGCAACGCGGCCGGACCCTGCACGCCGGGTCAGGTGCCAACCGGTTACACGACAGAGTATGAAGAAGGCATCGACATCGACCAGACGCAGGTCAACGGCGGCGCCTCCGGCGCATCGCTGACCGACGGCACGATCGCTTCGATCGATCCCAACAAACTGCCCCGCGACCCGGCCCATGGTTGCAAGCCGGTTTGGCCCTGGGAATTTGTCCGCGCCAACAGCATTTTCAGCGTCGTCCACCAGAATGGCGGGGTCGCTGCCTGGTCGGACAAGCACCCGGCGTACTCCTCGGTCGCCTCCGGCATCGGGCCGCAGGCGCTCGACGACTTCTACGCGCCGGAAATCAATTCCAACGTGGTTGCGCTACCTAACGTCACCACTCCGACCGGCGTCGCCTGCGGCACGGTTCTCGATCCCAACTCGGATCTGACGGCGTGGACCAACAGCTTCCAGAACATCCAGTGCTATGACACGCTGAAGGTCAACGCGATCCTGAACTGGATCGATGGCAAGACTCATCTCGGCGGCGGAACCTTGAGGCACGTCCCCAACGTCTTCGGCATGAACTTCCAGGCCTTAAGCGTAGGCCAGAAGCTCATTGAAAACGGCGTGAAGGGTGGATACCTCGACGCGGCCGGCACGCCCACCTCTACCTTGCTGGGCGAGGTTCAGTTCGTGGACGCTTCAATCGCGGCCTTCGTCAGCGAGTTGAAGAAGCAACATCTCTATGACTCGACCCTGATCGTGATCACGGCCAAGCACGGTCAGTCGCCCATCGATCCCAGCCTCTACGTCCGGCAGACCGCCGTCGGCACATCACCAGCTACTCTGATCTCCAACGATTTGCACGCCGCGATGCCGCCATCCGAAGATCCCAACGGCAGTGGCATTGGATCGACGGAAGATGACGTCTCGCTGGTGTGGTTGACGAACCCATCCTATACGGACGCCGCCGTTTCCCTCATTGAATCCAACCTCGGTCCCACCGGAATCGCGGCTGGGCAGTTCTACTACGGGCCCTCGCTCAAGTTGAACTACAACGATCCGAACAAGGACCCCCGCACGCCGGACATCATCGTGACTCCGAACGTCGGTGTTACGTACTCCAGCAGCAAGAAGAAACAAGCGGAACACGGCGGGTTCGCGCATGATGACACCAACGTCGTCCTGTTGTTGTCGAATCCGAGCTTCGATGCCAAGACGGTTCGGGCTGCGGTAGGTACCGCCCAGGTGGCGCCGACCATCCTCCAGGCTCTGGGGATCGATCCTCGCGAACTGGACGCTGTCCGTAAAGAAGGAACAGCCGTTCTTCCGGCTGTCCAACTGCAACCGTAGACTGCCAGCCAACCCATGCACGAAAAAGCGGATGCCCAAGGGCATCCGCTTTCTTTTGGCAAGAGTGGCGCCCGTCTCGGCGGCTGTCCGGCGGGCGACTCGCGCGCCGACCGGCAAGGTGCCGGTTACCTCACACCCATTCCAAGGCGCCTTTTCCCCACACCCAGATGTATCCCACGATCAGAATCGCCAGAAAGATCAGCATCTCGACCAGGCCAAACAGTCCGAAAGACTTGAACTTAACCGCCCATGGGAACAGAAAAATCGTCTCCACGTCGAACACCACGAACAAGATCGCGATGATGTAATAGCGCACCGTGTACCGCCCGCGGGCGCTATCGATCGGGTCGATCCCGCACTCATAGGGCATGAGCTTGGTCTTGCTGGGATTGTCGGGACGCACCAGCTTAGCCAGCAACAGAGTGACTGGCAGAAGCGTGCCCACGATGGCAATGAAGATGAAAATTGGGACGTAATTTTGCGGCATGGGTTTGTTCAGATCAGCAGGCCATCGTAGCGCGGATACGTCGGAGGAGCAAGCGGGAAGGCTCTTGGGTAGTGGGTCAAACTGACCCACTACCGGCTCTTGGGGCTTTTTGACTCGGCGTCAACCCGAACCTCGTAGTTCGGGCCCAGAGGATATCACGGAGCCTGTAAATTTGTGGGCGATCCCTTCGACTGCGCCCTCTCGAAATCCCCACTTCTCGCAAAACAGCGAGAAGTGGGGCACCCATTTTCATTTGCTTCGTGGGCCGAAGGCCAAAGCCTACTCGCGCTAGCTCTGGCGTGCGGCTTCGCGCTTCAGCGCGCGCTGCAGGGTCTGATCCAGCGCAGCCTTCGTCGTCTCGTACTCCTGCTGCGAGATGCGCCCCTGTTTGTGTTCGACTTCCAGCTGGAACAGTTCTTCCTTCAGGCCCTCCATGAGCATGGACGAGGAACTTGGGGCTGGCGCCGGTTGCGGGCGACTCGGTGCGGGCGTTTCGCGCGGACGGCCGCCGTTCGTGGGACGCTCGGCGACGGGCGCCGGGCTGCGAGCCGGGCGCGCCGGCGGAATCTCCGGCTCCTCGTAATCCACTTCAAAATCCGGCTCCTGAAATTTAGCGGCAGCTTTCCCCGGTTTCGGTCGCGCTGCAGCGGCGCGCGCCGCTGCTTGCTGCCGCGACGCTACATAGACTCCGCCGACCACCAGCGCCAGCGCGAATCCTCCCAGGATGTACCAGCGATATTTCTGCAGCGGGTCCGGCGCATCGATGGGCGGACCTAATCCCCCACCCGGACGATTGTCCGCTTGGGCTGACCCGCCCTCGGTGGGCTGACCGGCATTCTCCTGGCGCGCCCCCAGGGTTCCCTCGCCGGAAACCTGGAAAGCCAGTGACTGCCCGGCCTGCGCGCCCGATGCTACTTGGACGTTGGCGTCCGGCTGCTGCGGGTCGTTCATCTGCTGGAAGTTCGTTCCCTGACCAGGGGTAAACGTCATTCCCTTGGGGGTCAGGGCCACGAAATGCTGCAGCGGGTAAACGCTCTTCGGATCGATATTCGCCTTACCGTCGTACGGCAGTTGATAGGCGATCTGGAACTGCGTTGTGCCGGGCCGCAGCGGAAAATTGAAGGCGTAATGCGTCTTTTTGTCGTCTTCGGGAACCGGCATGGTGCTCAGCGGGTTGCCGTTTTGCGTCATCGCCGAGCCTTCGACGATTTTCGCTCCCTCGGGAACTACGAACTCAAGATTGCGCTCGTTCATCTGCGTCCGCGGAGGCTTGGACGTGTTCTGCACCGCGAACATGCGCACGATTTCCAGCTGTCCCTGTTCCGCCCCCACGCGCATCACGTCGGCGACGACTTCGACGTTCTCCACTTTCTTCGCCACATCGTAAACTTCGACTTCGACTGAGGTCGTTCCCGGAGGGGCCATGCGGTGATAGGTGATGTCCTGGTGAATCGCGCGGACCAGGTGCGGACCTTCCTTGTCGAGCTTGAACGAGAAGTTCCCTTTGGCGTCCGCTTTCGTGCGACCGGCTTCCTCCATTCCCTGCCCCAGGCTGAGCAGGACCACGTCATCTCCAGCAGCGGGTTTACCGGTAGTGGCATTCTTAACCGTGCCGGTCAGAGTCTGGGCGGAGGAGATCGCAGAAAGCGCGAGCAGGGCGATCGGGAAAAGCGAATGTAGGGACAGCCGCCCTCGGCTGTCCGGTCGAGCGAAGCTCGACTGCCTTCCGGAATCTAAAGAGGTCACGTTGTCGCTTCCTTTCATGCTCGCGCTCTCGCTTCAGCCGCTTTGGCCTCCAGGCGGGCGATTTCGGCCAGGATGGTAGCGGCTTCGTCCTGCAGCGACGACTTCATTTGCTGGTAGTCTAGGTCAGGAACTTTGCCGGCACGATATTCGAAGCTCAGATCGCGCAGATTCTCGTAGACGGCTTCCTTGCGCTCGTTGAGGTACGAAACCCGCGTCTTCCGTGGGCCCAGATAAAGTCGGCCCGGAAGATAAAAGATATAGAACAGCGCCGGGAGCGTGAGCAACAAGCCACAGGCCAGAGCAAAGCTCATAGGTCGGTCTCCTTGCGGGCCTGCTCGCGGAACTGATCGAGTTCCGCACCCCGAATCGGTCGCAAGCCGTCCGCCAGAGCGGGCGCCGGGCGGTTCTTCCAGGCGCGCACGACCAGGATCACCAGGCCCGTGCCGAGAAACAGCGCAACGAACGGAACGATGTACGCCGTGCGGTCAAAGCCAACGGTGGTAGGCGCCGCAAGAACCGTCGGGCCGTATTTTTGAACGAAGGCCTGCTGTACCAGGCTGTCGCTGTCGCCTCGATTCACGGCCGCCATGAGTTCGTTGCGCATGCTGTCGGAGTCGGGGCAGCCCACATGATTGCACTCCAGCAGAATCTGGTTACACGAGCAGATGCACATCAACTGATGGCCCAGGTCGTGGAACCGTGAGGCGGGATCGCCGGCGCCGAGCAGGGTGAACGCAGCGAGGGCGAGCAGGGCGCAGTGAAGGGCGCGGCGGCGGATCGGATTTGGCTTCGTCATCATTCTGTTTTCCATTCACGCACAGCCGTGCTTCGCACGGCGGACAGCCCCTTCGACTTCGCTCAGGGCACGCGAGGGCGGCTGTCCCCACATACCTCGAAGCTCAATCTCCGGCCGTGGGCACCGGAGTTGGCCGCGCAGTGCTCTCAATCAGTCTCGCGGCGGGGACGCTGCTATATGCGGGTGCATTGGGCACCAGACACAGCGCCGTCCCGCCGATAATGATCCAAACGCCCAGCCAGAGCCACATCACGAGCGGATTCACATGTGCCTTCAGAATCGGATGACCGGTATCCTGATTCAGTCCCTCGTATGTGAGATACAGATCTTCCTTGAGCGTCGAGCGGACGAAGGGCAGGGTCGACGCCTGATTGCTGGCTTTGTAGAAGCGCCGCTCGGGCGTAAGCGTATCGATCTGTTTGCCATCCTTGTAAACGTCAAGCACGGCCCACTCTGAGTCGTAGTTCGGAAATTCCTCATCGGTGTAGGAGCGGCACACCAGCGTATAAGCGCCGATCTGCATCTTGTCGCCGTAGGACATTTCCTGCTCTTTGTCCTGATTGAAGGCGGCGCCAGCCACGCCGATGACCACGACGACGACTCCAAAGTGAACGACGTATCCGCCGTAACGGCGCGTGTTGCGGTGGGTCAACTGCACCATGGAGGCAAACATGCCCTGCCCGGTCTTGTCCGAGATCACGCGGCCACCGCGGTAGAACTCACTGGCAATGGTCGCCGTCACCAGAACGCAAAGTCCGAGCGCCATCAGGGAATAGAAATAGGATGCGTCCACCCAGGGACGCAGGCCGAACGGTCCACCCCAACTGGGAGGCGCGATCACCAGGAAAATCATGACGATCACCGCGGCCACAGTCGGCCACAGGAAGTTGCGCTTCAGACTCTCGAACGAAGTCTTGCGCCAGGCCAGCAGCGGGCCGATCGCCGTCAGGATCAGCAGCAGCAGAACCACCGGAATGGCAACGCGGTTATAGAACGGTCCGCCGACCGTGACCTTGTTCCCCTGTACCAACTCCGAAATCTTCGGGAACCAGGTACCCCACAATACTGTGAAGGTGAGCAGAACGAAGAGCAGGTTGTTAAACAGGAAACTCGATTCGCGCGAAATCAAAGACTCGAGTTTGTGCTCGCTGCGCAGATGCTTTTTGTTCTTGAGAAAGAAGAAAACGAAGACCGCAAACACAATCGCGGTGAACCAGACGAACCATCCCCCGATGGAAGACTGCGCAAACGCATGAACCGAGGCGATCATTCCGCTGCGGGTAAGCAGCGTGCCCAGCAGCGAAAGCCAGAACGAGCCGAAGACCAGCCACATGTTCCAGACCTTCAGCATGCCGCGTTTTTCCTGCATCATTACCGAGTGCAGAAACGCGGTGCCGAACAGCCAGGGCATCAGCGAGGCATTTTCGACGGGATCCCATCCCCAGTAGCCGCCCCAGCCGAGTACCGAGTAGGCCCAGTGCGCGCCCAGGAAAATGCCGCAGGTGAGAAGCCCCCACGTCACCATCGTCCAGCGACGGGTGATGTGTATCCATTTGTCACCGGGATACTTCATGATCAGAGCGCCCAGCGCGAAGGCAAAGGGTACGGTGGTCCCCACGTAGCCCAGATAGAGCATCGGAGGATGGATGACCATCTCCGGATACTGCAACAACGGGTTCAATCCGCTGCCATCGGCGCGGAGGGGGCCTTCCAGAAGACCAAAGGGATTGGCGGCGAAATTTACCAGGGAAAGAAAGAAGATCTGGACCCCGGCGATCACCACGGAAGCGTAGGCAAAAAGACGGGGATCGGTTTTGTAACGCAGGCGAAGTACAAACGCGTATCCGGAGAGCAGCAGCGACCAGAAAACCAGCGAGCCTTCCTGCCCCGACCACAATGTGGCGAACTTATACTTTGGATCAAGGTCGCGATTGCTGTGGTGAAAGATGTAGGCGATGCGGAAGTCGTTGGTGAACGCAGCGTAGACCAGCACTCCGGCGGCGATCAAGACCGCTGGGAAAACAACCATGCCGGCACGGCGCGCGGTTTCTCCAATGCGGTCCGAACTCTGGCGCAGCAGTCCTGCCAACGAAAAATCGGCCTCGTCATTCGCAAGCCGAACCGGACGAAACGCGAGCGCGACTATTCCGGCAAGGAACGAATAAACGCTCAACGCCAGAGCCACCAGTAAGGCGTAACTACCCAATTCCGACATGTAGCGGAACCCCACAGTATTTTTTCAGAAAGCCCTGCCCGTGGCAACCAGTGGGTCGGTACCAGTAGGACACGTCGGGTAGGACAACCATTTCGGCGAAAATGTCAGAAATCACGCCGGTTACCAATCAGGCAGGGCGTCCGTGGCAGCATTGAAAGCGTTTTCAAAGCGTGACGGCGGCCGGGGCTCGGCCGCCAGGAGGTGCTTCGAGCCGGTCCCTACGCCGTTGCGGCTGACTGATGTTGATAACGCCGCCGCACTTCGTGCTCGGCGCTCAGCCAATCCTCAGCCTCGTATCCGGGCACGAACCCGCGACGCTCGGAAAGCAGATAAGCCAGCTGGCGAATCTCCTGTTCGAGGTTAATGGAAACAAGGTTGTGCCGCGATTCCTTCTTTACGATCTCCGGCTTCCGCGCAGTCCTGCGGGCGGTCGCCTTCTTTTCCGGCTTCGCTGTTTCCGCCGCCACGGCCTGCAATGATTCCGCCTTGACCGGCTCCGCCTTTGCTACCGGCGTTGCCGCGGTGGATTCCGCTCCGCTCGACGTGATGTCCGCGCCTTTCTTCGATGATCGGATTCTAGCCACAGTAATAACTCCTTTTATATTTATGTATTTGGTAATCCTGGAGTGCAGCCAGTGCGAACGGGCCACACCGAACCCGTGCAAAAGCCCTGCTGAAGCAGCGTTCTGCGCGGGTTACTCTTATAGTTACTATATACGCTGCGGGGTTGTGGAATGGGAAAGTTGTATGGAAAAAACCGATCCGAGCCTGCAGGGTTACCCAACTGACAAACAGCAGCAGCGCCGCTGCACATCCTTCGCCGTACGCGTTCGCGCTCGTTGCCGTCGAAGAGTGGCCCGAAAAAATTTTGTTATACTTTCAACGTCCCGCGAGTGGCGCTATCGTCTAGGGGTTAGGACGGAAGATTCTCAATCTTCAAACCCGGGTTCGATTCCCGGTAGCGCTACCAAGTTTTCTTCAATATTCATGCATGTTTCACGCAGTTCCAGCTTCTGAGTCACTTCCCTTCTCCTGAGTATTATCAACGTTTTGTCAACGCTGAAACGCCCAAGATGAGCAAACCGCCCCTTACTTGCGTCCAATAACGGTCCGCGTGGGCGGGCAGTGTACAATCGGTGCCGCCGTTGAGGTCAAAAGGAAGATTCGAAATGCCAGTTCCGAGCGAAGACAGCCTTTTCCACATCGTGATGAATCAGAGCGCCACTGATTCTGCCGGGCGCGTGAAAACCCACCTGTCATCGTTTAAGAGCTATAAAGGTCCCACGGAGCAACGCTACAAAATCGTTAACGAAGGAGAAGACCTCAAAACGAAAACCCTCGTGGATATGATCTTTGACGATTCCAATCAGCAGATTGTCGAGAAGCGCAAGGCCATCTTGGGTGACGTCACCCGCGAAGGGTTCGACGAACAATTCAATAATGGACGCAAAAGAAACAAGGAAAAGTTTGGTGACCTTGCTCCATTGTTCGCCCTGAAGTCGTTCCCGGAAACTTTTTTCTACCCCGAGATCGCGCAGCACTTGGTCGCCACTCGACACCTCACGAACGTGGAAACGGCCAAACTGCGGATCGCAGAGACGGGTGAAGTAGTGGCGAACGCGTTGGGCAAGCACAACGGCCTAGCGATCATGCTCGCTTTGGGAAAATCGCACGAGCACCGCCCTCCGCACCTTTACACTGCCGACACGGTCGAATTCACGCTGCTTACTTTTTCTTACTTTGGCGCGAAAGCCTCGGGCGTCAAAGAAACAGATTGGTTCTATTATTGGCGGGTCTTCGGTTCGATGATGGGTCTACCGAAAGACCGTCTGCACTCTAATTACAGTGAAGCGCAGGGGCGAATGAAGAAATTACACCAGCAGTGTCCCGAGAAGCCAACCGCAGACAGCATCCAACTGCTGGATACCTTTATCAAAGGCTTTCTGAGCGAGGAGGAAGACGTTAGGAACGCCTCGCAAGTGAATTTCATCTCGAAGCGAATGCGTGCGTACCTAAAAAGTGTGGACAAGTGGCCCAAGGGGCTTCCCGACAAGCCCAGCGTCGACTGAACTCAATCCGGCGGAGGTGGCTCAAGAAATTGGCTGCGCTTCGCCTCATCCTCCAGCAACAGCTTTGAAGGTCTCACTGTGGGACGTACATCCGGTCCCACTCGCGTATTGACGCCACGCCTCTCCCGGTCGCGGAAATCATCAGTCCTGGGGTAAAATCTCCGGGTCGTCAGGGTGGTGTCTATGACTGAGACTCTCTACCGCACAAAAAATCCTCATCCCCTGAGCTGGGCACAGCAGTGCTTTGAGATGGCTATGGGCGAGATCGTCGTGGACGAACAAACCGGCTACTATGTCCGCGAAACGCAATGCTGGTTTGATGCGGCGAAGAATCGAGTCATTCGGATTCAGTACACCCTCTCTCCGCGGGAAGGCTTCGCAACCGTCGAGGAAGCCCAGAAGAGATACGAGGCGCAGAAAATTTTCCGGGCGCGGCGCGGCTACGTCCACTGTTACAACCCGCGCCATGAGCCCGCCCGGCCGGCCCGTTATATGAGAATCGAAATCCCGGTCGCCGATCTCCTGCCCGAGGAGACCAAACCTGAAGCCATGGAAGTAATGGGCGGAGTGATCCTTTCCGAGGAAGTTCCCTCGGAGAATTCCTGATCGTGCTTGCACCCTGCGCTCCTTCAACCGAGGCCTGCGCCTAGCGATTGCCGGCAAAACGAATTCGGTACGCGTATGCGTACTTGCCCGGCGCGGAGTCCGGCAGGTGAAGATGCAGGCCGTCCGGTTTCTGTTCGAACGCCAGCTTTGTCCCTGCACCCAGCAGTTCCACAGACTCTACGTTCCGCTCACCCGCTATTCCGGTGCCCACCGAACGGATCACTGCCTCCCGATTTGCGGGCCAGGCCATTTCGATGGCGTAAAGCTCTCCGTTCTTCGTCGTGAAGCGGAAATCTTGCGGCTGATAGGGCTGCGTGTCAGTATCGTGAAATGCCCCTTCGACTACTTTGGTCGGCCCTTCCCCGTAGACGCGCCATGGCCGCGTGCCGTAGATGGCCTCTCCATTCACGTTCAGCCACGAGCCAACGTCGCGCAGCACCTGCTGCACCGGGTCGGGAATCGTGCCGTCTGATTTCGGCCCGATATTCAGCAGCAGGTTGCCGTTCTTGCTCACGATATCGATCAGCTGGTGAACGACGAACTCCGGCGTCTTGAAGGTGTCATTCTCGATGTATCCCCAGGATCGATTGCTCACTGAGGTGTCGGTTTGGTAGTAGGTTTTGTGGATTCCTGACAACTGTCCGCGCTCCACGTCGAGAACGCCGGAGTGATCCTGCATCGCCCAGTCTTTGTAATTGATGACACCCACCACCCCGTTCTGCAGGGACTGGTTGTAGTAGAAAGCGGCAAAGCGAACCAGGTCCGCCCGCACCGAGGGCTGTCCGATCCACCAGTCGAAATACATCACTTCGGGGTGGTACTTCTCCACCAACTCCGCCGAGCGGGCAAGCCAGTCGTGCGTATACGCCTGCGAGACGTAGGTGTAATCGTTGGAAAGAGGCGTGCCGTCGGGATTCACCAGCCAGCGGTGCGCCGGGCCGTAGAAGGCCGTGTATCGCGGATCGTTTACGTCGGAAGGGAAGGTACGTCCTTTCTCCAGGAAGAAATTGTGTTCCACTCGGTGCGACGACGCGCCCAGGTGTAATCCTTCCGCACGCACCGCTTGCGCAAGATCGCCCCACAGATCGCGATGCGGGCCCATCTTCACTGCCGTCCAGTCAGATAGCCCGCAGTCATACATGGTGAAGCCATCATGATGCTCGAAGACCGGCACCACGTATTTCGCGCCCGCCTCTTTGAACAACCGCGCCCAGGCCGCCGGATCGTACTTCTCGGCCTTGAACATGGGGATGAAATCCTTGTATCCGAATTTGTCCTGCGAGCCATAGGTCGCGATGTGATGCTTG
>Ga0075030_100002665_pt1 | contig 16212 bp, 11 predicted proteins | sample LitLauG_LLR_2012_FD_71393 | JGI IMG/M metagenome (GOLD analysis project Ga0075030, IMG submission 71393) | Freshwater sediment microbial communities from Pennsylvania, USA - Little Laurel Run_MetaG_LLR_2012 | ecosystem: Environmental > Aquatic > Freshwater > Creek > Sediment | place: USA... | reverse complement strand
CATAGCGCAGCATCCTTTCCTGGCGCTAAAATCACTAAGGAGAATCATGCCCCGGGTAGAGGTGGAAAGCCGCAAGCCACTCCACGTGTTCCTCGGCCATGCTTCGGACGACAAGCCTGCCGTTCGGAAGCTCTATGTCGATTTAGGATCGGCAGGCTTCGATCCGTGGCTGGACGAAGAGAAGATTCTGCCCGGGCAGGACTGGGACAGGGAGATCCGAAATGCGGTGCGGACGAGTGACGTCGTGCTCGTCTGCGTGTCCAAGTCGATCAACAGGGCGGGATACCTTCAGCGCGAGATCCGTGTCGTTCTCGATGCCGCTGATGAGCAGCCCGAAGGAGTGATTTTCCTGATCCCTGTCCGGCTGGAAGAATGCGACGTTCCGGACCGTCTACGCCGGTGGCAATGGGTCAATCTTTTCGAAGAAAACGGCTATGGGAAGCTGCTGCGCGCTTTACGGACACGGGCAGGACTCCCGGGCGCGGCGGTCTCCGGGCAGCCACCACAGGCTGGTCCCAGCGACACCGCGTCGATCCAGATTCACCTGTTCGACGGCGGCGGACGGCCGCTGGCGGACGGGAGCCAGGTGCTCGTCAGGTTGTTCGACGGATTGCAGCGGCAAGTGCTGAGCGGCTTCTACCCCGGTCCGAGTATTCTCCTTGCTGGCGTGCCCAGGTTCAACAACTACCGCGATCATTACAGCCTGATCGCCGGTCTCAACGGCTACCGGAACGCGGGTTTTACGCCGCTGATCGTCCGGGGTGGCGAAGCGGTCAGCATTTTTCTGATGCTCGTTCCCGAGAACGCGGGGTTCGACTTTCGGGCGGCCCGGTGGTCTGATATTCGATCCACGACACCCTCGTTTTTCTGGCTGGTCTGCCACGGGTGCACGGACCGCGGCGCCGCTCAGGACCGGTATCAGCAGCTTCTGGAGGGCCAGCCCGCAGCGTTGGCGCATCTGCTCAATTCCTTTGCGATCATGACCAACCTCAACTTTCCCGGTGGCAGTTTGGTCGCCTACGTGAAGGAATTGGTATGGGACGATACCATGCAGCCGGCGCACTACTTCGCCTACGCCGACACCGGGTTGATCCAGCAGATTGAACAGGCGGTAGACCAGGGAGCTTTTGCCACGCAGATCGGGGCGGAGTTCTTTCACCCCGGGGCCAGCCGCAGCTTCCGGGAGACCCGCGGGGGCGAAGCGAGCCTGCTGTTGACGTTCTACGAGGATGATTCCCAGGTGATCGACGGCATCGACTGCGCGCGCATGCAGGTGGAATTCGACTACTCCCGGGATCTTTCCGCCCATGCCCTGCTGGAGGTAATGCCAAGCCAAACGGCTGTTGTTGCGGACCCGCGCAGCGTATATGCTCTGCGGTGGATGGCTTGGCGCAATCTCGGGGCGCCTGCCTTTGAGCCGCCGTATGCGATCCGCTGAACTCGGGTCGGCAGCCCTCCTTCGAGCCTGATCCGCTCTCAGCCCGTGACCGCCGGCTCGTACGGCGGCGCAGCGCAGAAGTTAGCGGATAGAACCCTCGGACGACTGGACCGGCGAACCCCAGGAAGCCTTCCCGAACCAGGTTGGAGGTGGGCCAGACCCGGGCTAGACGGTAGGCCTGGTGCATTCGTGAAGTCCTGTAAGATAATGCCCCATGCGAACATGGGAACCAGCCTGTCTGGTAATCGAAAAGCCCAGCCGCTCCAGAGCCTTGAGTGCTTCGGCTCCAGAGATGTCTCGGGGCAGTTTCACGCTTGAACCAGGATGGGGTCGCTCACGAAGTGGCTGCGGTCTCTACGAGGACCAGCGCCTTCGTCAAAGTGAACTGAGACCGCTTCCGTGATTTGCTGCTGCAAATCGCGGAGATCTTGTCCTTGCGTCGTGATGCCCCCCGCGCCATCCGGATCGTCCCACCATGCCAGTTCCTCCCGATCGATACATCCGTGACACGCCGTTCTGTCACTTGAACCATAAAGTGGCCGAAGTCCGCTCCCAATCCCTGTGTTTGCGTCGGCCGTCTGCACAATTCAGGTGCCATTGAACCATATCGTGGCCGCGAGTACCCGGTTGGAAGCATAAGATGGCCGGAAGTCGCCTGCATCGTTGCTGCGTCGGCGGCGATTCGAAACGCACCAACAAAACTATTGCATTCTACCTGTATGTGCGCCATACTGCGCACATACAATGCCGAAGCACGAAACGCCGGAGGAAGTCAGACGGTGGTTCCTGTCAACCGTCCAGAAGATGTGGCCCGTCGCCGAAGGGTCGCTCTCACTTCGCAAGAGTCCATGCGTTCGGAAGAACTGCCAGGCATGCGCGAAGGGTGAGGGACACCAAAGCTACATTCTCTATGGTCGAAGCGAGGGCCGACGGTCGTCGGTGTATGTGCCGGACGCCCTGGCACCACAGGTTCAAACGGCCATCGACAATGGCCGGGAACTCCAGCAGTTAATGAGTGAGGCGGGGGTACGCTACGTGAACGCATTGAAAACGGCGCGCCGCAAACCTTGATTTGGCACCCTCACGCCGGAACAGGAGGAGGCAACAGTGCTGAGCCGGGACGATCTGTTGACGCTATACCAGCGTCTTGGTCTCTCAGATGAGGCCCGATCAATCATCGATCAGGTTCGCTTCTCCGACCCCGCACGCCGGGTCCGTAGCGGCCGCGGCAACGTGAGCGGACGATATCCCAGCAAGAAGATGGGGGTAACGATCCAGTTCGAAAGCCATCGGGTCGAACTGGCCGCCATCTACGAGATGGAACACGATGCGCATGTGTTGGAGTTTTTCGATCAGCCTCCATCGATAAAGCTGCTCCTACGACAGTGCGAATGGCAAAGGCATGGGGGTGGTCCACACACCAGACTTCCTCGTGATCCGCGACGACGCCGTTGGCTGGGAGGAGTGGAAGACGGAGGAGGACCTCAACCGGCTCGCCGAACACAACCAGAACAGGTACCAGCGCGATGAGACAGGGCGATGGCGCTGTCCGCCTGGCGAAGCGTACGCCTCGCAATCCGGACTTTACTATCGAGTTCGGTCGGAGCAAGAAATCGATTGGATCTTTCAACGGAACATACAATTTCTCGAGGATTAGCTGGCGCGCGAGTGTCCGGCGTCGGTTTCCGAAATTGCCGCGCAGAATGGGTACGCGAACGCCGGCTGCATCAGGCTGGAATTCCCCGATCTTTGTCGGGCCATCGGGCAGAAGATCGCTCAACGGAAGGAAACCGAAATGAACGGAAAGGGAGAGATCCTGAAAGCGGCGCTGGAAGAAGATCCGCCTCTCACAGCGGAGCAGATGGCCAGAAGGTTGGGTTTCGGGTGTCCTGGAGTTCTGCGGCGAAACTTTCCTGCGCAATACCAAGTGCTTCTTGAGAAAAGAACGGCCTACGCGGAAGCCCAAAGAAAGCAGCTACGTTCTGACCTGATCAGTGCCTTGGCAGAGAACCCGGCACCGACTGTTCCCGCTGTGTGTCATCGGCTTGGTATATTTACGACTCGGGTTTACTGCCTGCATGGGGACTTGGCGCGCGCCATTGCGGCCAGACCTTCGAGGGAGCGCGCCGAATCGATGGAGCGGCGGCGCGAGTTATTGCGCATCGAGGTATCTGCCATCGTCAAAAACATGCTTGACCGTGGGGAGCGCCCCGTTGAGGCTCGTGTACGAAAGATGCTTAGCGCAGAGTCTCTGAAGGCGCGGAGAACGCTCAGCCGGTGTTTGAATGAGGCAATCTCATGAACCCGCGCTATTCCTCTCGCAGGGCCGACATGGGATCGGTCTTAGTTGCCCGCCGCGCCGGCAGGTAGCACGCCAGCATCGCCAGGCCGGCCAGGAACAGGGACGCCCCGACGACCAGAAATGGATCGTAGCCGCGTCGGCCGAAGGTCCGCGCCAACACGTCGCTGTAGGCGGAAAAGGCGCGCGAGATAGCGAGCGCGCCGCTGAAGCCGAGTGCCGAGCCCACCACCACCAGCGCCGTCCCTTCCCTCAGCACAAGTCCCAGGACCTGGCGGCCGCGCGCGCCCAGGGCCATCCTGATGCCGATCTCTTTCCGTCGCCGCGCCACCGCGTAAGTCGTGACTCCGCCCAAGCCAATGCAGGCCAGCAGCAGGGCGAAAACGCCCAGGACCTCGAAGATCCCGGCTTGCCAAGCGACCAACCAGTTCATCCTGTCGAGGTCTTCGCGCAGGGTGTGGGGGTTGTAAACAGTGAGATCGGGATGGAGCGATGCCAGTTGAGTCCGCACGGCCGCCAGAGTGCCCAGGCCCGCCGTGCCGCGCACCAGGAGCGTGGCGCCCAGCGCCGGGTTCTTGCGAAACTGCTCGGCTGTTAGCGGCAGAAACACGGTAGCCACTGGTTCTGTTATCCCAAACCCGAACTGTACGTCGCGCGTGAGGCCAACCACCGTGTAGCTTGCTTCCCCCTCGCGGATCGTGCGGCCAATCGGGTCTCGGCTGCCGAACAACTGGCGCGCGGCGGTCTGATTGACGATTGCCGGTATGGCCGCACTGCCCTTTGGCGCCGTTGCATCCGATTGCTGCTCCCGGCGATCGAACTCGCGCCCGCCCACCAGAGGTACGCCGAGGGTGGCGAAGTAATCAGCCCCGATACGCTCCCGGAAAACTGCGATCAGCACTTGGCCGCTCTGGCCTTCGCCCTCGGACGACGACACTCGGGTGTTGGGCCGATCGGCCATCAGGCCGGAGAATGGTGCGCTGCCGGTCAACGACACGGCGCGAACTCCGTTGACGCGCGATAGCTCGCCCGGCAGTCCCGCAAAAAGCGATGCCGCTTCCTCGGCGGAATGACCGTCGCGTACCGGGTCAACCGAAAGAAGGTTGAGGTTCGCGATTGGAAAACCGGGATCGCGGCGGGTGTTGCGCGTGTAACCCGCGACCAGATAACAAATGACCAGCAGGAGCATCAGGGATGCCGCCATCTGGCAGACCACAAACAGATTGCGTAGGCCGAAACGGCGATAGCTGCGCAACGGCGCCTGCGCACCTTCTTTCAGCGTGAGACCTATGTCAACGCGCGCCGAAGATAGCGCCGGCGCCAGTCCGAAGCCTACGCCCGCCGCCAGCGCGATCGCCAGCGTGATCGCAAGCACTTGGAAATCGGGTTCAACGTGGATCTCCGAGAAATTCCACGAAGACGCCGGCAGCGACGAGATCGCGTGTGTGATCCAATAGGCCAGCACGATGCCGACGAGTCCGCCGGCGAAAGACAGAAGCACGCTTTCGGTCAGGAACTGCCGGACCAGGCGCGCCCGGCTGGCCCCAATCGAGAGCCGAACGGCGATTTCGCCCCTTCTCTGGCTGCCGCGCGCGAGCTGTAGACTTGCCAGGTTCGCACACACCAGCGCGAGGACCAGTGCCCAAAGGACCATGACTAAAGTCTTCGCAAACGCGCGCTGCTCGGCTCTCATCATCGCAAAGGTGCCGGCCGGCATCAATTGAACCACCTGGCCGTTGCGATCGCGATCGGGTTGGACTCCGCCTTCTCGGTCGAAGTTGCGGGTCGTCGCTTCGAGAGTTGCTTCCGCCCTAGGCATTGTCACACCAGGTGCAAGCCGCAACACCACGCGAAAAATCTCGAGGTCCCGCCGATTGAGGGGATCCCCACTGAGTTCGGGAGCCACTGAAGCGCCGCACGTTACCGGTACAAACAGGTCCGCCGCATAGGCTGGCCAGATCCCCAGAAAGTTCTTCGGGCCGATACCCACTATCGTTGCCATCCGGCCATTCAGCCGCAGCCTCCGTCCCACTGCGTGCGGGTCCGCGCCCAGTTGCGTGTGCCAGAAGCGATCGCTGACCACTACCACGGGCGCCATGCCAGGCTTTTCCATCTCCGGTGCGAATAGCCTTCCCGACGCTGCCGTCACCCCCAAGGTGGAGAAATACTCAGGCGAAACCAGGTGTCCGGAAAACCGTTCCGCCCGGGCGGTCCTATCCCCGGTGAACGCCACTGCGAAAGGGACTGGTCCCAGGAAAGCCGTGGCCGCCACCGCCGCCTGATGCTGATCTCGATAGCGTTCGAAATACGGGTAGGAAACACCGCTTCGAATGGTCACCAGCCCCGCGGGATCGCGCACGCCGGGAGGCGGGCTCACCATGGACTGCATTTCGCTGAAGAACGCGCAGCACATACCAATGCCAACACCCAGCGAGAGAATCGCCACGGAAGTGAAGCCTGGGGATTTGGCGAGCATCCGCAACGCATAGATGACATCCTGACGGATCTCATGCAGGTACATGGCGGGCAACCGAATCGCGATATCGGCAAGGAGCCGTGCCAGCCCAGGCACCCCGTACCGCCGCCAGACCTCCGGTATGGCGTCCTCACCCAACCTGTCGAGATCCTCGCCATACAGCATTCGGAATTCGTTGGGGTATGCGCTCGCCATGCGGCGATAGAGACTCAGCCAGAGGTTCAAAGGCGAACTCATCAGTAGGACTCCTGCTTGCGTTTCCTCTGCACCATGCGGAGCATCTCTTGCAGCCGCTCGCATTCCAGGTCGAGCACCCTTCGTCCCAGCCTCGTCAACTTGTAATAGCGGCGGCGTGCGTCATCCAGTTCCGCGACCGGTCGCTCATCGGACTCTTCAATCAGGCCATTGCTGATGAGACGTTGCAGAGTGCCATAGAGGGTGGCAGGCCAGATGCGCACTGCTCCATTCGTCCGCTCCAGGACTTCCTGCATGATGCCGTAGCCGTGTTGCTCGTTGCCGACCAGCGAGAGCAGAATATGGAACGAGTTGTTGTGCAGCGGAAGAAAACTAACAGGACCTTTTTCTCTCATTACAATTATATATATGCCAACATATATATCGATGTCAAGCCTAGTTTGCAGCTTAGTTTGCTCCAGCATATGCTGCGGTGGTTGCCAATCCAATCCGCTCTGAACCCGCAGCGGCCAGCCCTCTGCAAACGCCTAAGGTCCGTCGCAGGCGCGTATCGTTTAACCGATCCAGCTATGGGTGGTTTGCCGGTGGAGCGTCAGAATCGCCGGCCACATTATGGTTCAAAACGGCCATTTTATGGTTCAAGTCACGCCGTTCAGATCGCCACAACCCTGTACATCGCCAGCGTCGACTTTACAAAGCGATGTTTCGTGATTACCCGAACCCCGACCTTCCCGTACCGCTCCGCTGAACAGGCACCAGATTCCGCCAGGATCCGGCGGACCGCCGGCGCGATTTCTGGCCGGAAGAAGAATCCATCGAGGATTTTCTTAGGGCACTCCAGGAGTGGCGCGGCCACGACAGATCCCATCGCGCGGCTGCGCAGCTCAACCGTCCACTGCTGCGGGATCGCCGACTACCCCTCTCGTTGATGACCGAAGTTAAGTTGGAGCAATGGATCCTTTTAGCTTGGTGGAGAGCAGGATCGTGTCCAGCGGTTCCGGGAGTTCACGACGGGTTTCATCTATGCCTTCGTCACGCGACTTGTCCCGCGCCGCTCTCAGCCCGTGACCGCCAGTTCGTACAAGTACTCCACCTGCGACCGCACGGCGCCGTCGATCCCCTGCACCTTCGGATTGGCCGATTCAATCACGTAATACTCGTCGGGCGCGTGCGCTCCGTTGCCGTGTCCCAGACCGAAATGGCCGGCCGGCAGTTTCAGCGGCTCGCCCGTGAACACATAGCCCGGCCACGACCCCGCCAGCCGCGGCCAGAAAATCGGATCGAGCCCGTTGCGCCGGTAGACCGCCGCCTGGGCCTTGATCAGGGCCGAATCGGCCGGCGTCGTCGTGGGGTCGTAACCGCCCGTCATGTTGACTTCGATGTCCCCGAATCCCCGCTTCGCCAGGTGCGCCTTCAGCGCCGCCAGCGCGCCCGCGGCCGTCATGTTGGGCACCAGCCGCAGGTCCAGCTTGGCCACCGCCCGGTGCGGCAGGATGGTCTTGCCGCCCGGCCCGGTATATCCGCCCACCAGCCCCTCGATGTTCACCGTGGGCCGCCCGGCCAGCAGTTCCAGCGACTCCAGCCAATCCACGTCGTGAACCCAATGCTCCACGCCCTGCAGCCGCTTGGCCGCGTCTTCGCTCTCTCGCCGCGCCGCGTCCCGGATCAGGGCCTTTTCTTCGGCATTCAGCGGACGCGCTTTGTCGGCGTAGCCTTCGATGGCCGGCGTGTGTCCGTCGGACCCCACCAGGGTCGCCAGCGCCTGCACCAGGTGCCAGGCCGGGCTGTCCACCCGCGCCTCGTTGCTCGAATGCAGGTCCTTCTGTGGTCCGCGATGCCAGCGTTCCCCACTCGAAACCAGCTCCAGTTCGATCACCCCCTTGGCCCCCAGGTTAATGGTCACGGAGCCATCCAGTGCCTGCATCGGCATGGGCATGTAGACGCCGGAGCACTTGCCGAGCGCCGCCAGGATCTCCGGCCGCTGCACCACCTGCGGAAAGTGCGGCGAGCCGATCTCTTCTTCGCCTTCCGCCACGAAGACCAGGTTCACCGGCAGCTTACGCCCGGCGGCGCGGAAGGCGTGCAGCGCCGCCAGCCAGGTGGCTTCCGGCCCCTTCTGGTTAACCGCCCCGCGCCCGATCAGCACCTTCCCCAATCCGGGCTTATCGACCAGCGCGGCCGTGAACGGCGGCGATGACCACTCGGCCGGGTCCGCCTGTTTCACGTCGTACATGAAATAGATGCCGAACGTCCGCGGCGCGCCGGCGTCGAGCCAGGCGAAGACTCCCGGATGTCCGTCCGTGGCTACCTTCGTCACCTTGCCGAACCCGGCATCGCGCAGCAGGCGCATCATGTGGTCGCAGCCCTCGGTCATGCCCCGATTCTCCGCGGCAATCGATGGCTGCCGGATCCAGTCCTGAAGCCGCCGCACGGCTTCGTCGTGGCGTTTATCGATCTCGACCTGGATGGCCTTCAAGTCGGCGGCATCCGCCGCTCGCGCGCGCCGCTGGGCAGCGAATGCCAGCGAGGATGCGATGCTCCCTTCGAGGAAACGACGGCGGTTGACGGACGAATTCATGGATCTCCTCCAAAGGCACGATTATGCTTGGTAGGAGGAGCCCAGTCAAGGTCGGGGCGACTCCTACGATGGTTCCGAGTCGAAGCCGCCCTGAATCACCCCGGCGCGGATGGCATCGACATAGTCTTGCGTTTCCTGCATTCGCTCCACACAAGCGGCGCAGGCCAGCAGGTGTTCTTCGAGGATGGCCAGTTCCGATTCGTCCGTCACCAGGCCCAGGTAGTAGCGCTCCAGGTCATCGTCGCAAACGTGAGGCCAGTGGATCGGGCCGGCGGCACCGGCGTCCGCCTCCGTTTGTGGCCGCTCGAGAACCGCGTGCTCCATCATGCTTACCTTATCGGCCGTTTGCGGCCGGTCAGCGAGAAAAACTCGGACGAAATGTCCCTTTCGCCCGGGCTTTTAAGCGCTGCTCGCGACGTCGGATCCGCGGGTTATCCTCGAAGCCTAGCGCCGTGCGCGTCATCTCCAGCGCCATCCCGTAATTGCGCTCGCGATGTTCGTAGTGCTTGGCCAGTTCCTCCAGCGCGCGCACGCGGTAGGGATTGCGCGACGCCGCCAGTTCGGTGGCCATCGCCAGTGCGGCGTCGAGGCGGCCCGACCGCCGCTCCAGAGTGGCGATGTCCCACATCGTGCGGAAAAGCAGGTCGTCCGGCAGTCCCATGTCGATGGCGCGGCGAAAGAGTTGCAGCGCTTCGTCCAGCCGTTCGGCCTGCTGCATCCAGCGGCCCAACCCGATCAGGTCGGCGCCGTGGCGCAGTCCGTGGCCGGGCGGCCGGCCCTCGCCGGTGCGGAACGCAAACGGCACGATGGCGGTCAGACAGGCCAGCGAAAGAATGTCGGTGGCGTTGTGATCGAAGATCGGGATCAGCGGCATGGCGCGGCGCGACCGCAGGTAATCGAAGTAGCAGTAGGGAATCAGCGAGCCCGGCAGGTCGCCGTGGCGCTCCACGCCGAGCACGCGGTTTTCCAAATCCACCAGGCGGCAACTCTCGAGGCGCAGCTTCCACAAGCGGCGCGCGCCGAAGAGCAGGTCGAGGTGCTCCAGGCGTTCGAACGGGTGGCGCCGGCGCGCCATGCGGAAACGCGTTTCGAGCAGCGGCTGGTCGTACGCTTTGCCGTTGTAGGTGATCAGCACATCGAACGGCGCCAGGTATTCGGCCAGGCGCGCCAGCAACGATGCTTCTTCGCCGTAATCGCGCATGAAGAACTGGCGCAGCCGGAAGCCCGCGGCTTCGATCGAGCCGACCCCGATCAGGAAGGCGTAGGTGCCGGTGCCGCCGGCGAGACCGGTCGTCTCGGTGTCGAGGAAAGCCCACCGGGTGGGATGCGCGCGGGGGATGGCGCCGGCGGATAGCGTATCGAGCAAGTCTTCCAGGAGTTCCGCCAGGTCCGAGATGTCCACGCTGCCGTGGCGGCGGTGGCGCTCCCAGAGCTTTTCGGTTTCGAAGTGTTCGCCGTGCGCGGTGCGCACCACCTCGCCCGAGAGCAACTCCTCAATGAACTTGCCGGGAGGAGCGGCCGCGACCCGCCGGGTCGCGGCCCCGGCGTCGGCGGGCGCATCGTACTTCCGGTCCACCAGGGCGATGCGGCGCCGCAGCGCGGCGAGTTGTTCCTGGATTTCCTCCATTCGCCTTTTCTTTGCCTAGTATATTATAGTCAGGATTGAAAAAATCCCGCTACATCTTTCTGCTGCTGGCAGCGGTCCTGATCGCGGCGCGGCTTTGTCACGTCGCGATCCTGTGGGCCGAGGAGACGCTGCCCCTGGCGGCGGCGCGGCAGATGCAGGCCGGCAAGGTACTCTACCGCGACATCTGGTTCGATAAGCCGCCGCTCGCGCCGCTGCTCGACCGCGCGCTGGGCGCGCAAGCAGGATGGCCGCTGCGGCTGGCGGGAGCGCTCTACGCCCTGCTGGCCTGCTGGCTGGCGTTCCGCTTCGCGCGCGATTTGTGGGGCGAGCGCGAAGGTGTGTGGGCCGCCGGACTGATGGGCTTCTTCCTGGTCTTCGAATTCCCCGCGACGGCCATTCCCCTGGCCGCCGACCTGCTTATGCTGGCGCCGCACCTGGCCGCGGTCTGGCTGGCATGGCGGCGGCGGCCGTTCTGGAGCGGCGCGGTGGCGGGCCTGGCCTTCCTCATCAGTCCGAAGGCGGTGTTCGTGCTGGCGGCGTGCCTGGTCTGGCGCCCGGAGGGTGTCGTGCCGATGGCCGCCGGGTTTGCGGCGGTGGGAAGCGCAGCCGCCGCGTGGCTGTGGAGCGCGGGAGCGTTGGGACCTTACTGGGACGAAGTGTGGAAGTGGGGCCGGTTGTATGCCGGCTCGACATTTGTGGAATCGCCGCTGCGAACTGGCGTGGTGCGGACTCTGAGTTGGCTGGGGTTTCACAGTGGGGCAGTTCTGCTGGCCTGCCGGCGCAGACCGGAGGTCTTACGCCAATGGCTCCTCTGGATGGCGATTTCCTTCGCGGGGGTCGCGGCCGGGCTGCGATTCTTTCCCCGCTACTACTTCGAGATGCTGCCCATCCTGGTGCTGCTGGCCGCCCGGGGATTCACGACGGCCGGCCGCCAGACGCGCATCGTGACGGCGCTGCTGCTGTTGATTCCGGCGGCGCGCTTCGGACCGCCGTACCTGACGGCGCTGCGCCACCGCGAGTGGCGCGACACCGCCATGGACCGCGACAGCCGCGCCGCCGCGGCCCTGGTAAAGCACCTGGCGCTCGCGGGCGACACGCTGTTCGTTTGGGGCTACCGTCCCGAGATCTATGTGTACGCAGGGCTCCCGGCGGCCACCATGTACCTCGATTCGCAGCCGCTCACGGGCGTCCCAGCCGACCGGCACCTGACGCAATCGGCGCCGGTCGAAACCGAACAGGCCCGCGCCCGCCGCGCGGACCTGGCACGCTCGCACCCTTCGTTCATCCTGGACGGCCTCGGCGCTTACAACCCGCGGCTCGCCATCACCAACTATCCGGACTTGCAGGCGTGGTTGGCCAGCTACCAGGATGTAGGACGAACGGGACAGACCGTGATCTATCATAGAAGGGACTGAAGGCCCCGTCTTACCTCCAGGCCGCGAGGGATCCTATGCCGATACGCGTTGCGCTACACCACAAGACTGACTACCGGTACGACCGGCTGGTGAGCCTGTCTCCGCAAGTCATCCGGCTGCGGCCGGCGCCGCATTGCCGCACGCCGATTACGGCGTACTCGCTGAAGATCGAGCCCTCCGGGTACTTCATCAACTGGCAGCAGGATCCGCAGAGCAACTACCTGGCGCGGGTGATTTTTCCGGAGCCGGTGCGCCATTTTTCGGTGGAGGTGGGGTTGGTGGCCGAGATGACGATCATCAACCCGTTCGACTTTTTCCTGGAGGCCTACGCGGAGAAGATTCCGTTTCCGTATGAGCCCACGCAGGCGGGGGAACTGGCGCCGTACCGGACGCCGCTCGCGGCCGGACCGCTGCTGCGGTCTTTTCTGGACACGATCGACCGATCGCCCGTGGGGTCGATGGATTTTCTGGTGGCGCTGAACCAGCGGATGCAACGCCTGGTGCGGTACGTGGTCCGCATGGAGCCGGGCATCCAGACCTGTGAAGAGACGCTGGCGCTGGCCTGCGGTTCGTGCCGCGACTCGGCGTGGCTGATGGTGCAGGCGCTGCGCCACCTGGGACTGGCGGCGCGGTTCGTATCGGGCTACCTGATTCAGCTCAAGCCCGACGTCAAGGCGCTGGACGGCCCGGTGGGTCCCGGGCATGATTTCACCGACCTGCATGCCTGGGCGGAAGTCTATCTGCCGGGCGCGGGATGGGTGGGGCTGGACCCGACATCCGGACTGCTGGCGGCCGAAGGCCACATCCCTTTATCGGCTACGCCGGAGCCGGCTTCGGCGGCGCCGATCACGGGCGCGGTGAGCGCCTGCGAGGTGGAGTTTGAGCACGAGATGTCGGTGAGCCGCATCCACGAAGATCCGCGGGTTACGCTGCCTTACACCGACAGCCAATGGGAGCGCATCGAGGCGTTGGGCCAACAGGTGGACGGCGAGATCCGGGCGGGCGATATCCGGCTGACGATGGGCGGTGAACCGACCTTCATCTCCATCGACAACATGGATGGCGAAGAGTGGAACTTTCTGGCGATGGGGCCGGAGAAGCGGCTGCTGGCGGGGCGCCTCGTCGACCGGCTGCGCGCGCGCTTCGCGCCCGGCGCGCTCCTGCATTACGGCATGGGCAAGTGGTATCCGGGCGAGCCGCTGCCGCGCTGGGCGCTTTCGGCGTTTTGGCGTAACGATGGGGTAGCCCTGTGGCACGACCACGGTCTGCTGGCGCGCGACGAAGAGGAGTCGGATTACGGGCCCGTGGACGCCCGGCGCTTCACCGAGACTCTGGCGCGGCGGCTGGGCGTAGATCCCGCCTACGCGAATGCGGCGTTCGAAGACCCGTTCTACTACCTCCAGCGGGAGCGGCTGTTACCGGTGAACGTGGACCCGGTGGAGAACCACCTGGAGGATCCCGGCGAGCGGGAGCGGCTGCGCCGGATCTTCGAGCGCGGCCTGAACCAGCCCACGGGCTACGTGCTGCCGTTGCAGCGGGGCGAGGGCAAGAGCGGCCCGGAATGGCAGACCGGGCTGTGGATGCTGCGCGGCCAGCACCTGTTCCTGACGCCGGGCGATTCGCCGATCGGGCTGCGGCTGCCGCTCTCCAGTTTGCCGTGGGTGAAGCCCGAGGAAGCCCCCGAATTGATTCCGTTGGACCCGCTGGCGAACCGCGGGCGACTGCCGGTGCCGGAGCGGATCGCGCCGCCGGAGCCCGAGATGCAGCGGCAGGCCAGGAGGCCTACCTCACAGGAACCGGAACGGGATCGCAAACCGGAGACGGGAGAATCGGCGCCGTGGGTGGTGCGGACGGCGCTGTGCGTGGAGCCGAGGGACGGGCGGTTGTGCATCTTCATGCCGCCGGCGAAAACCATCGAAGATTATCTGGAACTGCTGACGGCGATCGAGGACACGGCGGCGCATCTCAACATGCCGGTGGCGATCGAGGGTTACGCGCCGCCGCGCGATCCGCGCATCAACCAGATCAAGGTGACGCCGGACCCGGGGGTGATCGAGGTCAACATTCATCCGGCGCACGATTGGGCGGAGCTGGTGGCCAACACCACGGCGCTGTACGAAGAGGCGCGGCTGGCGCGGCTGGGGACGGAGAAGTTCATGCTGGACGGGCGGCACAGCGGGACGGGCGGCGGCAACCATTTTGTGATGGGCGCGGCCACGCCGGCCGACAGCCCGTTTCTGCGGCGGCCGGATCTGCTGCGCAGCATGATCGGGTACTGGCTGCAGCACCCGTCGCTATCGTACATGTTCTCGGGGATGTTCCTCGGGCCGACCAGCCAGGCGCCGCGCATCGACGAGACGCGGCAGGACAGCCTGTACGAACTGGAGATCGCGTTCGGGCAGATTCCGGACGCCGGAGAAGGAGAGTGCCCGCCGTGGCTGGTGGACCGGATCCTGCGCCACATTCTGGTGGACGTGACGGGGAACACGCACCGGGCGGAGTTCTGCATCGACAAGCTGTACTCGCCGGATACCGCCAGCGGGCGGCTCGGCTTGCTGGAACTGCGCGGGTTCGAGATGCCGCCGCACGCGCGCATGAGCCTAACCCAGCAGTTGCTGGTGCGGGCGCTGATCGCGTGGTTCTGGAAGGCTCCCTACAAGAGGCGGCCCATGGCGTGGGGGACGCAGTTGCACGACCGGTTTATGCTGCCGCACTTCATCCAGCGGGATTTCGAGGATGTGCTGGCGGATTTGAATCGCGCGGGGTACGGGTTTGAGAGGGCATGGTTCGCGCCGCACTTCGAATTCCGCTACCCGGTGCTGGGGCGGGTGAACTACGTGGGGATCGACCTGGAACTCCGGCAGGCGACGGAGCCGTGGTACGTGTTGGGCGAGGAGCCGGCGGCGGGCGCGACGGCGCGTTATGTGGATTCCTCGGTGGAGCGGATGCAGGTGAAGGCGAACGGGCTCTCGAGCGAACGGTACGTGGTGACGTGCAATGGCCGGCGGGTGCCGCTCGACGCGACCGGGGTGCAAGGAGAATGGGTGGCGGGGGTGCGGTTCCGGGCGTGGCAGCCGCCCTCGTGTTTGCACCCGACGATCCCGGTGCATGCGCCGCTGGTGTTCGAACTGGTGGACACGTGGATGGGCCGCTCGGTGGGCGGGTGCACGTATCACGTGGCGCATCCGGGCGGACGGAACTATGTGACGTTTCCGGTGAACGCGAACGAGGCGGAGTGCCGGAGAGGGGCGCGGTTCTTCCCGTTCGGGACGGCGACGGGGCCGGTGGAGACGCCGGAGGCGGAGGCGAATCCTCAGTTTCCGTTGACGCTGGACCTACGGCGGCGGGGGGAATAAGAACAGTCCGGGAGGTCTGGGTTACGCCAGCTCGATGCTGCCGAGGTGGATGCGGATGTTGCGGATGGACTCGCAGACGGCTTCGCGGTCTTTGGCCGAACGGGCGGCGTTGTAAAGGTGCTCGTAGCGGGCGGCGAGCGTGCGGGCATCGCGTTCGAGGCGGTCGAGTTTGTGGCGGAAGGCGCCGGCGGAAGTTGGGCTGGGCTGGCGCGGGCGCGGGTGAAGAAGTTGCGAAAGCGCCTGGGCGATCTTAGCGGAGTTGGCGGGGATGAGGGCGATGGCTTCGGCGCCGACATGGAGGGCATTTTCGCGGACGCAGGGCTGGATGAGGCGGTACTGCTCGGGGGTGATGGCGACCATTTCGGCGAGTTCGAAGTAGACGGGGCCGAATTCATTGAGCCAGGCGATACGGCGGTCGGCGTGGCGGCGGCTGATGGTCATGTGGGAGCCGCAATAGCTGGCCCAGGATTCGGCGTAGGGCAGGTATAGTTTTTCTTCGCGGATCTTGCGAAGGACTTCGGCGTGGGCGGCGGTGCAGCGGGCGGCGACCAGGGAAAGGGCGCGGCGCTGACCGAGAGCGACGCCGAGACTGAGGGTCTCTTCCTCAGCGGAAGTGAGGCGATGGGGTTGCGGCATGGTGTCTTCTAACCTCTAAAAAAGCAAAAACGGGACATGCATGTCCCGTTTTTGCCTGTCGGTTTATTCAAACCAAAGGAGTTCTCGAAAATGGACGGGACAAAAATGTCCCGTGGGTGGGACCCTCCGGAGAAACGGCCGGAACACAGCCAGGAATGGCTGTGCCACCGACTCCAGGATGCCATACGAGGG
>Ga0075030_100002664_pt1 | contig 16219 bp, 13 predicted proteins | sample LitLauG_LLR_2012_FD_71393 | JGI IMG/M metagenome (GOLD analysis project Ga0075030, IMG submission 71393) | Freshwater sediment microbial communities from Pennsylvania, USA - Little Laurel Run_MetaG_LLR_2012 | ecosystem: Environmental > Aquatic > Freshwater > Creek > Sediment | place: USA... | reverse complement strand
AGCGCAAGTCCCTGGTCGCGCGCTGCGACGACCTCGTCCGGCGCATCGAATACGGCCAGCAGGACCTGCTGTCGGCCGCAGCGGGCGAGCGCGCGTCGGTAGAGCTCGGCGTACGCCGCTTGCAGGAAGAACACGAAAGCCTCTGCGCACCACCCAAGCCGCAGTAGCGGCGCGGCCCGCAACGCCCAGCCGCGCAGGGCGCCCTGCTGCGGACGCTATCATCGCCATTCCCCTGATACGCAATATCCGCTTACGAGGACCTTGATGAACAAGTATTCATGGGTGCTGGCGTGCCTGAGCCCGCTGCTGGGAGCCGCCCTGGCAAACGACGTACCGGCGCCAGCGCCCGGCCTGGGCTCCGGACTCGACCTGCAATACATGGACAGGAGCGTGCGCCCGCAGGACGACTTCTACCGATTCGTCAACGGCAAATGGCTTGACACCAAGGAAATACCGGCTGACAAGGGGCGCTACGGCAGCTTCGACGAGCTGCGCGACAACGTGCAGGAGCAGTTGCGGACGCTGATGGATGATCTGCCCAAGGTGATGAGTGCGTCCGATCCCGATCTGCCCAAGATCGCCGGCCTGTATGCAAGCTACCTCGACGAAAAGACACTCGAAGCCAAGGGCGGCAAGCCGCTCACCGCGGAATTCGCACGCGTCAATTCCATCAAGGACACGGCAGGCATTGCGGCACAGATTGCCCACATGAACCGCATCGGCATACCGGCGCCTTTTTCGCCTGGCGTACACCTGGACGCAAAGGACACGACCCGCTACGTCTTCGACCTGGGCCAGGACGGACTGGGGCTGCCCGATCGCGACTACTACCTGAAGGACGACGAAAAACTCGTGCAGATCCGCAGCCAGTATCGCGAGCACCTGCAGAAGATGCTGGCCCTTGCCGGAAACAGGAACGCCGCCGCCGATGCGGATGCAATAGTCAAGCTGGAAACGGCGCTTGCCCAGGTTCAGTGGACCAAGGTGCAGAACCGCGATCCGGTCAAGACCTACAACAAGGTGGCCGTTGACAAGCTGGGCGAACTGGCGCCCGGCTATGCCTGGAAGTCCTACCTGGCAGATGCGGGCGTCGACGGCAAGGTCGACTCCGTCATCGTGAGCCAGCCCACCTATCTTGCCGGCTTCGCGAAGCTGCTGCAGGACACGCCGCTGCCGGTCTGGAAGAGCTACTTCCGCTGGCGCATCCTCACCGACATGGCCCCGTACCTGAGCCGCAGCTTCGTCGACGAGAATTTCGCGTTCTATGGCAAGGCGCTGCGCGACATCCCGGAGAACCGCCCCCGCTGGAAGCGTGCGCTGGGACTGGTCGAGCATGCCATGGGCGAGAGCCTGGGAAAGGCCTACGTCGAGAAGTACTTCCCGCCCGAATCCAAGGCGCGCATGGACCAGCTGGTGCGCAATCTGCTTGCCGCCTACAAGGCCGACATCGACAAGCTCGAATGGATGGGTCCGGAGACGCGCGCGAAGGCGCAGACCAAGCTGGCCAAATTCACGGTGAAGATCGGCTACCCCGTGAAGTGGCGCGATTACAGCGCACTCCAGATCGCGCACGACGATCTGGTCGGCAACGTGATGCGCGCGGCGGCTTTCGAATACGACCGCAACCTGGCCAAGCTCGGCCAGCCGGTAGACCGCACCGAATGGGACATGAGCCCGCAGACGGTCAACGCGTACTACAACCCCGAAATGAACGAAATCGTCTTTCCGGCGGCCATACTGCAACCGCCCTTCTTCAACGCCGCCGCCGACGATGCCGTCAACTACGGCGGCATCGGCAGCGTGATCGGTCATGAAATCAGCCATGGCTTCGATGACCAGGGCAGCCAGTACGACGGCGACGGCAAGGTGCTCGATCCGCCGGGCTGGTTCACGAAGGACGACCTCGTACGCTTCAAGGCTCGCACCCATGCCCTGGTCGAGCAATATTCGGCCTACGCTCCAGTGCCGGGCTTTCCGATCAACGGCGAACTGACGCTGGGCGAGAATATCGCCGACAATTCCGGGCTGGCAATTTCGTACCAGGCCTACCGCCTGTCGCTGGGCGGCAAGGAGGCGCCGGTGATCGACGGGCTGACCGGCGACCAGCGCCTGTACATGGGTTGGGCGCAGGTCTGGCGTTCCAAGGCCCGCGAGAAGCAGGCCATCCTGCTGATCAAGTCGGATCCGCACTCGCCCGCACAATTCCGGGGACTGGTGCCGGAAATGAACCAGGCCGCATTTTATTCGGCCTTTGACGTCAAGCCGGGCGACAAGATGTACCTGTCCCCGGACAAGCGGGTCACCATCTGGTAAGTGGGGCGCGTCGGTAATTCATCATCATTCGGCATGCTAGCCGGTGACCCCGACCGCGCCCAGGTCGGCCATGCGTGCGCTGGCGCACCGCGCGTCGATCCAGATGAATCTATCGTCCGACTTTGTGCACTCCAGACGGAACCATGACCATGAAAAAAATGAACCTGCTGCTGCCCGCTGCACTTCTCATCCTGAGCGGATGCGCCAGCCACTACCTGGTTCGCGACCCCGCAAGCGGAAATGCGTACTACACGAGGGATGTCGATCGCATCGGTGACGCCGGGTCGGTCAAGTTCAAGGACGATGCAACCGGCGCAAACGTCACGATCCAGCAGTCGGAAGTTCGCAAGATCAGCGAAGACGAGTACGAAGCCGGCATCAAGCGCGGCAAGTAGAATTCCTTCGGCGCTCCATTAGTGCATGGCTGACGTCCGGCGGGCTAGCTTTTGCAAGCGCATGACCGTGACTGATGAAGTACGTCGATCGCACGGCAACTACTGCGCCAAGCGCATTCAAGACACCCCCCACGGAGTCCTGATCCGTCCGGCATGACGGCATTGGGCGCGTCGCCGTTCGCAGCAGGCAGTACCGCAAGGCCACCAAATTTTTCCCTCACGACCCATTGCAGACGCGCGGCAGGCCTACTTTGCCGCCGCAAAGCGGATCGACTTGGTTTCAGCTTTGACGTCCGTTCGCCGCCTCGGCGACCACCCTGGTTAATGCGGTAGTTGGCGCTTGACAAGTTGAACTGCATGGATTGTAATTCACCGATTGGTTAAATACATATGCATACCGATCCTCTAAGCGCGACCTTCGCCGCCCTTGCAGACCCCACGCGCCGCGCCATCCTGGCGCGTTTAGCCGCTGGGGAGGCCACGGTGGCTGAGTTGTCGGAGCCGTTCGATATCACGCCGCCGGCAGTTACAAAGCATCTGAAGGTGCTGCAGCGTGCCGGTCTAATCGTCCAGGGCCGTGAAAAGCAGTGGCGTCCATGCCGGCTCCAGCCGCAGCCGCTGAAGGAAGCGGCCGACTGGGTAGAGCCTTACCGACAGCTCTGGGAGCAAAGGCTGGATCGGCTGGAGGACTACCTGCGCGAATTGCAAATGAATAGAAGGAGGAAATGACATGACCCGAGCACAAGAACGCCTCAGTAAGCCCTTCACGATCACGCGCGTCTTTGACGCCCCGCGCGACCTTGTGTGGCAGGCCCTGACGCAGTTGGAGCATCTAGGCCATTGGATGAGCCCGGCCGGCATGGAGCGGGTGCCCGGATCGCTGGATTTGCGCGTGGGTGGCGTCTATCACTACGGCATGAAGGCCCCCAATGGTCAGATCATGTGGGGAAAGTGGACTTTCCGCGAAATTCTTGTGCCCGAGCGTCTGGTAGTGGTCGTCAATTTCTCCGACGCTGAGCTAGGCGTCACTCGGCACCCGATGTCGCCAACCTGGCCACTGTCAACGTTGTCAACGACCACTTTGGCGGACGAGGGCCTTGGCACGCGCATGACCTTGACGTGGCAAGCCCTTGACGGCAACGACGACGAGAATGTCACCTTCGATAATGCGCACGCCGGAATGACGCAAGGTTGGGGCGGCACAATGGACCAACTGGCCGGATATCTTGCCCGCCTTCAGCAGAGGGGATGAAACGGCGGAGCACGTACCACTCTTGCAAAAAATCCGATATTGCTGGTGCGCGGTAGTTAAACCGTCGAAATTGCGACGCCGTTGCGGCCCGCCTTCTTGGCGCAATACATTGCCGCGTCGCCACACCGCAGCAGATCCCCAGCGTTAACGGCGTGATCCGAATAGGCAGCGATACCAATGCTCGCCGATATTGCCAGCGTGATCCCAGAGGGTGGAATAAACGGCCTTTCCAGTTCAATCCGGATTTTCTGAGCGACCCCTACCGCGCCATTGATGTCGTCGAGATGCGGCAATAGCACTACAAATTCATCGCCACCCATGCGTGCGACCGTATCCCCATCCCGCAGGCATGAGCGCATCCGCTGCGCAACCGCTTGCAGGAGCCAGTCGCCCATTTCGTGACCGAACTCGTCATTGATCGGCTTGAACCGGTCCAGGTCAATGTATAGCAGGCCAAGCCGTCGACGTTCGCGTTGCGCAACTGCAATCTCCTGGTACAGACGATCTTCGAGCAGGCGGCGGTTCGGCAAATTCGTCAGTCTGTCGAGGAATGCCCAGCGCTGGACCTCTTCCTCGGCGGCCTTGCGATCGCTGATGTCGAGATTCGTGCCGATTGCCCTTTTCGCCCGACCATTGACGTCCCATTCGGTCACTTTACCGCTGCACCGCAGCCATTTCCATGAACCCGACGGCGTGCGAAAGCGGAACTCCTCCTGGATTGTGGGCTGCTTACGTTTGAACAGATCAACGATGGCGCGCACGAGCCGCGGCGCGTCTTCGGAGTGGACGGCGCTGGCCAATTCGCCGACGCTGACGAAACTTTCACTGGCGGAACCGCCCACAAGGTCGGCCCAATGGTTGTCAAATAGCACGACGCCGTCAGCGATGTCATAGTCCCACAAGGACAGCGACGTCGCTTCCATGGCAAGCGACAGGCTCTCCCGCGTGTTGGCCAATTCGGATTCGATGCGCTTGCGATCGGTAATGTCGCGATTGCTGACCCGACGCCCACGAAACTCCCCATCGGGCCCGATAACCGGCCGGCAGCCGTGGGCTATCCAGCGGATGCCGCCGTTCTTGTGAAGTATCCGGAAGTCCAGCGAAGCTTCGCCCCGATCGGTGAAGTGATGGAAGTGCGCCTCGATCAAATGGAGGTCGTCGGGGTGGACGATCGTTGTCGTCAAATCCGGATCGGCGACAAATTCCGCCGCGGTATAGCCGGTGATCCCTTCGCACGCGCTCGACGAATAGATGATATGGCGGTCGGTGCCACGCCAGTATTCCCAGTCATAGTTGAAATCTGCCAGAGTGCGAAAGCGCTCCTCGCTGTCCTTGAGGGCCTGCTCGGCCTGCTTCTGCCGGGTAATGATCTGGCCCAGCCCCCGATAGCCGGCAAACACCCCGTCCGTTGCAAATACCGGAAGCCCGCTGATCAGGATCCAGCGAATCTCGCCCGTCGCATCCCGGATTCGGTATTCGAAATTGCGGAAGGAAAGATGCTTGCCGATCTGATCGAGGTGCGCGGCCAGCTCTTCGGGGTGATTCAGTTCGTCCTTCGCAAGCAATTCCGCTCGAGTCCTGCCGATCACCAATTGCGGCTTTAGGCCATAGACACTTTCAAAGTTGGGCGACAAATACGTGAACCGCAGCGCTGCGTCCATTTCCCAGAACCAGTCGGCCGAGCTCGACGAGAAATCGATAAATCGTTGCCGTTCCGCCTCAAGCCGGTGCTGTGCCACCTTTTGATCGGTGATTTCCTCGATTATCCAGATGCTCCCCTCACGAGGATCATCGGGGTCCAGGCGCTTTCCAGATGAACGGGTCCAGATGCGGCTGCCGTCCCGGCGTTGCAATTCAAGCTCTTTCACGAAGCGCCCACCTGCCGCCAGTTCCGGATAGGCTTCCGAGCCGAACGCTTCGTACGCGTCTGGCGAATCAAAGAACATTGCAGTGCTCTTATTGGTGATTTCGTCGAGGCTGTAGCCGAACATTTCGCACAACCGCGGATTGGCCCAGATTTGCTTGCGGTCCTTGATGAAAGTAATGCCGACGCTGGAATTATCGAGAATGGTCGACAGGAACTGGCCTTGCTCGCGCAGCAGGCGCTCGGTGCGCTTCTGGTCGGTGACGTCCTCGACGATCGACCAGATGTACTTTTCACCATCGCGACCGGTGACCAGGATGCCGTTGAGCCGCAAGGGAATATGCCGTCCGTCCTTGTGGATATACTCTTTTTCATACGGCCCGTATTGTCCGGTGCGGGCCAGGACGTCCAACTGCCGCTGCTCATCGGCCGCGTATTTTTTCGGTGTCAACTCCCAATAGTCGAGCGCCCGCAGTTCCTCGGCCGTATACCCGCAGATTCGGCAAAACGCGTCGTTGAACTCGACGAATCGCCCACCCATGTCGTTCAGCGCGATTCCCAGGGGCGAGAGTTCGAAAAGTCCGCGCAGCTTCTCGTCGCTTTCGCGCAACGCGGCCAGCGTCCGAGCGCTTGTCGAGATTTCCCGCACGGGCGACAACGTCAGTCGGGAACCTGGGCGCTCATCCACGGCGGTCATCGGCCCCTCCTAAAGCTGGCTTTCGCCAGGACAGAAACATCAATCATTCTCGCCAATATCTCCAACTTTTCAGAGTTGCTCGGGTTTTATTGACGGAATCGAGCGGCACGGCGTTCAAATCCGTAGGCAGAAATCCAGTGACCCATGGAAACTATGACACACACCAGTGCTATCCAAGAGCCTGGGAAGGCCCGAATTGGTCTATGAGCTTGACGCTTCTGATTTAAGTTGTTGCCCAGAGCCATCAATTTGCATGCTGGTAGGGGAAAGGTACCCTGGTGGCCTATTGCGTCCGCGTTGAGACGCGAGCACCCGGGAGTAGCATGTCCGGTACTGTCCGGCAGGAGGATTTTGCTTAATCCGGAATTGGGGACAAGGCCGCAGACATTTTTGGAAGCGGACGTGGTAGTGAAACCCCGTTGAACCAAAACCGCTGCCCCAAGAACTGAGGGAAACCAAACCAAGGCGTGTCGCTATTGCCCGCTTCAGACGGATCTCATGATGCCCCTATTCCATTACATATACTGCAGCGCCGCTGCAAAAATAGCCAAGGATAAACGGCATCTTCGCATCACGAAAATAATCGTAGAACCCATTGAAGAGCGTGACTTTGGGAATTGGACCATGGGCTTCCCCAAGGTAAGCTCGAAAGAGCTCGCCGAGATTCCCGGACTGAACGACTTCTTCACGCGAGGCGATTCCTACATGACGCTTGGAATGGGTAGAGCCAGGACACTTCTGGAGGCTTTCAAGCAAGGGCGGTGGCGCGTGTCGCTTTGAGCGTACATCTTGAATTGGACCGCATAGACATCTCAAAATCGGCTATCGGGCCACGATTCCTAAAGCAGCTTCTGGCCGTGACCGTTGGACGGCGACGACCGCTCGGCTATGTTGCCTGCAGCCGCTGTGGTGCACAGGAAATATATTCTCGCCGTTATTCGACCGCCATCGGCGGCACGGCGGACTACCCGAAATTTTCCCGTCACCGGACGCCCATGGTGTTGGTCACGAACCTGAGCGGGCATCGGAAGGTGAGCGCTTTCTAGAGTCCAAGAAAGTGGACCGGCGCAAACGCTGCGAGCGCCGCGGCCATTTGCAGCGCAAAAACATAGATGGTCGGCAAGGTCAAACGCGGAAACCACCGAAGTAGGAAGTAGGCCAGGATGGGCAACTGCCCCGCCATGAGCAGTTGCCAGATGTGGGCAACTGACCCTTCATCACGCTCCCGGACAAGTCCAGACGTGACGGCGGCGACGCCAAGCAGTATCAGCGCTGCAATCGACATCAAAATCGGGAGGAAGGCGGCGGGCCGCCTGATCAGCCAGAGAAACGAATTGGGGTATTGCTCCATAACCGCGGGTACCCTATGTTCACTCATTTGCGCAACTGGCCCATAGCACTTGGCGTTTCTCAATCGCCTCTTGTGTCGGTTGTTGGTTCGCCGGGAGGCAGCCATTGCCCTCGGCCCGCATCGGGTCGAGAACGCCGGAGCAGGATTGCCGACAGTGTCACGGCATGAAGCCCGGTTTGCAACCGTTAGCTTCGCTTCGCTAGCCAGGTGGCTTCGGCAAGACGCTGGTGCCGGAAGATGAGGTGCATCGCCCGAACCCGGACAATCTCACGCCCCGCGCGCGGGCCCTCTTCGAAGCACTATTCCCCGTATCCTCAAAGCGGAACTCGGTCGTTCCATGAGAAGGGAAGTCATGAATTGGCCCTCCGTGGAGGAACTCGCGGTGCTGGCCCCCCTGCCCTCAGGGTATCGATTTGCGCCCATCGGCCTGGACAGTTTGCCACACCTGACTGAAGCGTTGAAGTCGTGGTATCCCGAAATCTCGGTGGGCATGAACAGCTGCTACCTGCGCGAGGATTTCTATCGCGACCGCGTATGCCTCGACGGCGGGGAAGAAAGGGACATCTACGCCTCGAGCATCATGTTCGAAGGAACGCTGGTTGGTTTCCGGTCGTTCGAACGGGAGGTGGACTCCCTCGCAATCTACGGCAGGATCACTGTGGTGGCGCCGGCCCATCGCCAATCCCGGTTGACCGCACACGCAATGGCCGGGACCGAAAATCTGGGCAGGTCAATGGGGGCTGCATTCATTTACGCGTTCGTAACCCTGAAGCATCCCTATGGCCAGCAAGCGCTGGAACGGGCAGGTTATCGGCTGCTGGGATTTTTCCCGGGCCGGGAACCACGTGGGGTCAGTTGGCCGCACCTACCCGCCTGATTTTTTGGCCTTCCAGCCCTTTGCTGCAAGCAGCTCCACCAGCCGTTGCACGTGATCGCCCTGTACTTCGACGACACCGTCCTTGACCGTGCCGCCCGATCCGCAGGCTGATCGCAGTTCCTTGCCCAGCAGGCCCAGCGCTGCCGCATCGAGAGGCAGGCCGCGCACCACGGTGACGACTTTGCCGCCGCGGCCCTTGCTGTCCCGGCTGACCCGGACGTTGCCGTCACCGACGGGTACGGCCGCTGCTGCGCAGGCGCAGGCACCAACCGGCCGGCGGCAGGCTGGGCACATCTGGCCCGATTCGGTCGAGTAGACAAGTCCGCCGTTATGGGCCCGCCGCATGATCGCTCCCTGCGCTCGCAAATATTACTGGGCGCTGCGCCGCGGCGCGGAGCGCATTGGTTCCCTGCATGGCCACGAATCGCGGATCCGACAGCTGGCGCCGCCAGGCGCGCGCGCCCGGCCGGCCATGGAACAGCCCGAGCGTATGCCGTATGACGGACCATGGCGCAGCGCCATTGCGCACGGCGCGCTCAAGATAGGCCGAGATCGGCTCGATGGCGTCCACGGGTTCCGGCACGGGCGCGCCGCCGCCGAACAGGGCCGCATCGAGCAGCGGCAGCACGCCCGGCTGATGGTAGGCAAGCCGTCCTACCATCACGCCATCGACACCGGCCAGGCCCGCGCAGGCCTCCTCGGGGGTGGCAAGGCCGCCATTGAGTACGACGGTGGCTTCGGGAAAATCGCGCTTGAGCCGGCGCACCACGTCGTAGCGCAGCGGCGGCACTTCGCGGTTTTCCCTGGGGCTCAGGCCCTTGAGCCACGCATTGCGCGCATGGATGATGAAGACGCGGCAGCCGGCGTCAAAATTGCAGCCCACGAAATCGCGCACGAAGCCATAGTCCTCGCCGCGGTCGACGCCGATGCGCTGCTTGATGGTCACCGGGATGTCGACGGCATCGCGCATGGCGCCAACGCATTCGGCCACCAGGGACGGTTCGGCCATGAGGCATGCACCGAACGCGCCGCGCTGGACGCGCTCCGAGGGACAGCCGCAGTTGAGGTTGATTTCGTCGTACCCCCACCGGGCACCGAGCCTGGCGCAACGGGCGAGGTCGGCCGGATCCGAACCACCCAGTTGCAGGGCAACCGGGTGCTCGCCGGCGTCAAAATCCAGGTGACGCGCCACATCACCGTGCAGCAGCGCTCCGGTGGTGACCATTTCCGTGTACAGCCGCGCATGCGGCGCCAGCAGGCGGTGCACGCTGCGGCAGTGCCGGTCGGTCCAGTCGAGCATGGGCGCAATGCAAAGGCGCCATTCACCGGTGGCCCCAAGCGCGGGCGGCGCACTCTCATCCACGGCCATGCTCCGCCGGTACCGGCCGCAAGCGCAGAGGGCTACGCGGCCTCGCGCGAGGCGCGCTTGCGATCGGTTTCCTTGAGAAAGCGCTTGCGCAGGCGGATGGTCTGTGGCGTAACTTCCACCAGCTCATCGTCGGCGATGAATTCCACCGCGTATTCGAGGGTGAGCTTGATCGGCGGCACGAGGTCGATGTGCTCGTCCTTGCCCGAGGCCCGGACGTTGGTGAGCTTCTTTTCGCGGATGGGGTTCACCACGAGGTCGTTGTCGCGGGAATGGATGCCCACGATCATGCCCTCGTAGAGCTTGTCCCCGGGCGACACGAACATGCGGCCGCGTTCCTGCAGCTTCCACAGGGCATAGGCGACAGCATCGCCCTCGTCCTGGGAAATGAGCACGCCGTTGCGCCGCTCGCCAAGGTCGGGGGCCCGCACGGGGCCGTAGTCGTCGAACACGTGGCTCATCAGTCCGGTGCCGCGGGTCATGGTGAGGAACTCGCCCTGGAAGCCGATCAGCCCGCGCGCAGCGATGCGGTATTCGAGGCGCACGCGGCCGCGGCCATCGGGCTGCATGTCAAGCAGGTCGCCGCGGCGGCGGCCCAGCTCTTCCATTACCGTTCCCTGGTGCTGCTCTTCCACGTCCACCGTGAGCATTTCGAAGGGTTCGCAGCGCTCGCCGTCGATCTCGCGAAACACCACGCGCGGCCGCGAAACGGCCAGCTCGAAGCCTTCGCGCCGCATGTTCTCCACCAGGATGGTAAGGTGCAGCTCGCCGCGGCCCGATACCTCGAAAACGGTTTCGTCGTCGGTCTCGCGCATTCGCAGCGCCACGTTGGCCTTGAGCTCGCGTTCCAGGCGCTCGCGCACCTGGCGGCTGGTCACGTACTTGCCCTCGCGGCCCGCCAGCGGACTGGTGTTGACGCAGAAATTCATCACGAGCGTGGGTTCGTCGATGCGCAGCATCGGCAGGCCTTCGGGCGTGTCGGGCGGGCAGATGGTAGTGCCGATATTGAGCGCCTCGATGCCGTTGACCAGGACGATGTCGCCGGCCAGGGCTTCCTCGACGATCACGCGCTCGAGCCCCTTGAACTGCAGCACCTGGTTGACGCGGCCCTTCAGGGGCGTGCCGTCGGGGCCGTCGAGGAAGACCACGTCCTGGGGCGTGCGGATCCGGCCGCGGCGGATCCGGCCGATGCCGATCTTGCCCACGTAGCTCGAGTAGTCCAGGGAGCAGATCTGCAGCTGCAGCGGGCCGTCGGGGTCCTCGTCGCGCACCGGTACGTGCCGCAGCACGGCCTCGAACAGGGGCTTGAGCCCCTCGCCACGCTCGACCACGCCCTCGAGCTGTTCCAGCGTATCGACCGCATAGCCGTTGATGGCCGAGGCGTAGATCACCGGGAAATCGAGCTGGTCTTCGGTGGCCCCCAGCTTGTCGAAGAGATCGAATGTGGCGTTGACGACGAAATCCGGGCGCGCGCCCGGCCGGTCGATCTTGTTGACCACGACGATGGGCTTGAGGCCCAGCGCGAGCGCCTTGCGCGTGACAAAGCGCGTCTGCGGCATCGGGCCTTCGACGGCATCGACCAGCAGCAGCACGCCGTCGACCATGGAGAGCACGCGCTCGACCTCGCCGCCGAAGTCGGCATGACCCGGCGTGTCGACGATGTTGATGTGCACGCCTTCGTAATCGACCGCGCAGTTCTTGGCAAGGATGGTGATGCCGCGTTCCTTTTCCAGATCGTTGCTGTCCATGACGCGCTCGGCAACATGCTGGTTGTCCCGGAACGTGCCCGATTGCGACAGCAGCTTGTCGACCAGAGTGGTCTTGCCGTGGTCGACGTGCGCGATGATCGCGATGTTGCGCAGTGCTCTCATGATGTTTCCTCTATTCCAATTTCCATTGCAATTTTTCCGCGTGACCCTGCCGTGACAGGCTGCACGGGGCGATCGGCGTCCTGGGCCACCAGCCGGGTAGCTTCCAGCCAGCCGCCGGCGCAGCGCGCCACGCCCATCAGGGCGCCATCGGCGCCGTACACCCGCAGCCGCGCGCACTCGCCCTCACGCGGCAGGCGCTGCCCGTGGGCAAAGCGGGCGCTGGCCGCTGCGTCCAGCGTCACGCTGGGCAGGCTGGCCAGCAATGCGTCCATCGGCTGCAGGCGGGACCTGCGGCCGGTGAGGTCCATCGCCTGCAGATCGTCGAGGCTCACCGCCTGCTCCAGGCGCATCGGACCGACCCGCGTACGCCGCAGCGACTGCAGGTGGGCACCGCAGCCCAGTGCAGCGCCGATGTCCTGCGCCAGCACGCGCACATAGGTACCCTTGCTGCAGGTTATTTCAATCAAGGGAAGCAGCGCGTTCCATTCGAGCAGCCGCAGCCGGGATATGGTGATCTGCCGGGGCGTGCGTTCCACCTGCTGGCCCTGCCGGGCCAGCGCGTACAGCGGCTGCCCGTCGCGCTTGATCGCCGAATGCATGGGCGGCACCTGCTGCTGGCCGCCAACAAAGCGCTCCAGCACGGATTCGAACTGCTCGCGGCCGACGTCCACCGGGCGCCGCTGGATGACTTCACCTTCGGCGTCCCCGGTGGTGGTGACGGCGCCCAATTGGAGACGCGCCTCGTAGTCCTTGTCGGCCTCGAGCAGGTCCGCGGAAAATTTCGTGGCCTCGCCGAAGGTGAGCGGCAGCAGGCCGCTGGCCAGGGGGTCGAGCGTGCCGGTATGTCCGGCCTTGCGTGCCTGCAGCAGGCGCCGCGCCTGTTGCAGCGCCGTGTTCGACGACACGCCCAGCGGCTTGTCCAGCGCCAGCACGCCATCGATTGGGTCGGCCGGAGCGCGCCGCTTGGCGTTGGTCATCCTGGCGCCTATTCCGTGGCCGGATCGGCGGGATCCATCGCCGCTTCCGGCGCCGGTTGCGCCGGACCCGTACCCAGGGCTTCGCGGATCAGCCCGTCCATGGCGAAACCGCGTTCGAGCGACAGGTCACGCACGAAGTTGAGCCGCGGAATCGTGTGAATGCTCAGGCGCTTGAACAGCAGGTTGTGCAGGTGCCCGGCGGCGGCGTTGAGGCCGGCTTCGGTAGCGGCCGGGGCCGAGCCGAAGACCGTGAAGTAGACCTTGGCATGCGCGTAGTCCGGCGTGAGTTCCACGCCGCTGATGGTGACCATGCCCACGCGCGGGTCGCGCACTTCCCGGGCGATGAGCTCCGCCAGATCACGCTGGATCTGGTCGGACACCCGCTGGGCCCGATTGGGCGACTTGATGGGACGGACCATAGAACCCACGCGCGGCTGCAACCCACAGTTCCCGGAAAAGCCTGCATCAGCCCATCCGGGAATCGCGGACTACAGCGTCCGTGCGACCTCCTGGACCTCGAAGATCTCGAGCTGGTCGCCTTCCTTGATGTCGTCGTAGCCCTTGAGCGAAAGACCGCACTCGAAGCCGGCCTTGACCTCGCGCACGTCATCCTTGAAGCGCTTGAGGGAGTCGAGCTCGCCGGTCCAGATCACGACATTGTCGCGAAGCAGCCGGGCGTTGGCGGTGCGCTTGACCAGGCCCTCGAGGACCATGCAACCGGCAATCGTGCCCACCTTGGAAACGCGGAACACCTGGCGGATCTCGACCATGCCCAGGACCTGCTCGCGTTGTTCCGGCGCCAGCATTCCGGTAAGGGCGGCCTTCACCTGGTCGACCGCGTCATAGATGATGTTGTAGTAGCGGATATCGATGCCGTTGTTCTCGGCCAGCTTGCGCGCGGTCTGGTCGGCGCGCACGTTGAAGCCGATGATGACCGCCTTGGAAGCCACCGCCAGGTTGACGTCGCTCTCGGAGATGCCGCCCACCTGGGTGTGCACCACCTGGACCTTGACTTCTGCCGTGGACAGCTTGGTGAGCGCATGCACGAGCGCTTCCTGCGAACCCTGGACATCGGCCTTGATGATGAGCGGCAGCAGCTTGGCCGCACCTTCGCCTATGCCATCGAAGATGTTCTCGAGCTTTGCGGCCTGCTGCCGCGCGAGCTTGGTGTCGCGGAACTTTCCCTGGCGGAACAGCGCGATTTCGCGCGCCTTGCGCTCGTCACCCAGCACCATGAGCTCGTCACCCGCTGCCGGGACGTCGGACAGGCCCTGGATTTCCACCGGAATGGACGGACCGGCGGAGCTGATGGTTTTGCCGGACTCGTCGAGCATGGCGCGCACCCGGCCAAAACAGCTGCCGGCAAGCACGACATCGCCGCGGCGCAGCGTTCCGGACTGGACCAGCACCGTGGCCACCGGGCCGCGGCCCTTGTCCAGCTGCGACTCGATGATCAGGCCCTTGGCCGGCGCCTCGACCGCGCACTTGAGTTCCAGCACCTCGGCCTGCAGCAGCACCTGTTCGAGCAGGTCATCGACGCCGGCGCCGGTCTTGGCCGATACCGGGACGAAAGGAGAATCGCCGCCGTATTCCTCCGGCAGGACCTGCTGGGCAACGAGTTCCTGCTTGACGCGATCGGGATTGGCGTCGGACTTGTCGATCTTGTTGATCGCCACGATGATGGGCACGGAGGCCGCACGGGCGTGGGAAATCGCCTCTATGGTCTGGGGCATGACGCCGTCATCGGCCGCCACCACCAGTATGACGAGGTCGGTTGCTTTTGCGCCGCGTGCGCGCATCGCGGTGAAGGCCTCGTGGCCGGGCGTATCCAGGAACGTGATGACGCCGCGCGGCGTCACGACGTGATAGGCGCCGATATGCTGGGTGATGCCGCCCGCCTCGCCGGCGGCCACCTTGGCGCGGCGGATATAGTCGAGCAGCGAGGTCTTGCCGTGGTCGACGTGGCCCATCACGGTGACCACCGGGGGCCGCGGCAGCATGGGCGCCTCGACGGCCGGTTCGTGGTCGACCTCGAGCAACGCTTCCGGGTCATCGAGCTTGGCGGCAAAGGCCTTGTGGCCCATTTCCTCGACGACGATCATCGCGGTCTCCTGGTCCAGGACCTGGTTGATCGTGACCATCTGGCCAAGCTTCATGAGTATCTTGATGACCTCGGAGGCCTTCACCGACATCTTGTGGGCCAGTTCGGCGACCGTGATGGTTTCGGCAACCGAGACCTCGCGCACCACGGGCTCGGGAGCGGCCGCGTACTGGACTTTGTCGCGGTCGTCGGGGCGGCGGTGCCCCTTGGGGCCGCGCCACGCACCCGCACCCGGCGATGCATCGCCGCGGGTCTTGATCTGGCGGCGCTTAGCGGCGTCTTCCGACCAGCTCGAGGCCAGCTTGGCCGACTTCACCTCCTTGGCGCCGGCCGGCTTCTTGTCGTCCTTGCGAACTTCGGCCGTCGGCCCTGCGGCCGGCGTCGCCGGCGCGGTCGGCTTGTGCAGCGTACCCTCGGCGACCGGGGGCTTGGCCACTTTCTTGGGTGCCGACATCATGCTCTTGATGGCGGCGACTTCGTCGTCGACCGCGCGGCGCGCCTTGTCCTGGGCGCGCTGGGCGCTGGCGGCGTGCTCGGCCGCAGCGGCGGCGGCGGCGGCCTCGGCCTGGGCCGCGGCAGCCTGCTCGGCGTGGGCACGGTCGAGCTGCTCCTGCGCCGCGGTATCGGTTTCGGCCGGGCCGGAGGGATCGCCGGCCTTCTGGGCTTCCTGGGCCTCGCGTTCGCGGCGCTGCAGGTCATCGAGCTCGCGTTGGGCACGCTCGGAGCGCTCGCGCGCCTCGCTTACCTGGCGTGCGACAAATTCGGCCTGGCGGCGCGCTTCCTCCTCGCGCCGGGCCATCTCCGCTTCATCGATGACCGGAGACTGGGGCGCGGCGGATACTTCGGCTTCGCCGTCGGCATCGCGCTTGACGAAGACGCGCTTCTTGCGCACCTCCACCTGGATGGTCCGGGCCTTGCCGGTGGCATCGGCCTGCTTGATGGCGGAGGTGGAGCGGCGCGTCAGGGTGATCTTGCGCTTTTCGATCTCCTGGCCACCGTGGGCCTTGCGCAGGGCATCGAGCAGTTTCGCCTTGTCGTCCTCGGACAGCTCATCGGATTCGGCTTGCTTGGCGACGCCGGCCGCACGCAGCTGCTCCAGCAGGACCGGCGGCGAGAGCCTGAGCTCGGTGGCAAATTGCGCAACGGTGTTGCTGG
>Ga0075030_100002662_pt1 | contig 16231 bp, 10 predicted proteins | sample LitLauG_LLR_2012_FD_71393 | JGI IMG/M metagenome (GOLD analysis project Ga0075030, IMG submission 71393) | Freshwater sediment microbial communities from Pennsylvania, USA - Little Laurel Run_MetaG_LLR_2012 | ecosystem: Environmental > Aquatic > Freshwater > Creek > Sediment | place: USA... | reverse complement strand
CAATCATTTTCGAGGGCCGCGACGCCAGCGGCAAGGACGGGACGATCAAGGCCATCGTCGAGCACCTCAGTCCACGCGAGACGCGGGTCGTAGCGCTGGGCGTCCCGACGGAGCGCGACCGCGCCTCCTGGTATTTTCAGCGCTATGTGCCCCATTTGCCGGCGAGCGGGGAATTGGTCCTGTTCAACCGCAGCTGGTACAATCGCGCCGGCGTCGAGCCCGTGATGGGCTTTTGCACAGAGCGCGAGCACGAGAGCTTCCTCGCCGAAGCGCTTCCGTTTGAGCATATGCTGATCGGCGCGGGCCTGCGGATCATTAAATACTATCTGGACATCGGCAAGCATGAGCAAAAGAAGCGGCTGCGGGACCGCAAGCGCGACCCCTTGAAGCAATGGAAGACAAGCCCCGTTGACGAAGTCGCCTTGAAACACTGGGACGCCTACACACGGGCCCGGGACTCAATGTTCGCGAGAACGACAAGTCCCCTGTCCCCGTGGATTGTCGCGCGCGCCGACGACAAGCACGCGGCGCACATCAACGTTCTGCGCGATGTTATCGCGCGGCTGGCCTGTCCGCGGACCGACAAGCGTTTGGCCGCGCCCGATCTCAATGTGGTGTTCCCCTATGACGAGGCGCGCGCCAAGCTGGGGATGCTGGCGGATTGACCCCGCGCCTATAATCCGGCCAGTTCGTAACGCGAGAAGTCGTAGCCCTCCTTCACCACGAACTCGAGCAGGAACGGCTTTCCAGCGCTTGTGACCGACACGGCCTCCTTGACGGCGCCCGCGATCGAGGAGGGCTTTGACACACGCAGAGACGCGACATTAAGGCCCTCGGCGACCTTGGCGTAGTTGCCGCCGACTTCGAGGACATTGTATTTGCCGGCGCTGAGCTCAAGAACTTTTCGCTCGGCCGCCATGACGCCGTTGTTGAAAACCACGGTCAAAATGCCGATGCCGTTGCGCGCCGCGGTCTCTATGTCGAGGCCGGTCATCCCGAAGGACGCGTCGCCCATGACGTTGACGCAGAGCTTTTCGGGCGCGGCGAGCTTGGCGCCCATGGCCAGGCCGAGGCCATAGCCGAGCTGTGTTGATTTGCCCCAGCCTAGATAGGAACCCGCATTGGTGGTCTCCCAGAACGGCAGCAACTGCTCGCGGGGACTGCCGGAATCATGGGTCATGACGACGTTGTCGCGGTCGAGCCCGCGCAGCATTTCCGCGATGACCCTATACTGATTGATCGGCGTCTCGTCTGAATTCAGCTGCGCGGCCCATTCCGCCAGCCATTCGCGCTTGATGGCGGCGACCTCGGCGCGCCTGATGTCGAGAGCGGCTTGATCAACGCCGCCCTTCAAGCGTCCGACCTCGGCGATGAGCGCTTCGAGAGTCAGCGCCGCGTCGCCGGCCAGCCCCACGGCGGCGCGGTAGTCCTTGTTGATGTCGCCGGGCTCGTTGGTCGCGTGGATAATCGTCTTGCCGGCTGGAACGCCCGGCCCGAACGGCGTGCGGGTAAGGCTCGAACCAACCGCCAACACGACGTCCGCCCGCGCCATGAAATGCGTGTACATTTTTGAGCGCGACCGCGTCGAGCCGCCGAGCGCCAGGGGATGGCTGTCGGCGATGGCGCTTTTGCCGGGATTGGTAGCCGCGACCGGCGCGGCCAAAAGCTCGGCCAGGGCCGTCAATTGTTCACTCGCATCGGCGTAGATGACGCCCTGCCCAGCCCACAGCAGGGGATGTTTCGCCGCCACCAGCAGCCGCGCTGCGAGCTTGACCGCCTCCGGATCCGGCGCCGACCGCGTCATCGGCATCGGCGTGTAATCGAGCGGGCCGGAGAACTCCGCCTCGAAGACCTCGTCTGGAATTTCAACCAGCACCGGGCCGCCGCGGCCGCTGCGCATCGCGTGAAAGGCGCGCCGCATGAGGGCGGGCAACTCCTGCGCGGAATGCGCCAGCGCGGCCCATTTTGTCACCGGCTTGAACACTTCGGAGGCGCGGAAGTTTGGCCGCACATACTGGCGCCCAAGCGCCATGCCGGCGGGAATCACCAGCATGGGAACATTTTCGGCATAGGCTTGCGCCACGCCGGGAAACGCGTTTTCAATGCCAGGGCCGTGCTGCGCCGCGAAAACGCCATTGCGCCTGCCGCGATGAACGCGCGAATAGCCGTCGGCCATGCCAACCCCGACGCGCTCCTGCCGGCAGAAGATCGGCCGGATGTCGATGGCCGCGCAGGCCTCGATCAGCGCGTTGCGCGGATAGGCGGACAAAAAGCCCGTCCCCTCCAGCTTGAGAATTTCCGCGACAACTTGCGCGCCTTTCATATCTGGGTTCCCTTCCGTTTATTCCGCGGCCATGATTTCATCGATGTTCACATGGGCGCGCATGAGCCGCGCGAATTTTTCACTGGCTGGCGCCTTGAAGCGCGCCGAGCGCACCCGGTAGCTCCGCGCCGTCATGCCCGGCAAGGGCTTTCCCTCGCCATGCTCCTTCAATGCCTTGAGCAACAGCCGCCTGATTTTGATGATCGCGGTGTCGCTCACGCCAAGATGCTCGACGGACCGGTCGGCGATCGCGCCCATGGATTCCTGAATCCCGCAGTCCTGAACGCCCAGGCCCTTCATGCCCGTGTAGGAGTCGCCGCTCGCCTGCAGCGACCTGTCGATCAGATAGTCGTTGTCCTTGTTGGCGATGGCGCGGTCAGTGCCCGGAATATTTTCGGTGTGAATGCCGCGGTGGTCGCGGGAGCGCTTCAACTCCGCCTCGTTCAAGGGCCGCGTGGGGTGGAAATCGACGCTGTACAGCATGGTGTTTTCGTCGTCGATGGGCGCCCAGACATGCGCGCCCGCCGGCGAGGACGCGATGATCTTGTGAAAAGGCGCCAGCATCACATTCGCCGTCCAGGAGATTTGTCCGTCGCCAATTTCGCGGCCTGTGCCCGCCACAAATCCGAAGTCCGTCGCCACCACCTCGTAGCGCGACGGCACGGTTCGCAGCTCGTGGTCGGCGGTGCCGCTGTGCAGAAAGGAAAGGTGGCTTGTGTCAAAGCCGCCTTCGAAGCCTTGAAGCCAATTGCATTCCTGAATGTGGCGGCTGGCCAGCCGGTGGGTCTCGGGCAGGCGGGTCCATTCAAGATCGGGAAACTCCGGCCTCAGCTCGCCCGGGCCCATGTAGGTCCACACAACGCCGCCACGCTCGAGGCAGGGATAGGCCTTGATCCTAACCTTGTTGCCGAGCTTGCTGCCGGCGGGCTCGCTGGGCAGGTCAACGCAGGCGCCGTGGATGTCGAATTTCCAGCCATGGTAGACGCAGCGCAGACCACACTCTTCGTTGCGCCCAAAGTACATAGAGGCCGTGCGGTGTGGACACCGCTCGTCCACGAGGCCAACGCGCCCCTGGGAATCTCGGAAGGCGACCAGGCGCTCGCACAAAAGCTTCACGCGCAAGGGCGGGCCGTCCGTTGTCAACTGCCGCGAGAACGCCGCGGGAATCCAGTATCGCCGCATCAACTCGCCCATGGGCGTTCCAGGGCCGACGCGCGTCAGGCGCTCATTGTCCTTTTTTGAAAGCATGGATGACCTCGCCCTTCGCGGCTTTACATGGGTTTGTAGGGTCCAAGATCGCGCACCGCTTCGGCGGCGATGGACGCGTCGATGGCGTCGACGACGGCGACCTTGCCCTCGATCAATCCCTCCGATTTGAAATAGTCGAAGTCGATTTGAAGGCTGTCGAGATTGAGCTTGCCATCGGGATCGCAGCCGTGAACCGTGATGCCGCGATAGACAGCGGGATCCTTGACCAGGCTGTACTGCGTGAGAATGGCGATCATGTCCTCGGAGCCGGGGCCGGACAGCCTGCCGTCCTTGACGGTCGATGCGTAGTCGCGCACCCCGCGTAGAAACGCCCGCATGAACCGCACGGCGACATCGCGGCGCGCGTTGATGAACCTTTCCGAGAACAGGGTCACGGCGATTTGATGGTTGGGAAACATCTCGTCATCGCCAACAACGCGCGCGGCGTCGCCGCTTCGCGTCGCGGTCGTCACCGAGGGCTCGGTCATGAACGCCGCCTCGATGGCCTTGTTGCGCATCGCCCCAACCATCTGAGGAAACGACAAATAGACCAGGTCCATGTCGTGGAGGCTCATTCCGAACTTCGAGAAGAACCGCTGCAGCGACGTGCTCGTCGCCGTGCCGGCGGCCGGCAAAGCGAGCTTCGCGCCCTTGAGGTCCAGCGGCGTCTTATAGCGCCCCGACTCGACGAGGTCCTTTCGCACCATCAACGCGCCGGTTCCCACCCCCAGATAGGAGGAGCTTTTATCGGCGACAATACGCAGCCCGACGCCGCGCGCCACGGCGTTGAATAGCCCCGCCGAGACTCCGCCGCCGCCCACATCGAGATCGCCCGAGGCGAGCGGGGCGATCATCTTCGCTGCCGCGTCAAAGGAGACTAGATCGACCTTCAGGTTCTCGGCCGCGAAATATCCGCGCTTGTCGGCAACGTAAAAGCCAACGTCGGCGACGACGTTCGTAATGCCAACCTTGACGACGACCGGCTCCTCGGCGGCCGCCGGAGCCCATCCCAGCGCCAGGCCCAAACACATCGCCGTCAAGCCAGATTTCACCCGCCGCCTCCTGATTTTGGAGCGAGACTGCCCCACTCCGCGCCACGGGACAAGGTGGCGCGCGTCAATCGATGCCCACCATGCGCTTCAGGCGCGCGACGGTGGCGTCGGGCGTCGCGAGGATTTGAACCGCGATGTCCTCCTGCGTCCGCCAGGACACCGGCGCGACTGGAAGGCCCGCCTGGCGCGCCTCTTCAAGAAACCCTGGATCCTCCAGGGTTCGGGCGAAAGCCTCGCGCAGAGCTGCCAGGCGATCGGCGGGGATATCGCCAATGGCGGCCCAGGCGCGGCCAAGCGCGGCGGAGCCAGCAAGCATTGGGACGAGGCTCAAGTCCTCTGGCTTCGTCAGAAGTTCGCCGAGCGCGGGCGTGTCGGGGAGCGAGGGTTCGCGCTCCATTGCAATGGCAACAAGATTGTTGATGAGCTTGCCTTCGATCCACTGGGGCTTCGTCGCCGCGATCACTGGCCAGGACGCGGCGGTTCCCTGCACCTCGCCGCGTTCCATCGCCAGGTGAATGAGGGCGATTCCCGGATAGCCGGTCACCACCCGAAACCGCGTTCCCAAGAGGCCATTAAGCACGAACGGGATCATGTAGTTCTGTCCCGACGCGCCGCTTGCGCCGATCAAAACTTCCTTTGCGCGGGCGTCGTCGAGGCTGGCGACGCCGCTGGATTTCATCACCGTAAGGATTGTGCGCGTGGTGTCGGCGCCGCCTAGGTAATGAATCTTGCCAGCGTCGTATTTGACTGCGGCGACGCCCAGGCGCGCGTTGAACACCAGGTCCTGCAGTGGAACGCCGATGTAGGCGCCGTCTTTGGGGGCGGCGTTGAAGAGGTAGTTCATTGCCAGATTGCCGCCGGCGCCAATCATGTACTGCATGTTCACGGCGGGATTTCCAGGGATGTATTTCCGGATATGCGCGGCGATCAGCCGTCCATAAGCGCCATGCGCGCCCCCAGCCTCGCCGGCGCTGACAACAGTCAGCGTTTTGTCGCGGTAAAAGTCTGAGACGGGATCGGCGCGCGCCAGCGACAGCGTAAAAAACAAGATTAGAGACAGCGCGGCGCGGACTCGCCTCGACACGATTGCATCTCCCTGTCGCCGCTTAGCGCGGCGGATGGCATGATCGACCACATTTCGTCCCCGGGCGACTAGTCGGCGTGTCGCGCAAGGCGCGGGCTTCATCCGCAATTGTATGTATGAACCGCGGCGTTTTGCAAATCAAACAACCTCGGGCTTTCCCCTACCTCAACCTCTTGAGAAGCGGCCAAGGCCAATGGTCTTGCCGCCACAACCGCGGCTAAACCGACAATAGAATGTCGCGTGCCGCCCAGTCGCGAGCGTCTTCGCGCTCACCGATCATTGCCAGCCCGTTGGCGATGGACAACAATTCATCGCCGGATTCGATGCGGTCCGCCCCGAAGCGGTTTTCGAAAATCCGCCGCACGGCTGGCACGAAGGACGTGCCGCCAGTGAGAAACACCCGGTCGATGGCCGCGATGCCCACGCCCGCCGACGCCAGAGTGTCATCGAGCGCCAGTTCGATGCGGCGCAGATCATCGGCGATCCAGCCCTCGAAATCATCGCGCCTGATGGTGGCGTGTAAATCGCCGCCCAGCGCGGGAAAATTCAGTTCCGTCGTCTCCGCAATGGACAGCCTGGCCTTGGCGGCAGACACGGCCTTGTAGAGCGGGTAGCCGAGATCGTCCTCGACGATCTGGATGAACCGTTCGATTTTTTGGGGCTCCAGGCATGATCTCAACATGCGTTTCAGATCGCGGAATTCATCGGAAGTTTTCAGCACCGACAAAAGATTCCATTGCGCAAAGCTGGTGAACACGCCCCGTGGGATTTCCAGAACCTTGCCCATGCTTTGATACGAGCCGTCCTTGCCCAGATGCGGCAGAATGACGTTGTTGATGATGCGGCAGTCGAACGTGTCCCCCGCGAGCCCGACGCCGCCATGGCCCAGCGGTTGCGCGCGGACCACGCCGTCGGCGACCTCAAAGCGCAGGATGGAATAATCGGTCGTGCCGCCGCCGAAATCGGCCACCAGCACGGTCGCCGCCTTCTTGAGCGAGCGGGCAAAAAAGAAAGCCGCGGCCACCGGCTCGTAAACGAAAATGATGTCCTCGAAGCCGAACCGCGACAGGGCCGCCACATAGCGCTGTTGCGCCAGCAGGGCGTCTGGCGAGGCCCCGGCGAATTTAACCGGCCGTCCGACGACGATCCGTTTTGGCAGGGCGCGCAGCGCGTCGCCCGCATGGGCGTGAACGCGCGCGAAAAACGCCTCCAGCAAATCCTCGAACCGATAGCGCTTGCCGAACACATAGGTGCCGTTGAAATAAGGACTGGCTGAAAAGGTCTTGATCGACTGCATGAACCGGCAGTCCTCTGGGTCGTCGATGTAATGTTGAATCGCCCAGGGGCCGGCCTCGACAGCGGTTGTGGCGGGATGCTTGAAACTCGGCTTCCAGAAGCAAAGCGCGGTCCGAAGCGCCTCGACTGGATCTTCGCCATATTGAAAAGAAAATGGCGCGACTGCCCCGCTGCGCTCGTCGCGCGCAGCCAGCACTGTGTTGGTCGTGCCGAAATCAAGGCCGAGTGATTTCATCATGGAGTCCGCACATCTGAATGACGGGGAAGAGGTTCGTCGCGCGGGCGCAATCGCCCCGGCGGATCAGGCGCACCTGTTACCACCATAGAGAAACGCGGGTCCATAGAAAACCGCGCTCGATGCGTCGCGCTTATCGCAATCGGCGTCATCGCGATTCATCTGACAGGACACAAAGCGCTGCGAATCGCCAAAATCGCGCCCCGAATGGCCGGCTTAATGGCGATAAGAATACGGAAAAATCGTTCAACCTGAACACCCGGCAGGTCAATACAAAACTCGAAAATATTGCGACTTGGCTCGTGGTCTATCCATCCTGGATAGACTTGTAAAACCTCCGAGAGCCAGCGCATGTGTCCGCTGTCGCCGCGGCGCGATTTTGCCCGGCTCGACTCGATAGCGACAGCAATCCGTTGATCTTAGAAATGCCGGCGTTTCCCGATATCTACCAGGAAACTCATGGCAAGACTCCGTCAGTCGCCAAATGGGATGCGCCGAACTGGCTGACGCTTCAGACGGGCAAACTCGCCTTTGCGCATTCGCGCTGCTTGGGACAAAGCCTGAAATGCTAACGCTTTTGCGCGCGGCGTTCGCCGAGATGGCCGAAATGCCGGATTTCATCGTCGACGCTGTCGCGCAGAATGGCATTCCCCGCAGGTCCGTCGTCATCAATAAGGGAAATCGGATCATCCGCGAACTATCGGTGGTTTCGCCCGCCGTTCTCGTTACGTTGTGTGAATCGATGAAGCGATAATCCAGCCAGCGACCCGCTGCGCAAGGCCCAGGGTTGGAGCGGAAATGACGCGATTCAGCGCGACTGGGCCGATGGCGATTTAGACCGACTGAAGCAATCCAGATCAACCATGGGCGGCGTCGGACATGTCCGATTGATGTCGATTGTGCGAAGCCTGAGACGCGGAAGCGCAAGCCTCCGCTGACCCGCTTATGTTGGATCCGCCCAAAAGAACACGCGTTCGACCGCGGCGAATAATCGCCACGCAGGATCAGAACGTTCCGTCGTATGCTCGCCGCGGTATGCGGCAGGCCAGAACGGTCGTGCCCTTTCGCGCGAACGCCGCGCGAGCCTCCGCTTCCAGCTGTTCGCGAGTGTCGACTGAGGCGCCATGGCCGCCTATTGCGCGCGCGACCGCGGCGAAATCAGTAACGCCGAAGTCGACGCCCGCGTTCGCCATCTGAGACTGGCGTTGTTTGAGTTCAATCAGCGCGAGACTGGCGTCGACCAACACGACGACCACGACCGGAACGGCAAGATCGCGCGCCGTGGTCAGTTCGCCCAGCACCATTTCGAGGCCAGCGTCGCCAACAAAGCAGAGCGCGTGCTCGCCCGTGGCCATCGCCGCGCCGATCGCCAGCGGCAGAGCGCAGCCCATGGTGCATAGGCCCGAAGATTGCAGCAGCGTCCGCGGCGCGTGGCATGTCCACATCTGGCTGAGCAGAATGCGATGGGCGCCGGAATCCGCCGTCGCGATAACCCACTTTGGAGCGACCGCGCGCATCGTGTCGAAGACTGTCGCAGGCCCCCATGCCTCCCCCGGCGCAAAGGCATTGCGCAGCTCGGCGCGAACGCGCGCAGGCCGGCCATCGGACCATGAAGATCGCGCAATGAGGCGAGCGGCCAACGCGGAGAGCGCCGAACCCACATGCCCTTCCACGACAAGCGTCGACGAATGCATCCCATGCGGCAGGCGTTGCGCAATAAGATCAATAACGATCTTGTTGGCAGGCCAGGGATGCCGCCATCCCAGGCGCATTTCTATGGGATCGTAGCCGGCCAGAACAATGACATCAGCCTCGTCAATCAACGGGCGCACAATGGCGTCGGCCTTCGGCGAAAGGCCAACCGCCCCGATCACGGCAAGGTCGTCCTCAGGCATGACGCCCTTGGCTTTATAGGTCGTCAGCAGTGGCGCGTCGATCACGCGTAAGAACGCGTCGAGCTCGCGAGCGCTGCCTTCGATCATGATGTCGAGACCGGCAATAACGAGCGGTCGGCGCGCGTTGGCGAGCAGAGTGACGGCCGCAGAAACATCTCGCGTTCCAGCGAGATCCGGGGGCGGGATGGCAATCCATGCCCCATCGTCAACCGTCATTTCCGCCACCGAGATGGGCAGATCGATGTGAACCGGACCAGGCCGCCCGGCAAGCGCGATGGCGACAGCCTTCTCGACGACAAGGGCCTGGGTCTCAGACGTCGCGCGCAAGCTCGCCTTCACGATCGGACGTAGAACCGCCTGATGGTCAAAGACCTGATGGGTGTAGCTTTCGGCTAGCGCCGCGTCGACGCAGCCTGTGAGAAAGATCAGCGGCACGCGATCCTGCATCGCGTTGGCCACCACATTGACAGCGTTGGCGACGCCCGGCCCCAGCGTGGCAACAAGCACTGGCAGCGCGCCGCTCGCATGCCAAAAGCCTTCGGCCATGAAGCCGGCGGGGTTCTCGTGCTTCGCGAGCGTGAAGCGGATCCCCGCCCTCTCCAGCGCGGCCACCAGCGCGAGCACCTCGCCACCGGGAATGCCGAAGGCGCGCGTCGCTCCAGCGGCGCGGAGAGCCTTGGCCAAAATGTCGGCGCCAGTCGTCATTGCCCGATTCCCACAAACGATCCACGTGACAGCGGTCAAAGCGTCAATTGAACATCTCGCAAACGGCGGACAGGCGCTTATGGCGTGCCAACCGAAGAGTCTGCTCGACAAAGCGATTGTGTCGTTGTTGGGGAAATTGGAATTAAGTCAAGGGTGGAATCGAGCGATCAGATCTCAGTGAAAATTTCGAGTCGGTTCTCGGCGGACATCAAGACTGCGGGAAAACATCGGGCAGTTCGCGCGCGAACATTGGCTTTCAACTCGCGTCTTTATATCCCACAACGTCACCCAGCCTCATTCCGCCGCCTTTTGGCCACGCGTCAGGGACTCTGCAGGCTCCATCATCGGTCTAGCCCTGAGACGCGGCAATGACAGCTTGCTCAGATAAATATAAATCACAGGCGTTGTGTAGAGCGTGAGCAGTTGCGACAATAGCAGGCCGCCAACAATTGCAATGCCGAGCGGACGCCTCAACTCCGAGCCGGCTCCGGAACCCAGCGCCAAAGGAAGGCTGCCCAGCAACGCCGCCAGCGTGGTCATCATAATCGGGCGGAAACGCAGGAGGCAGGCCTCGTAAATCGCCTTTTCGGGCGGCATGCCGGCTTCTCGCTCGCGGTATAACGCGAAGTCGATCATCATGATGGCGTTTTTCTTGACAATGCCGACGAGCAAAATGACCCCAATGAGGGCAATCAGGGAGAAGTCGTAGTTGAGCCACATAAGCGCCAACAATGCGCCGACACCCGCCGACGGGAGGGTCGAAAGAATAGTGATGGGGTGAATGAAGCTTTCATAAAGCACGCCGAGCACTATGTAGACGGCGATAACCGCCGCGAGTATCAAATATGGCTGATTTCCCAGCGAGCTTTCAAACACTCGCGCCGATCCTTGATAGCGCGTTGTCAACGCTGCGGGCTTGGCCAGCGACTTTTCCATCCCAGCAACCGCGTCGAGCGCCTGTCCCAGCGAGTAACCGGGCGCGAGGTTGAACGACAGCGTGACTGATGGAAACTGATCCTGGTGATTGATGGTCAAGGGCGTTACCGACGTTTCATACCGCGTCAGCGCAGATAACGGCACCATTTGAGAGGTCAAGGGCGATTTGACGAACAGTCTGTCCAGAGCGGAAACATCCTCCTGGAAGCGCGGATCGACTTCCAGAACCACATGATGCTGATCCAATTGCCCAAAAATGGTGGCGACTTGCCGCTGGCCAAAAGCGTCGTAAAGAATGTCATCGACCGCTTGCGGCGTGATTCCGAAACGGCCAAGAGCGTCGCGGTCAACCTTCAGAGTCAAACGCGGCGCGCTCGTCTGCAGGTCGCCCGTCACATCCCGCAATTCGGGCAATTGAGAAAGCTTGTCGAGGATGGCGGGCGCCCATTCAAATAGCTCTTTCACGTCGGGGTCTTGCAGAGTGTATTGATATTGCGTCTTGGAAACCCTGGCGCCAATCTGCACATCCTGGCGCGCCTGGCCAAACAGCGCGATGCCGGGAACGGCTTGCGCGGCCCGGCGCAAGCGGCCAATCGCCTCGGTCGCGGTTGACTTGCGCTGGTCGAATGGCTTGAGCTCAATGACAAGTTGGCCGCTGTTCACCGTCGGATTCGCCCCAACCCAATGGGCGATTGACTGAACATCGCGGTCAGCCAGCACAACCGCGGCCAATGCCTGTTGGCGCTCCACCATGGCGGCGAAGGAAATGTCCTGGGCAGCCTCGGTTGCGCCTGTAATGACTCCATTGTCCTGTTGCGGAAAGAACCCCTTGGGAATCTTCATGTACAAGTAGCCGTTCGCCGCAAGCGTGGCGGCGAACAGGGCCATAATGAAAATCCGATGCCGCAGCGACCATCGCAATGAGGCGGCGTACCCCTCAAGAGATTTTTGAAAAACCCACTCAAGGGCGCCGCCAAGCCGCCCCTCCCGCGCCTGTTCGCCTCCGCGCTTCAACAGCAGCCCGCTCATCATAGGCGTCAGCGTCAGGGACACGAAGCCAGAAACCAAGATCGCGACGCTGACTGTCACCGCGAATTCCCGAAAAAGCCGGCCAATCAAGCCGCTCATCAACAATAGCGGAATGAAAACGGCGCACAGCGACAATGTCATCGACACAATGGTGAACCCGATCTCGCGCGCGCCTTTCAGCGCCGCGGCAAGCGGGATTTCGCCTTCCTCAATGTGGCGCATGATGTTCTCGACCATGACAATGGCGTCGTCGATTATGAAGCCAACCGCGATTGTCAGTCCCATGAGCGACACATTGTCCAGCGTGTATCCCAGCAAATACATCGCCGAACAGGTGATCAAAAGGGAGACCGGGATGGTGATGCTCGGAATGATGGTCGCGCTGGCGCGCCTGAGAAAAAGAAAAACGACAAGAACAACCAGCGCAACGCTCAGCGCCATTGTAAATTGCACGTCGGCGACCGTGGCCCTGATTGTTTGCGTGCGATCGCCAATGATCTGAAGCTTGATTGAGGGCGGCAGCTTCCGCCGCAACTCGGGCAGCGCCTCATTTACCAAGCGCACGGTCTCGTTGATGTTGTAGCCGGGCTGCTTGTGAACGTCGATCATGATCGCTGGCTTGGATCCGTACCAGGCGCTCTGCCGGATGTCCTCCACGCTGTCGATCGCAACGCCGATGTCCTCAATGCGAACCGGCGCGCCATTGCGGTAGGCGACAATGATGGAGTTGAAGGCCGACGCCTCGAACAGCTGATCGGTGGCGTCAAGCGTCAACGATTGCTTCAGGCCGTCAAGGGTTCCCTTCGGCGCGTTGACTGTGGCCGCGCCGATTGCCGCGCGAATGTCCTCCAGACTCAACCCCAGCGCCGCGATGGCCAAGGGATTGATCTGCACGCGCACCGCGGGCTTTTGCTGGCCATGGTAATCGACGAGGCCGACGCCAGTGATCCGCGACAGCTGCAGGGCGATGTAATTCTCCACATAGTCGTCGACCTTGTCGATCGGCAGGTCGTCGGACATCGCCGCGATGGTCAACAACTGCGCGTCGGCCGGATTGGCCTTTTCATAGTGAGGCGGACTCGATAGATTTTTGGGCAGGTCCGGACCGGCTGAAGTGATCGCCGTCTGCACGTCCTGGGCCGCGCCATCGACGCTCCTTGACAGGTCAAACTCAACGGCGATGGAAGTGCGGCCAAGCGCGGAGGTGGAACTGATCGACGTGACGCCAGAGATGAGCGCCAGTTGGCGTTCCAAAGGCGTGGCCACGGATGTTGCCATGGTCTCCGCGTTTGCGCCCGGCAGATTGGCGGTGATTCGCAGGGTCGGAATATCGACCTGAGGGACGCCAGCGATGGGCAGGAGAAAATAGGCCACCACGCCAATCATGGCGAGGCCGGTCATCACCAAAGTGGTGGCGATTGGACGATGAATGAAGGGCGAGGAAACGCTCATGGCCGCGCGTCCTGTTCCGATCCTTCCGGCGCTATAGCGCGAACCAAACTGCCAGAGACGACGCGGTATTGACCCTCTGTTATCACGCGCTCGCCTGGCCGCAGCCCGACATCGATGACCGCCAGCTCCTTATTCGAGAAGCCGACCTTCAGCGGCCTTTTTTGAGCCTTGCTGGATCCATCCACAACGAAAGCGTATGGCCCGTCAGGGCCGCGCAGGACCGCCGTAAGCGGCACTGTGACGACATCGCTCAATTCGGCAAGCAGAACGCGCACGGTGACGAACTGTCCGGGCCAAAGGCTCTCGTTCTCATTGGCGAATTCCGCCTTGAAGCGCACTGTTCCGGTTGACACATTGATCTGGTTGTCGACGACCACCACCTTGCCGCGCGCGATCTCGCGGTCGTTGTTGTCAAGCGCCAGCGCCGTAACGGCGCCCTTTGCCATGCCGGCGCGCATGGTTTGCATCGCGTCCGCCCTTAGATCAAACTCGACCGAAATGGGTCGCAGCTGATTGATCGTCAGAATGCCGCTCGGCGCGCCGGCGCGCACAATGTTGCCAAGGTCAACGAGACGCAGGCCCACGCGCCCGCTGATCGGCGCCTTGATGCGTGTATAGTCCAGCTGGGTTTTCGCCGCGGCGACCGCCGCCTGATCGGCCTTTAGGGCGGCCTGCAACTGAGCGACAAGCGATTTTGTTGTGTCGAGCTGCTGTGTTGTGCCCGAGCCGGTCGCGGACAAGCGCTGGGCCCGCTCGAAGTCGAGCTTGGCGTTGCTCAGCAGAGCTTGATCCTTCATCTCGCCCGCCTGCGCTTGGGCCAGGGCGGCCTCGAGGGGCGCGGCGTCGAGCTCGACGAGCACATCGCCTTCGCGCACTTCCTGGCCTTCGGCGAACCCGAGCTTCTTGATCTCGCCATCGACCCTGGCCGTGATTGTCACGCTGTTGAATGGCCGGACGGTTCCCAATCCGATCGCGAATACCGGCACATTTGCCCGCTGAGCCACCGCGATCGAGACTGGAACGGCCGCGCCGGCGCCTTGCGCGACCGCGCTTGTGGACGGGACTGATCCCAGCGCCAGCGCAATCAAGGCCCGGCACGCGAATCCGGTCGCCAGCCGGAATGTGGCGAATGCATCCAGAATCCTGGGAATGCGCCTGGCCGGGGGAGCAATCAGGCCCTCATAGTCTCTTGTGTCGAGAAAGGTTGGCCGCGTCATGAGGGAACGATGTCCTTTTTTGAGGCCGACGCCCTGAACAATCCGGGCGGTAATTCACAGGCTATTTTAAGCATCAACTTAGCCGAACCGTCCAGCGCGGCGCGCAAAAATTACAGTCAAAAATTGGCCGGCGGTCCTATGGAAACGGACGCTTCACATAAACGCATTTTGCATAACTCGACGGGCAGGGAAAACAGTCCGGCTATGAGGTCGGATTTTCCGGCGCAAAGCGCTTGGGCAACTGGCCCGCTCCCGGCGCATGGCGGTCATGCCAACCCCGATTCATAAACCGGCGCCGCGCATATCGAGCCGGGCTTCGCCACGCTGATCGCGTCTTTACTTGCGGGGCAAGACTACTCGCCAGGGCTTCACGGCCCCTTTGCCAACAAGCAGACCGACACGCTTTCACGCCGCAATCCGGCTCATTTCGTCTCCGCCGTCGACAACTGTCGGCAATCACAATTTCATGATCGGATGCGCGCGGTCAAGATTTTTGCGCTCGGAAATATCCGTCTCCCGCCGGCCAAATTCATTGGATCGCAACGGCGTCCTTTGGTTCGAAAGCCTCCTTGACGCGCGCGCGGATATCAGCGGGGGCGTCAATCATCGAGCGTATCAAGTCGGCCAGCCGCTGGCCGCTCATGGGCCTTATTTCGGCATTTTCGCGTTGCGCGTCGGCGATGAAGTCCGGATCCCTGAGCGTCTCTTCAAAGGCGTTGCGCAGGGCCGCGACACGTTCAGGCGGAACGCCCGGCGTCGTGGCCAGCGGACGCCCGACGGTCGATGCCTGCGACATGAATTCCAACAGCGGGCGATCGCTCTCGGGCACGGCTTGATCGAGCAGCAGCGGCACGTCCGGCAGAGCCGGCTCCTTTTCCATGCCGACCTGAATGAGCGGAATGATCAGCTTTCGCGGGATATAATCAGGCTTGGCGGACATATAGTCGGCATAAGGATTGGTTCCACGCCCTTCGACTTCGCCCTTCTCCATGGCGAGGTCGATGTCGACCCCGCCGGGATAGCCGAAGATGATCTTGAACTTGGTCCCGAGCACATTGTTGAAGAAGGCCGGATATTGCACGGAAGCCGAGCCCGCGCCGGTGGTTCCGATGGTTGTGACCCGTTGCTTGGCGTCCTCCAGCGTCCTGGTTTGCGACGTATGCCAGACCGCGAGAAGCTGGTTCGAATAGACGACATTCGCGATCCAGTTGAAATCCCGCAAGTCCGCCGTGAGCTGGGACGACAGGCCGAGCGCCTGGTCGCTGGCAAGCCCCTGGCTGAGAATCGAAATCACGGTGCCGTCGCGGGGCGCCACGCGCGCCATATAGTTGGCCGCGACAATGCCTCCTCCACCAGGCATGTTGAAGGGCGTCAGAACCGGCTCGCCCGGGATATGGCGCCCCATATGACGGGACAGAAGCCTCGAAAGGAGATCATATCCGCCGCCCGGAGGGGTGCGGATGATGAACTTGATTTGCTTTCCCGGCCCCGCATAGAAGTCCCGCACAGAATCGGCCAGAGCCGAGCCCGCCATCAGTGACATGAGGCACGCGGCGCCGAGCGTGGTCTTCGCACCCATGAAATTCCTCTTGCATGTCTCCGGCCGCTTCATGCTGAGGCCGCCCATGTTATTCCGTCGCATTGCCCGGCTGCTGATAACGGCTTGCCGGACGTTCAAGACCGAGATTCTCGCGCAAGGCGCGGCCTTCATAAGCCGTCCTGTAAAGTCCCCGCCGCTGCAACACCGGCACCACCAGAT
>Ga0075030_100002657_pt1 | contig 16243 bp, 11 predicted proteins | sample LitLauG_LLR_2012_FD_71393 | JGI IMG/M metagenome (GOLD analysis project Ga0075030, IMG submission 71393) | Freshwater sediment microbial communities from Pennsylvania, USA - Little Laurel Run_MetaG_LLR_2012 | ecosystem: Environmental > Aquatic > Freshwater > Creek > Sediment | place: USA... | reverse complement strand
GAAGCTGAGCATTCGGGTCCGCACCTTGGTGGAGAAAAGGTGCAGAAAGACGTTCTGCTGGACGGCGAGAGCACGGCGCAGAGTGCTGGATCCGGTTCCGCTGCGGAAGACGGAACGCCAGACGCGCGTGCCTCGTAATTCATCGAAATAGTTCGTGATTGTCTTGGCCACGCTCACACCCTCACAAACTGCATGGGACGAATGGTGATGGAACGATCCACCATCAGATCGCCCTCGTCGCTGATCCAGGTCTGCAGCCAGGGCAACGGCCGGGGCGCGGGACCTTCAATTTTTTCTCCGGGCGTTTTCTTCGGATCCAGAACATAAAATTTGCTGCCGTGGCAGGGGCAAGCGATGATCCCCAACTCAGGTTTCCATGCGGTCAGGCAGCCGAGGTGCGTGCAGACGGCGCTCAGGGAAAAGAAACCTTCCTGGGCATGGATAAGATAGATACCTGTATTCACGTCCAGCGTCACCGAATTCACCCCATAATTCTCCGGCTTGCCCGCGTTGACGATGGGAGAGGGCTCGAACAAAACATTCGGTGAGAGGAACTGGTACGAAAACGCCGCCGTGCCGGCAGCGGCGATACTCAGCGATCCCAGTCCCAGCTTGGCGAAAAAGGCGCGGCGGTTGACATCGGTGGATGCATCCGCGGGAAGTTCCGAACCATGCTCCGCCGGCGTGATTTTTTTCTCGTCAGACATGTCTTACCTCGGGCCTCCAGTCGCGGCTGGCGATTTGGCTCTAAAGGGTCCATCGATGGCTTCCACCGAAATCAATCGGGTCGGCTCGGCGGAAACCAGGTTGTAGGACTCCATGGTAATGGTGCCAACGGGACAGCGCGCGGCGCAGAGGCCGCAGCGAATGCAGCGCGTCTCGTCTTTCAACATGGCGGAACCGGTCACGATGCCGAGTTCGTCGGCCGCCACCTCGTTCAGCTCAACGCCGAACAATTCCTGGTTTTCGCGGATGTGCTGCACCGTTTCGGGTTCGAATTCGATGCGATCCAGCGATACAAGCGACAGACAGTTTTCGGGGCACACATCCACGCAACCGCCGCACAGGATGCACATACTCCCGTCTTCTGGGACGCCCTCGAAGACGGTGTTTACCCAGCAGTGCAGGCAACGCTGGGCTTCTTCCATCGCGGACTCAGCGTCGTAGCCGACCTCGACTTCGGTCACGCCGGTGCGGCGCTCCAGCGGCAGCATGGGAATGGGCGGGCGCATCAGGTCCAACAACTCCAGCGGCATGCTGTGGCGCTTCAGAACTTCGACTTCGATAATCGGATCGGGGTGCCGGTCGGCGAGCAGGAACTCATCAATATCAGCTGCGGCGTGCTTGCCACGAGCCACACTGTCGATGGACGCATTTCCTCGACCGACGCGGTCGTCGCCAACATCGGCACCGGCAGCAACCTCACGCGCCTGGTGAGCGCAGAGGTACTCATCAATGCCGACGGCGGCGCGCTTGCCATCCGCCACGCTATCGATGATCAGACGGGGACCGAAAACGCAGTCGCCGCCAGCGAAGATTCCCCTGGACGAAGTCATCAGGGTTTTCGGATTTACGGCAATCAAGCCGCGGGGAGACAGTTCCACGCCGTCTTCCGGTTTGAGAAAGTCCAGATTCGGCGCCTGGCCGACGGCCATGATGATGGTGTCACACTCCAATTGCGTTTCACTGCCCTCGTAAAACGCAGGATTGAAGCGCTTATTCTGATCGAAGACCCATTTCGTATTCAGCGTCTCGAGCGCGACAACTCTGCCATCTTTGCCAATCATGCGCTTGGGGCCGAGGCCGGGATGCATGACGATGCCTTCGGTTTCGGCTTCTTCAATCTCTTCGAGCGCGGCAGGCATTTCCTCGCGCTTTTCCAGGCAGACGAGGTGCACTTCCTGCGCGCCCAGGCGCAACGCCGAGAGAGATACGTCTACCATTTCTTTGGTGGCGACGGCGCTTACACTCTCGAGCGACGGCTCCAGGTCTTCCACTCCGGCGACATGCTGCCGGACGACTTCGCGCGCTGCCGAACGCGCCACGTCCATTGCCACGTTGCCGCCGCCGATCACAATTACCTTTTTGCCGATGGTGAATTTGTAGCCGAGGTTAACGTTGAGCAGGAAGTCGATGCCTTTGTAAACGCCGTCCAGGTCAACGCCCGGGATGGTGAGATCGCGGCTGCGATGCGCGCCCACGGCGATGAGCACGGCATCGAAGCCCTGGTGGCGCAGGTCCGAAACCATGAAGTCGCGTCCGGCCGCCTGATTGAGCTGGAGCGTGATGTCGCCGGTCGCGAGAATCTCTCGCACTTGCGCCTCGACTACGTCGCGCGGCAAGCGGTATTCGGGAATGCCGAGGTAAAGCATTCCTCCGGCGACCGGAGCGGATTCAAAGATGGTGACCGCGTAGCCCATGAGCGCGAGGTCATGGGCCGCGGACAGTCCTACGGGGCCGCCGCCGACAACGGCGACTTTGAAGGGCATCTTGTTCTGGCCCCGGCCGGCGTTGACATCGACGGGACGCTTGGATTCAGGGCCGTGACGCTCGGTGAGAAAACGTTTGAGCGCCCGTATGGCGATGGGGCGATCGATATCTCCGCGGCGACAGGCAGTTTCGCAGGGATGCGCGCAAACCCGGCCGCAGATGCTCGCCAGGGGGTTGGGATCGCGGGCAAATTTGTAGGCTTCCTCAAATCGCCCTTCGGCTATGAGCGCTACGTAACGGCCCGCGTTGGTGTGGGCGGGACACGCCATCATGCAGGGAAAGTTGGTGTTCAACCAATCCCTGTCAACTTTCTTGTCTTTGTAGCGCTTCAGCAAAATGGCAATCCCCGGTCGTCCGACGCTTGCTGGTGGAGCGCCGGGCGCCGCCGCCCGGCTGGGGGCGAGACGCCGTCGCTCCACTGGTGCCTTACTTGCTCAATGTGAAGTCTGCTTTGGTGTCGCCAGCTACTGCGACTGGCTTGGACTGGTTCTTGGCGCCTTCATGCCACGCGGTCACGCTGTAACTGCCATCGGGGACGTTCTCGATCTTGTATTCGCCCGACTTATCGGTGGTGGCGAAGTATGGAGTGGGCGACACCACGACATAGCCGGACATCTCGGGATGCACATTGCACAGCAGTGACACTGCACCAGGATTGTCAAACTTGAAGGGGCGCTTTTCGCCTTTTGGCCAGGTGCCGAGGTTGTGGGTGAGTTTCTTGTTGCCGCCGACCGAAGGCCAAAATACGTTGTGAGCAACGCTATCGCTGTTGAGGAACTGCACCGTCGTGCCTGCCTGCACCACGGTGATGTGCGGTTGAAATACCAAGCCCTTCTGATCAATCACGGGCTGCTGGGTGGGAGCGGGGAAGGTTTTGCCGGCAGGGGCTTCCACATAAACGACGGACTCGCCGGTTACGCCTGAAACTTTCCCGCTGATCGTGCCCGCGTTGGCGGCCACGCTCATCATCGCTACCATTGCCATCACCATCATAAAAATGCTCTTCATTGTTTTTCTCTCCTCATTTCTATTCCTTTGCAAATCGTTCGTTGTAAAGACATTGGGCTAGTAAACGAATTCTAATGCACCGGTGGCCGTGTTCGTACGGAACGGGTTCAACGGCTTACCGTTTGCGTCGTAGGTGAGCGCTTGCCGCGGACGAACCGCATACTCAAACGACGCCTTGATGTTGGGGTGAATCAGGAACTGAACGCCAGGTGTGAAGCGGTCGCGCGAACTCGCTACCGGCGAATAAAAATTCCCCGAGCTGGCCTGGTTCAGGAAATCCGCTGTGGACTGAACACGATCGTAGCGCAGGATCGTCATCAGCCAAGGCAGCGCGAGATAGTCGGCCTGGAGGAAACCGCCGTTGAACTTGGCGGGCGGACCAGTAATAAATCCGGTGGGGGCCGTGGGGTCGTTCAACAACAAATCATCGTCGTGGCCATACATGTATAGACCGAACAGATTGAACGTCCGGTAGTTAAAGCTGAAGTCCCCGCCGACCCGGTAAAAAGGCTCGCGCGACGTCAGCACGTCGGCCGCGCCTCCGCTGGTCAAACCGCTGAAGCGCTGCACCGAGCGGCCCTTGAAAAAGAACGTGCCCAGACTCAGATACGTGTGGTCGCGCGGTCCGGTGGCGCCCGCAGCCTGAACGTCGTGGCGGCTCGCCGGATCTTTCTCCAGATTGAAGCGGTAAGAAAACCGGCCATAAACGTCTTTGTAGTTCGAGTCGGAGAAAAAGCCCCCCGGCGAGGAGACGTTGGTGGCCGGCGAGGTGTTTCCGCTGGTGTTCTGGTTCACCACCGCCAGCGAATAGTGGTAGCCGCCATATTGATGGCCTCCGCTGAACTCGATTCCCTGGGCGCCGTTTTGCAGCGCGAACATGTTGTTCACACTCGGTTGATTGTTTATTGTTTGGGGCAGGTTGATGTTCATTTGGGTGTAGATGTCGTAGGGGCTGAGATTGATCGATCTCGCCTGGGTAAAGGGCAAGTCCAGTTCGAACTGACCCACCCTCACGGTGAACGCATCGGTCGGCAGCTTCATGAAGCGCCCGACGTTGACGAAGCGCAGATACCCGTCGCCGAGTGCGCCATTAAGGTTGGCGCCCGACACACTTAGATCGTCATCCACCCAGAAGGCAATATCGCTGCCAAAATTTCCCGCCATGAAGATGCTGAAGAAGCCCGCTTCAAAATCGGTGCGCGGAATTGTCGGCGGCAGCACCGACCCTGGCGTGGTTCCCGGAAGGTTCTGGTTGACGTAGTAGTTGTTGGCGTTGCGGCTGGTGTACTGGAAAAACTGGTTATACCGCAGCCCGATCGGCGGTAGACCGGGGATGGTCCCCGGGTAAATGACATGCGGCCACAATTCCTTTTGCGCCGGCGATCCGAGCATCACCGGGGGAACCTTAATGAAGGACTCATCGTCTTTGGGAAACTTGAATCCGGCGTCTTTGAAGGCTTTGCCAAAATCGTTGAGCTTGGGAAAATCAATATGGCAGGTGGTGCACGAGGTGCCGTACTGCCGGGAGAAAGCCGGGATGGCATAACTGCTTCCGGTCAGCAGTATCACTGTGAGGACGAAAGCAAAAAGCAGGGACATCCGACGCAGTGTATCCATTGGATCGCCTCCTTGGCGGTCGAAGATCTGGTTCTTCATTCTATTGTTGATTCCCGGTTCCGCGCATTATCTGGGTTTGCTTTGGAAAGTTGCAGCGACAGATGTCACAATCGGGTGTGACCACGATCACATCCGCAGTGACTCAAGGCAGCTTACGAAGGGGGACTGGACGGTTTGTCATTCGGGCGTAAACAAGTGGTCAAAAGTCTTAACCACCAGGGGCACAACGGAACACGAAGGAAACCCGACGGAAAACCTGCGTACGCGGCAAGGTTATGTGGCTGTCCCTTCGAAATGCGCTTCGATTTCCTCCAGCGTCTTGCCTTTGGTTTCGGGCAGGAAGACCGCGGCAGTGACGAAGTAGATGACCGTGCACGCGGCAAAGCCGAAAAACATGGCTGAGTAGCCGTGCTTGCCGACGGTCGGCAGAAACACGCTGGCAATCGTCGTCGAAACTGCCTGATTAATCAGCAGGGCAATGCTCATGCCGTTGGAGCGAATCCGGGTGGGCATCAGCTCGGAGAGCGCCAGCCATACGCACACGCCGGGGCCGATCGCGAAAAACGCCATGAAGACGAAAAGGCTGGCCGCCACCATCCAGCCATTGTGAGCGGTCGGCACGGGAGTAATCAGGGCGTTGTCAATTCTCAGGGGGGACTGGCGCGCTGCCTCGAGATCGGCGAACGGATTCGAGAAGAACGCGGCTACTTTGGTGGGGGGGACGCAGCTTTCACGTGTAATCTCAATCGGCTTGGTGGACTGGTCGTCGGAACGCACAACTTTGGTAGCAGCGCGGAAGTCTCCGTAGGAATAGATTACGACCAGCGAGGTGGGCCGATTGCCGATTGCGATTGTCTTGCCAGCGTCTCCGCTGGCGGCGAGCAGGGCGTGCGCAGTCTTCTCATCGTAGAGCAGCGTGACTTTCTGCTCCGCGTCCACCCTGGATTGAACCGCTTCCCGAGAATCGATGCGCAGGCTCTCTGTCCGGCGGAATAGGAGTCCAGTGCAGACGAGAGACACGATGATGCCAGCGCTGCCCACGGACAGCAGGAACTTGCGTCCCTTGCGATCCACCAGCAGGACCCCGCCAATGGTCATCAGGAAATTCACTATCGTAAACAGAACGTAGCCCCAATGCGCCTGAACATCGGAAAGGCCGCTCTGCAGGAGAATGTTGGTGTTGTAGCCAATGATGGAGTTGACGCCGGTAGCCTGGTTGCACGCGAGAATCACGCAGGCCAGGACAAATGGAATCACGTACTTGCGGCGCAGAAGCGATTCCCTGACTTTCGTTCCGGCGACCCTTGCTCCGGCGACCTGATTTCCGGCTGAGCTCTTCGCTCTCTCGGCGGCGACGGTTTGCTCCATTTCCGAAAGTTCGACGTCCGCTTGCTCGGTGGTGCGAGAGCGGAGAAGCGCGGCATGGGCGGCGTCCCGTTGCCCGCGGCGAAAGAGCCAGCGCGGGGATTCCGACACCATGAGGCTGCCGATCACGAACAAGATGCCGGGCGGGAGCGAAACCCAGAAAATGCTCCGCCACGCCGTATCCTTGAAGGCCAAGAGTTGCGCGGAGTCGCCCAGCCTGGCCACCTGGTCAACGCGAGAACTGAAGTACATACCAACAATGGCCGCCGCTACAATGCCGAGTGTCAGGAGCCATTGAAAAATGCCCGTTCCCTTGCCGCGGTTCGACGCTGCCAGGCACTCCGCCAGGTAGAGCGGGACCACGACACCGATGAGGCCAGCGCTGATGCCTTGTAAAACGCGCCCCAGAACCAGAGCCTCATAGCCATGCGACAGGGCGATGATGGGAATGCTGCAGACGAAAAGTAATCCACTGATAACCATCAGGGGCTTGCGCCCGATCCAGTCGGCCAGCGCGCCCGCAAATAAGGTGGAGATCACGCTGCCAAGGAGGACGGCTGCGACCACGTTGGAAAGCTGGCCCGCATTTAATCCGGAGGTGGCTTCGAGATAAGGAAGGGCTCCGGCTATGATGCCGACGTCCACACCGTAGAGCAGGCCGCCGAGTCCGGCGACCAGCAGGAGGAAACGGTTGTAGCCGGATTTTTCGGTTGGTGCCACAGGGACAGTCTTTATCGCTTACCGTAAGAGTTCTCAAACCATGCCGCTGAAATCTGCAACACAGACCGCGTCGGGCCGTCGCTGATTGCGTATTAATAGTATCGCCTGCCCTCCTGGCGTCATGTAAATTTTATGCGCGAATGTTCAAGATGCCTTCAGGCAGCCAATCCCCCAAATGGCTGCCGGGAAGGTTGGTTGTGGCATTTGCTTTTGGATGGCGCTGCGGTTTACCGCTAGCGCTGTGGGTATCAGTATGTTTGTAGGCTTAATGATCGCGGTCGGCCAAGCTCAGGTTGTCGCACCCGTGTCAGAGGTCAAAACCATTGTCTTCGATGAGAGTGGCGCTGTGATTCCGGGCTGTGAGATTGCGTTCAGGAGTGATTCCCGAGAACATTGTTTCGCGAACGGGCACTGATGGATCGGTCACGGTGACATTGCGGAACGGTAGATATGCCGTAACAATGCCGCTAATCGAACCGACACCCGATTAGCCAAGGGTTGGCGCTTCGCGCAGGAGTTGGTCTTTGATTTTATCCGGGAGTTGCGAGCTGGCGAGTAACTCATGCAGCAGTGGGGTAGGGATTTCGCGGCTGAATTCCAGGGCGCGGGCCAGGGAAAGGTGCTCGGTTCGCAGAAGCGCGGCGCGGATCTCTCTCCGACGGGACCATTTGGCGTGGCGCGCGACCGCATGCACCAGGGCGGCGCTGGCTCCGGGATGAAGTACGGAGTTGATGACGAGGGCTTCGGTGAGGCGCGGGTTCTCGAGTGCGGTCCGCAGGATTCGGGTCTCGCGGGCTGCGGACTTGGCATCGACGATCTTGGCGTCGACGCCTTCTCCATCCAGCAGAAGCGCAGCCGCTACCCTGCCCGAGGCGCGGCGGGCCAGCGTTAGCCGCACTCCCACGGTAACCGTTTTGAGGCGCGCAATCAGGACATCGTCGACGGCAACCTTCACGTCCGCGGGGACGCTGGGCGAGAGCGCAACTTTCACCAGATCGAGTGCGTAGAACTGTCGCGCCAGCGGCACCGACACATGGCGAGGTGTGTGCGGATGGCTAGCCAGGGCAATCCTGACTTTGCGACTGTTGAGTGCGTTGGAGTTCCTGGCCAGTTGCTCGAGGACTTCAGCGGGCAAGCCGGCGCGCTTGAGAAGCGCCAGTGCCAGGTCTTCTGTGAGAGCGGGATCGGCGGCAGTGCGGAGCAGGTCGGCGGGTGGGGGAGCGATCGCTGATGCTGCCGGGGGCAACGCGTCTTCATCTATGAGTCTTTCGTCTTCGGACATTTCCTTGTTGAACATCTTCGATGCAGACGGGGCAAGCCCGTCTTTACGGACGCAGTTTCCGCGCCCTGGCTAGTGCGCCTTCGACCGGCTCGGCTAGATCCTGACGCACATCGATGCCTGGAAAGCTTCGCTGCAAAGCATTGTAGAAAACCTGGCGAACATAAGGAGACTGACGAAAGACGCTGCCCGTCATGGCAACCGGAAGCATGTCCGCGGGGGCGTGTGGCGCGAGACGGTGGATGACGATGGCCGCGAGGTTTGCCAACTTGGCTCCGGCATCGGCCAGGAGGTCGCGGGCGATCGAGTCAGATTGCTCGGCGGCGCGGAGGACGATCGGAAAAAGGCGCGGAAATTCGGGTGGGGGCGTCGAGTTGGCTTGCTGCACAAGATCGTCGAGGGTGGCGAGTTTCCACGCGCGGAGGACCATGGCGGCGAGGGCGGTTTCGACGCTCTGATCGTGCGCGCTCAGGATGGCGGAGATGGCGCGGCGACCGATCCAGTGGCCGGAGCCTTCGTCCGAGATGGCGAACCCCCAGCCTCCGGCGCGCGCGATGCGACCGGCAGCGTCGCGGCCGTAGACGATAGAGCCGGTACCGGCGATCGCGATGACTCCGGGGCCGGCGCCGAAAGCAGCCTCGAGAGCGATCGCGGCATCGCCGACCACTTCGATGTTGGGAGCGTTGTGGGGAACCAACTCGGCGAGGACGCTGCGAATCTTTGCGGCGATCTCGGGCCGGGCGGCGCCGGCGGCCCCGATGCAGATAGCGTGGACCTGATCGGGAGAGACTTTCGCGCTGGCGCAGACCTGGTGGATGACAGTGCGCAGAGCTTCCCTGGCGTGCTCCTCGCCGACACGAACGATGTTGCTGCCACCGGACATGGCCGTCGCGAGCACAGTTGTTTCATCGGCAAGAACGCAGCGGGTTTTGGTGCCGCCGCCATCGATTCCGAGATAGTAGGCCATCGCGCTAGTTCTAACACAGGTTCGGCGCAATCCGATTCGGCTTTGGACACGGAACATGCTTGTACAATGCAGCGAAAACCTCGCGGGCTGCGGAGGAGGCAGCATCAGGCAGGAAATAGCCCGGGTTTCATGCCCGGCCCCTAAAGGGGGCGTCTGATATCGGACACTTATGGTATCGCTAAAGCGATACTCTGATACGAAGCTGGAAGTTTTCGGCAGCGTGCTTCTGCTCGACTGCACGCTTGTGCTCGAAAGGACCGCTTGGGATTGAATCGGATCGACCTGCTGATCGTTGCGGCTTACCTGGCGGGGATCACTCTGTTCGGACTGCGCTTTCGCAGGCGGCAACGGACGATGCGGGATTACTTTCTCGCCGACCGCGACATTCCCTGGTGGGCGATTTCGCTGTCGATTGTGGCGGCGGAGACGAGCACGCTGACCATCATCAGTATTCCCGGCCTCGCCTACGATTCGAACCTTACCTTTTTGCAACTGGTGATGGGGTATGTGATCGGGCGCGTCGTCATCAGTCTTGTGTTGTTGCCGCAGTATTTTCGCGGCGAGCTATACACGGCTTACCAGTTGATTGAGCGGCGGTTTGGTCCGGAGCTGCGCACCGTGACGGCGGGCCTGTTCCTGTTGACCCGGGCGGCGGCTGAGGGAGTGCGCGTGTATGCCGTGTCGATTGTGGTGTCGATTGCGCTGGGCACCGGCGAGGTCGCTTCAATCGCGATCATCACGCTGCTGACCTTGATCTACACCTTTGAGGGCGGGCTGGCGGCGGTCATCTGGACCGATGTGGTGCAGACCTTTATTTATGTGGCCGGGACGCTGGTGGGGCTGGTTACGATTCTGCATCTGGTGCCTGGCGGATGGGGATCGGTCGAGGCGGTCGCCGGCGGCCTGCATAAGTTTCAAGTGTTCGATGCTTCGATCCTGACGCGCTGGCCGTATCTGAATTTTGCGAGACCTTATACGCTATGGGCGGGGCTCATCGGCGGCACATTCCTTACCACGGCCAGCCACGGCACCGATCAGCTCATCGTGCAGAGGTTGCTGACGGCACGGAATCAACGGCAGTCGGCGCTGGCGTTGCTGTCGAGCGGCGTGGCGGTCTTCTTTCAGTTTGCCTTATTTCTTTTTGTGGGCGTGATGCTGTTTGCCTACTACCGGGTGCCGTCGTCCGCGTTTGGACGGGCGGACCGGATTTATCCGACGTTTATCGTGAGCCGGATGCCGCATGGGATTGCGGGGCTGCTGATTGCGGCGATTCTGGCGGCGGCTATGTCGAACTTGAGCGCGGCGCTCAATTCGCTGGCGTCGAGTTCGATTATGGATTTCTATCTGCGCTTTCGTTCGGAGTCTGATGCGGAGGTGGGCGATGCGGCCCGGCTGCGGCTGGCAAGACTGGCGACTGTCGGATGGGCGCTCCTGCTGTTCGGGCTGGCAGTGCTGGCACTGCATCGGGTGGGGCGGGTGGTGGAAGTCGGATTGCAAATTGCCTCGGTTGCGTATGGGGCGCTCCTCGGAGTTTTTCTGCTGGGAGTTCTGACCAAGCGGGCGAACCAGCGCGGTGCGATCGTCGGAATGATTTTCGGATTTGGGATGGAAGTGTATTTGTGGATATGGTCGCAGGTGGCGTTCACCTGGTGGGTCGCGATCGGGACCTGCGTCACTTTTGCGGTGGGATATGCGGCTAGCGGTTGGCTGCGGGACGAATCAAAAGCTTAAACGCAGAGGTCGCTGAGGACTCGCGGAGGACGCTGAGAGAAATGGACAAACTGGCAAAGGACACTTATTTCCGGCCGGAATTGGCGCGCGACTTGGGGCTCTCGCACGCTGGCGCGGTCGTGGTGGGGACGATCATCGGGAGCGGAATCTTTCTGGTTCCGGCCGAGATGATGCAGGCGGTCGGAACGGCTCGGCTTGTGTATCTCGCCTGGGTGGTCGGGGGGGTTCTCTCTTTTTTCGGTGCGCTTACTTATGCCGAACTGGGTGCTATGAAGCCGCAGGCGGGCGGCGAGTATGTGTACGTTCGCGACGCGTACGGGCCGCTGGCGGGATTTCTGTATTCATGGACCTGGTTTTTGATCGCCAAGCCGGCTTCGATTGCGACCATCACTACCGGCCTGGTGCGGATCCTGGAAACTTTCCCCGTCTTTTCTTTTTTTTCGCACGCCTGGATTTCGCAGCCAGTCGCCGTCACCTACGGGCAACTGGTCGCGATCGCAGCCTCCATTCTGGTGTCGTGGCTCAACTATATTGGGGTGCGACGCGCGGGTGATTTTCAATTTGTGTTCACGCTGCTTAAGGTCGCAATCATCCTTGGAATTGTGGCTGTGGGCTTTTCCTATCGCGGGGGCACTTGGGCGAACTTTGCGACCGAGTTCACGGGGGCGAAAGGCGGCGTGGCTGGATTCTTTGCCGCGCTGGTGGCTGCGCTGTGGGCCTACGACGGCTGGAACGATCTGAACATGGTGGCGGGCGAAATCCGGAATCCGCAACGCAATATTCCGCTCTCGCTAATTTGGGGAGTGGCGACCGTGGGCGCACTCTACATTCTGGTGAACGCCGCGGTACAGTATGCGCTGCCGGCAACGGTAGTAGCGGGGTCGGAGCGTCCTGCGTCGGACGCGGTGGCGCTGGTGCTGGGGCGCGCGGGCGCCAGCCTGGTGTCGGCGGGCATGGCGATCTCGATGCTCGTGACTTTGAACGGCACCATCATGAGCGGAGCGCGCGTGCCGTTTGCCACCGCGCGCGATGGGTATTTTTTCAAGGCGATTGCCGAGGTCCATCCGCGCTTTCACACGCCTTCAGTGGCGATTGTTACGCAATGCGGGCTGGCGATCGTTCTGCTGTTGCTGGGTGGAAGTTTTCGGCAATTTTTTTCGCTGGCGATTTTCGCCGAGTGGATGTTCTACATGATCGCCGGCAGCACCGTGTTCGTTTTCCGCCGTCGCGAGCCCCATGCCGAGCGGCCTTATCGGGTGTGGGGATATCCCCTGGTTCCAGCTGTGTTTGTGCTGGTTTCTGCGGCCCTTCTGTATTACACGTTTACCGACAATTTGAAGAGTTCGGCAGCCGGCTGCCTGGCGATTGTGGCGGGCATTCCGCTGTTCTACTATTTTGCGCGACGGCGGGTGGCTACGCCGAAGTAACTGGCCATCTGGCCGTGCACACCAAGGGTTGGTTACCAAAGGACACGCGCAAGCGACACGTTTACCCCCCGCCCAATCTCTCATAAGGTGAAGACTCCAACCCCGAGCGCTCTCCCCAGCTTCGGGCCCCCTTTTTGGAGTCATGGATGCCTACGCACGACGGCGGTTTTCAACTCGGCCTGCTGCCTGAAAAGAAGTGGAACTGGCGGACCTTTGCAGCGAGCTACGGAATTATCACCGGCCTGCTTGTGCTGATGATTGTGGCGGGGATCATGACGTCCGACACGCTCATCACGGCGAGTTATCGCGTCATTGAGCTGATTCCACGGCCATCCTTAAGGCCGCAGCGGTTGCCTAAAGCGAAGCCGCTGCCGGTGCACGCAAAGCTGCTGCCGGCGGAACCGGTGTTCCAGACGCCGAAACTGATCGTGCCGAAAGAGGTCCGCGCACCCAAGCCGCAGCCGCAGGAAGTTGAGCCGCCGAAGGTGGCGCTGAATACGTTTGCGCCAGCCATCTTAAAACCGACTAGCGGGGCGCGTCCCGTGTTGATTCACACGGGGGAGTTCGAGGGAAGTTCTGTGACGCCAACGGTAAATGCTCCCATTACCAGGGTGCAAACGGGCGGCTTTGGCGATCCCAATGGGCTGAAGCCGAGCGATAACAGCAAGCCGAACGGCAAGCTGATCGCGTCCGCAGCGGGGTCGTTCGACATGCCGGTGGGACCCGGACAAGGCAACGGGGCGGGCGGCGCCAAGGGGATCAAGGGAACGGTGGCGAGCGCGGATTTTGGAAACGGCGTGGCCACTCCCGGACAAGGCGACGGGCGCAGGAGCGGCCGCGGCAGCGCGGGAGTGCAGAGTTCGGGCTTTGGGTCGCAGGAGGTGGCGCAGAACACAGCCCATATCCAGCGCGTGGATAGCGGCCCACCGACCACGCCGGTCGAGATCACTTATAAACCCAATCCGGTATACACCAACGAAGCGAGAAACCTGCAATTGGAAGGCGAAGTCCTGCTGGAAGTGGAATTCGCGGCAAACGGGCAGTTACATGTGAATCGCGTGGCCCGGGGTCTGGGCCATGGGCTCGATGAAGCCGCCGTGAATGCCGCCAACAAGATGCGGTTCAAGCCGGCCCTGCGCAACGGGCAGCCTATGGATTCGACAGCAATCGTGCACGTGGTATTTCAACTGGCGTACTGACACTTTGGAGATGAGAGTTATGCGGAGAGTTACTGGAAACGTTATGAGCACTAAGCACTGGATGGTCCTAGCCCTGCTCGCAATGACGATAACGGCAGCGGCCCAACAATCGGCGTCCGCGCCGCAGAACTCGCAACCGGCGGCGACGCCAAGTGTGGCCGGGTCGAATCTGGCGCCACCGACCACGATGGACCAGGTTGTCGACCGCGTGATCCTGCGGGAGAGAGACCTGATCAGGTTTCTTTCGCCACGCACTCCGGTGGTCGAAACCTATCTACAGAACCTGAAGCAGGACCCACAACTGGGGCCGATTCCGGAGAACGATCACTATTTCCTGGGACGCATGGACTTGAGTGACTCGATTGACCGGAGCGACTACCTTCAGGACAAAGGCAAAGACAAAGACGAAGGCATGGAGAAGCATCTTCTCGGCGAGTTCACCAAGAGATTCAAGTTCCAGTACCAGCCGTTGGGTTTTTCGTGGATGATTTTCGCTGACCGCAACGACTTTGACCGGCAGCACTACGACTTCCGCTACGCGCGCCGCGAGTTTCTGGGGGACGTGCGCTGCCTGGTATTTGATGTGACCCCGAGCAAGAACTCCGGCCGTGGGCGCTTTCTCGGCCGTATCTGGGTTGAGGACCAGGACTTCAACATCGTGAGATTGAATGGCACCTATGCGCGGCCTGCGCGGAACACTTACTACTTCCACATGGACAGCTGGCGGCTGAATTTGATCCCGGGTTATTGGCTGCCCGCCTACATCTACAGCGAGGAGGGTGATTTCACGGCCGGGGCGAAGAACCGGATCGCCTTCAAGGCACAGACTCGCATGTGGGGCTATAACCTGAAGACGGGAAAGATCAACGACGAACTTACTAATATCCGAGTGGACAGTGTGAAAGATGAGACACCTGCCTCACAGGATGCGACTCCGCTGGCCGCCGAACGAGAATGGCAGCAGCAGGCGGAAGATAATGTCGTTGAACGGCTGGAGCGCGCTGGACTGCTGGCGCCGGATGGCGATGTGGACAAGATTCTCCAAACCGTGGTGAACAACCTGGAAATCACCAACAATGTCGAACTGCCGCGGCCCGTCCGGACGCGGGTGTTAATGACTTCTCCCTTGGAGACCTTCAGCGTCGGTAACACGATTGTGGTAAGCCGCGGGCTGATCGACGTGCTTCCCGACGAGGGCAGCCTGGCGATGGTCCTTTCCCACGAACTGGCGCACATCGTTCTGGGCCACAACCTGGGCAGCCAGTACGCGTTCAATGACCGGATGTTGTTCTCGGACGAGGGAACCTATGAGAACCTCGGGTTCAAACACATTCCGGAAGAGGAAACGGCGGCCGACAAGAAAGCCGTCGAGATGTTGAAGGCCTCACCGTATGCGCAGAAACTGGACGCAGCCGGGCTATTCATTAAGGCCCTGCAGTCGCGCGCTCCGCAATTGAGCGCTTTGCTGCAAGCGCACCTCGGCAACAGCATCACCGAGAATGGGACAGTGACGCGCATGGCGGCCCTGGCCACCTCGGCTCCGGCGCTCGATTGGAACAAGCTGGATCAGATCGCCGCATTGCCTTTGGGGGGACGAGTCAAGCTGAATCCATGGGACGACAGAGTGGAGATCGTCAAGGCGCAACCGGTCGCCATTACTTCGGCGCGCGACAAGCTGCCCTTTGAGGTGACGCCTTTCTACCCGCGGCTCTCGCGGTACGGAACGGCGAGCACCCTTCCGGCCGCCAGCACAGCAGCGCCGGCAACGGGGGCCACGACGGCGAACGCCAACCCAGCGCCTCCGACCAACTGAGTCGGGAGCCAAGTTGAAAGAAGCACAGGGCCGGGACCGGAAGAAACTCCGGGTTCCCGGCCTGTGTCTTTTTGGGAGAGGCGGCTTGGTACGCCGGCGTTTTAATGGTCCGGAAATGGATCAAACTCCGCTCCGGACGGCGCTTTTCATTTCTTCCCCAAGTTCGTCCCCATTTGTTAATATGGACGACGCCGCGTTTTTTCGCCGGCTTCTCAGGAGCACTGCAACCATCATTGGCGGTTCAACTTGTGGAATAGGTCTGCGCTGGCTGCCCCAGGCGGCTGGCAAGAAAGGTCGTGCGTTTTGTCCAAGACATCTCTTTTGACGCTAACGTTTCTGCTGGTTCTGTCGTGCGCCTCCATGGCGCAGACGCTCAAAACACTCGTGCATCAGCCGCCCGACGGCGCTCAGCTCACGTTCCAGTTGACGGACGGCACGGTGATGGCGCAAGGAAACGGGGCTTCCGATTGGTGGAAACTTACGCCCGATATCACTGGGAGCTATGTAAATGGAACTTGGACGCAGCTCGCCAAGCTTCCCACCGGATATGCGCCGTACGCCATGTCTTCCGCGGTTCTGGCCGATGGGCGACTGGTGATCGTTGGCGGGGAATACAACAACGGTCAG
>Ga0075030_100002652_pt1 | contig 16260 bp, 14 predicted proteins | sample LitLauG_LLR_2012_FD_71393 | JGI IMG/M metagenome (GOLD analysis project Ga0075030, IMG submission 71393) | Freshwater sediment microbial communities from Pennsylvania, USA - Little Laurel Run_MetaG_LLR_2012 | ecosystem: Environmental > Aquatic > Freshwater > Creek > Sediment | place: USA... | reverse complement strand
GTTTCCGAATCCTTCTCGGCCCAGTAAGTCTGGTGAACGCGTAAGGCTTCGGCAACGCCGTAACCAATCGGCAATCCAGCGGTGTTATTCGGACAAACGATAGAGAGCTCTTTGATCATGGCGCGAATCACCGGGTCGGCGCGCAGGCGGCGGCTCAGGCCGACGCTGAGAACCTTGGCGTGTTGATAGTAGCGAAAGGCGAGCGCTACTTGCAGATACTCGTTGGCGTGCATGCCAGTGGGGTACTCAAAATGACCATCGCGGAGAGCGCCGGTTTCGCGGAGCAGGGCGATCACGTCTTCGTTCGTGGGAACAAGTTGCATGTTATGAAATGCCTTTACCTTCTAGTGTGCGCCACGGCCGGCGAGCACCTGCGGTATCGTCTTTAGAATAATCGACCAGTCGAGTTGTAGCGACCAGTTTTCAATATAAGAGATATCCATGCGCATCCAAGCGTTGAAATCGATGCGGTCGCGGCCCGCTACGGCCCAGAGGCAGGTTAGGCCGGGACGCATGCGCAGCCGACGCCTTTGCCAGCGCTCATATTGATCGACTTCTTGCGGCAGAGGCGGGCGCGGGCCCACGATGGACATGTCGCCGCGCAATACGTTGAAGAATTGGGGGAATTCGTCGAGCGAGAACTTGCGCAGCCAGCGGCCCACAGGCGTGATGCGCGGATCGCGTGCGATTTTGAAAGCAACTTCGCGCTCGTTTAGATGCTCTAGCTGGGGACGAAGATCGTGAGCGTTGTTGATCATGGACCGGAACTTGTACATGGTAAAGCGGCGTCCGTTGAGGCCGCAGCGGGCTTGGCTGAAGATGACCGGTCCCGGCGAGGTGAGCTTAATCAGCAGGGCAACTGCCAAGAGCAAAGGCGAGAGAACAATGAGTACGGCGGCGGAGAAGACGATGTCAAAAAAACGCTTGAAGATGAGGCGCAGATCGTCTAAAGGGGCGGCGGAGAACGTGAGCAAAGGTGCGCCGCCCACCCGGTCGAGTGTGATTTCGCTATTTACGTGCGGAAAGAAATCGATGGCCACGCGGGTTCGCACCCCCTCTTCGTCGCAAGCGAGGAAGACTTCTTCGAGTGCGGCGAGGCGGCTGCTATCAACGTCGAAAATCACCTCATCCACTACTTTTTCGGCGATGAGTTTTGGCAAAGCAGTAACGCATTCCGCCTCGCTCAAACTTGCTACGATTTCGAGCCGAAACGGGGAGCCTTGCCGCAAACGGCCCGCGAGCGCCGCCGTCTTACTCTCGCTGCCGATAAGGACAAGATGATAGGGTTTACCGAAATCGCGCTGAAAGGCGCCGATCACTTTGGGCATTAATAAGCGCGCTGCGAGGAGCAGCAAGAGGTTGTAAAGGAAAAACAGAGAAAGGAAACTGCGGCTCAAGTCGAGGCGCAACAGATATTGAACCAGCACGACTACCACGGTGCCGATAAGGGCTTGCCGAAAGGTGCCCGGCAGCAGCCGGCGGGTGGTGGCCGAATCCAGGTAATCGTAGACGCGTTGAAATGCACCCAGCGCAACCCAGGTGACAACGCAAACCGCCGTTAGCAGGATATGCGTATTGGGCTCAAGGAAGAACGTCCGCTCGAACGATAAATGGAGGCGCGTGGCGTAAGCGGCTTCGAAGGCGCCCACTGTTACCAAGGCGTCGGCCACTGCGAACAGCAACTGAATCTTCTTACGCTGGTGGGCAAACACTGGTTTGGGTTACATTTCCATTTTAAGAATGACGCAGGGCGGCGTCCAAATCGGCGTAAATATCCTCTACGGCTTCAATGCCGACTGAAACACGCACGAGGTTTTCGCGGATGCCCATGCGCTCGCGCATCTTAGGGGCCACGTCACGATGGGAAGCCATTACCGGATAGAGCAGCAAGGTATGGACGTCACCCAGCGAAGTGCCAGGTACGATCATCTTGAGCCGGTTCATAAAGGTCAAGACGGCGGCCTTGTCCGCGTTCTTGATTTCGAACGATAGGATAGCGCCGTAGATGTCGGGTGCGAAGATTTTCTTGATTGTTGCCGCATCGGGATGGTTTGGATCGGCGCAGTAATTGACGCGTTCGACGGAGGGGTGCGAGGCGAGGCACTCGGCCAGCTTGCGGGCGTTCTGGCATTGGCGCTCATAACGCAAAGCGAGAGTCTTGATGCCGCGCATGGTCAGGTAGCTTTCGAACGGGCTCATGGTGCCGCCGGCGATCCGCGAGAGCATGCGGACGTTCTCATGATGAGCTTCATCGCTCACAATGATGCCGCCGAGCACGTCGCCATGTCCGGCCAAATATTTCGTTGCACTGTGGACGACCATGTTGGCGCCCATGTCGAGCGGACGCATAAGCATAGGACCGGCGAACGTACCATCCACTACAAGCGCCGCACCCGCTGCTTTCGTCATCGCGGCAATCTGCGGTATATCGGCCACTCGCAAAATCGGATTCGAGATGCTTTCCAGGAAAACGCAGCCGGGCTTTTCGCCGGCAATCGCTTTTTCCACTGCCGCGAGGTCGCACATGTCTACGTAGCGAACATTGACTTCGAACGGCGCCATCACTTGATCGAGCAGCTTGACCGTGGCGCCATAAATGGAAGATGAACTGAGGATTGAATGTGGACGGTCGAGCAGAGCTGCCTGAAACGCGAGGTGCAACGCAGTCATGCCGCCGCAGGTGGCGAGCGAACCGTGGCCATTTTCGAGAGCCGTGGTCAGTTCTTCCAATGCGCTATTGGTGGGATTGTCATAGCGCGAATAGCTTGGGCCTTCCTCTTCGTGGCCGAAGATACGGTCGAGCGTTTCGGCGGTTTCGTAGAAATAGGTCGTTGCTAAGTGGATAGGCGTGGTGGAGGGAATCGCCTTGGAGCGTTCGCGTTTCCGATCGCCGGCGTGGACAACTTGAGATTCAAACTTCATTATTTTCGTTTCCAGCGGACGCCGTCTTTGGTGTCCTCAAGCAAGATGCCTTTCTCTACGAGCAGGTTGCGGATCTCGTCGGAGCGCTTGAAGTTCTTGGCCTTCTTCGCGTCGTTTCGTTCGGCGATCAGAGCTTCGATCTCAGCGTCTGAGATGCCTGCTTCCTTCGCCGCACTCGGAGCAGACGGTTTCAGCACATCGAACACGGTATCGAAGACTTCCAGTACTTTGGCAGCGTTCCAACGATTATCTTCTTGGAACTGATTTTCGTCGAGCGCAGTGTTCATGGCGCGCACGTATTCGTAAAGGGCGGCTAGGGCTTCGGCCGTGTTTAGATCATCGTCCAGCGCGTCTTCGAACTGACGGATGGCGGCGGCTGACCGCTCGGCAATCGCCTCATTCTTGCCAGCGGGCAGCTTAGCGGAGGTAACGCGCGCCTCGAAATCGCGAATGCGCTCGATGCTCTTGGCGGCAGCTTTCAGCCCGTCAAATGTAAAGTTGAGCTTCTTGCGATAGGGTACCGAGGCCAGCAGATAACGAATCACTTCCGGCTGATTGCCCATTTCGAGCAGATCGCGCAGCGTGTAGAAGTTGCCGAGGGATTTCGACATCTTCTGGCCTTCAATATGCAGATGCTCCGAATGAAGCCAGAAGCGCGCGAATGGTTTGCCGGTGATTGCTTCCGACTGGGCGATTTCGTTTTCGTGATGTGGGAAGACGAGATCGACGCCGCCGGCATGGATATCGAGAGTTTCACCGAGCAGGCTCATGGCCATGGCAGAACATTCGATATGCCAGCCGGGACGTCCATCGCCGAAGGGTGTAGGCCAAAACGGCTCGTCGCCTTTGCGCCCTTTCCAGAGCACGAAATCGCGCGCGTCGGCTTTGTCGTATTCGTCCTGATCGACGCGTGCGCCGGCGCGGATGCCGGTGAAATCGTTGTGCGAGAGCTTGCCGTAATCGGGGAAATTCGAAATGCGGAAATAGGTGGAGCCGTCGTTTGTGTAGGTGTAGCCTTTGGCCGTCAGCTTTTCAATGGCGGCCACCATTTCGGGAATGTACTTGGTGGCGGGGGTGACCCGTTCCGGTTGCTCGAGGCGCAGAGACGCAGCGTCTTCGAAGAATGCTTTGGTGTAAACGTGCGTATAGTCTTCAATCGACTTGTGTTCTTTCGCCGCGTTGAGGATGATTTTGTCTTCCACGTCGGTTACGTTCATGACGTGATCGAGCGCATAGCCGCGGTACTTCAGCCAGCGGCGCAGGATGTCTTGAAAGGTGAACGTGCGGAAATTGCCGATGTGCACGTAGTTGTAGACGGTGGGTCCGCAAGTGTACATGCGGACCGTGTTGCCTTTTTGCGGCTGGAACGGTTCTAGTTCCTGCGTCAAAGTGTTGAAAAAGCGAAGGGGCATTCGATAGAGACGGTCAGTCTCAATCGTAACAAGCGATAAGCTCAAAGCATGGGTGTTACGGGACGCCAAAAATCTGTCGCGTTCTTCATCGCCTTAGGGGCGGGGATGATCACCATCCTGCTGCTGCTCTATATAGGATGGGTGGTCCTCAAGTGGCGGAGCGGACTTCTGCTGTTTCTGGGGATCGTTTTGCTGGCGATCATCATTGCCGGTGTTGTCCTTACGACGATTTTTCTGGTTCGCGAAATCCGCCGAAACGAGCAACATGATGCGTTTATCAACGCCGTCACGCATGAATTAAAGACGCCTGTGGCCTCTATCCGGCTGTATTTGGAGACTCTGCTCACGCGCTCGGTGGATGACAAAAAGCGTGAGGAGTTTTATCGAATCATGCTGGACGATAGCGATCGCTTGCTGCATACTATCGAGCAAGTATTGCGGACCGGGCGTTTGGGAGCGGCGCATCCCATACTCAATAGAGCTCCGATCGACCTCAACACTCTTTTGCAAGGTTGCGTTGAGCGCGCCCGCACGTTGCACGGTCTTTCGCCAGACGCGCTGTTGTTCGAACCCGGCGGCAATTTTACAATTCAAGGGGATGCGGATGAAGTGCAATCCGCGCTGGCGAATCTGATTGACAATGCCGTGAAGTATTCAAGACCCCACGTAAAAGTGGTTGTACAAACCGGCGCTGTCGATGCCAAGACGGTTGCCATTCGGGTGAAAGACCAAGGTGTCGGCCTGGCTCGCGACGAGTTGAAACGGGTATTCAAAAGGTTTTACCGCGTGCCTAGTCCGCTTACGGCGCGTCAAAAAGGTACAGGGCTGGGGCTTTTCATTGTTCGGTCTGTGGCTAAACGCCATGGCGGAAAAGTTTGGGCAGAAAGCGCCGGCATAGGGCGGGGCACCACGTTTGTGTTTCAATTGCCAGTATCGGAATCAAAATGAGCCGAGTTTTGGTGGTAGAAGATGAATCGCATCTAGCCGAAGGGCTACGCTTCAACCTGGAAGCGGACGGCTATCAAGTGGAAACGGTGGAGACTGGAGAAGCCGCGTTGGAAAGGCTGAAGCAAGAGCCGGCTTTTGACGTCATGATTTTGGACGTGATGCTACCCGGAAAAGATGGGTTTGGCGTCATGAGTGAAATGCGGGAGAGTGGTTTGCTGGTGCCCACTTTGATGCTAACCGCGCGCGGCCACTCCGACGATGTTTTGCGTGGCTTTGAAGCGGGCGCCGACGACTATTTGACGAAGCCCTTCGATCTGGCGATTCTCATTGCGCGCATTCGCGGATTGCTGCGACGGCGCAATTGGCTGCAGCCGCCCACCGTGGCGGCCCCGGCCGCGCCTGCGAAGGCCGAAGATATTTTCACCTTCGGTGCCGAGCGCGATAAATGGGTGAACTTCGATTCTTTGGAGCTTTGGGTGCGAGGTCAGGTCTTCCGCCTTACGCTCATGGAAGCGAATTTGCTGCGCTTTATGATTCAGCATGAGGGCAAGCCAGTTTCGCGCAAAAACATGTTGCAGAAAGTTTGGAGCTTGCAGGAAGATACAGATACGCGGCCGATTGATAACTTTATCGTGCGCTTGCGGCGCTACCTGGAAGACGACCCGAAGGTGCCGAAACATCTGATCACGGTCCGCGGCATTGGATACCAGTTTGTTGCGATGCCCAGCTAAAAAAAGGATGATCACTTGAAACGGAATGCGATGAAGCGTCACTAAGCGACCAGGAGACGCTACTTGTTTTCTTAGTTCTGCTCGACAAATTCCATGGACGACGATATAGAACCAATGGGCCACGAAGAGGCGGAACGGGCGAACGCAGTGGAAAGATACCTGTTGAACGAGCTGACGGACGAGCAACGGATGCGCTTTGAAGCACACTATTTTGAATGCTCCCTGTGCGCGGATGGAATTTTGGCGGGGCAAGCGTTGATTGAGGGATTGCGAAAGCCACCCACGCCGTGGTGGAAGCGATTCGTTAAGAAACTCAGCAGGGACTAATGCGACGACTTTAAGCGAAGCCGCATGAAGACATCAACTGCCCAAGGATGACTGCCATAGTAAGGCACGATGGCAGAGGGGACGGAATACGCAGTTCCGTTTGCGCCGAGGGCCAGTTGAACGGTCTTGAGCGCCGTAGCGATTTCTCTTGAATATCCACCCGTGTACGCGCCTATTCGAAAAGTGCGGCCATCCAATGCCGGGACTGTCGTGAACAATTCGTTCTTGTCGACAAGTTCGATGCGACCGGTCAGGGAATTCTTTCGGCTTACTGGCAGAACAGATTCGAGCGTGTACGCATCGCCGTTCTGGTGCGTGTCGGTGTAGTGATTGCGGCCCCAAATAAGACTCGACGACCAGTCGCCGCCACGCAGCGGCCTCGTGTAATGAAGAGAGGCGGTTGTCCGTACAACGTCGCCGTTCGAGGTTGATTCAGGATGAGTGATACGCCCGACGGAGAACTGCGCGAGCCAGTGTCGATTCGGCAGAACCGAAACGCGGGTTGACCACGAATCCATAGCACCGTAAGTGATGATCCAACGATTCTCGCCTGGCTCCGCGCCGTGGAATCCGCTGGCTTCCCAGCGGAGCTTCTTATAAGTGACGGCGCTGGTGACGACGTCGTATGAAATGTGTGTAGAGTCTTCCCAGTGGTGGCCGATGGGTGCTTGCGGCAAATCGACCGCCGAAGCACGATGTGGGAAGGCTACCGGGCCTAACGCGGGATCGCCAACAGGTGCGTAATAAATCTCCCAGAGGCCGGAAGTGCCGATGTCGTGAGCGTACGTGATGCTGAGGCCCATGACGAAATTGTGCGGGTGTTGCGCATCGACCAGGGGAATGCCATACGCAGTTTCACCTGTTTGAAATAGTTCCGGATACCGTCGCGAAGTGACGGTGGCGGGCTCAAGCGAGAGCATGACACGGACCATCAGGCTGCCTTTGCCGAGGTGATGCTCCGCGCCAATCATGAACCAGTTTGGGGAAAACAACTTATCATGGCCGCGCGGTCCGGCTTGTTGCGTGTCGACCAGAAAGCCTTCGCCCATGAACATCCAATTCCAGCCTGCGGCGTTCCGCATGATCATGCTTGGCTCAGTTGACGCTAGCGGGTTCATGCTCGTGCCGGAAGCTTCCTCCATGAGGGACATGCCGGTACTGTTCATATTGCCCATTTCCGCTCCCATGGAGTCGGACTGTGCGAACGACAAGGAACACGACATGCCGACGGCGGAAAGTATAAAGACGGCTCGCAGAAGATTCGGCATGAAGTGTACTTCCAAAGAATACTGAGTTTTTAAGAGCGGATTGCAGGTGCTCTTTACAACGGTGGAGAGCAGCGCCGCAGACGGAACACACTCACTCAGCTGCGCTGCACCTGACGAGCGGAGCCATCAAAGAGTTTGAGGCTCCATTCCGGCACTAGCATAGTTCACCCTGCATTCACTCGCCTTTCATTTTCCTGTAACACCACCTTACTACCGTTAGGACACAGTCTGGAGGAGACTCTTACACTTTGAAAAAAATTACTGTTTTTGCCGCCTCAATCCTTTTCACTGCTGCGCTAGCGCAAGCGGTCACAATCACCCCCGGAACGCCTGAAAATGGCAATTCCGCTTCTTCGACCGGTCCTGCGCCGCTGTTCGGAACGCGGTTTACTTTCGACAGTTTGACCCCGAACAGCACTTTTTCGGCCTCGACGTATGCGGCGCAGGGTGTTACTATTTCGAGTCCCGACGGACTGGTGGTTTCGCCATACAGTACGCAAAGCGGACCGAACGAGCTTTTTGACAACAGCTCGGACGGATCGGCCAACATCAAGATTGTACTGACTAAGGGAACCAACGAAATTGGCATTGGGATCGCGGATTCTGACGGCGTTCCAGTGACAATCGAAGCTTTGTCGTCAACTGGTGCGGTCCTCGGAACGCTAAGCTCTACCATGCCCAACAACACGGTCAATCCTTTCAACGGATATTTTGTGGCGTCCGATGGCGGGAATTACGACATTTACGGATTGGCGATCTTGCAGGCGAGCGGGAATGCTGCGAGTTTTAGCGGCCTGGCGATCGACGATTTGCAAGTAAACCCCACACCAGAGCCGGCGACGCTGGCGATGTTTGGCGTGGGCGCCGTGTTATTGGGTGCGTTTCGTGTTCGTGCACGCAGCCGCGCCTAGCTGTTCCTTGATCCAGAACTCTGAACTCTGTCCCAACTTGAGGAAAAATGCGTACATTTTTGTCAATCGTTACTAGCGGGGCTATGCTTGCCAGCCTTGCCATTGATCCGTCAGTGGTTCGCGCCCAGTCGGCCGCCATCACCACTCCGACTACGCCGATTCAGCATGTCGTTGTTATTTTCGGCGAAAATATTTCTTTTGACCACTACTTCGGTACTTATCCGAAGGCGGCCAACCCTCCGGGGCAGCCGCGCTTCACAGCTTTACCGAACACTCCGGCGGTGAACGGGCTTACGCCTGCTCTGCTGACCAGTAACCCGAATCTGAATTCGGCCAACGGAGCGGGGGCGTCAAATCCGTTTCGTCTGAATCGAACTCAGGCTGCTACGGCGGATATGAATCACAACTACCTTCCGGAGCAGCAGTCTTTTGATGGGGGCTTGATGGATTTGTTCCCGCTGAAGACAGGCACGGCCGGCGGCACGCTTGGTAACTATCCTCCGGTTATCAACACCAAGGGTCTGGTTATGGGTTATTTTGACGGCAACACCGTCACCGCCCTTTGGAACTATGCTCAGCACTTTGCAATGAGCGACAATTCGTACAACACTCAGTTTGGCCCGTCCACTCCGGGCGCGTTGAACCTGATTTCGGGCCAAACGAACGGTATTATCCAGTCGACAGCCTTGAATGGTCCGAGCACCAGCTTCGAAGTTGCCGACGGCCAAGGTGGTTGGACGATGATTGGCGACGGCGACCCGCTCGGCGATGTTTGCTCCAACCCCACGCGCTTTCAAGCCAACATGAGCGGCAAAAACGTAGGTGACTTGCTGAATGCCGCCGGTTTGTCTTGGGGCTGGTTCGAAGGTGGTTTCGATTTGACGGTCACCAACGCCAACGGCACAACCGGATGCAGCCGCAGTACTGCTTCGCCGATCACCGGAATCAACTCTTCGGCCGATTACATTCCCCACCACTCAGCCTTCGCATATTATGTATCGACGCAAAACGCTAAACACACTCGTCCGGTTAACGCAGCCAGCGTGGGATTGGCGAACGATGGCGCGAATCATAACTACGATATGCACGACTGGTTCGATGCGCTCGCAGTAGGCAATCTGCCCGCAGTGAGCTATCTGAAGGCTCCGGCGTATCAGGACGGACATCCCGGCTACTCGAATCCGCTCGATGAGCAGGCTTTCATCGTCAACGTCATTAACACGCTTGAGAACTCACAGTTCTGGAGTTCGACGGCCGTTATCATTGCTTACGACGATTCCGACGGCTGGTATGACCATCAAATGGGTGCTATCGTCAACGGTTCATTTTCGAGCCAAGACGGGCTCTCGGGTAGTAATGCGTGCGGCACACAAGGCACAACACCTCAACTGCCAGGTCCGAATTCCAACGGCTTGCCCGTCAACGGCCGTTGCGGTTTTGGCGTAAGGACTCCTCTGGTCGTGGTTTCGCCTTGGGCGAAAGCAAACTATGTGGACCACACCCTCACCGATCAGTCTTCGATTCTGCGATTTGTGGAAGATAATTGGAACTTGGGACGGATCGGTGGTGGATCGTTCGATGCGATCACAAATTCGATTAGCGGAATGTTCGACTTCAGCAAGACGACTCCGCCTAATTCAACGCCGTTGATTCTTTCCCCGGTGACTGGTTTACCCGTCGCCTCATCCACTACCGCTTCGGCGCAGTAGCAAGACAGTAAGATTTAATAGTCAACTAGTCTGCGAGCGAGGGAGCTTCGGCTTTCTCGCTCTTTTTACGTTTTTGCAGGGAGCACAACATCACTACTCGTCGCGATTTTATCCTCGCTAGCGGCGGCCTCGTTCCCGCGCTGGGAATGCAAGGCCATCACCACCAAATGGTACAGGTGGCGAACGCTCCAAAGCTTCTCGATTTGAGCAAGCTGGCGGCCTTCGTCGACCCGCTGCCGATTCCATCAATTGCCAAGCCGATGGGACGCAGGCAGGCGCCAAAGAGCGGATCGGTTACAGTTCCTTTCCATCGAATTCCCGTTCGCGAGTGTTTTTCTAAGATTCACCGCGACTTACCCGCCACTCGTTTTTGGGGATACGGAGGAAGCGTACCGGGACCGACTATCGAGGCGCGGAGCGGGGAAGGCGTTTTAGTGGAGTGGATGAATGAACTGCCACTGAAACATTTTTTGCCTATCGATCACAACCTGATGGGCGCGGAAAAGGGGCAGCCCGAAGTTCGTACCGTTGTGCATCTGCACGGCGCCAAGGCATCGCCGGAAAACGATGGTTATCCCGAAGATTGGTATGTGCCCGGCAAGAGCAGGACGTATCACTACCCCAACGGGCAAGACCCAGCGCTACTTTGGTATCACGATCACGCTATGGGCATCAACCGTCTCAACATCTGCGCCGGCATGGCGGGTCTGTACATCGTTCGCGACGCTGTTGAAGAGGCATTAAATCTTCCAAGCGGAGTATATGAGATTCCGCTCGTATTCATGGATCGATTGATCCGCGCGGACGGCCAGATCTACTACCCGGTCTCGCAACGCCCGGAAATGCCATGGGTGCCGGAATATTTCGGAGACGCGGTGTTGATCAACGGGAAGCTACTGCCGTATTTGGAGGTTGAGCCGCGTAGATATCGCTTCCGCATTCTGAACGCCTCGAATGGCAGATTCTATTTTCTTTCGCTCTCCAATGGACAACCGTTCCAACAGATCGGCACCGACCAAGGGTTGCTTGAATCAGTCGTGGAAGTAAAGCGTCTGGCATTGGCACCGGGTGAACGGGCCGATTTAGTGATTGATTTTTCTAATCAGGCAGGCGAAGAGATCTTACTCAATAATCTGGCAGTTTCGCCGATGCAGTTTCGTGTCGCGCGGCAAAGGAGCGGCACCGATTCCAGTTCTTTGCCGAAGACACTACGGCAGGTTCCTAAAATTCCTGAATCCGCGGCCGTGCGCACTCGCCGGCTCACACTTGAGGAATTCGACGATCTCGCAGCCGAACCGGTCACTCATCTACTCGACGGCAAGCGCTGGCATGAGCCCATATCTGAAAAACCGGTGATCGGCTCGACCGAAATCTGGGAGTTCGTCAACACGACCGACGATTCTCATCCCATTCATTTGCACATGGTGCGCTTTCAAATTCTAGATCGGCGTCCGTTCGATGTGCCGGACTTTCTTGTCAACAGGAAACTGGTTTACACCGCTCCGCCCGTTCCGCCCGAGGCGTTCGAGGCGGGCTGGAAGGATACCGTGAGAGTCTCACCTGGTTCGTGCACCCGCATTATCGTCAAGTTTGAAGGTTTCGTGGGGCGCTACGTTTGGCATTGTCATATTCTCGAGCACGAAGACAATGAAATGATGCGCCCCTACGAAGTGGTTGCGGGTTAACGTTGTTCCTGCGAGAAGACAATATTGGGAAAGAAGAGCGGCAGCCGCGAAAACGCTGATTTTTGTAGAAGCAAAATTCCTCCTGGTTTCAGGTTGGAAATTATCACTTCGAAGTTACGTGCGGATGAATAAGGAGTATGGATGCCTTGCCAACAACAGTGCAAGTGGGATGGTGGCCAGGGACGGAATCGAACCGCCGACGCCAGCCTTTTCAGGGCTGCGCTCTACCGACTGAGCTACCTGGCCGTAACGCGTCGAAAATTAGAGTTTAGCAAACCCGATTATCAGGAACGTGTGACGAGAAATCTTGGCCGCAATCCTGGTATACTCCCCTAGTCGGGACTTATTTATGTTCGGAGAAAAACGGTTAGGTGATATCATCGACGACTTCTGTGTGAAGTGCCGTCGTCTCACCAATCATGCAATCGTATCGCTCGTTGGAAACGAAGCCGCCAAGGTTCGATGCCGCACTTGCTATCACGATCACGATTATCGACACGAACAGGCTCCACCTACCAAGAAAGAGCTGAAGAAGCTCGAAGAGGAAGCGAAAGCCGCCGCGCAAGCCCTAGCTGAAGAGAGCGGGGAAGGCGGCTCGGCTGTTGCTTCTGCAGCGGCCGGTGCGGTAGAAGAGACTTCTCAATCCGGTAGTAGCTCTACAGCAGCTAACCCGAAGTAGTGCCTGATCCGTCCGAAAGCCTGAATTTGGCCATCGATCTGATGAGCCAGTTGCGTAATCGCGGCCACAAAGCGTACCTCGTCGGCGGGTGTGTGCGTGATCGTCTGCTTGGCATCCAACCCAAAGATTTCGATATTGCGACAGATGCTTCTCCCGGGCAAATAGCAACGTACTTCCCGGGCGCGTTTCTCGTGGGCGCGCATTTCGGCGTGGTTCTTGTGCAGCAAGGACAGGCGCGCGTGGAGGTTGCCACTTTCCGGAGCGAGGGCGAATATAGCGATGCGCGCAGGCCCGATGAGGTGCACTTTGAGAGCGACCCCACACTCGATGCGCAGCGTCGCGATTTTACGATCAACGGGTTGATGGAAGACCCAGTCTCCGGCCAGATTCTCGACGCGGTGGGCGGACTTGCTGATCTAGCGAACAAAACGATCCGGGCCATTGGCCATGCCAGCGAGCGCTTTCGGGAAGACCACTTGCGGATGTTGCGCGCGGTGCGATTCGCGGCACGGCTCAAATTTGACATTGAGCCCGAGACGGGTCTAGCGATCTCGCGCCAAGCGGCGGTCGTTCAGAGTGTTTCGGCGGAACGCATTCGGGAAGAGCTGGTACGCATTCTGAGTGAAGGTGGCGCCCGGCGCGGCCTGGAGTTGTTGGATGAACTCGGCTTATTGGCACAGCTCTTGCCGGAAGTAAAAGCGTTTCAGGGCGTGGAGCAGCCACCGGAATTTCATCCGGAAGGCGATGTGTGGATGCACGTGATGATGATGCTGGAGAAGATGGGGCCGCCACCTTTGCCGGCTTCCCTGGCTTGGGGTGTTCTCTTGCATGACGTGGGTAAACCGTCGACCTTTCGCAGAGCCGTGGACCGCATTCGTTTCGACGGGCATGCGGAAGTGGGCGCGGAGATGGCACGGGCAATTCTCGGGCGCTTGCGTTTTTCGAATGGCGATCTAGAGCACATTACCTCGCTCGTGGCGAATCACATGAAGTTTAAGGATGTGCAGAAGATGCGTACCAGCACGTTGAAGCGTTTTCTGCGCATGCCGCACTTTGAAGAACATCTGGCGCTGCATCGGTTGGACTGTTTGTGCAGTAATGGCCGCACGGAGTCTTACGACTTTATCAGGGAGAAATTGACCGAGGTAAGCGCTGAAACTCTTCATCCGCCGCGCTTGCTATCGGGACGTGACTTGATTGAGGCGGGCTTTTCGCCGGGCCCTGGTTTCAGTAGCGCGCTCGAAGCTGTAGAGACGGCGCAATTGGAAGGCGAGATTGATACTCGCGACGAAGCGATGGAGATTGCGCGACGAGTGCTTGTTGCGCAGGGATGTTAATCTAAGAGGAGTTGTCTGATTGACAGGGGCCGGTAGCTCAGTTGGTAGAGCATCGCACTTTTAATGCGGTGGTCGCGGGTTCGAGTCCCGCCCGGCTCACCATGAAAACAAAGAAGTTTATTGGATCTTCGCATTTTGTCTTTGCCCGTCGTCTTTGCCCATTAATTTGCTTTCTTCCTCTTTTTGGCGCATATGGGCATCCATGCGCTCGCTAAGTTGATTCAACCGACGTTGGGAAACGATGTGGTAACGGTCAAAAACCGCTCGCGTCTTGTGGCCGCTGATCTCCATCGCTTCCTTCTCGCTAAAGCCAGCCTCGATCATGTTCGTCAGGGCAGTACGGCGGAGGTCGTGGAATAGAAGCGAATCGTCGATCTTTGCTAGGACGCAAGCCGTCTCCCAGCTCTTTTCCCAATCCATCACTCGTTTGCCTTTATCCTGAACCAGGAAAGGACATTTTGGATCAGCCAGCGACATAGACATGTCGAGCTCGGCATGCATGTCGCCGTAAATAGGCAGATAGCGCGGAGAGCCGTTCTTTGTGGTTCTCCCGGGCAATTCAATGCGTTTCGCCTTCAGGTTGATGTTCTCGGTGCGAATCTTGTTGATTTCGCCCTTACGCGCGCCAGTGTGATAGCCGATGACCAAGGCGATTCGGCAGTAGGACGGAAGGGAATCGCGAAGCGTCCGATACTGATCGTGCTCGACTAGCCCCGTTCGCGCATTGTCGAGTCGGTGCATGCGAAAGTATGGAACGCGCTCGACCAACGGTGGTTCGTGTTGCAGCCCAAGGCGAAATGCCCGCCGCAGGTACGAGAGTTCTTTGTTAACGGTTGCCGGTTCTGCTGCTCGCGACCGTTCCGATGTGTATTTTTTGAGAACTGTTGTTGTGACATCCTGCGCGCGCTTGTGGCCAAAGTACGGACGGAGATGTCTGTTGACGCGCAGTTTCATGTCGTATGTGCTGGCTCGTTTGTTGAACTCGTAGTCTTCAACAATCAAATCAAGGAGTTGGTCAACTAGTACGCGGTCAGTCTGTTCAGAATATTCGCTGTAGCGAGCAACCTTTGCCAACTTCTGACGGAGCATGGTGACGGCTTCACTGCGGATCTCCGTGCCGGTGGACTCGCGCACAGGTTTGCCGTTGACGTAATACTTCAGAAAAAAGGTCTTGGACTTGCGGCGCTTGCCGTCACGGTCCTTGTAGGAACTTTGGTAGACACTGCCGGTTGGAATCTTTCTCCGCATTTATGCCGCCTTGTGGATTGTGATCCACTCTTCCAAATCGCGAATGTCTATCATAAGCCTGCGGCCATGACGAACGCCGACGAGTTCTTTAGCGGCAATCAAGTTGTAAACCTCGCGCTCGGACAGGTTGAGGTACGCGGCTGTCTCCTCAACGCTCAACAATCGGCGCGGGGAAATGTCGGCTATATTGAGCGCCGACCTGATGGCATCCTCGCAGGCAGCGCGAATCATTTGACGTAACGGGTCAGCGCTCGCAGCGGATGGATTATGGTTGCCGTTCCTGTTTGTCATCATAACTACCGCTGGCGGAGTTTCGGGAGCCTCGCATGTTCGTGCAAAGCTCTTTCGATCTCAATTCGGTCGAGAACGCGGGCAATACTCTTTCGAGAATCATCACTGGCCAACGCTTGCCTTTCGTCGGCCTGCGGAGTGCCCTTGGCGCTATCTTGCATTTTGCCGAGTGCTTCAAAACAGGCATGTTCAAAATAGGCGCATGAAGGCAATTGATGTTCGTCGGCGATCTGCAACAACTTCACCAATGTCGAAGGCGTTGGTTGGCCCTTGCCTTGCTCGATTCGCCGAAGAGCCGCCGCGGTAACCTCGAGACGATCGGCAAACTGTTCGTCCGAAAGCGAAAGATCATCCCTGAGTTGGCGAACGGCTTCAGGAAAACTAACTTTATGCTCCGTGGCGTTGGTTTTCCAGGTGTACTCGGCAAACGCTCTTTCGCCCAGATCTCCCAGAAGTCGCGCCTCTTCTTCTGAAGCAAAGCCACGTTCCAGAAGGGCGCCGGTGATCTCTTTGATCAGGAACGTGTCCAACCGATCATGAAATCCAACGGCCGAAGGCTCGGCTCGCATGAGCCACACAAGCGCCCGTAGCTGAGAACTGGGGCGGGACGCCGGGAAATCTTCAGACTGCTTAATGATTCCTGCAACAAAGGACTCAAGCGTTGCGCGGTCAAAAATGCGAGCAAGATCTTCTCTGCCGGCTGTCTTGGCGACTTCTGCGAGGCGAAAGAGCACTGCGGGCTGAGAAGGTGGCTTCTCTAACTCCCAACGAGCGACCGTGCGAACTACAACG